>JADHEF010000546.1_pt1 | contig 36949 bp, 33 predicted proteins | sample 8952391 | NCBI WGS metagenome assembly JADHEF01 (sample SAMN16124439, study PRJNA663245) | bioreactor sludge metagenome | isolation source: sludge (nitrite) | place: India:Bengaluru | collected 2019-02-28 | reverse complement strand
TGGTGTCGATCGTCTTCCAGGTCCAATGCTTGGTGTGCTGCACCTGGTTGGCGGCTTCGGTATGGCAACTCAGACAGGCGGCCGTGACTTCCGGGCCGGTCTTGAAGGTCTGCTGCAAGGCCTTGAACTTGCGATGGTCTGCGGTCGAACGCGCGCTCGCCGGCATTGCGCCCGGCAGCATCGGTGCCGGTGCGGCGCCGCTTCGAATGATGTCGGCCGTCGCGGCCGGCGCGGTCGGCGCGGGCGCGGGTGCGGCGTTGGCAATGGCGGTCGCGGTCAGCGTGATGCACGCCAAGGCCGCGACGATCCTGAACAGGGAAGTCATCGGTGGGCTCCTCGCACGAAACGCGGCGCGTGCGTCAGCAGCCGCCGGCCGAGCCGGCGCTCGAACCGGAGCCGCCGCTGCCGGGCGTGGTGGTGATCATGGGAGCTGCCGGTTTGCTCGGATCGAAGGTCACGAACTTCGCCTGATCCGCGGCCACTTGCTTCATGAGCGCGTGCACTTCGGCGCCGAACAGGCTGCCGATGAGTTCGGCGTTCATCAGGCCGATGTAGACCTTGCCGTCGTTCTTCTTGTAGACGCTGATCTTGCACGGCATGAGGATCGACAAATAGCGGACCGCGTCGTTCTTGAGGATGGGGCCGGAGTAGCGCGTGCTGCAGGCCTCGACCATCAAGACCGGCAAGGTGTTGCTGCCGTCTTGTTCGACCGCCTTGGCCGGATTGCGCAGGCCAGCGAGCGCCCAACCATTGCCGGCTCGCTGGATGTTCTGCTGGATGCGCGCGACGGTTTCCTCGACGCCGAACGGACTTTCGACTTCGCGAAACGCGAGTCTTTGGGCACTGGTCCAGAGCACGGCGCAAACCGCGATCACGCCGGCCAGAAATGCGGCGAGCAGCTTCAACATCAGGTCTCCTCCAATGGGGCATCGCCGAGCGTCGACTCGTCGGCGTAGGGCGACCTTTGCAAAGCCTGTGCCGGCATGCTTGCCGACCTTGAATGCCAGGTTTCCCTGGGCGAACAAGGGCTTATGTGTGTCTGGGCACGGTCGGGTGATGCCAAATCCGGCAAAGTCGTTGCCAGATTTGGCGAGAGGGCTCGGCGCATGGAAGCATCGATCAGCACCTTGGCAGCGTTTTTGAATACGTTGCCCGAACCGCGCATCGTGCTCGATGCCGACTACAACATCCTGGCCGCCAACGAAGCCTATTGCCGCGATTTCCATGACGGCCGGCCGATCGCGAGCGGCAAGTGCTACGCGGTCTCGCACAGCTTCACCGTGCCGTGCGATCAAGCCGGCGAAGCCTGCCCGTTGAGCGCTTGCCGGCAAAGCGGCGTGATCAGCCGCGTGCTGCATCTGCATCACACCCCGCGCGGACCCGAGCATGTGGATGTGGAGACCACGCCCTTGCCCGGCACCGACGGCCAGCCGCGCTATTTCGTCGAGACCTTGCATGCGATCCGGCAGGCGAGCACCCAGCCTGCGGCCAAGGGTCTGGTCGGGCGCTCGGCCGCGTTCAAATCGATGCTCGAGAAAGTGGTCCGCGTCGCGACTTCCGAAGCCTCGGTGCTGCTGCTGGGCGAAACCGGCACCGGCAAGGAGTTGGTCGCGCGCGCCATTCATGAAGCGAGCCCGCGCGCCAAGGGTCCGTTCGTCACCGTCGATTGCGCAGGCCTGACCGAATCCTTGTTCGAAAGCGAGTTGTTCGGCTACGAGAAGGGCGCCTTCACGGGGGCCTTGCATCGCAAGCTGGGGCTGGTCGAGGCGGCGGCGGGCGGCACCTTGTTCCTCGATGAAATCGGCGAGTTGCCGCCGACGCAGCAGGTCAAGCTGCTGCGCTTGCTCGAAAGCGGCACCTTCCGGCGTGTCGGCGGGCTGGAGAGTTTGCGCGCGGATTTCCGACTGGTCGCGGCCACCCATCGCAATCTGGCGCAAATGGTGGCCGCCGACACTTTTCGGCGCGACCTGTACTTCCGCATCAACGCCTTTCCAGTCGCGACCCCGGCCTTGCGTGAGCGGCGCGAAGACATTCCCTTGCTTGCGATTTCGTTGCTGGCCCGGGTCGATCAATTTCCGGGCCGCAATTTCACGACCGATGCGCTCGACTGGTTACGCAGCCGCGACTTCCCCGGCAACATCCGCGAACTGCGCAATCTGATCGAACGCGCCACCTTGATGTGCGACGGGCTCGAGGTGTCGCGCGCCGATTTTGAACAGATCGTCGATCCGATCGCGGCCGCGGTGAGCATCGATGCGTGTGCCGATGCCGATGCCAGCGGCCGGTTTTGTGTCGATCGGGTGCTCGATCTACAGGTGCTCGAACAGCGCTATCTGCGCTGGGCTTACGCGCATTGCGATGCCGACATGCGCTGCCTCGCCGATCGGCTCGGCGTGAGCCTGCGCACGGCCTACCGCAAGGTGGCCGACGCAGGCTGAGCGGCGTCAGCCTGAAATCAGCACCGGCACCGTCATGTGCCGCAGGATGTGCTGGGTGCCGGCGCCGCGGCTCACGAAAGGCAGCGAACTCGGCGCATGGCCGCCCATGATGAGCAGATCGGCCGACAGGTCGGACACCCGGTTGAGCAGCATGTCCATCACGCCGATGTCCTCGACCACCAGCACGTCGGCGCGCGCCTTGATGCCATGCATTTCGAGATGGCGCGCGACATGCGCGCACGACGATTTGGCGAGGCCGTAATCGGCGTTGAGCGAGACCACGGTGGCTTCTTCGCAGCCTTCGATGAGCGGTAGCGCGTCGTTGAGCGCATGGGCGGCCTCGCGCGAATCGTTCCACGCGATCAAGGGGCGCTCGCCCAGGGTCACGATGTCGCCCGCGTACGGAACGACCAAGGTCGGACGTCCGGTGCTTTGCACGATGTGTTCGGGCAGATCGGGCGGCACCAGGACCGGCTGGCGTTCGTCATGCTGGCCGATGATGACGAGGTCGAAATAACGCGCGAACCGCGGAATCTCGCGCAGCAGATCGACATCGGAACCATGGTCGATGTCATGCCATTCGACCTTGGACAGGCCCTGGGTGGCCAGGTCGAACTGGGCCCGGGCCGCCTTGGCCGCCGCCACGTATTCGGCCGGCGGCCAGCTCGAAAACGCTCCGACCGGCTGCGAGCGCGAGCGCTGGCCGAAGGCGCCGACCAGCCGCGCATCATGGGCGCGCGCGAGCTTGATCGCCTGGGCCAGCCGCGCGGCGGTGCGCGGGCCTTGATCGATGTGCACCATCAGGTTTCGCAGTTCCATGCACGCTTCCTTCCTTAGCGCCGGCGGGGGACATTGGGCAGCGACTATAACGGCTCGCCCGGACTGTGTAAGTCAGGGTCTAGCCGGGGTGCTGCGTTCCAAGCGACGGCGTGTCATATTGCGCGCGCTGAATGCCGTGACCGGCGCCGCGCCGGCAGCAAGCGCGCCGCACGTTTTCATTTTTGCTGCCCATGCACATGAGGAGCTTTTCCATGAATCGCGTTGCCGCCATGTTGGCGCTCGCCGCCTGCTGCACGCCGGCGTTCGCCGCCAAGCCCTGCGAGGAACTCAAGTCCGAGATCGACGCCAAGCTGCAGGCCAAGGGCGTGCAGCATTACACGCTCGACATCGTGCCGGCCGACAGCGTCAAGGACGAAAAGGTCGTTGGCAGTTGCGAAGGCGGCAGCAAGAAGATTGTCTATAAGCGCGCCTGATCGCGTCTCAGTACACGCCCTTGCGGTTGAGGCTCAACCCAAGGGCCTTATCCGACCCCATGATGTGATTGGTCAGCCAGTCGCGTAGGAAGGTGGTCAATTCGTCGAACGGCAAGGTTTCGCCGGCGGCGCGCCGCGCATGCAGGGCTTTCACCGCGTCGACCAGATGGTGGTGCTCACCGATGTGATGCGTGCTGGCCTCGTAGCCGTGCTGCTGCATGAGCCTTTCCTCGGTCGCGAAATGCAGGATCGTGTATTCGGTCAGTTCGTCGAGGATGAGGTTTTGCATCGCGGCGGCGGCGGCATCGTTTTCCGCTTCGCCGAGCCGGTTCAGGATGCCGACCAGTTTGCGATGTTGATCGTCGATCTCCTGAACGCCGACGGCAAACAGGGTGCTCCATGGCAGGACTGGCACGATCGTTTCCTCTTGGTGGGTTCGAAGACCGGCGACGGCGACGTCGGGCGCCACTATAGCCATGGCGGTTATAGGCGGCGTGGCGTGCATCCAAAACCCATATGGAGTGTATGGGAATGGCCGGCGTTTGATTCAATTGTGTGGCCTCGGTCGCCTGCAAATGCAGCGGAACACGGCAAAATGCCGGGTTTTGCGGTTTCGCCTTTACTCCCCACCTCCCCGACATGAGTGCATTTGACGAAGAGCGCGTCCTGAGCGTGCATCACTGGACCGACCGGTTGTTTTCCTTCACCACGACGCGCAGCCAATCGCTGCGCTTCCTGAACGGTCATTTCACGATGATCGGCTTGCGCGTCAACAACAAGCCGCTGCTGCGCGCCTACAGCATCGTCAGCCCGAATTACGAAGAGCATCTCGAATTCCTGAGCATCAAGGTCCAGGACGGCCCGCTGACCTCGCGCCTGCAGCACATCCAGGTCGGCGACTCCGTCATCGTCGGCCACAAGCCGACCGGCACCCTGGTCATCGATTACCTGCGCCCGGGCAAGCGGCTGTATTGCTGGGGCACGGGCACGGGCCTCGCGCCCTTCATGAGCATCATCCGCGACCCGGCGACCTACGAAAAATTCGAGCAGGTCATCCTCGTGCACGGTGTGCGCCTGGTGTCGGAACTCGCTTATTACGACTACATCACCAAGGAATTGCCGGTTCACGAATACCTGGGCGATCTGGTCACCCAGCAACTCGTGTACTACCCGACCGTCACGCGCGAGGAATTCCCGAACCAGGGCCGCATCCCGAACCTGATCGAGAACGGCAAACTGTTCACCGACATCGGCGTGCCGACGCTCGATCCGAGCACCGACCGCGTCATGATCTGCGGCAGCCCGCAAATGCTGCGCGACCTCAAGAAGATCTGCGACGACCGCGGCTTTCACGAGGGCAACACCTCGACCCCCGGCGAATACGTGATCGAACGCGCCTTCGTCGAGCAATAGGCGCGGCGCGGGCGCGTGTCTGCCGGCAAGCGCCCGGCGCATCGCATCAGGGCATAAAAAAAGCGGCCTCCCTCGGGAGGCCGCTGTCATGTCCGGCCGGCGGTCTTCCGCCCAGCCGGCGTTTTTCAGCCCATCTTGCCGCTGCGGTAATCCTCGATCGCGGTCAGGATCTCCTGCTGGGTGTTCATCACGAACGGCCCATATTGCGCGATCGATTCACGCAACGGCCGCCCGGCGATGAGCAGGGCACGGGCCGGCGCGCGGGCGACGATTTCGACGCCGTCGGCCTGCTCGTCATTGGCCAGGATCGCCATGCGCTGCGCCGGCACCACGGTGCCGCCGACGTCGACTTCGCCGCGATACACATAGACGAAGCCGTTGTGTCCGGCCGGCAGCGCTTGCGCGAACCGCTTGCCTTCGGCCAATTCGAGGTCGAGGTAGACCGGCTCGGTCGCGTTGCGCTGCACCGCGCCGTCCACCCCTTGGCTCGATCCGGCGATGACGCGCACCGTCACGCCCGGTTCGGGCGAGAAGGTCGGCACATCCTCGGCCTGGAAGTCGCGGTACCAGGGCGTGTTCATCTTGTCGCGGGCCGGCAGGTTCAGCCAAAGCTGAAAACCTTCCATGCGGCCATGGTCCTGCTCGGGCATTTCCGAGTGGATCAGGCCGCGTCCCGCGGTCATCCATTGCACCCCGCCCGGGCCGAGCAGGCCTTCATGGCCGGCGCTGTCGCGATGGCGCATGCGGCCTTCGATCATGTAGGTCACGGTTTCGAAGCCGCGATGCGGATGATCGGGAAAGCCCGCGATGTAATCGCCCGCCACGTCGCTACCGAAGGCGTCGAGCATCAGGAAAGGATCCAGGCGGCGCTGCAGCGTGTGGGTGAGCACACGCGTGAGCTTCACGCCGGCGCCATCGGACGTCGGCATGCCCTGGACCAGCCGCTCGACGCGGCGCGGCGCGAGGATGGCGGGGGTCAGCACGGTGGTGTTCATCAAAGGATCCTTTCTCTGGACTGCGGGTGGATCGATGGCGGCCGTCTTCAGGCCACGGTCGCCTCGATTTGTTGATGCGCTTCGGCGATCGCGGCGCGCTCGGCGTCGGGACCGAGGTTCAAGCCTTCGGCGTAGATGAAGCTCACTTCCTTCATCCCGAGGAAGCCCAGGACGGTGCGCAGATAGGGCATCTGGGTGTCCATCGCCGAATCACGATAACGGCCGCCGCGCGTGAGCGCGACATAGACCTTCTTGCCGGTCAGGAGTCCGACCGGGCCGTTCTCGGTGTAGGCGAAGGTCACCCGCGCCCGCGAGACCGCGTCGATCCAGTGCTTGAGCTGGCTCGACACGCCGAGGTTGTACATCGGCGCGCCGATCACCAGGGTGTCGGCGGCCTGGAGTTCCGCGATCAGCGCATCGTCCTGGGCCACGCGGGCCGCTTGCTCGGGCGTGCGTTGGTCGGCCGGCGTGAACAAGGCCTGCAAGGTCGGTTCGTCGAGCGCCGGATGCGGTTGGCGGGCCAGGTCGCGCACGGTCAGGGTCGCCCCCGGCTGGGCGGCAAGCAGGCGCGCCGCGATCACATTCGCGAGCTGGGTCGAATGCGAGCCTTGAACACGGGCGCTGGAATTGATTTGCAGGATCTTCATGTAAGCCTCATAAAAAATGGGGAGAGAACGATGGGCACACTGTATTGAGGCTTATCCGAGCAATAAAGCCGGTTAATCGCATAACATCGTTCCGCTGGTGGAACAGTTAGGGGGCTTGAAATACCGGAAACGCCACCGGCCGCCCGGCGGCTTGTCGCCCAACGGAGCTTGCGATGGAGCTTGATCCTTACAGCCTGGTCTTGTTCGCCCGGGTCGCCGACAGCGGCAGTTTCAGCCGCACGGCCGAGCGCGTCGGCCTGCCAAAAAGCACGGTCTCGCGCCGGATTGCCGCGCTCGAACGCGACTTGGGTGAGCGCTTGCTTTTGCGCACCACCCGTAAATTGACGCTGACCGAATTCGGCCAGCATTTGCTCGTCCATGCGCGCCAAGTGGCCGAGGAACTCGACGCGGCGGCCTCGCTGGCCTTGCATCGCCAGGCCCAGCCGAGCGGCCGGCTCGCGGTTTCGATGCCGACCGACCCCTTCGGACTCGATTTGCCGCGCTTCATCGCCGAGTTCGCCTTGCGCTATCCGGCCGTCACGCTCGATCTCGATCTGTCGTCGCGCCGGGTCGATTTGATCGGCGAGAACTTCGACCTGGCGATCCGCATGGGCAGCCTGCCCGACGATGCGACCTTGGTCGCGCGGCGTTTGTTCGCCTGCCCCTGGAGTCTGTTCGCCGCTCCGAGTTATCTCGCATTGCGCGGCATACCCACCAGCCCCGAGGATTTGCAGGCCCATGACGGCGTGGCGATCCGGCGCCGCAACGGCGAAGCCTGGGCCTGGGAATTGGCGCAGGGCGATGCGCGCTGGACCGGCCTGCCGCGTTTGCGCGCCAGCGCCAATTCGCCCGATCTGTTGGTGCAACTCGGCATCGAAGGCGTGGGCATCGCGCCGGCACCCGATTGGCTGGCAATGCCGCATCTGGCGCGCGGCGCGCTGCGGCAGGTGCTGCCCGATTGGCGCCTGCCCGAGGCGATCGGCTGGGCCGTGATGCCGGGCCGGCGCCTGGTCCCCGCGAAAACGCGGGTGTTTCTGGACATGCTCGGCGCGACGCTGGCGCGCGAACTGCCGGGCAATGCGTATGGGGCCTGACCCCGGAAAGGCGAACCCGCCAATGACTCAAGACGCTTCCTCGCCGCCGGCCGAACCCTTGGTGTTGTTGCCGCGCGCGCACGACCTCGGCGGCGGCATGCTGGTCCGCCGGGTTTTGCCGGCCGCCCAATGCCGTTCGGTCGGCCCGTTCGTCTTCTTCGACCATTTCGGGCCGTTCGACGAACACCCCGAAGACCAGCACGACGTGCGCCCGCATCCGCACATCGGCCTCGCGACCGTCACCTATTTGTTCGAAGGCGCGATGATGCATCGCGACAGCCTGGGCATGGTCCAGCGCATCGAGCCCGGCGCCGTCAACTGGATGACGGCCGGCCGCGGCATCGTGCATTCGGAGCGCAAGCCCGACGATCTGCGCGCGACCACCTATCGCTCGCATGGGCTGCAATTGTGGGTCGCCTTGCCGCGCGCGCATGAAGAAGACGCGCCGGCCTTCGTGCATACGAGCGCGGCCGAGATTCCCGAATGCGCGCTGCCCGGACTGACCGTGCGGGTGCTGATCGGCACCGCCTTCGGCCAAAGCTCCCCGGTCGCGACGCTGGTGCCCACGCTCTACCTCGATGTGCGGGCCGACCCCGGCGCGGTGCTGACCTTGCCCGGCACCGGCCAGGAGCGCGCGGTCTATGCGGTGGACGGCCGCTTGAGCCTGGGCGCCCAGACCATCGCGCCGCACACCATGGCGGTGTTGCGCGGCGCGCCGGCCGCCATCGCGGCGCCCGAGGGGGCGCGTTATGTCGTGATCGGCGGCCAGGCGCTCGACGGCCCGCGCTTCATGTGGTGGAACTTCGTCTCATCGCGGCGCGAACGCATCGACCAAGCCAAGCGCGACTGGGAGGAGGAACGGTTCCCGGCCATTGCGGGCGAGACCGAACGCATTCCATTGCCACCGGGTTGAGGCCAGGGCGGTCGCTCGGTTGAGCGGCCTGGTCGGTCGCGTCAGGCCGCGGTGGCCGGCGCAAGACGCCACAAGGACGTGAGTTCGGCTTTGCGCGCGTCATGCAGCGGATCGTCGGGATCGGCGGCCCGGCCATGTTGCGGACGTTGATCGAGCCGGCCCAGCACGCGCAGGCCGGCGGCTTCGAGCCAGCCCAGCAATTGCGCGCGGCTGCGCAGACCCAGATGCTCGGCCAGGTCGGACAGGATCAGCCAGCCTTCGCCGCCCGGACTCAGATGGGCCGCCAGCCCGTCGAGAAAACCGCGCAGCATGCGGCTGTCGGGATCGTAGACCGCGCGCTCCAGGGTCGAGCTCGGTTTTGCCGGCACCCAGGGCGGATTGCAGACCACGAGCGGCGCGCGCAAGGGCGGATACAAATCGGTCTCGACCAGTTCGATGCGTTCCCCAAGTCCGAGGCGTTCGCGGTTGTCGCGCGCGCAGGCGAGCGCCCGCGCGTCGAGGTCGGTCGCGACGATGCGCTGGACACCGCGTTTGGCGAGCAAAGCCGCGAGCACGCCGGTGCCGGTGCCCAGATCGAGCGCGAGCGAATGCCCGTCCAATGCGGCGGGCAAGGGCGCTTGCGCCACCAGGGCCACATATTCCTGGCGGGTCGGCGCGAACACGCCGTAATGCGCATGGATGCGGGCGCCGAGCGCCGTGACTTCCACGCCCTTCTTGCGCCATTCATGGGCGCCGACCAGGCCGAGCAGATCGCGCATTGGGCAGACCTGGGCCGCGTGGTCGGCCGGACCCCAGGCCTCGGCGCAGGCGCTGCGCCAATCGGGCGCGCGCCGCAAGTCGATGCCGTAATCGGGACCGACCTCGATCAGGACCATGGCGAGCAGCCGCGCGCGCTGGGCCTGGGCCATGCGCATCTGATGAAAGGCTTCGGTCGGCGTGGTGGCGGCTTTGCGCGGTTTGCGGTCGGCGCGCCGCGCCAGGGCTTGCAGCAATTGGCGCGCGTTCTGGAAATCGCCGCGCCACAACAGCGCGCCGCCTTGGCTAGCGACGCGATAGGCCTCATCGGCAGACAGACGGTCGTCGGCGATCAGGACCCGGGGCGGCGGTGCGAGTCCGCTTTCCGAGCGCCAGCGCGCGCTGCGCGCGGCGGCGTGTTCGGTCCAATGCAACAAGGCGGGAGGCGAAATGGAAGACATGGCGGGCGGTGCGCGCCGGGCGCGGGCCTGCATTGTCGCGCAACTGCGGCTGCGGCCGAACCAGCCGCCCTGCGCGGGCGGCCCGCCGGCTGCGGCCTGGGCTCAGGCCGGGCCGCCGCCTTCGGCGCCTTGTTCGAGCTTGAACACGCTGACCACTTCTTCGAGATGGGTCGCCAGTTCTTCGAGCGAGCGCGTCGCGCCGGCGGCCTCTTCGACCAGCGCGGCGTTCTTTTGCGTCACGCCGTCGATCTCGACGATCGCATGATTGATCTGCTCGATGCCCGAAATCTGTTCCATGCTCGCGGTGGTGATCTCGCCCATGATGTCGTTCACGCGGCGCACGCTTTGCATGATCTCGTCCATGGTCTTGCCGGCTTGATGGACGAGCTTGGTGCCCTTTTCGACCTCATCGACCGAGGTGTTGATGAGCGACTTGATCTCGCTGGCCGCGGCGGCCGAGCGCTGCGCGAGGGTGCGCACTTCGGCCGCGACCACCGCGAACCCGCGTCCTTGCGTGCCGGCGCGCGAAGCCTCGACCGCGGCGTTGAGCGCCAGGATGTTGGTCTGGAACGCGATGCCGTCGATGACGCTGATGATGTCGGCGATCTTGGTCGATGAGGTATTGATCGAATCCATCGACGCGATGACCTGCGTCACGACTTCATTGCCCTTGACCGCCACTTGCGACGCGGTCTCGGCGAGCTGGTTGGCCTGCCGCGCGTTGTCGGCGTTCTGGCGCGCGGCATCGGTCAACTGGGCCATCGAATCGGCGGCCTCGCGCAAGGACGAGGCTTGCGATTCGGTGCGCGCCGACAAATCCTGGTTGCCGGTGGCGATGCGTTCCGAGGCGGCGGCGATGGTCGCGGTGCCGTTGCGCACCCGCGCCACCACCTTGACCAGGCTCGCGCTCATGTCGCGCAAGGCATGCTGGAGCCGGCCGATCTCGTTGCTCGAATCGACATTGATGCGCTGGGTCAGATCGCCTTCGGCGATGCCGCGCGCGATCGAGACGCCTTGTTCGAGCGGACGGGTCACGACCTTGCGGATGAACGGATAGATCACCATCAGGACCGGAATGCCGGTGATGATGGCCGCGAGGATGCTCTTGAGCCGTTGTTGCTTGAGCGCGGCGTTCGATGCGTCGAGCGACATCTTCATGCTGACCACGCCCAGCACCGTGCCTTCGGGCACTTGATGGCAACTGATGCAATCCTTGCCCAGGTAGTTCGTGCTCGCGAGCGTCGGACGCACCGCGCGCAGGTATTCGCCTTGATCGTCGCGCTCGACCTTGATGACTTCCTTGCCGGTCTGGAGCACTTCGCGTTCGATCGTGTCGACTTCGACCTGGTCGGTCGCGGTGCCCGGACCGAAGACGCGCGAGACGCCTTCGCCGCGGATCACGCGGACATCGCGGATGGTGCTCAGTTGCTTGATCTGATCGAGGAACACGCTGCGCTGGGCGACCGTGCCGGTCACCATCATGCCGGTCAGGCCGGCCATGGTCGCTTCATGCATGCTCAGCGAAAAGCTCTGCGCCTGATCGATCGCCGCACGGCGATTGACCTGGTTTTCCCAGACGATCACGCCCGCCCAGACGACCGCGAGCGCGATGCCGATGGTGGAGAGCAACTGCACCCAAATTTTTGTGTTGGTGATGCGCACGGCAGTTCCTTCATTCAATGACTGCGCACGGCTAGATCGTCGCCCGATGCAGACAGGTCTTGCCGACTGCATCATGGACAAACTCGGCCCGGACCGATCGCGGGAAAAGGCCCGCAATCGCCCCTTAACCTTGTCTACGGCCGATTCCCATATAAGACCAATGGTTGTCCGCCCTGCGGACTGTGAATTTCCGCACGCGGGATAGGCCTACGTTGCACTGCAACTAAGAAATCGGTTAAGGTTTCGCAGTCCCAAGGGGGAGTAGCTCCTGACTGCCGCGTCGTCATGACGGAAAGCCTGGTTGGTTTCCCGGCGCGGTGGGTGGCAGGCCAGCAGGCCGGCTGCGAGCAAGACCTTTGCCGCGATGGCGAACGGTCCTTTTCCCCCGACGATCTCGGGCACCCTTCCCAACGCGATATCGGACACCTCCCCGGCCTTAGGGCTGAGAACCGAACTAGCGTTGAGGAGATTCAGCTGTGGAAACCATCGGCAATGTCTGGATGTGGAGCGCCTTCTTCGGCGTGGTCCTCGTCATGCTCGCGCTCGACCTGTTCGTGGTCGGCGGCGGCAAAAGCCACCGGGTCGGCGTGCGCGAGGCCGCGATCTGGTCGGTGATCTGGGTCAGCCTCGCGGCGGCCTTCGGCGGCGCGCTCTGGGGCTATCTCGACTGGAACATGGGCCGCGAGATCGCGAACCAGAAGACCCTCGAATATTTCACCGGCTACCTGATCGAAAAAGCGCTCGCGATCGACAACGTGTTCGTCTGGCTGATGTTGTTCAGCTATTTCGGCGTGCCGCGCGAGCTGCAAAAACGCGTGCTGGTCTACGGCGTGCTCGGCGCGATCGTGCTGCGCACCGGCATGATCTTCGCGGGCGCATGGCTCATCACCCAGTTCAGTTGGTTGCTCTATGTGTTCGGCCTGTTCCTGCTCGTGACCGGCGTGAAGATGTGGTGGTTCGCCGACCGCGAAAGCGATCTGTCGCAGAACCCGCTGCTGCGCTGGCTGCGCGGCCATCTGCGGATCAGCCAAGACTTCCACGAGGAACGCTTCTTCGTGCGTCTGCCCGAAGGCGGCAAGCTGGTGCGCTATGCCACGCCCTTGTTCCTCGCGCTGGTGCTGGTCGAGTTCTCCGACATCATCTTCGCGGTCGATTCCATCCCCGCGATCTTCGCGATCACGACCGACCCGTTCGTGGTGCTGACCTCGAACGTGTTCGCGATCCTGGGCTTGCGCGCGATGTACTTCCTGCTCGCCGACATGGCCGAGCGCTTCTCGCTGCTCAAATACGGCCTCGCGCTGGTGCTCATCTTCATCGGCGCCAAGATGTTGATCGTCGATCTGTTCCATATCCCGGTCGCGATCTCGCTCGCGGTGGTCGCGACCTTGATCGCGAGTTCGGTCGTGCTGTCCTTGCGCAAAGAAGCGCGCGAGCGCGCGCAAGCCGGCGGCCCCGGCGCCGGCACCTGAGCCGGCGCGGCGGCGGCGCGGCAATGCTAGGGTTCGGCCTGTGATGCGAATTCAAGACCTCCGCGACCGCTTGCGCGCGCATGGCGCCAAACCCTGCCATGAAGCGCGCGTGCTGCGCGTATGGACCCAGGCGCTCGCGCCGGACGCGGGCCGGCGCCGCGACGACGACTACCTGCCCGCCGCGGTGCGCGCCGACTGGCCCGCGCTGGCTGCGACCCTCGCCGGCCTGGCGCGCGTCGATTCCGAACATCCGGGCGAAGACGGCGCGGTGCGTCTATTGGTCGCGCTGGCCGACGGCCAGGCCGTCGAATCGGTGCTGTTGCCGCGCGGCGGGCTGTGCGTTTCGAGCCAGGTCGGGTGCGCGGTCGGCTGTGTGTTCTGCATGACCGGGCGCGGCGGCCTGGTGCGGCAATTGGGCAGCGCCGAGATCGTCGCCCAGGTCGCGCTCGCGCGGACTTTGCGGCCCGTGAAGAAAGTCGTCTTCATGGGCATGGGCGAACCCGCGCACAACCTCGACCAGGTGCTCGAAGCGATCGACGTGCTCGGCACCGAGGGCGCGATCGGCCACAAGAACCTGGTGCTGAGCACGGTCGGCGACCGGCGCGTGTTCGAGCGCCTGCCGCGCGAACGGGTCAAGCCCGCGCTCGCCATTTCCTTGCACGCGACCGACGATGCGCAACGCCGGCGCCTGTTGCCGCGCGCGCCCGCGCTCGGCGTGGAGGAATTGGTCGCGCGCGCGCAAGACTATGCGCATGCCACCGGCTATCCGATCCAGTATCAATGGACCCTGGTCGCCGGGCTCAACGACGGGGCCGCCGAGGTCGAGGCCCTGGTGCGCTTGTTGAGCGGCAAATATGCGGTGCTGAACCTGATTCCTTACAACACCATCGAGGGCGCCGGACTGCGGCGCCCGCCGATGGAAGCCGCGGCGGCCATGGCGCGCGCCCTGCATCGGCGCGGTATCCTCACCAAGCTGCGCCGTTCGGCGGGCCAGGATGTGGACGGCGGTTGCGGGCAATTGCGCGCGCGGGTGCAAGCCGACGCCGCGCCCGAGCCCGCGCATTCATCGCGTTAGCTGCGCCGTCCAGGCGCGCAAAGGCGTGCCGCCGCCGACCATGCCGCGGCACAACGGGCCGATCCAGGCTTCGATGAGTTCGAAGCGGGTGCCGGTCCAGACCCAGCGCCAGCCCGCGCCGCAATCGAACAACCCGCGGCCTTTGCCATAGCCATCCATCAGGCCGTCTTCGTATTCGGCATTCGCCACACTGTCTTCATCGCGGCCGTCGGGCATCGGAAAGCGCAGGCGCTGCGGCCGGTAGGGCGGCTTTGCGTTCGCGATCCATGCTCCGGCGCCGGTCTGGTAAGCCGCGCGCCAGCATTCACGCATCACCAGCACTTGCGTGGCCGACAGCGCGGCGATCGATGCGTCGGGCGCGTCGTCGTCGGGCAGGTCCTCGAAGCAATCGGTCTCGGTCCGGCGCAATTCGGCCAGAATCGCGGCCAGGGTGGCCTCGTTCGGAGCCGGCAGCGCCGGCAGCTTGGCCGCGCGCACCACGGGCGCGGGCACGGCCGCCGGCACCGAAGCTTCGGGCTGGTGGCCGCGCCGCACGAAGGCGCCGGCCGTGCCGAGCCGGCCTTGGACCTCGTCGATCTTGAGCAACGCCGCTTTCAGTCCGGCAAACGACAGCACCCAGCGCGTCGTGCCGTCGTCGATTTCGGCCGACCCGGCTTCGAGCGCGCGGGCGATCAAGCCGTCGAGTTGCGCGGGCGTGAGGTCGGCCTCGTTCGCCAGTCCGCGCAAACGGAAGGTGCCGATCTTGAGCGTCAGCGCGCCGATCTCGGCATCGTCTTCGGTCTGCACGACGAGCTTGCCTTGCGCGCGGCTGCCGGGCCCGGCGTCGCGCGCGATCCATAAGGCGACCGGCGGGCTGTCGCCGTCTTCGGTCTGGGCACCGACCGCCTCGCAATGGCGCGTGTTGTCGCAGACCACGGCCCAGTCTTTGAAGCTGGTTCCGGTGGCGAAACAGGTGCTGCCGATCAGGCCCAGCCCCAGGCCCAGGATCAGCCGATGCAAGGACGCATGGCGCATGACGGTTCGATGCCTTCGATGAATGACATGGGGCGAACGATAGCGCGCGCGTGGGCGGCGATCGCCAGCGCGATGACACCTTCGTGCCACCCCGGGACGCCGCCGGGCGGCCGACGAGCGCGATTACAACGATGTGCATTGACCCGTGAATTCGCGAGTACGGATACTCGCGCGCGTGGACCAGAACCAACGCGCCAGCCGGCGTGCGCAAGACCGGCAACCTCTTCTGCGCCATGTCGCAGCCCTTGTCCTGACCGGCACCGCGCTTGGCTTCACGGGGGCCGGCCTTCATGCGGCGCCCGCCACCGCCGCGCCGGGCATGGCGAGCCCGGCGGCGCCGGCGGCAGCTCAGACCGCGGCCGATTGCGGCTGCGTCTCGCCCTACCGCGAATACACGCGCGAACCGACGCCCGAGGTGATCGCCTTGTTCAAGGCGGCGCGCAATGCCGACGAAGCCGCGTTCACCCGCGCGCTCGCGGCGGTGTCCGAGCCGCAGGAATATGCGGTCGATGGCGAGCCTTTGCTCGCGGCCTTGTTGCGGCCGGTGGACGGACTGGTCGCGACGCAGCCGTCCGAACGGCGCAAGGTCTGGTGGGATTACACGCCGGCCGAGGCGCGGGCGATCCGCGAACGCCATCGCGCCACCTTGCCGGCCAAGACGCGCATGCTGGCCCTGGCCATCCAGCGCGGCGCGAGCGTGAAGGACATGAGCTATCAGATGCGCCAGCCGCCCTTGCATCTGGCCGCGCTGTTCGGCACGCCCGAGATGGTGGACCAACTGCTCGCCGCCGGGGCCGACGCCAATCAGCGCGAATGGGACCGCAACCTCAACCCGGTCGAGTTCATGCTCGACCACGAGTTCTACACCCGCATGACCTATCTGCCCGAACTGGTCGATGCCGAGGACCGCGGCCGCATGCTGCTCGCCTTGTTCAAGGCTGGCGCCGAGCGGCCGTTCAAACGGGTCGATGAACGGCTGGCGCAAGAAGCGCGGGCCCAGGGCGAAGCGCCGCAGCGCCCGGCGGCAGACGATCTGGCTTGGCCGATGATCGCCCAGACCACGCGCGGCGCCGAGGTGATGGAAGCCCTGGCCCGGACCGGCACCGCGCCGGTCTTCGAGGCCGACAACCTCGGCCTGTCGCCGCTCGGGTTCGCGGCGCGGGCCGGCAATGTCGGCGGGGTGCGCTGGCTCAAGGCCCATGCGCCGCGCACGCTGCGCGTCGAAGACGCGGCGCGGGGCGCGCCTTTCGACGTCTGGCTCGGCGCGGCGACCTGGGCTTTGTATCCGGCCACCACCGACGCGCAGGCGCTCGCGGCGCGCGACCTCATCCTCGACGAGTTGCTGCGCCCCGGCATGCCCTGGGCGCAAGCGAATCCGGTCGAAGACGAAAGCGACGATCCGCTGGTTCGGCGGCGCGAAGTGCCGGCCCCGGCGGGGGGCGCCACGCTGATGCACCATGTGGCGGCGCTCGGCGATGTGGCCTTGGCCGAACGTTTGTTGAAGCTCGGAGCGCCGATCGACGGTGCCGGCGGGCCGGGCGACGAGACCACGCCGCTCGGCACCGCGGTCATGGCCGGCCAGCGGCCGATGGTCGAATGGTTGTTGCGCCATGGCGCCGATCCGCTCGGCGGCCCGACGCCCGAGAGCACGCCGTTTCATCTGGCCCTCGCCGGCGATGAGCAGGAACGCTATCTCGACGACGCCGAGCGTGCGGCCAGCGCGGCCCGGCGCGGGCAGGCGCTGCCGGCGTTGCTCGGCCAGTTGACGCCGCAACAGCGGCAACGCCTCGAGTCCGGCGAGCCGTCGCCGCTGGTGCTGGCCTTGCGCGGCGCACGCGGCGCGGCCGGCGCCGCCAGTCTCAAGCGTGTGCTCGCGGCCGGCTTCTCGGCACGCACCTTCGATGCGTCGGTGCTCGAGATCGTGGTGGACGAGGACGACATGCCCTTGCTCGTCGCCCTGCTCGATGGCGGCTTGCGGATCGACACCGCCCGCGCGCGCTCCTTGCAGCAAGGCGAACGCGCCGCGGCGACCATCGACGTCCGGCTGTTCGTCGCGGCGCTGCATGGGTCGTTGCGCGGCGAAGGCGCGGGCCTGATCGAGCGCCTGCTGCGTGTCGGCGCCGATCCGAACCAGGCCGATGCCGGCGGCATGAACGCGGTGAACTTCGCGCTGCTGCGCGGCGACGAGGCGCAGCTCGAACAATTGCTCGCCGCGGGCGGCCGGCTCGAAGCCGGGCGCTGCCGGTCATTGGACGATCCGCCCACCGCGCTCGATTGGGCGGCGCTTTCGGGATCCGAGGCCAAGACGCTGCGCGTGATGCAGGCGACCGGCACCACTTTGTCGGACAGTTGCTGGCCGCAGCCCGACGCCTTGATCACGCGCGCGATGCTCGACGACGATGCGTACTGGTCCTTCCTGACGGCGCACGGCTTTGGCGCGCAGAACGCCGACTATCGCGGCCCGTCGATGGCGGAACGGCTGGTGAGGCAAATGTTCGAGAACCCGCAGCTTCCCGCTGTCGCCTGGGCGGCGCCGCGCGTATCGCAACGGCTGCAAACGCTCTGGCAATTGGCCCAAGGGCAGCAGCGTGTCGATGCCGACCTCGGCCGGCGGCTGATGCAGGCGGCGCAGAGCGCCGAGCGCGCCGACATCGTCGCGGTCTTGAGCGCCGCGCAGGTCGCCAGCGTGCCGGCCGCGGCGGCCGCGCCGCCCAAGGCCCAGGCCGCCGCCCCCAAGCCGACCGCCGCCGAGCGCGCGCTCGCCAAACGTCTGGTCGGCCATTACTACCTCGTGAACCAGCGCGAAGTCGGCGCCGAGTTGCTCCTCGAGGCCGACGGACGCTTCGATTTCGCGCTCGCCTATGGCGCGACCGATCAAACCTCCCGAGGCCGTTGGACGGTCGACAAGCAGCGGGTGGTCTTCACGACCGAGACGCGGCAGCCGCCAGCGGGATGGAAGCCGTTTGCGCTACGCGCGGGCACGCCGGCGCAAGGCACGCCCGACACCTTCGCGGTGCGCGTGCTGGCCGAGGGCCGGCCGATTCCCGGGGTGCGCGTCACCCTGTTCGGTTGCGCCGCGCCGCGCCTCGCCGAGGGGGAGACCGATCAGGCGGGCTTCTGGGAATGGCCGGTGAGCTTTCCGGTATGCCAGGCCGTGCTCTATCACCCGCGCGCCGACCGCGGCCGGATTTACGTGTACGCCAATACCGACCCGGCCCGCACGGCTTTCGATTTCGACTATGTGCCCTCCGCGCATCTGGAACTGAGCGACTTCAATGTCCAGATGTCGGTGACCAAGGAGGGCGCCTTGCTGTGGGACCGCGACGGTCGCGCCCTGCGGTTTTCAAAAGAATGACCCGAGACCATGGGGAATCGCTCCTACCTCTATCTGGTGCCTGTCGGCGGCGCGTATGACGGCATCGAAATCGCCGAGGCGAACAACAACTTCCCGACGCTCTGGCAGGTGCTGCTCGCCGAAGGCGACGCCGCGCCCGCGATCACGCATCAACGCGTGTTCGCCGACGCCGGAACCGACAACCTCGCCGCCGACGCCGACGCGGCGCTCGAACGCCTGCAAGAACTGGCGCAAGGCATGCGCGAGCATCCGCGTCTGCACGAACAGCCGTTGCTGACATTGCAATTCGACGCCTTGCTCGCGCATTTGCGCGAACTCGTCGAAGAAGTCCGCGGCGATGGCGAGGGCGCGGTGCTGTTTTCGGCGAATCTCGATCAATTGTCCTGGCTCGACGAAGCGGGCGACGCGCACACCTTCTTGCGTCGCGTGCGCCGCGAATGCGACGACCTTTGGCTGCGGGTTCGCGACGGGATACGCGAAGGCCATTACGCTTCGGTCGATGAAGCGCTGGGCGTCAAAGAGCATGGCCATGGCTTCGAGCATTGGGACGGATGGTCCTGGCAGTTCGGGTTCGGCGGCCTGCATCATGATTACTTCAATCAGTCCGACGGGCCGCGCGACGTGCCGTTCGCCGAATTCAAGCCCGAGCCCCGGTCGTGGGAGAACGCGCTCGGCGGCCGGTTCGAGCGCTTCGAGCGCAATGGCTTGTGGGGCGTGCGTTGCCGCAACGAAGACGACACCGTCGCGCGTGAAGTGCTCGCGGCCGAATGGGAGGAAGTCAATCGGGCGGCCGAGGGATCGGTCTGGCTGGCGCGCGGCGGCTTGTTCGGCTATGCCTTGTTGCGCGCGGACGGCATGCGCGTCGATGTCGCGCCGCAATTCGAAGAGGTTTGGGAGTTTCGCCAGAACGCGGAACAAGGCGATCCGCATTGCGCCGTGGTCAGGCGCGCCGGCCGCGAAGGGCTGCTGGGCGCCGACGCGCAATGGCTGGTCGAGCCGATGTTCGACGAGATGTGGGGCTACGAATACGGCTATGCCCCATTTCGCCAAGGCGAGCGCCAAGGCTTCGTCGATCGTACCGGCCGTATCGCGATCGCGGCCGAGTTCGACGAGGTCGGCAATTTCACCGCCAGCGGTCTGGCGCCGGCCTGGCGCGACGGCCGGGCGGGCTTGCTGCGCAGCGACGGACAATGGGCGCTGGCGCCGACCTATGACGACCTCGAATGGGAGGATGTCTATCGCGGCTTCATCGCGCGGCACGACGATCTGGTCGGACTGGTCGGCGCCGACGGCAGTCCCTGGATCGAACCGCGCTACGACGAACTCAAGGTCGTGTATCGGCGGATCATGATCGCCGTGCGCAAAGGCGAGGTCTGGGGGGTGTGCGATTGGGCGGGCCGCGAATGCCTCGCGCCGCAATACCAGGTCGTCGAGGGTTTGCTGTCCGACAGCATCGCACTCTACGACGACGAACAATACAAGCTGGCGATGGGCCAACCCGAGGCGCGCCATGTCCTGGTCCGGGAGCGCCAGCATGTGGGCGTGGTGGACCTCGACGGCAAAGTGCAGGTGCCGATCGTCTACGAAGCGGTGGCGGCGTTCGACAATTTCATCGTCAACAGCCGCTTGATCAAACTGCCGGCGCACTTGTACCGCATCACGCGCCGCGGCCCCAGGCGCGCCAAGCATGTCGGCGTCTACGATTGCGCGCGGGCGCAGGAATTGGTGGCGCCGATCTGGCATGGCGTCGAACTCACCCCGTTCGGAGAGGCGGACTTCGGATTCCTCGTCACGCGCGAGGTGCCCAAGCCCGATCGCGAGCGTCTCGGACGCGAACTGACGGGCGTGCTCGGGCCCGACGGCGCCGTGCTGTTCCCGGCCGAGTACGCCTGGTTCGGCAACCATTGGGCACTCGGCGGCCAAGGCTGGGGCGGATATATGTTGCGCGCCGAATTGTTCGAGGCCTGGGGCGCCAGCCGCCCGATCAAGGCCTGCCATGCCGAAGCGTCGCGCCTGGATTGGCTGCATCGCGACGGGCGTGTCGAAGGCCAGGTCGAGTATTTGAGCCGCCGTTACGCCGAGGCCGGCGATCTGGCCGCCGCGCTCGAACTCGGGCGCGCCTTGCGCGACGGCACGGGCGTGCCCGCCGACGCCGCGCTCGCGCGCCATTGGTTATGGCTCGCCACCGGCGCCGAGACCGCGGTCGAAGCCGCGCCGTCGGTCTGGCGCCAGCTCTTCGGCAAGCTGCTCGACGGCCCCGCCGCCGACGGTGTGATCCCCGATCCGCAACCCTCGAAGCGCCCGCGCAATCACCGCGCGATGTACGACCTCGCGCTCATGCTGCAAACCGAAAACGGCGGGATGGAACAGCCGGCGGCGGCGCGGCGTTGGCTGGAGTGCGCGCTCGAACATGGCGGCGAGAACGATGGCGAAGTGCTGGCCGAACTCGGTTATCTGCTCGCCGAAGGCGTCGGCGGGCCGGCCGACCGGCCGCGCGGCCATGCTTATTACGAAAAGGCGATCGAGCACGATTCCCCGATCGCCTTGCACAACCTCGCCTTGGCCTATCAGTACGGCGAGGATGTCGAGCGCGATCTCGACCGCGCGCTCGAATACTTCCGGCGCGCCGAGCGCCGCGGCGAACCGAGCTGCGCCTACCATGTGGGCGCGGTGCTGGCCGAGCAGGCGCGCGCGCTCGAAGGCACCGCCCGCCGCCGCAAATTCTCGGAAGCGGCCTATGCGTTTTCCAATCTGATCCATAGCGATGTCGAGCGCCATCGCCACGCCGCCTGCGCCGAACAAGCGCGCATCTGTCTGGATCGGCAGACCAGCGAATACGACCCCGGCGAGGCCGAGCGCCTGCTCTTGCTCGGCGCCGAACAGGACGATCTCGATTGCATCGACCTGCTTGTCGATGCGGTGTATGGCGATCCGGATTCGCCGCGCGCCAATGCGTGGCCTGATCGGCATCGGCGCGCGCGCCGTGCCGCGCTGCAAGCCGACGACGCGGCTTGAGCGGTGCCGGGTCCGAGGCAAGCCGGCAGTGTTGCGCGCGGCGCTCAGTCCGAGGCCGGGCGGTGGGCCTCGGCGCTGGCCCGGTCGAGGCAGGCCGCGAGCGCGGCTTGGTCGAGTGTTTCGTCGGTGCAAGCGGCGCTGGCGCGATCGGCGAGCGCGCTATGCGACGGGCCGGTCGCGGGCGCGGTGTCGGCGGCGGCCGCGGGCGGATCGAGCAAGGTGAATTCGACCGCGACCGCGGTGCCGACGCAGAGCACCGCGCCGATCAGGCTCCACAAGGCCAGGTTCGCGATCCAGCGTTCGCGGCGGCTCGGTTGTTCGAGTGGTGGCGCGTGCGTGTCGCGCGCGGGGGTGGTGGGGCCGGCGATGCGGTCCGGCCAATGGAAGGTCATGTCGAGCCAGGCGGGTGATACCAGGCCGCTAGCCTAAGCGAAAAGGAAGCCGTTTGCGCTGCATCGGGCGGGCCTCGGTGTCACTCGAAGCGGTGACGCCGGCTCAGGCCGCCAGGGTGTGCGCATCGTCGTCGGCGTCTTCGCCGATGAAGCCGCCGCTTTGGTGCGCCCACAGCCGCGCATACAAGCCGCCTTGCGCGAGCAGGCTGCGGTGGTCGCCTTCTTCGACCACCCGGCCGCGGTCGAGCACGATGAGCCGGTCCATCGCCGCGATGGTCGACAAGCGGTGCGCGATCGCGACCACGGTCTTGCCTTCCATCAAGCGGTACAGGCTTTGCTGGATCGCGGCTTCGACCTCGGAATCGAGCGCGCTCGTGGCTTCGTCGAGCAACAGGATGGGCGCGTCCTTGAGCATCACGCGCGCGATCGCGATGCGCTGGCGCTGCCCGCCCGACAGCTTCACGCCGCGCTCGCCCACATGCGCGTCGTAGCCGCGGCGCTCTTTCGGGTCGGTGAGGGTTGCGATGAATTCATCGGCTTCGGCGCGGCGCGCGGCGGCGATCATCTGTTCTTCGGTCGCGTCGGGGCGGCCGTACAGGATGTTGTCGCGCACCGAGCGGTGCAGCAGCGAAGTGTCTTGCGTGACCATGCCGATCTGGGCGCGCAGGCTGTCTTGCGTCGCATGCGCGATGTCCTGCCCGTCGATCAGCACCCGGCCTTGCTCGATGTCGTAAAAGCGCAGCAGCAGATTCACGATCGTCGATTTGCCCGCGCCCGAACGGCCGACCAGGCCGATCTTTTCGCCGGGCCGGATGTGCAGCGTGAGCCGGTCGATGACCGGTTTGGCCGCGCCGTCCTTGGCGCCGTAGGCAAAGCTCACGTCTTCGAAGCGGATGTCGCCGCGCGTGACTTCGAGCGGCTTGGCATCGGGCCGATCGACCACCGCGTGGCTGCGCGCCAGGGTGTTGATGCCGTCTTGCACGGTGCCGACCTGCTCGAACAACGAGGCCATTTCCCACATGATCCAATGCGAAATGCCGTTCAGGCGCAGCGCCATCGCGGTTGCGGCGGCCACCGCGCCCACGCCGACCAGGCTTTGGCTCCAGAACGCGAGCGTCACGCCCGCGGTCGCGAGGATGAGGCCCATGCTCAGGGTGTGGTTCACGATCTCGAAGCTGGTCACGAGGCGCATCTGGCCGTGCACGGTGGTGAGGAATTCCTGCATCGCCGAACGCGCATAGGCGGCCTCGCGGCGCGAATGCGAAAACAGCTTCACGGTGGCGATGTTGGTGTAGGCGTCGGTGATGCGCCCGGTCATGAGCGAGCGCGCATCGGCCTGCGATTTCGCGACCCGCGCCAGGCGCGGCACGAAATACACCAGGGTGCCCACATACAGCACCAGCCAGCCGACGAAAGGCAGCACCAGGCGCAGGTCGAAACTGCCGACCACCGCGATCATCGTCACGAAATAGATGACGATGAAGACCATGATGTCGCTCACGATCATCCAGGTGTCGCGCACCGCGAGCGCGGTCTGCATGACCTTGGCCGCGACGCGGCCCGCGAATTCGTCCTGGAAGAAGGACATGCTTTGCGCGAGCATCAGGCGGTGGAAGTTCCAGCGCAGCCGCATCGGAAAATTGCCCGCGAGCGCCTGCTGCTTGAACATGCTTTGCAGCGCCACCAGCACGATGCTGGCGATCAGCACCACGCACAAGGCGGTCAGTTGCCCGCCGTGGTCGGTCCACAAACGCCCGGGCTCGACCTTGGCGAGCCAATCGACGATGCGCCCGAGCATGGCGAACAACAGCGCCTCGAAAGCGCCGATCGCCGCGGTCAGCAACGTCATGGCCGCGATGTAGCCGCGCAGGCCTTGCGAGCACGCGAGCACGAACGCGAAGAAGCCGCGCGGCGGCGTGGCCTGCGCACCCTCGGGGTAAGGATTGACGAAACTTTCGAACCAGCGGAACACGCGCAGCTCCAGGGCGCCGATGGGCGCAAGGCGGGGACCGACATGCCGGGTCGGCATGCGATGCAAACAGGGGATGCGCGCAGCTTACCTGTTTTGTGTGACCGGTTTGGCCTTGGGCACGTCGAGCACCAGGTCGGACGCCGCGCGCGCGATGCACGGCAGCAACCAGCCTTCGGCCTTTTCGTCGGGGCTCAGGCCCGGCCATTCGATCAGGTAGCGCACTTCGCCTGACAGCGCGCGGCACAGGCAGGCGCGGCAGGTGCCGTTGCGGCACGAGCGCGGCAGTTCGATGCCGGCCGCCCAGGCCGCGTCGCCAAGCGAAGCCGTCCCGTCGGTCTCGAACGCCCAGCCGCCGGGCTGGACCAGCACCTGCCAGCGTGGTGCCGGGTCGGGCGATGTGGGCATGCGCGCGTGGCGGGTCAGCCGACCGCCGCCGGGTTGGTGCAGGTCGCGCCTTGCGTGGGCTGGATCTGCGGGTCTTGGTTGGGGCAATGGCGCACCATGTTGCCGCCGGCGCGCTTGGCCTCGTACATGGCCTCGTCGGCCAGGCTCAGCAGATGCTCGGCGTCGAGCGCGTCTTCCGGAAAGCGCGCATAGCCGATGCTCGCGCTGATGCCATCGATGCTGATGCCGTCGACCTGGTAGGGGCGATCGAGCGCCACCACCACGCGTTCGAGGATCGCGCGCGCTTCTTCGGAATGCACGAGGTTGCGCAACAACAGCACGAATTCGTCGCCGCCCAGACGGCAGACCGTATCGGAGGCGCGCACTTCGTGGTCGAGCCGGCGCGCGACTTCGATCAGGACTTCATCGCCCACATGGTGGCCGTACCGGTCGTTGACCGGCTTGAAACCGTCGAGATCGAGGAAGGCGACCGCGATCAGTTCTTCCTGGCGCTGCGCGCCGGCCAGAGCCTGGTTCAGGCGGTCGGTCATGAGCACGCGGTTGGGCAGGCCGGTCAGGGCGTCGAAATGCGCCATGCGCTGCAAATGGCGCTCTTGCTCCTTGAGCAAGGTGATGTCGGAGAACACGCCGACATAGGCGGTCGCCTTGCCGTGTTCATCGGTGATCGCGCTCAGGTCGAGCAGGACGACGAAGATCCCGCCGGTCTTGCTGCGCATCCAGAATTCGCCGCGCCAGTTGCCGTCGTGATGCAGGGCGCGCCAGATGGTCGCGGTCGCTTCGGCGCGATGGCGGCTCGCTTCGATGACGTGATAGTCGCGTCCCAGCACTTCGGCGCGTTTGTAGCCGGTCAGGCGGGTATATGCATCGTTGACGTCGAGGATGCGGCCGTCGGCATCGCAATAGAAGATGCCTTCGTGGGTGTGCGCGAACATGCTCGCTGCGAGCTTGAGGCGCTGTTCGGTCGCGTGCCGCTCGCTGATGTCATGGATCACGCAGAACAGCAGCGCGCGCTCGTCGTCGGCCAAGGGCCCGGCATAGGCTTCGACGCGGCGGAACTCGCCCGAGGCCAGCCGTTGCTTGAACACGATGTGCTCGGGGTCGCCGCCGCGCGCATGCGACAGGAAGCGCGCCAATTCCTCCTCGTGCATGCAATTGAGCTGCTCGATGCCCATGCTCAGCAATTGTTCGCGCGGGTAGCCGTAAAAGCGCACCGCGGCCTCGTTGGCATCGACGATGCGGCCGCCGGCCGGATCGACGAGCAGTTTGATCGAGGCGTTCTCTTCGAAGGCGGCGCGGTAGCGCGCTTCGCCGGCGGCCAGACGGCTTTGCGAGTCGGCCGCGTTGCGCAACAGCCAACTGGTGCCGAGCGCGAGCAGCATCACGATCACGCTCGCGATCGTGTTCTGGCGCGTCGCGCGCGCGAGGCTGGCTTCGACCGGCGCGAGCAGGGTCTGTTCGTCCAGGCCCACCGTCGCCACCATCGGATAGCCGCGCACGCGCTGCCAGGCGTACAGGCGCGCCCGGCCATCGACCGGCGCGCGGGCGCGTTGATCGCTGCGGGCGAGCTGTACTTCGCGCTCATAAAGGAATTGCGCCTCGGCCGGCGCCCGGGTGCCGAGCACCTTGTCGAGCAGGTGGTTGCGCGCGATGTAACTGCCGTCGGGATGAAAGATCGACACCACGTCCTCGTGCGACAAGCGCGGGTCGATCAGCCGGTCGGCGAAATAATCGGGCCTGAGGCCGATGATGATCATGCCGATCACGACGTTGTCGCGCAGCACCGGACGCGATACCGGCACGCTCCAGGATTCGAGCAGGCGCGAGCGCACCGGCGTGCCGATCATCAGTCGGTCTTCCTGGGTGTTCATCTGGCCGCGGATGTAATCGCGGTCGCCGAGATAGGTGCCGATCTGTTTGGCCGAGATCGACGAGTACTCGACATAGCCGTGGGCATCGGTGATCACGATGCCTTGCAGGCTTTTGTCGGCCAGCGCGTCGATCGCGACCCGCGCCGAGGCTTCGAACCGATGGTCGAGCCGATCGCCAGCCAGGACCGCGCGCAATTGCAGCAGCATCAGGTCGATGCCTTGGACCGAGGCCTCCATCTGCCGCGCCACCGCGTCGGCGAGTTCATGCGCGGTGCGGGTACTGCTTTCCAGGGTATGGCGGCGCAATTCTTGCGCGGCGCGCCATTCCTCGGCCCAGAACACCGCCAGCAAGGCGGCGGCGCCGAGGACGATCACGCGCGCGAGCCACGCCAGTTGCCGCGCCGAGCCCGGCAGGCGCCACCGGTTGAGGGGCTTGAAGACCGCGTCGCGCATTCCGTCCCGTTCGCAAAGGGGTGCAAGGAGATCGATTTTCGCAGCCCGACGCATCATCGGTTACTGCAGATCATCAAGTTTCCAAGCCGTTTCCAGCCTTTGGCAGCGCCTATTTGTTAAGCACGTCACTTTTTGGCGAATACCCTGATGGCCACATGGGAAACCGGGTTCAGGGATCGTTATCGACGTAGCTATAGGGCGGTTCGGGCGGTAGACCTTCGAGCGGGCCGCCTTCGTGGCGCGGGCACCAGAACACATAGTCCTCGATCTTGCGGGCCAGCGCGAAGTCCTTGTCGGTCACGCCGTTCGCGGTATGGGTCGACAAGCGCACCCGCACGCTCGCATAGGCGATGTCGAGTTCCGGGTGGTGCCAGGCCACTTCGGCCAGATGCCCGATGGCGTTGACGACCATCAGGCTCGCACGCCAGCCTCCGGTCTGGATCTGGCGGAACAAGGCGTGGCCGTCGGTACTCCAGTGCGGCAGCTCGGCGGCGAGTCGGGCGCGGATCGTCGCTTCGGCAAGGGCGATGTCGTCGGGCATCGTGGCGCTTTGCTAGGGCAGGGAGCGGCCATGATGCGCGCGCGGAGCGCGTCTGCGCGCCGCCAACCCTGCCGCCGGCGCGGGCATTGGCAGCCGGCCCGGAGGGCGCCGGACCTTGGCGCGCCCACGTGGGGCGGCACCGCCGCAGGCCGTCAGCGCCGCGCCTTGCGCGCGGCGTCGTAGGCCTGATTCAACTCGACCGTCATGCGCTCGGCCAGGGCGCGCAACTCGGGTCCGAGGCTCGCGACCTTGTCGGGATGGTATTGGGCCACCAGCCGCCGGTAGGCGTAATCGATTTGTTCGAGCGACGCATCGGGCGCGATTTCGAGGACCTCATGCCAAGGCCGCCGCCCGCCGGCCGGCGCCGGCCCGGCGGCGGGCGGCGCACCCGAAAAGCCGGTCGCGGCACGCCCCGGTCTCTTGAGTTTTTCGAAGACGAAACTGATCAGCCAATAGCCGATCAGCGCGAAGACGATGACGATGGCCCAGAGTTCGGTGGTCATGTTGGCGCTCTGCAATTCAAGCCGGTGGTTCGGCCTGGCGTTCGGCCAGCACCGCCTGCACATGCGCGCGTTCTTCGGGCGTCGCACCGCGCGCAAGCCAGTCCGGGCCGCGCGCGCGGCCGTCCACGCGCCAGGCCAGCCGTTTGGTCAGGTTGGCCGCATACGGGATGCAGGCCAGGCAATCGAAACCCAAAGACCAGCGCGCACGCCGCGCCAGTCCGAAGGCCGAGGCACGGCGCGCCATCAGCACGACCGAGATCAGACTGATGAGGTAAGCCGGCGGCAGCACCATCAACGCCGCCATGCCGAGCCCCCGCCACGCGGTGAGCGCCGGTCCGGCGATGAACAAGAGCACGAAGATCAGGGTGCTCGTGTAGCGAAATGGCGCGAGCGCCCGTTGCGCCGCGTCGAGCGGATCGGCGCCGGGCGCGGCGGCACCCGTCATGCCGGCGCGGAACACGCCGAGAAATGGCGCGAGCGGCGCGATCCAGTACAGGTCGCCGCCGCGAAACGCGAACGGCACCCGCGCCAGCACCGGCCGCAGCCGGCGCCCGGTTTCGGCGAACAACACCTCATGGGGCCGGGCGATCACGGTCACGTCGAAGGCATAGAACGCGAACGCGACCAGCCACAGGGTGTGGTCGAAACCGAGCAGGCGGTCGAGCATGGCCGGCGCGGCGGGCTTACTCGGCCTTTTTGCCGAACAGGCGCTGGATGCCCTTCCACAAACCGACCGCCGCCGCGCCGAGCGCGATCAACACCAGCTTGATGTTGGCAAGCAGCTTGGTCAGCAGCCCGCTCTTGACCGCCGCGGCGGCCGCGCCGCCGGCGATCAGCGCGCCCAGGCCGATCTCGGCCACATGGTCGCCGGCCTTGAATTCCGAATACTTCTCGCCCGAGTTGTATTCGAAGCCCTTGAGCGCTTCCTTGAAGGCGATGATGTCCTTGTCGAGCGATTGCGGATCCGACACCAGCGTGGCGCTCACATAGCCGTGCCGGCCCAGGATGCGCGTGGTGTAGTTGACCGAGATGTTGCCTTGGTCGTCACGGATGCGCGTGGCCCATTCGAGCTGCTTGGTGGTGGTGTCGTAATGCGGCGGAACATGCCAGCCTTCGAGGTGCAGCGCGCTCTGGCCGCGCTTCTTGAGCTCGGCATTGCTTTCCTCTTCGCCTTCTTGCATCGACTTGAGCAGCGCCGGGGCGTCGATCTCTTCGTCATCCTTCACATAGCCGGTCTCGTCGAACGAGATCACCGCGAACCATTCGCCGTTTTCGTTCACCAGCGTGTAATGGTTGGGCGTGGGCAGATTGCCCGTGAGTTCGAGAAAGCGTTCGGTCCCTTGCGGGCCCAGAAAGCGGCCGTCGGACTTGAGATTGAGCACCGCGATGTTGCCGATCTGGCCTTTGCCCGGACCGACGACCCAGGGCAGCCGGGCGAATTGATCGGCGGTGTCTGGTTCGGCCTTGGGTTGGGCATCGGTCGGCGCGGCGAGCAGGGGGGCGCTGGCGCATGCGATGGCCAGGGCGAGCAGGAGTTTGCGTAGCATGTTGGAGAGCGGATCCGTGAAATTGTTGGAATGTGGATGAGGCGCGCCAAGGATCGCGTGCGGCGCACCTCGACACCATGTCCAAACGCACGGAACCGACGCCAAGGCGTCGCGTGCACGGTACGTTGGTGTCCCGCGAATGATGCTTGAGCCCGCCGCCTGATCTCTGCTAGCCGGCGCGGCGCATGGCGCTTTCGCGCCAAGGCGCGGCCGCAACGGTGCGATGCGGGCCGCCTGGCAACGCCGTTCAGAAGCCGAACAGGCCCTTGAGGGATTTGACCTTCTCGACCGCGCTCTTCGCGCCTTCGAGCGTCACGCCCGACTTGGCCGGCGTCGTTTCGGTATTGGCTGGGGGCGGTGGTGCGCTGGCGGGCGCCGGGGCGGTGGCCGAGCCGGCGGCGCCGCCCGCGCCGGCTTGATGCGCGGCCGCCGGCGCCGCCGCGCGCGCAACGATCTCGACCCGCCGGTTCTTGGCACGCCCGTCTTCGGTCTTGTTCGAGGCCACCGGCTGGGTCGCGCCGCGGCCGGCGGCCGTCATACGCTCGGCCGCGATGCCTTGTTGGGTCTTGAGCGCATCGACCACCGATTGCGCGCGCGCTTGCGACAAGGTCTGGTTCGCGTCGGCCCCGCCCACCTCGTCGGTGTGCCCGATGACGTCGATTTGCAGGCCGGGATTGTCTTTGAGCACCTGGCCGAGTTCGCGCAGCGTCGCGTCGGAGCCGGTCTTGAGCTGGGCCCGCCCGGTATCGAAATAGAAACCGTACAGATCGACCCGGCCGTTGGTGTTGAGCGCCTTGGCGATCGCGCTGTCGCCGGTCACGGCCATCTTGCCGTCGTCGAGGGCTTCCTTTTCGATCACGAACATCCAGACCTCCGGGCCCGCGCCGCCGCCGAAGCTGTTGACCGCGAGCGAAACATAAGTGTCGCCACGCTGGGCCGCGAGGTATTGCAGATCGTAGGAGCCGTTGAGGTAGAGATCGCGGGCCTTGAGCAGCTCGCGCAGATCGCTCAGGTTGTTGTCATAGCAAGGCCGGGCGCAGACGAACAATTCGTTGAAGCCGCTGCGTTTGAGCGCGCTCTGGTAATTGCGGAACACCTGCAAGGTCGAGACCGATTTCGGGATTTCGTAATGCAGGTAGGTGACCTTGCCTTCGACCGCCAACAGTTTGTCGGCCGCGAGACGGCGCGTCTTGCTGTCGAAATACGGCTTGCTCAGCATCAACTGGCCTTCTTCGTATTCCTTGAAGTCGTAATGCGCGATGCGCGCATCGGGGTAGCGCGACACGGCCGGGTGGTCGTGTGCTTCATCGCGCGCGCTCTGGGCTTGGGCGCAAGAAATGGCCAGGCCCGCGCCGAACACGGCGGCGCGCAAGAAACGGTTGGCGAAAGGCGAGCGGGCGGAGCGGGCGCAAGTCATGAGGGCGTGCGGGCGGCGGCGATGAAAGAAAGGCCCGCAAGGTAACGCAAGTGGATGACGATGTGCGCCTGGGCGCCGCGGCGGGCCGCCCGATTCGTATCAAAACGCTGCCGGGGCGGCGCGGCGTAATGGACCGTGATCGAGCGTGCGCCCGCAACGCGCCGCTCGGCCGTTGACGACCGGGCGGCGGTCCGCCATTTCACAGCAGCATGCCGCCCGATGCCTCGATGCGCTGGCCGTTGATCCAGCCCGTGCCTTCGCCGAGCAAGGCCGCGATGGCGCCGCCGATGTCGTCGGGCAGGCCGACGCGGCCCAAGGCGGTCTGGGCCGCGATCGCCGCATTCATCTGCGCGTTGTCGCGCACCATGCCGCCGCTGAAATCGGTCTCGATCGCGCCCGGTGCGATCACATTCGCGGTGATCTTGCGCGCGCCCAACTCCTTGGCCAGATAGCGCGTGAGCACCTCGACGGCGCCCTTCATCGCCGCGTAGGCCGACATGCCAGGCAGCGAGAAGCGCGCCAGCCCGCTCGACACATTCAGGATGCGCCCGCCGTCGGCGATGAGTGGCAGCAGGGTCTGGGTCAGGAAGAACACGCCCTTGAAATGCACATTCACCAACGCATCGAATTGCGCTTCGGTGGTTTCGGCAAAGCCCGCATGCAGGCCCATGCCGGCGTTGTTGACCAGAAAATCGAATTGCTCGCGCTGCCAGCGCTCGCGCAACACGGTGCGCAAGGCTGCGGCAAAGTCGGCAAAGCTCGCGATCACGCCGGTATCGAGCGCCAGCGCCGCCGCGCGGGCACCCAGGCGTTCGGCCTCGGCCACCACGGCCGCGGCTTCACCAGCCTGGTTGCGGTAGGTGACGATGACATCCACGCCTTGCGCGGCCAGATGCAAGGCGGCGCTGCGGCCCAGGCCACGGCTGCCGCCGGTGATGAGTGCGATCTTGCGGGTCATGAACAGCTCCTTGGAAAGTTGGTGGATGCACTGTATTGATCGAGCATCGCGCGATAAACCGGCGATGAATGATTAGACTGTTCGCGGATCACGAACAAACCGCGCGGAGCCGGCATGCAGACCCTCGACTCGATGCAGATCTTTTTGCGCGTGGCCGAACTCGGCAGCTTCACCCAGGCCGCGCAGACCATGGGCTTGCCCAAGGCCAGCGTCTCGACCGCAGTGCAACGCCTGGAGGCCAGTCTGGGCACGCGGCTGTTGCAGCGGACCACGCGCCGCGTGGAACTGACCCAGGACGGCCGCGCCTATTACGAGCGTTGCAAAGACCTGCTCGCCGACGTCGACGAGTTGCAGTCCATGTTCCAGAGCGGGCGCAGCGAGTTGCGCGGGCGGCTGCGGGTGGACATGCCGCAAGGCGTGGCGCGCCAGATCGTCATTCCGCAATTGCCCGATTTCCTGAGCGCGCATCCGCATCTGGAAATCGAAGTGAGCAGCACCGACCGGCGCGTCGATCTGATCCGCGAAGGCTTCGATTGCGTGCTGCGCGTGGGCACGCTCACGGATTCGAGCTTGATCGCGCGGCCGCTCGGCGCTTTGCGCATGAGCAATTGCGCGAGCCCCGCCTATCTGGCCGAGCACGGCACGCCCACGACGCTGGCCGACCTCGAACGCCATGCGCTCGTGCATTACCTGCCGGTGCTGGGCGCCAAGCCGAGCGGCTTTGAATATGTTGACGAACACGGCGAGACCCGCTTCGCGCCCATGGCCGGGCGCGTCAGCGTGAACAATTCCGATGCCTACACCGCTGCCTGCCTCGCGGGCCTGGGCATCATCCAATCGCCCGCAGGGCCGATGCGGCGCTACATCGACCAAGGCCTGCTGGTGGAAGTGCTGCCGCAATGGCGCGCGCGGCCGATGCCGGTTTCCCTCCTGTATGCCAACCGGCGCCATCTGCCCAAGCGGCTGCAGGTGTTCATGGAGTGGTTGGCGGGGCGGATGCAAGCGCAAGCCTTGGCATAGCACAAACAAGTCAAGACAACGCCGGATTATCGGCGGCACACTACGCGTTCTGCTGCCTTGATACCGTTCGATCCGTTGCCCAGGCGTTCATTGCCTCGCTGGTTTGCCTTCATGAATATCACTGTTACCCGGCTGCAAGCCAAGTTGCCCGAACCCGAGTTCGCTGCGCTTCAGCGCAGAGTCTTCGCCGAGATTCAGTCGGAGTCCGCGGCGCTGGCCGAGGTGATGGCGGCCGAGCACGCTGGCGTGAATCCGCCATACCACGAAGCCGATCTGCACGCGCCCATGGTCAGATTCGGCGCCTACGCCGCCGACGAACTGGTCGGATGGTCCTTCGGTTGGTTCGAACGCGGCAACCATTACTACATGGCCAACAGCGGCGTTGCGCCCGAATACCGCAGGCGCGGCGTTTATGCAGCGTTGCTCGATGCGGTCATCGCGCACGCGGCGTCAAACGGAACCCATGTGGTTCGATCGCAGCATTCGGTCTTGAACAATGCCGTCATCATCTGCAAGCCCAAACGAGGCTTTCACATCGTTGGTCTAAGCGCTTCTGCGCAGATGGGCACCTTGGTCGAGCTTGCGCTCCATCTTTCGCCTGCGCGCGGAGAGTTGTTTGCGGCACGCATGATTCCGTTGGTTGCGCCGCACTAACTCTCCAGCGGAACGCGATTCCACATGTACGAGACTCTTCGGTGTTCGAACATTTCTTCCATGATTGATATGCGAGTACTTATGCGCCGTTTGCAACCAAACGCCATGAATTTCGGCTGCACCTCTGGTGGCAAATGGATGGAGCGGTGTGCCGCGCGTTGCGCGCAGTTGTTGCTGATGACGGCCATGCTGGCGGCCAGCCTTACCGCTGGCGCCCAATTGCCACCGCCGGCTTTGCGCAGTTACGCGTATGTGTCGGAATCCGCCACGCCGCTTCTGGCCCAGGTTGGCGTCACTGAGAAAACACTGATCGAATTTGCCGACCGTGAACTCAAAGCGCGCAAGATCGGCGCCATCGATCCGAACCGCGTGTTCGAAGGCTCGGAAGACGCGCTGCGCGTCGACATCCGCAAGCGCGCGAACGCGCTGGTGATCGAATTGTCGGTGCGCCAAGGCGTCTCGGTGCACAACATGCTCGAGCGCTGGGCGCGGACCGAGCGGGTTGCCTTGAAAGCGGGCGCTCCGGCCTCCGGCGTTTCCGGCGACGAGGTGTACGCGATCATCAGCGCTGAATTGGATGCCTTGAAGACCGCCTACAACACGCCGCAATACCGGCGCGGGGCGATGCTGGAAGAGTGAAGGCGGCGGGCGTTGTAGCCGAAATGCGGTTGGGCGTTGTGGGTGGGCAGGGCGATAATCGCCTTGGCTGGTTTGCGGACTTTGTGGGATTTGTTAATACTGTGTATTTATACAGTATGCGGCCGCCAAAGCGTTGCTGTATGCGGGTTTCTTTGTGACGGATTGGCCATGTTATTCCGCAAGGGGCCATGTTATTCCGCGGTTTTGCGGTCTAAATCACGTTGGGCCCCAAAGGAAAAATGGACACTCCAACCATGACAATTATTGTCACTATTTTTGTTGCAATTTTCGTGGCGTTAATGGCACGTCAGCTGAAGATCTCTGAATTCAGGCAAGGGTGGATTGATGGAATAAGAAAAGACATATCTGAGTTCATGACCAAGGCTCATGAATGGATAGACCTTTACTTGGAATTCAATGCAGAAACAGACCAGAAGATTAAAATCGACCAAGCCCCAAAACTTGATCGAATCAAATACGAAGCCTTTCACGTACTTTGGCGCATAGAGCTTAGGTTTAAGCCTGATGATCAAGAAGCAAATAGTTTAATTTCTGGCCTTAAGAACCTACTTGACCCAGGAAAGCTCGCACCCGAAAACAAATACTCATGCTGGCGAACGCTCGCAGACAGTGCGGTTCTCAAATCCAGAATTCTTCTCAAAGAAGAATGGGAAACAACAAAAAATCCTTTCAGAAAGTTATATCAGAGGTTTCGCGGCGTTAGTGGCCCAACCCATCATTCCACCGGACCTTGCGCATAAAGCCGCGCAAGGCCGGTGAATTCAGACGTTGGGCGTCATGACCTCACCTCTCACCTGGCTTCGTGCAAGACTGTCGGCCAACTTGCAGGACATCTCGGGGTTTCACTACGAGCCGGCGGATCGCTCGTCACACTTCGCGGAGGCCGCGCCGGGCCTGACAATTGGTACCTTTCGAGATGCACCACCGTGGATCGTCGTAGACGTTTCACTTGCTACAACTATTGTTGCTTCGTGGCCGGGGCGGCTATGGGAGGTTCAGGTCATCAAGCGGGCCTCGGAGCAGCCTGTGGCAAGCGCTGGCTACGTTCGTGCTACCGCAGTCCGTGTCGTCAGAGAACTGCCACCCGCTAACCTGTTTGGAGCCAACGGTGAGGCAGTTGCCTCAATCCTCGCTGTTGCATCCCAATTGACCCTGGAACAACGAGATCAACTGGCCCGCTTGCACAGTGAAGCCAGTGACGATGCCTGTTCACAAGTGTGGAATCGATGGCTAGCTGAATCAGACCCAACCAGCGCCCATTGCGGCGAGGACCATAGAAACACACTTGCGATTGGTGCTGGGAAAATGCGTTCCCCGCTTGGCTCTGCTCCCACCGTTCTTCATTCTGTTCTTTCTCGGCGTGCGACTGAGATCGATGGTGTAGCTGCCTTTGTCGAAGACGACGAAGATCGCTACTTTGCTCCAATGTGGTCGAAAGCTTTTGCTAGCATGTTGCATGCCTGTTTTGCAATGGGCGTGGATGCGAGCCTCGTTTCTAGAGAGCAACGTTCGGTGCTGATCGCCGCATACGACGGTATGACGGGTACCTAATGACGCCCAACCCATCAATCGAGCGGACCTCGCGCATAAAGCCGCGCGAGGCCGCTCATTTCAGACGTTGGGCGTCATAGTCATGGCCACCTCAACCATTCTGTTGGTCGCTGCAATTGCCGGCACCATTGCCTGGGCTGTCTTCTTTGGAGGGAAATTGCCAGTGCCTTTCGGTGCGCGCTCCTGCCAAGGACGAAATTGGCGCCGGTCATTCCCGAACGCATCGAAAGACGAAATTCGGCAGTTTCTTTCAACCTTCACAGAGTCCTTCGCATTCCAAGACCGGGAGAAATTGAAGCTCAATCCCAACGATCAACTGCTTGATATCTACCGCGCGTTGTATCCCCACAAGTGGCAGGCCGACGCGCTGGAATTTGAAACACTGAGTGAAGATCTCCAATCAAAGTACGGTGTTAATTTCAACAGTACTTGGCGCGAAGGCTTGACGCTTGGCCAACTCTTCGAGCACGTACAGCAGGCAAGGAAATGACGCCCAACCCGGCGGTCGACCTCGCTCCCTTCGGTCGCTGGACGCTGCGCGACAAAGCCGCGCAGCGCCGGTCACCTCTACGTTAGGTGCATATGCTCCACGACGCACTCTTTGAATCCTTGCAGGCGGTGAAAGACGAATCGTCCTTTCTCTGCTTTGTTGGTTTATTGGCGAAGGATCGTGCAGCATCCGAGACAGCCACACTTAGCCCTGATGGATTCCAAGGTGAATGGGCAAATCAAACGATTCAAGACTTTCTGCTTGCTGCAAAGTCTTGGGCTGAGAACTCCGACTTTGGCGTCCGTCCCGGGCAAAAGCCTGCAAACGCTTGGGCACTTATGGCTATGTTTCTCTGGGCTGGGCGTGGTTATGAGTAAAGCACCTAACACTGCGGTCAAGGCTGCTCCCTTTGGTCGCTGGACGCTGCGCGATAAAGCGTCGCGCAGCGCCCCTTACCTACAACGTTAGGCGTCTCATGTCCGCGCTCTTACACGCACAGCACTGGATTGAACGAGCTTGGTCAGAGATGGGCCGAGATTTCGACGCGAATCTGGTGCCCGTCTCTCGGTTTGGCCAACTGGAGGTGGACGATATGACGTTTCCATTCAAGAACCCCGCGCTTGAGTCCTGGTTCTTGAAAGATGGCGCGCTAGTGAAAGATCCAAACGCAAAGATAGCCCGTGTCCCGTTCATCGCATTCTCCATTGATGACGAGAAGAACACCATGAACATTCAGGTCCATTGGGCAAGTCGCTGTGGCTATGGCTTTGAGGTTGCATTCAATGAGCGTGGCGAAGTTCTCAACCAGAAAATGCAGTGGGTCTCGTGACGCAACAGCCGCCTAACCATCGCTTCGAGGGGACGGCCGAGAAGCTGCGCTTCTCGGTTCCCCGTCGCCTGCGGCGCCGGACCGCCCCTCAAGCTAAACGTTGGGCGTCATGACCATCGACTCTCCGGCCCTCAATGAATCGCAAGCGCA
>JADHEF010000542.1_pt1 | contig 37053 bp, 35 predicted proteins | sample 8952391 | NCBI WGS metagenome assembly JADHEF01 (sample SAMN16124439, study PRJNA663245) | bioreactor sludge metagenome | isolation source: sludge (nitrite) | place: India:Bengaluru | collected 2019-02-28 | reverse complement strand
CCTAGACCACTGTATCTGGAAATTTAGTAATTTTTAAAAAATTTAGTTTAATGTTCAAAGAAATTCTACTGAAGGAGGAATTATCATTCTTTACAGAAATTTTGGAAAAACCAACGAGCAGGTTTCAGTATTAGGCTTTGGGTGTATGCGCCTTCCTACACTGGGGGATGATCCTGCCAGAATTGACGAAGAAACAGCCACCGTCATGATCCGCCAGGCCATTGACCAGGGAGTTAACTTCATTGACACCGCCTATCCTTACCACAGCCCGGGATTGTACCACACCGGGGAGAGTGAACCCTTTTTATCCCGTGTTTTGGAAGATGGATACCGGGATAAGGTTATGTTATCTACCAAACTCCCCAGCTGGAGAATTGAAAATCAGGAGGATATGGAACGTTATCTGGAACACCAGCTGGAACGTCTTAATACCAATTGCATTGACTTTTATATGGTGCACGGCCTTAACCAGGCATACTGGAAGAAAATGAAAGAATTAAAATTCGAAACCTTTTTAGAGGAAGCCCTGGACCAGGGAAAAATAAAACATGCCGGATTCTCATTCCACGATCGCCTGGACCTGTTTAAGGAGATCGTGGATTACTATGACTGGTCATTCTGTCTCCTGCAGTATAACTATCTGGATGAGGTTTACCAGGCCGGAACTGAGGGACTAGAATACGCAGCCAGTAAAGGATTAGGGATTGCCGTCATGGAACCCTTAAGAGGAGGGCAGCTAGCATCCAATATCCCACCACAAGTTCAGGAGGTATTCAACCAGGCTGAAATTAAAAGAACACCTGCTGAATGGGCATTAAGATGGGTGTGGAATAACCCCCTGGTATCAGTGGTTTTAAGTGGCATGAACACCAGGGAAGATGTTAAAGAAAATTTAAAGATAGCTAATATTGCCGAACCCCATTCTTTAAGTTCAAAGGAGTTGGAGATCATTGGTAAAGCCAGGGACATCTTTAAAGATAAACTAGCCATCAACTGCACTGGCTGCGGCTACTGTCTACCCTGCCCGGCCGGAGTGGACATACCAGAGAACTTTGCCCGCTACAATGACTACCATCTTTTCGGCAGCCCAGAAGAAAAAGCCAGTTTCCAGTTTTCCTACGAAGCCCTACTACTGGAGGATCGTAGAGCTTCCGTCTGCACTGCCTGCAAACAGTGTGAAGAACACTGCACCCAGGAAATAGCCATTGTTGATGAATTGAAGAAGGTCAAAGAATTATACGAGACCGGTTAAAACTCGAACAAGTAGAATAATATAATTCTAAGATAAGGATTGGTTTTAAAGAAAGTAGGGAGGAGTTATGTGTTGTGGGGAGGATTTTTAATTTACCCGTTCATACTGGGTAGTCCTTTCCACGGGGATCCGACCTATATCCTTGATCAGGGTGTGCATCTCCTCCCGGGAGAGGTACTCTCCGTGGGATGAACCCGCAGCAATGGAGATGAGGTCCTCCATCATGGTACCACCCAGGTCATTGGCTCCACAGCACAGGGCCATCTGGGCCATTCTGGTACCGATCTTAATCCATGAGGCCTGAATATTAGGTATATCCCTCCCCAGGATTACCCGGGCTATGGCGTGTAATTTCAGGTCATCAAGGCCACTGGCACCACTGGATTCCTGTCCCATCAGGTTATTTTTTCCCAGAAAGGTCATGGGCACCAGTTCGGTGAAACCACCAGTCTCCCTCTGGATATCCCGCAGGATCATCAGGTGGTCAATGCGGTCCTCCCAGGTTTCAATACTACCGTACATAATGGTAGAGGTGCTGGGAATCCCTAGTTGGTGGGCTTCGGTAATAATGTCCACCCATTCCTGGGTGGAAACCTTGTTAGGGCAGAGTTTTTCCCGTACACTGTCCACCAGTATCTCGGCCGAAGCACCAGTAAGGGTGTCCAGTCCGGCATCCCTAAATGAAGTTAAAGCTTCCCTGGTAGTAACATTGGATGCTTTAGCCGCATGGTAAACTTCGACTGGGGATAGACTGTGAAGCTCTATGTTGTATTCTTCTTTAATGGATGAAAAAAGGTCACAGTAAAAGTCAACTGTCATGTGGGGCATAACCCCTCCAAATAGGCATATTTCACTGGCTTTGACTTCTACTGCTTCTTTAATGCTTTCCAAAATTTCTTCAGTGGTCATTTCATATCCAATGTTATCCCGGAAGGAGCAGAAAGCACATCCAATAATACAGTGGTCGGTGATGTCGATGTTACGGTTGGCCACAAAGGAAACTTCATCTCCCACAATTTCCTGCCTTAACCGGTCTGCTGTGTCAAATAACTGGAAATGGTTGGTATCCACCAGTTTTAATGCATCTTCTTTGGTTATTTTACCCTCTAAGGAACGATCGTAAATCTCTTCCATCATTATTTTCGACTCCTAGATAATCGCAGTGTTAGATTTATACTTTGATAAGTTTCCCATCATAGGATATAAATTAGTTGTTCTGGGGGGATGTGTTAGTTAATAAAAAGAAGTAAGGAAATTATTTACTCCCTAATGAGGGGGTACATTCAAAAAAGTGAATTATTTTTTATTTAAAAAATATTTTTTTTATCTAACCTTCAATTCGATCGATATTCAGCATACCGTAACTATCCACCAGTTCTCTAAACTCATCAGTAGCGGATACAGTTTCCAAAGCATTTTCAATATCTTTAAGTATATCCGAGTTTCGGAGTTTATCCTCCACATCAGAATAATCCTTTTTAAGGACAATAGTCACTGCAACTTTATCATCTTCAAATTTGCACACCTTATGTCCTTTAATATCCGTTGCAAAACTTACACTACCTTCCATGATTCCACCTCTTCCCTAATTAATTAATACTTTATTTTTCTATTCATAAGAAGTTGACTGTACTACATGAAATTGGTATTCAACTTCACCATGGATAATTTTTAGGGCCGGAGTTCCATAATATAGTTGGAGGAAAAATGTAAAATGAGGTGATGTTTTAATGACTAAGTACGTGGCTCTCCTTCGGGGGATCACTCCTTCCAATCCCAGTATGAGCAATGAAAATTTACGTGCTGTTTTTCGTGATCTGGGAGGGGAAGAGGTCGAAAGTGTTATCTCCAGTGGAAATATCATTTTTAAAACCGGGTCCAGAGAAACCAGTGAACTGGAAGCAACCGTTGAAAAAGCACTTAAAAATAAACTGGATATTCAGAGCACTGCTATTATTTACAGTAAAGATGATTTACAATCTTTGGTCCGTGAAAATCCATTCAAAAACGTTGAAGACACCCCCCAATGTAAACCGAATGTAACTTTCCTAAAAAATAGGTTAGAAACAGAATTCAAATTCCCTTACCATCCAGATAACGGGGGTTTTCTTGTTTTAGGCGCACATAACCGTGCAATCTACAGTGTAGTTAATTTATCCCAGGGGAAAACACCGGATTTAATGCGCTGGGTGGAAAAAGAATTTGGCCGGGAACTTACCACCCGAACCTGGAAGACAGTGGGGAGAATTTTAAAAAAATTGGATTACTTATGATCCACTCTTATTATCAGTATTTTCTGGTTTCTAATTGGTGTATAATTTTTTTCTTATTTTTAATACCCTCTGTTGATTTTATTCAAACTGGGCAGGGCCTGCTTTTTTAGGAATGAACTGTTTTTTGGAGTATTTTCATTAATTTGGAGTCAGTCAAGGTCAAATTTTTTAAGGTTACTACTAACTAGTAAGCAAAATTTAAATATGAATTGTATGAAATATATGATAAACATGAATTATATGAAAATTTATATTTATCATGTGTCAGGGATAAGTAGAATCTAAAAAATAATGGAGAGACAGTTTATGGGAAGTTATATGGATAACCATCTATTTGGAAAGGTGAAAGTGGGAGAAAGGGGACAGATAGTTATTCCCAAAGAGGCCCGTGACAAATTCAACATAAAACCCGGTGATAGTCTGGTGGTATTTGGGAAAGAGAAAAATGAAAAACTGATACTCCTAAAAGAGGATTTAATGAGGGAATACGCACTTAAAATACTGGACGACCTGGATGAACCAGAATAACAGCCGGGATTGTTTCAAACATTTATTAATTAAAATTTCCAATCAAAAATCAATTTAAATCCCAATGTATCAGTAAGATTGTTAAAAATGAACATGCACGCGGCCATAATATTAATTAAACCTACAAGAAGGCAAACTGGATGTTAGATATTAGTCAACTCTTTATTCCCCTATTTGGATTTTTAATCGGTCTTTTAGTTTCCACCATGGGAGGTGGTGGTGGAGGGCTCTACGTACCGGTTTTAACCCTGGTTTTCGGAATCCCCACTCAGGTAGCAGTGGCCACATCACTGGCCTCGGTGTTACCCACCACTGCAGTGGGTGCCTTTAGCCACTACCGGGAGGGTAACGTGGATATTAGAACCGGCTTAGTTTTAGGAGTAGGGGGAATAGTGGGCACACTGATAGGGGCCTACCTGGCCAACATGATACCTTCCATCCTTTTAAGAAGACTCTTAGGAGTTTTCACCCTTCTAATGCTCATTCCCATGGTTCGGAGTTTCTGGAAAAGGAATAAAAATTCAAAAACCGGAAAGGAAGAAAACAATGAAAAGGAACCCATCATACTCACCGGACCCAGGCGAATAATAGCTTCTCTCTTTGGAGTGGCATCCGGGTTACTGGCTGGAATATTTGGCATAAGCGGAACACCACCAGTCAGTGCCGGGCTTTACAGTTTAGGCCTGCCCGCCATGATGGTGGTGGGGACCACAGTATTTGTACTCATCTTCAATTCACTCACCGGTATGGGTGGATACTTCCTACTGGGAAAATTGGATCTAACTTTAATACTCCTCCTAGCAGGAGGAGCAGCGGTAGGCGCATTTTTAGGGCCAAAACTCCTCAGGAAGATCGATCCCCAAACCTTTGAAAAGATATACATACCGGTACTGGTGACCATTAGCCTGGTACTGGGCGGGGCCATGATACTGGCCTGAATCATAAACTTCAAAATAATTAATTACCAGTAAAACCTACTGTTAAGATTACTTAAGGTCCTAAATTCAGTACACATACTTATATGACCATGTAGATGGAGGGAATTAAATTGCAAATAACTGAGGAAGTATATGCCTTCGATTCAACCAGAGGAAACTATGCCTACTTAATTAAGGGTGAAGAAACCATTTTAATTGACACAGGACGCCCAGGGCAGGGTAAAGGAATATTAAATGATTTGAAAACTATAGGGGTAAAACCTGACAAGATCAAGCATATCCTTATCACCCACCACGATGTGGACCATGTAGGGAGCCTGGCCTTCATGCAGAAGGAAACTGGGGCTAAAATATGGGCATCCGCGGGAGATATCCCTTATATCTACCAAGATATAAACCGTCCGGGAATAAAAAGGTTAATTTCATTTATCATGAGGGTGGAAAAGCCGGATAAGATAAATATTTACCCTGAAGATGGAAAATTGGGCGTGGATGGAGTGCAAGTTATACCCACTCCCGGACACACCCCCGGCCATGTATGTTTATTGTACAAGGACGTTTTATTGGCCGGTGACCTTTTTAGAACATCCCATGGCGAAATTGCTCCCATGAAATCCTTTATGAACTGGGATGATGAAGTTCTGAGAAGCTCCCTGGAAGTCATACAGGACTGTGAGTTCAGCTGGGTCTGCCCGGCCCACGGGGAGCCTTTAAAAGTAGATGGTAAATTGAATCTGGATAATCTGCTGAAATAGTCATCACCCCTTTACTGGTATAACCGGAAAGACGTATAGGAAGATGTATAAATCTTGAAACCCAAGGATTATGGTTGACGTAAAAAATATAAGTGAAATTGGAGCTTTATAATGAATTTCTCCAGAATTTTAGACGAAGGCAAAGGAACCCAAGTAGAATTTACAGAATCCATGAATGAACATGGTTTCCGGGCAATATCTGCATTTTCCAACACCAGTGGAGGTAGTTTATTTTGTGGAGTCTCGGATAAGGGAGATGTCACTGGTTTTGATTGCAGTGAGAAAAGTGTGCGGACCATAACCGCTAAAATAACCAGTAAAATGGGTATACGTCCTTCTATTTCCTGTTTTACCTGGGAAAAAAAGATGGTTTTGTGTATTAATGTGGAAAAAAGTTCTAACCCCATTTCCTACAATGGGATATACTTTAGACGTGAGGGAACTAAAACCACCCCTATACTGGGGGATAAATTAAGGGATTTCTTCTTAAGGGGCAGTAACTGGGATGGTCTGACCAACGATGCTACCCTGGAGGAGATAGATGCGGAAGCTGTGGCCCGGTTCATCAGCCGGGCAGCCAAAAGAGATAGGATTTTCGATGAGGAGGAAGACACCTGGCAAATTCTCAAAAGCCTCAACCTGATAGTTAATGGTAAATTAACCAATGCTGCAGTTATCCTTTTTGGTAAGGAACCCCAGAAGTACTTCACCAATGCCCTGGTGCGGGTCATAAGATTCAAGGATGAGGTCAGTATCTTTGATCGAAGAATTACTGGAAACCTGTTCCAGCAGGCTGAAGAAGCTGAAGAAGCCATCAAAAATTCCATCAATGTTAAATTCGAAATCAAGGGCAAATTAATTCGGGAAGAAGTGTGGGATTACCCCCTCAAGGCTATCCGTGAAGCTTTGATAAACTCCATCGTCCACCGGGATTACTTTAAATCCCAGATCCAGACTCAGATTAAGATATTTGATGACCAGATATGGTTCTTTAACCCGGGAGAGCTCTTTGGGGGATTGACCATTGAAAAACTTAAAGAGGCCCATCCTTCATCCCCGCGAAATCCTTTAATTGCGGAGATGTTCTTTAAGGCCGGTCTGGTTGAAGTTCATGGATCCGGTATTCGCCGGATGATCCGATCTTTACAAGATGCTGGTCTCCCTGAACCGGAATTTAAAGAAGAATTTGCCGGGTTTTCAGTTTACATGATGAAGAATGTCTACGACATGGAATATTTAAAGAGTCTGGGTCTTAATCGCAGTCAGATACAGGCCGTGTCTTATATGCAGGAACACGGTTCTTTAACCATGTCTGATTTTCTTCGTATTTCCCCGGGAATAACTGAGCGAACATTAAGACGATATTTAGCGGACCTGGTGGATAAAAAACTTGTCCGTGCCATTGGAGAGAAAAAAGGGCGCAGTTATGAACTTTACTGAATAAGGAATGTTCCCTTTATTGGGTCATGGCTGATATTGAACAGGCAGTGGGTTGATATCGGACAATATAACGGACATATCGGACATTCAACTACTCTGGCAATAGAATTCAACTACACCGGTAATAGAATTCAACTTCAACTACACAGGTATAGATTTATTCTTTTTTGGATCAATCAAAAAACCAGACTGTAAAAAGTAGGAGTGCACTGGTAGGAATTTGAGGTTGACACGAAGTACACCAGTGCATCCCGTCTAAATATTATTCTTACTGAACTATAAATGATCTGTTAATTTCTGGTGAGGGAAATTGCAGTAACCTGAAATGTACCATCTAAAAAATATTTAAAAAAATTATTCATTCTTACAACCAGTACATGCACTGGAGGGAAAAGTTGAGATGGTGATTATTTTTTGGTCTGAGATAATTTTTTCAAGGCCCTGATGGGTGATGGATTTCTGTTGAAATTTTAAAAATCTAAGAAATCCCTGTAAATGATCCACTCCATATAGCCTCACTGGTGAAAATATGGTAACTTCGATGATTTTTAATTCAGGGATCTTCACCTAGCAACATTATTAAAAATTCATTGAAAATTTAATAAATTTACTTCGTTAAACCGTTATATTACGAAATAGCCTAAAAACTTGACAAAAAAAGATAACTTAACTATACCTGTCTATTACGAAGTAACCTAATTTTAGATTAAACCATTGATATAACTTGCATTTTCATTAAAATTACATAAACCTTAATATAACAAATTAAAATCAATTATAAATGAACTTATAAGATTATATGTCAATTATTGTTTAAAGATGGAAGACCATCATAATTTTGTTTAAATCCTTATATTTTTTATTTTGAAATTGTTTTACTAGTTCCTGTGCTACTAATACTCCTAAACTACTCAATCCATAGTTTTTATGCCTATAAGGAAATAATAAACCTTTAGATTTTAAAGAATCAATAGCCTTATCAACTTTTTTACCATACTTATCAGGCAATCGATCTTTAATAGTTTCTTTCCTAATGTTTTTGTGTTGGGATATGTTATAGGAACCTACTAAACGTAAAACCCTTTGCTCATATTGGTTTAGCCCAGATATAATTTCTGCAATACCAGGACTTTCATCTGTCATAATCCTATATATACAATTATTAATATATAAAGTATCTTATCATATTGTCATTTTTTACTATAATGGAAAAAAAAGTAAAGATATATATATAAATATGTATATATATACCAAATCGAGGAAAATCCCTGTGGAGGAAATCCCAATGGCAAATGTGTTGAGAGATGTGTTTGGAAGCACAAAGAGAATTAGCATTTTGGAGGAAATGGTTGAAAATTGGGGGGAATTTTTGACTATTGATGAAATTGCTAGAATAGCCAAAACATCCCCAAAAACCGCATATAGACATATAAATGAATTAGCAAAAATCGGAATTCTGGATTTTATAGACGAAAAACCAAAAAAATTTAAATTAAAGGAAGACGACAAAAGAGCATTAGCGCTAGCAATACTTGAAAGTGAAGAATATCTTAGAAAATCTGAAATTACTCTAAAACAAATAAAGAATGAAGAAACTAAATTCGATAAACAGTCATTCATCGAATTTAATAATTCAAATTCTTGTGAATTAGGAAACTTTATGGATAAACTACATTTTACTCTAATCGAGGCTGAAGCAAAATGAACCAAAAAAATCTAGAAGAAGAAAATATTCATATTCCAGTAGTTATCCCATCGGACATTCCTAGAATTTACGCAACAGGGGCTTTTGGTGGCTTTAATCCTCATGATTTTAGACTATTATTATTTTCGGATGAACCATTAGAACAAGATGAAATTTTAGCCGTTAATGAATTAAATGTAATGCGAGAAGTACAGGCTGAACTAATTTTGTCTCCTTTAGCTGCTAAACAAACAGCTAAATGGTTAGTCAAATATGTTAACGAATTTGAAAAAAAAATAGGCCCTATCCCAGAACCTAAAACCCAACCTAATTCTGAAAAAGGTGCTTGAATTTTTTATCATCTGTTGTGGAAAAATTTGTCCATTAGAAGTAAACATGCTAGAGTTTCATTCTAAATAATCAAACTCTTGTATATCGATTTACTCAGATTCAAGACCTCTTAAACACATCTTTTTTGAGAATATGAATCTGGTAATGCTAAGGATACAGATAGTTTTTTAGCTTCAGAAAAAGGATAATTATCGAAAAATTCTGGAATGATATAAACATAAAGAATTAACCCCTTCTGGTATATTTTTAGGTTTTTGTTTAGAAGAAAATGGATTAATTACATATAAGAGGATATTTCTTATTATTGTTTTATCAGTGAAATGAATAACATGACTTTTAGATTAACTCTATTAAGTTGATGATTATTTTTAAAATTAATGATAATAAATATAAACGAACTTGTGGCTAAATATATCATGGTTTAACGTAATAAATTTATTAAATTTTAAACATTTTTTTAATAAAAAAAATATTTGTATACTACTAAAACAAAATCATTAAAAGTAGCTTGTATCCCTAAATTAGGGGGGCGGGTATGTAATGATCCTTTTGTAATGGTTTTTAAAACTTTTTTTTCATCCTTACCTCAATGGCCATATTGGATATGGTTTGAAAAAGCACTGTGATCACATTAAACAATATGGACACATAAAAGGACATAGCGAAAAAATATATAATATTTGGGTAAATAGTACCATAAACCATTAAAGATTAAACCTACCAATTTAACCTTTCATGCATTATTATTTTCATTAATTAACATTTCAAATCTTGGGCATTAAATTTAGGGGATGATTTTTTCCATGTTTGGGGGGAAAAGATATGGATACTGAAGAAAAAAGTACCATTGAACCGGAAATATTGGATACAACCAAAATACAGTTCCAGGAATTTTTTAATCATACTCCGGACATAATCACCATAATTTCCTATGAAAACCGCCAGCCAGGAAATTTCATTGAAATTAATAAATCTGGCCTGGAAAAATTGGGTTACTCCCCTGATGAATTCTTAAAGTTAGGACTAGATGATTTAATAGTCCCTGATAAAAGGGCTGATATTCCTGAAGACACTTATTGGATCATAAATGGAAAAAGCTATTTTGAAACGGAATTCATCACCAAAAATGGTGAAAGAATCCCAGTTGAGACCAGTAACAGTCTATTCCAGATCAATGGAAGAGATGTGATTCTATCAATCTCCCGGGATACAAGTAAACGTAAGAAAGTTGAAGATGCTCTCCGGGAAAGTGAGGAATTCAACCGCAGTATTATTGCCGCAAGTCCGGATTGCATTAAAGTCCTTGACCTGGAAGGCAACCTCTTAATGATGAGTGAGGGCGGACAGAACCTAATGGAAGTTGACGACGTAAGCCTCATTTTAAATACAAGTCTTATTGATTTTTACGCAGATGAATTTCAACCAGATGCACGCTATGCCCTTACCAGAGCCAGAGAAGGGAAAACTGCGCAATTCACCGCCTACTGCCCAACCCTAAAAGGAACACCAAAATGGTGGGACGTAATCGTAACCCCCATCCTAAACGCCAATGGCACACCGGAAAAACTATCTGCAGTATCACGTGATATTACCGCCCGTAAACTAGCCGATGAAAAACTCCGATGGAGTGAGGATCGTCTGATGATGGGCATGGATATGGCCCACATGGTTTACTGGGAATACAACACTGAAAAAGATCTATTCACCTTCGACGACCAGTTTTATGCATTATATGGCACTTCAGCTGAAGAAGAAGGCGGTAACATGATTTCTGGACAAGAATATACCGAACGTTTCGTTGATCCGAGTGCCTATGAAACAATGGAGAAAGAATTTGCCAAGACCTTTGAAGTGGATGATCCTGATTTTTTAAGCACACCTCAACACTGGATGATTAGGGCTGATGGTGAAAGAAGATTCCTGCAAGTGCGTTTCAAAATCATGTTCGATGAAAAGGGTAATAAAATCGGAACTAGAGGTGTCAATCAGGACATAACTGAACTTAAAATCGCTGAAGATAAACTTAAATTAAATCAAGACCTTCTTCTTATGAGTATGGACATGGCAAAACTGGTGAAATGGGAATATGATATTAAAACGGACATGTTCACCTTTGATGACCATTTTTATGCATTGTACGGAACCAATGCCCAGGAACAGGGAGGATACCAAATGTCCGCTGCTGAATATATCAATCGTTTCGTCCCCCCTGAAGAAAAGGAATATGTAGAAAAAGAATCAGTCAAGGTCTTAGAAATCGATGACCCGGATATTATCAGCACCATCCAACATGGGATAGTTAGGGGTGATGGTGAAAGCAGATTCATTTCGCTTCGATTAAAGGCCATATATGATGAGAATAACCAAAAAATTGGAAACAGGGGTGTTACTCAGGATATAACTGAAATTAAAAAGGTTGAAGAGGATTTACAAAGTACTAAAGCGGAACTGGAACGGATCATTGAATCATCACCCGCAGCAATCATTGTTCTTGATTTTGATGGTCGAGTGCATCGTTGGAGTCCTGCGGCTGAAAGAATTTTTGGATGGACAGAAAAAGAAGTAATTGGAAAACCATCGCCTACTGTTCCTCTAGATTTTATTGAAAAACTCCATATAGAGTTAGATCGATTAAGAAATGGGAAAGAAACCCTTTTCAACCCACTTTTAACACCATTTGAGGTTGAAGTGTTTAAAAAAGATGGATCAAAAATTTTCATGTCCCTATCTGTTGCACCAATCCAAGGGGTATCAGGTAAGCCAGAAGCAGTGATAAATGTGATGACAGATTTAAGCGAGCGTAAAGAGTTTGAGGAAAAACTAAAAAAATCTATAGAAGAAAAAGAGATGCTTCTTAAGGAGATCCATCATAGGGTTAAGAATAATTTGATGATTATTTCCAGTCTATTGAATCTTCAGGCTAATTATTTAAAGGATCAGGAATCCATTGAAATTTTCAAAGAAAGTCAGCATCGTGCTGAATCAATGGCTTTAATCCATCAAAGGCTTTATCAATCCACGGGCCTGAAAAGTATTGAATTTCAAGAATATATCACCACTTTAGCCCGGGATCTTTACCAAAGTTATGTGAAAGACCCTGACCGAGTAAAACTCCTGCTGGATGTTGAAGAAGTAAGTATTGATATTGACACTGCCATCCCACTGGGTTTAATATTAAACGAACTGATTACCAATTCAATGAAGTACGGCTTCCCTGGAGATATGGAAGGTAAGGTTTTCATTGATCTGTCCAAAAAAGATGATACTTATGTCTTAAAAGTGGGTGATGATGGAGTGGGAATACAGTCCGATTTAGACTTTAGAAATACCAGTTCACTAGGTATGCAGTTAGTTAACGGTTTAGTTAGTCAGATTGATGGCGAAATTGAATTAAACCGTGACAATGGCACTGAATTTGTAATTAAATTTAAGGAAATGAAATTGGGAAATATAGTTAAATAAATTTTGGATAATGCATTCCGTATACTAAAACTAAGATTACTAAAAGGGCCAAAAACGCTTTAAAATATCCCTTTACTGGGCATTAATTCGATATTATTATCTTCGGCTAACCTTTTGACATATTCCATTGCTTCCTGGGGAGAGACCAGGGTTACCCGTTCATACAAGGCAGCGCTAAATGGAAAACCAAAACCCCCTTCCCTAATATTTTCTAATAAAATTTCATCTAGTTTTCCCCGGTCATCATTCAATTGTGTGTAGTCGTACATACAATTGGCGCAGAAATATTTGCCCTGCCGTTCAATGAGGAGGCCATGTTCACGGCACTGTGGACATTTTAGATAGATAGTGGATTTCATGTTATTAATTATGAATTCATATGATAATAATTTTTTGGAATTTTACCATATTTTGATTGAAATTATAGAAGATTAACTAAAAAATTCTATGAACATTTAAAGATTTATAGCCAAAAGAGTACTTTTATGGCAATGTAACAAAATACCATTGGTAAGGTGTAGTTACGGTTTCCCCATCAATTTAGATGGCTCCACCATTCCAGACACCTGGTTTTATTGATAACTGTGTTTCATTTATAGTTAAATTTCTCTAATTTTTCTCTATTTAAGGAATTCAGCCGGGAACTACACTTTCAATTGGGAGCTGTTTGATTAAAATGATCTGTGGGATATAATTTTTTTAAGGTAACCACCAATCCATCCACAGACTGCTCCATTAATAGCTCCCAGTATAGTGAATGGAATTAAAAGGAGAAATGAACCGGTAAAAAGACTTCCCAGGAAGAAAGAAAGGGCGCCGGCAATTAAGGCATTTTTAATTCCTAATATCTGGTTTTTGAATGCGTAACCAAGGGCAGCTAGGAGTATAAAGGTTAACAGGGTAAGAATACCTGGAGTAAAGGTCAGTATAAGAGTTATTACTGCTATTACTGGTATAACTAGGACCCATCTGATATTTTTTAAATTTAGTTCATTTCTGAGGGAATTCAGGGGGTTCATTCCATAATCATAGTAGTTTCCATGGGTACCCTGGGTGTTATTCCAGTTCTGAGCACTTTGGAATCGGTACCGGAGCCGGTTCCAGAAACCGCTCAGACGGTACTTTAAATCCCGGGGGAGGGATGAAATTGATTTTAGTTGTTTTCTCAGGATTTCTGCTCTGGTACTTTTCCGGGGGATGATGGTGGGCTTCCAGCCGGGATCCACAATATCCATATTTTCCACATACCTTAACTTGCCACCACATTTACATTCACGGGCAAAGTCCTTCACAGATTCACCGGATTGAAGTTCATAGTAACTTTTGCATTTACCACAGATTAAATAACCCATTAGATCACCAGAATAAAAAAAATCCAGTTATAGTTAGTATTATCACGGGGATAATTCCTCAATATTAACTGATAAACCTAGTATATATAGTATTAGATCACTTCACCTGATTCAAAGGTGGGGGTGGTAACAATTTGTTTTTAATTTTAGGCTCTTTATTTTTACCATAACGGTTAAAATCAAAATATATTTATTCGCCTTTAAATAAATCTGATTACATATTAGTATAGGGATTTTAGGGGGAAATTTACATGCCTAACACAGTAAAAAAGCCGAAAACTTCCTTTAATAAGCTGCGATGGTTTTTAATAATACTTTATTTTGTAATTAACATTTTAATGATTTTTACCTTCAGTGATCCCAATTTACAATCCGTAGATTACTTCCTGGCCACGGCATTTATATTCGTCCTAGCAGTTTTACACGGAGTGGATAGGTATGGTAAGAAAAACATGTTAATTTTCTTCCTGATTACCTGGGCCGTTAGCTTCACCTTTGAAAACCTGAGCATAGCCACGGGATTCCCCTTTGGATACTACCATTACTCACCCAGCCTGGGGATGATGACCGTTCCCCTTATAATCATATTTGCCTACTTCGCGGTGGGATATCTTTCCTTTGCTTTAGCCCACGTGTTAACTGGTCAGTACGCTAGAAAACTTCAGGGAAAACAGGTTTTCCTGGTACCGCTAATAGCGGCATTTATAATGGTTATGTGGGATTTAACCATTGATCCCCTTTCCTCCACCTTACAGGGTATGTGGGTGTGGACCAATCCCGGTGCCTACTTCGGAGTTCCGGTCTCCAACTTCTTTGGCTGGTTTCTGGTGGTCTACATTTTCTTCCAGATATTTGCCCTGTACCTTTCCCGATACGACACTATCAATGATAAAATCCGTTCGAAAATCACCAGTAAGCCCTACTGGAGTGAAGCTGCGTTAGTTTATGGTATAACTGCCCTGGGAACTATATTATTCATATTTTTCCAGTACAACTACATCACCATTGACATGGCTTTAATTACCGTGTTCACCATGATATTCGTGGCCCTGGTGGCCCTGGTAAACATCTCCAACAACCCGGAACTGGATAAATAAATGTAAAAGGATTATACAAATGGAAATGACTGTATTAAATATATTGGCCTAATAAAACTAACCAATTTTGAGTTTAGTCAGCTTAAACCATATTTTAAAAAAAAGCAAATTATTTTAAGTCATATTAGAACATATACTAATATAGATCAGTGATAATATGAAACTACTGGATAATTTTTCAATTAAACCCAATGATACCCATCTTTACGAACTGGCCTTCTTACATGAGTCTTATTCCCATGAAAACGGTCTCAATGAGTGTTATGAACGCCTGGAATTTTTGGGGGATGCCGTACTGGACCTGGTGGTCTCTGAATTTTTATATAAAATGGATCCAGGGTTAAACGAAGGTGAATTAACCCGTATGCGTGCTAACTTCGTATGTAAACAGGCACTTTATGCCTACTCTACGGAATGGGGATTGGACCAGTACACTAAAATGGGTGCCGGTGCAGAACTAACTAGGCGGGAAGTAGATTCAGTAGTTGCCGATGTTTTTGAATCTTTTATCGGGGCTTTGTACCTGGACCTCGGTCTGGAACCAGTGAAAGAGTTCCTCTCCCAAACTGTGCTGCCCCACATAGAACAGAAAGATGTATTTTTTTATGATTACAAATCTGAATTGAATCAGCTTTGCGACCATGAGAGCTTGGATTTAACCTACGATCTGGTCCATGAGGAAGGGGAACCACATAACAAAACCTTCACCATGGCTGCACTTATCAATGGAGAAAACTACGGAACTGGTAGTGGGGGAAGTAAAAAAGAAGCAGAGCAGAATGCAGCCAAGATGGCTCTTATTAATTTTAATTTTTAAAAAGGGATATGCTTAATGATTTTTCCCCATACCATTGGGAATAAAATTAAAATTTAATAATGCTCATTGCAAATCCCACCATGAGGATTATGGAAAAAATTCCAACAATGAATATAGTTTCCCTGTTGTTCATGTAATAGTGGTCCTCCAAAAATTAATTCTTCAAACCCCTATTGATCTTCCAACAATATAACTTTATCCCAACATTATTAGTTTGTAACAACATTTTTTTATTATAATAGTAATATTGATGTTAATTTATTTTAAGGGACCATATCTACCCCACACTCCCTCCATTAAATCAAATTATTTATCCTAAAATTTTCCATTTAAAAATAACGTGAGAAATAAGTGAGAATTTTGAATTCTGGAATAAAAAAATTAGATAATAAGTTTAAAGTGGTCGCACCGGTGCTGGTGATAAATGTCTGGTGGTAGAATGTGATAATTCTCTTTTCACCGGGCTTGATATTGGTCTTTTTGGGTAAGGGGAGAGGGTACGTTGAGGTGAAGGGGATAAAGGCCGTGTTGACTCGGTCGAAAGTTCTCTTTTTGTTGAGGGGGAAAGTGGACGAGTAACCACGGTTGATAATGGTCTCAGGGTTAGTGATGATAGAGTTCGGGGGGAAAACTCCGATAATGGTCTTAAGGGAGAACTGGATAAAATCCGGGAGGAGTAAGGTGAAAGATACCGAGTTGATTCAGGGGAGAGTGGGCGAGGGGGAGCTGGTGACAGGAAACGTAGGGGAAAGATGCTATTAAGATCACCAGAATAGGCATGATTCTCCCAGTAATAAGTAAAACCAGCATCAACAACCACATTAGATATAACTGGTGAATCTGAAGAACTGAATGAAGTTGAACTACCCCCCACTATAATTAATGATGATAAAAGTGTTATTAACCCCAGTAAATATAATTTTTCCCCCATATAGTCCCCCCAATGGATTTTTATTGCCCCCACAATTCCTATTATATTCTATTGTTAAACCCTAATTAAATTAGTTAATGTTATCAAATTGTGGAGGTTAATTTTTTTGGGCAGGTTTAATTTTAATCAAACTCCACGGAGTAAAGTCATGGCCACTGCCAGATAAATAGCCAGGGTAGCTATATCACTGAATATGGTAGCCAGTGGTCCGGTGGCCAATGCCGGGTCGTAGTTAAACTTCCTTAAAATAAGCGGAGCAAAGGTGTTAATGGTAACCGAGGCAATGATGCTTAAAAACAGTGCCAGGAAAATAATAACTCCCAGTATTAGGCTTTGACGGGTCATATAAGCTAAAAAAGCAGCAAACAAACCGGATACAGCAGCCAGGGTAATGGCCACCACTACTTCCCGGGCGAGGTATTTTCGAACATTGAGGTGGGATTCCAGGGCCATGCTACGGATTATCAGGGCTTCAGTCTGGGCCCCGGCAGCATCACTCATGTACACCATCACTGGTATGAAGCTGGCCAGGGCAATGAAACTGGATAGAAGTTCTTCAAACTGGGCAATCAGGGATGCAGCAAGTGTACCTCCAATAACGCCAATTATAAGCCAGGGAAGGCGCGAACGTATCATGTGGAGGGCTGAAGAATGTATGGTGGTGTATTCATCCCCCACACGGTGGAATATTCCTCCAAAGTTGAACACATCACTCTGCACCTCGTGGTTGAATATCTGGAGTATGGTATCGTAGGGCACCACCCCCATAAAACCCTTTTCTTCATTCACCACGGGAATGGATTTTAAACCATGAGAAAGGGCCAGGTAAACCACATTTTCCTGATCATTGGTAACATCAGTGGTGACCAGGTCACGGATCATAATATCACTGGCCTTTAAACTTTTATCCCCACTGGACATTAGATTTTTAATGGAAATAACACCAACCAGGGTGTTATCTTCTTCAGTGAGATAAATGTAATCCAAAGTTGTGAAGTGGTGAGCTGCATCTTCCAGTGCCTTTTCAATCTCAGCCAGAGTGTTATCTTCATTAAATACAGGAACATTATTCACCATATTATATCCAGCAGTTTTTTCAGGGTATTCAGGGGTTGATTGCATATGTTCACTTCCTCTTAACCATTTGTTTATCATCAATCTGTTTTAAACCGGGAATCCTTAAAAAATCTTGTAGGAGAGAATAGGTTTTTCCGGGTTGTTCCACCAGCAAATTATGACCAACACCTTCCATAATTACCATTTTTCCCTGTTTTAAGTTGTTACTGATGAAAATCCCATGATGAGGAGGGGTAAATGTATCTTCAGAACCGGCAATAATCAGTGAAGGAACATCTATTTCACTCAGGTCATCTTTAAGCTCGATCTGAAGACAGGCCTGCAGGGTGTCGGTTAAACTGGTGAGAGATACCATTTGACGGGTGGTGGCTTTAATCAAAGAAAAAGATTCCTGGTTTTCCTCCAGAAACTCCGGGGTATAGGTAAGAGGAAGGCAAGCATCAAAAAAGGCCTCATAACCCTGCTCGGAAAGGATTTTAAGGAGTGTGTTTAATATTTTTTCCAGTGGCGGGTCTACCCTGGCAAAACTGGATATGAGAGTCAGGGAATACATTTTTTCGGGGTGATGGAGGGCCAGTTCCAGTAAAACTGCTCCACCCATGGAATGGCCCATGAAATGGGCTTTTCCAATGTCCAGTGATTCCAGTAACTTTAATAGATCAGTGGCAAAGAGATCCAGGGAGTAGGGACCGGGAGTTTTGCAGGAGTATCCGTGACCTCGTAGATCCACCGCCAGTGCCCGGTAGTTTGTCTGGAGCAGGGGAACCAGACCTCCCCAGGCAGTATGGTCACTACCCATTCCGTGTACCAATACAACAGGATCACCACTACCCGTCTCCTGGTAGTATAAATCACAATTTTCTAGTTTTAAGAAGTTCATGGTAAACAACATTAATTTATATTCCCTAAGCATGATTTTAAGCAGGGGAAAATCTTTTCGGGTACTAGTGGCTTCAGGAAATATAATAAATTAGTCCATTAATCTATAAATTTAGTCCATTAATCTTCCAAAAGTTCCTTTAAATTATCTCCAGCCTCCTCATTTAAGGGATTAATCTCCAGAGCCTTGTGGTAAGCCTGAATAGCTTTTTCATTCTCATTAAGGGCCTGTCGGGCCATGCCCAGAACACACCAGGCATCATCCCAGTCACCCCTTAACCTGGTGAGTTTTACTGCAAGATCCCGGCATTCCTTATGGTTACCAGTTTTATAGAGGGAAACTGCCAGGTAATAGATGGTTTCCGGGTTATCCGGGTCTATCTGCAGGGCTCTTTTAAGGGATTTCAATGCTTCTGGTTGATGGTCCTGCTGCTGCTCTATCATGCCCTGGTACTTCCAGGCTGAAAGTAGATTTTCATCCATCTGCAGGGCCTTCTGGAAACAGGAAAGTGCTTCCTGGTAATTACCACTGAGGTAGAAGGATTCACCCTTTTGGGTGAGATTCTGGGGATTTTCAAATTCATGATAACCCTCTGCACCCACCATCAATGTTTTTGAAGGTGGACTGGAGATCTCGTGATGATCAGTTGTCAGGTGTGTGGGGAATTCCATGGTTTCACCTTCCATCATTTTCATTATAGATTCTAAAAGGAATATGGTCCCACTTTTATGGAGGGGCTTGTTATCGTTACCACATTTAGGGGAGTAGATACAGGTGGGGCATCCTTTACGGCACTGGCAGCTTTTAACCATGTCCCGGGTGACCTCCACCAGTTTATCCATGACCTCTACTGCCTTTTCTGCCAGTCCAATTCCCCCTTCGTAGGCATCGTAGATGAAGATAGTTGCTTTCCCGGTTTGTGGGTGGTAGTTGGTGGATAATCCCCCTATATCAAACCGGTCACATAATACCAGCAGGGGGAACATGGAGATAAGGGCGTGTTCTGCACCGTGCAGGCTACCAGCGTAGGCGTCCTTCTTGGTGAATATGTTCTCCAGTGAATCAGCCACCATTCCTGGTACAGTGAACCACAGGCCCCGGGTATGGTACTTTAAGGGTGGCAAGTCCAGTTCATGGGTGGCCAGGGTCTTACCGTAGAGCATCTCCTTGTACTTGTAGAAGTCCTGGGTAACCTTCACCTCTCCAAAGGAGACCGAGAAGTTACCAATTTTCCGGTTGTTCAACTCTTTTTCAATGGTCACTTCCACATTCCGAAGGGCCTGGGTATGGTAATCCACATCCATCTTCTTGACATTGATGGTTCGTTTTTTGAGGTTGAACTGGTCCACGATGTAGGTTTCCCCCTGATTTATGAGCACTGCCCCTTCGTGGGCCTCACTGTAGGCATGTTGCCGGTCCATGGTCTCCATCAAACGTTTATTATGGAAGACGCGGAAGTGGTCACTGGATATCTGGTCCAGGCTGATTTCCATGGCCGGGTCCTTCCGCCCCACATAGGTTAATCCCTGTCTAGTTTCCTGTACCAGGCCCATCTGACGTATCTCTTCTAACGTATCGTAGTCCGCCTCGAAGTACCTTTCAAAGTCATCCACAGTTAATGGTAACTCTTTTATGGCACACAGGAGGTGTCCGTTGACTATTCTCCGGTTCTGGAGGTCGATCACTGCATTTTCATGGGATTTGTGAAAGAGGAATTCAGGGTGCTTCATGAGGTACTGGTCCAGGGCGTTTTCAAAGGCCACCATCACCACCAGGGACTCATTTTCCGCCCGGCCTGCCCTACCGGCCTGCTGCCAGGTGCTGATCATGGTCCCGGGGTAGCCACTGATGATCACCCCGTCCAGACTACCCAGATCCACCCCCAGCTCCAGGGCATTGGTGCAGGTCACCCCCACCAGGGACCCAGTCTTTAGTCCCTTCTCTATTTTTCTCCTCTCTTCGGCCAGATAACCTGACCGGTAGGCAGTTATGCGGTTAACCATGTCTGGCCTGGTTTCATTCAACTCTTTTTTGGTCCACATGGCGATGATCTCCGCCATCTTCCGGCTAACCGTGAAGCACAGGGTCTGCAGATCGTTTAAAACCATGAGCTGGAACAGGTTCTTGGTCTCCTGGTGGGTGGAAAGATCACCCCATTTGGCAAAGGGGTTGTATAAGATGAAATGCTTCTTCCCACTGGGAGAAGTATCATGGTTAACCTCCTGGAAGGTTTTACCCACCAGGTTACGACTGAACTCCTGGGGATTAGCCAGGGTAGCAGAGGAGAGAATGAACTGGGGGTAACTACCGTAATGGTTGCATATTCGCCTTAACCGTCGGATTAAAAAGGCCACGTTGGAGCCGAAAACCCCCCGGTAGTGGTGGGCCTCGTCAATCACTACGTACTTGAGGTTGCGGTAGAAACGGCTCCACTGGTGGTGCCAGCCCATGATAAGATGTAACATGTAGGGATTGGTTAGAATGAGGCGTGAGTTTTCCTTGATCCAGGGACGGATGTTCTTGGGGGTGTCCCCGTCGTAGATATTAGGCTTGAAGTCCAGTCCACAGGAGGATTCCAGGTGTTTCAGGACGCTCAGCTGGTCATTGGCCAGTGCCTTGGCCGGGTAAATGTAAAGGGCCGTAGCCTCCTCATCCTGACTCAACGTTTCCATGATGGGCAGGTTAAAGGCCAGGGTTTTACCGGAAGCCGTAGGGGTGGTTATGAGTACGTTCTCCCCTTCCCGGATGAGCTGGGTGGCATCAACCTGGTGCTGGTAGAGTTGAATACGGCTGTCCTGGAGGTACTTCTGGATGGATAATGGTAGGCCCTTCACCTCACCGTACTCTGCCTGGCGGGCATTGAGGGTTTCGATATGTTCCACCTTCCGCCTGAAGGTGCGGTTACCTTCCAGTGCATCGAGGACTTGTTGTAACATGATAATCTTCTTATCACATATATGCCCGTTATGGTATAAATAAATCGGTTAAGGTGCTTTTAGATAACCGGAGGCGGAGGTTAATTAATATTTAAATAGGGGTATTAACCCGGTAAAGGGAATTTAAAAAAAAGACACTCGTAATAGAAGGTTTAAAGAAATGGTTTCAAGAGTTAATTATTAAAATTAGAGTGCAGGGGAAGGGATTCGAACCCTTGAAGGCCTACACCAATAGGCCCTGAACCTATCCCCGTTGACCGCTTGGGTACCCCTGCAGTATAACCACATTGGTGGAGGTCATATATAACCTTTCGGTCTGAATCCACTCACTTAACACATTACCTCCGGTGTTTATTAAGAATTTTCCCCTGGTTAGATAAATAATCATTTACCATTGGAAAAGATAGTTTTTAATCTAAATTCTCTCCAATTTAAAAAAGCCTGGCCTGATAATCGTTGGCAACCTTCTCCAGGGTACCGTTTCCACGAATGTGGGTTATACTGTACCCCTTTTTAAGTAAAGACTGGCTGATGAGGTGGTGGCGGTGGCAGTGATAGGGGTTCTCCTCGCTGCACATCAACACCAATGTGTTATTGGGGATTAGGTCCACCAGTTCCTGGAGTCCCTTCTGGTACTTTTCATCCTTCTCCAGGAGGTGGTACTGGAGCTGGTCCTCGTGGTAGAACTTCTTATCCCGTGGTTTTCCACCGATCTTGTTTCCCAGATAAACATAGTCTATTTCTGATTCTTCCAGAGTCTTCATTAATGGTTTTTTATTGAAATGGGGGGAGTACTTGCTGTAGGGGCTGGTGCGGACATCCACCACCATGTTGACGTTATTTTTATGGATTAATTCCAGAAATGCTCTGAAAAGATGATTGCTGTGTCCTATGGTGAATACTTGCTGGTTCATGCTAAAACTCTGATAATATTGGTACTACACTTAATTAGTGGATAGTTTAGAATCGATATTTTAGTAATATTGATTACCTAGTGAATTATTCTATTACCATTAAAAATTTAAGGTTATTTTTCCCGGTATTCCAGCTTGAAATCTTTCCAGGGGTTTTTACCACTCTTGGATGGTTGTTTGCCATTGAAGGTTATACGGACTTCCAGTCCCATATCCACCTTTTCCATTAACCCGTCCAGGACTGTGGAGCCCCACACCTTAACCTCTCCTTCACTGGTCCTTATGGTGTAGAGGTTGCTCTTGAACTGGCCCACATTTTCTTCCAGGTCTATGTAAGTTCCCTGCAATGTTTCTCCGATGACCTCCGGTTCCCAAAATTTGGTTTTTTCCTTTTCCTCTTCATCTCTTTTAACTTCTTTCCATTGGCTCATTTTTATTCCCTCTCAAGATTGTATTGATAGACACTGTAATAAAAATATTTGTAATAATTCTATTATAAAAGTTATGTTACATTATGTGCTGTTATGTGGGGGGATAATGAAAAATACGAACGGTTCTAAATTCTCCAAACAGTTTATATAATACAAACAGTTCGTAAATTCCCCGAACAGTACGTAAAATCAGTAATTTTTTCTACAATCCCCACCATAAATATGGTGGAGAGGGGTTAGCCACTATCACTGCAAAAATGCTTTGCCGGCCTATAATATATCTGTACAACAACCCCTTCTCACCCTAATCACATTTAATTTTTCCTTTCTTTAGAATATTGTTTTTTATCTCTTCATCCTTTCAGAGTATTATTTTCATCCCTTTGACGCTTTAGCACTACTTTTTTAAATTTTATAAATCAAATAGTTACATGGAGATAATAAGGAGGGTGAACCTATGGGCGATGGAAACACTGTTTTAGAAATGGATGAAGAAGAATTAGAAGAAGTTATGATCCGGATTATGAAGACCTTACGGGAAGCTGAGTTTCCCTACATGGAGTTTTCTGGTGAATGTGGCTACGTTATCCTGGACCGGCACCCCCTGGATCTGTGGAGTGTGGAGAAACTGGAGAAGGAAGACCCTTCCGAGGCACAGCACTATTCCTTTAAAATCAATGCCACCTTCATACCCAAAGAAGAAGAGTAGTCTAGTACCTTTAATTTAACAGTGTTTTAATTTATTTCCTATTGAAACAGTCATTCTTCCTGCTTATAAACGGTCATTCTTCCGGTTAGATATTGGTTAAACCTGGTACTATGGTATTTATAATTAGTATATTGTAAATTTAGAGTCATTTTAACCTGTATCGGTATGGATCTCTTTGGTGGGGTTCCAGGTCATGGTAGCCTCTTAAATCTTCACGGGTTAATGGTGTGGCCTTTTCCCAGTACCGGTCCATTTCCGTGATTAATCCCGGTAATATATCTATTTTTCCAGTTATTGTGGTTTCCAGTGATTTGTGGAGGCTGTACCAGTACCAGTTGGCACTTCCCAGGTAAAATATAGCCTGGTCCAGGAGGATAACCTTGGAGTGGAGGTAGGGAAGGGTCCGGGCCTGGAAGTTTTCCAGATTTTCACGGGCCAGGTTCAAGGCGGAGAGTGTCTTGGTGTCAATAAGTTCATCTCCATCTATACGCACCAGGAAACGAGCCCCTATTTTGGTGGTTTGCATTGAATCCAGGACTTTAGCTACAAAATATGCATCAAGCCAGGGACCAACTATCATTATACTTCGAGTTACCTGTGAGATATCGTGCTGGAGCCAGGGCAGTAGCTGGTCCTGGCCCAGGAGTTTTAAATCCACATTATCCTCTGTCATCTTAAATCCCGGCAGTTATATTTATTCAATAGATATTTATTATTAAGTATTATATTAAACCTATTACCGTATTTAGGTAATCCTTTTTTTTCCAGAGAATGAAGAGAACGATAAAAAAATAGGATGATAAATGAAAAGGAGTATTTTAAAAAAAGGGTCAAATGTTAAAAAAAAGGGTCAGATGGATTTAACTTTCAATCAATCCATCCCTGATTCTCAGTACTCGGGTGTCCCGGGTGGTTTCCACATCGTGGGTAACCATGATCACCGTGGTTCCCTCCTCATTAACCTGATGCAGGAGGTCGATTATGTTGCTGGTGGCTTCACTGTCCAGGTTACCAGTTGGTTCGTCGGCCAGGATGAACTTGGGATGATTTACCAGGGCCCGGGCAATGGCCACCCTCTGCCTCTCCCCACCAGAAAGCTTGGCTGGGAGGTAATTCATCCGGGACCCCAGACCAACTATTTCCACACATTCCTCTGCCCTTTTTATCCGGGAGGATTTATCCATCTTCTTACTACCGGTGAGATTCCTCATGGGAAATTCCACATTATCCCGTACACTCAACGCCGGCAGGAGGTTGAAAGTCTGGAAGATGTATCCAATATTCTCCGCCCTCATCCGGGTGAGTTCCTTATCCTTCATTGCCGCGATATTCTTCCCTCCAATGTAAAGATCCCCCTGGGTAGGGGTATCTAAACCACCAATGAGGTTGAGGAGGGTTGATTTACCGGATCCGGAAGGACCCATAATGGATACAAATTCTCCCGCATCTACACTTATATCCAGCCCCCGCAGGGCGTGGACCTCGGTACTATCCAGTTTATAGGTTTTCCAGAGTCCTTCTCCTTTAACTAAACCTTTCATTACACACACTTCCTTTCATTATTCTTATTCATATCGCAGAGCATCTATAGGACTGATTCTGGTGGCCAGGTAGGCAGGTATGAGTCCACTGAAGGTTCCAATTACAAATACGATGACCAGGACCTGCAAGACAATGGCTCCGGGTATGTTGAAGCTCAGGAAATTCACTTCTTTTGCTCCCATCAATAGGCCCAGCATGCTGTAGGTGGGTGACATGAGGATGATCCCCACAATACCACCCACTAAGCTCAGGATAAGTGATTCATATATTATCAAGGCCATAATTTTCATTTTACTGGTCCCAATAGCCCTCATGGTACCTATTTCCTTGGTTTTTTCCTTGACTGACATCATCATAACGATCATGATGATGATCACTGAAACCAGGAATATGAAGGTGCTGATCATGTTCATGAATATCCTGATCTGGCTCAGGTTGTCATCCAGTGTTTTCTGGGTGTCCTTCTGGGAGTAAATGGTGTAACTGGGATAAGCGTCCTGCAGACTGGTTTCTGCACCGTCAATGGAGCCAGAAGGAGTGATGATAACCGTGGATATGAGTCCGGACATGTCCATCACTGCCTGGGCATGGGAAAGAGGCATGACCAGGGAATTATCAATGGTCAGGGGCCATCCACTGCCCACCTGCTTCATGATACCCACTACCTTGTACTGGTTTCCCTGCACAGTTATGGTACCACCTACCGTGGCGTTGTATTTTTTAGCAGCCTCGGAACCCACTATAACCGCATTATCACCTTCACCCACCAGGGAACTTTTCCCATTCACGGTGGCGTTCTCCAGGAAGGCCTGCTCCTTACCGGGGGTGACCCCCACGATCATGGTGTACTGGGCACTCTCCCCGGTTTGAACCGGTGCAAAGAGGGCCTCGGTACTTTTGGCCGGGTCAACTTCGGCCCTTTTCAGGACTTCATCCCCCAGTGTTTGGGGGATTATACTGGCATAAGGTGGGAAGCTGGTCCCGTTCTTTTCTAAGTACAGTTGCCCGTTAACTGTTCCCAGGTCTCCCTTGAGACCGGATTCCATTTCATAGAGGACCAGGTTAACGGTACCAATGAGTAAAACACAGACCATGACTCCAATGATACACATGGCCGTGCGGCCCTTTTTGGCTTTAAAATCTTTAAAAGCTATATCTAACATTTTTCATTTCACCTTAATCTAGAAAACACCTTAAAAAATAGTGATGATTCCTTTCTTTAAATTCCCATAAGTAAAAATACTTCAATCTAATTCTAATGTAATTATTGTAGATTTAATTAGTTATTTCCCACTGTATATAAATTTTAGTATTATTTAGGGTAGTTAGATCAGAAAATTTTCCCATGGTTAACATGTATTGCAAAATGCAATACAAATCATATGTAATGTAAAAAGCATTACTTTCTGTGGTAGTTAATCCCTATATGACAACCTTTATAAGTGATGTTAAACTAAAATTTTAGTGTACTAATAGTGTATTATGAAGGTGTATTTTCAGTTGAAATTTACCAGTAAATTAGCTTTTAAAACTACCAAAACGCAACCATTATTATTTGATTATTTTAACAGATTTTTTTTAACTGTGGAAATGTTAATGTCAGATGGAATTAAGGGATTATCCACCCATTCTTCTTTAAATCCCCTATCCAGGTCATGATAACATTTCTGGTTTTGAAAAGAAATGGCAGATCCTGCTAGCCCTATCTCTGGGAACCATGATGGTTCCCATTAACGCCAGCATCATCAACGTATCCCTACCCACCATCTCCGTCTACTTTGGAGTGGCCCTGGCCACAGTCCAGTGGGTACTGATATCCTATTTGATAACCCTTTTAGGCTTTGTCCTGTTCTTCTCCCGGTTGGGAGACTTTTATGGGCAGGAAAGGGTGTACATGGCTGGTCTGGTGGGGTTTGTAGCCACATCCCTACTGTGTAGTTTATCACCCTCAGTGGAAGCTCTCATCATCTTCCGGGGACTGCAGGGGCTGGCCGCGGCCATGATGATCAGTGTGTCCATGGCCCTGGTCCGCCGATCCTTCCCCAGCCACATACTGGGAAGAGCCCTGGGAATATACGCCGTGGCCATAGCTGCCGGCCTGGCCCTGGGACCCGCCATTGGAGGAGTGATTTCTGGATATCTGGGATGGAGAGCCATATTCCTGGTGAACGTACCCACGGGAATACTGGACTTCGTATTCTGTTACCAGATCCTCAAGCGCAGCACCCGTACAGCAGTTAAATGGGACATACCCGGTACCTTGTTACAGTTCCTGGGCCTGTTTTTAACCGTACTAACCTTGAACCTGGTGGAACAGGCCAGTTATCTTTTCGCTGCCTTCACCGGGGTAGGGGCCGTGGTCATGCTGGGCCTCTTTGTTTACCAGGAACTTCACTGCCAACACCCGGTCCTGGATTTAAGACTCTTCAAAAGGAAGACCTTCGGGGCCTTTAACCTCAGCCTGCACTTCAACTACCTGTGCATGTACATGATGTTCTTTGCCGTGCCCTTCTACCTCCAGAAGGTCCTCCACCTGGACCAGGCCACCACTGGCCTGGTGTTAACTGCCTCACCCATCCTGATGATGTTGGTGGCCCCCATCAGTGGTATGGTCTCCGACCGCTTCGGATCCCGGATCCCGGCCTTTGCCGGTTCCATGGTGTCTGCAGTGGCCCTATTATCCATGACCCAGTTAACGGTAAACTCCACTGCGGGGGATGTGTTCATCCGCCTGGCAGTGATGGGACTGGGAGTGGCCCTGTTCCAGTCACCCACCAACAAGGCCCTGATGAGCCAGCTACCCACTGAAAAATCAGGGGTGGCCTCCGGTATCATTGCCACCACCCGTAACCTGGGGATGGTGTTTGCCGTGTGTTATGCAGGACTCTTAATCCACCTGGCCATATCCCCTGAACTCATGCAGGCCAGCCAACTACAGGGAGTGGCTGCTGCCAATTTAACCAGTGGACTGCACCTGGTGGTTATCTTCGGAGCAATCCTCAGTGTGGGTATGGCTGTACTATCCCTGGCTGGTCTTAAAAACAAGAAGAAGGCCCTGGTCAAGTACGAACAGGTGGCCCTTAAGAAGACCATCCAGATGGAACAGAAAATGGTTAAAACCGTGGGTATGGCGTTGATGGTCATGGTTCAACACACCAAATAGGTAGATTACCCCTGGTTATCGTTCACTCCGGGATATCTTTACTCCGGGATATCTTTACTCCGGGATATCTTTTACCAAGGGGTTTCTCCTTTTTTCTTAATTTTATTCTAAAAAGTCTGAGTAAATTATATTAGTTCTGGGCAACAATATTTTATCAAATTAACATGCAATGGAAGGGGGGCACCACTGGTATGTTTTCAGACGATTTTAGGGTTTCAAATTTAATTTGCCATCGTATCCCAGAGAGAACTTTTAATATTCATGGGATCTACTTCCCGGTTTGCGCCCGTTGCACTGGATTTTACCTGGGTGCCTTTTCATACTTTATTTACGCCTACTTCTTCTACATTGACTACACCCTTTACCTGGTATCACTGGGGATACTCATGATGATCCCTACATTTTTAGATGGTTTCACCCAGCTGGGGGGTTCACGTATGAGTAACAATACCTTACGCTTATTAACTGGACTTTTAGGGGGTGTTGGCCTAGCTATTGTAGTTAAAGCAATTAAATGGGTAGTGATAACTAGTTTGTAATTTTTTACAGGGTTTTTAGTGATGTAGGTGATAGTTATGAGCAAGATTTGTCCCAATTGTAAGAGTGAAAATGAAGATTCGGCTGAGTTCTGCCAGGAGTGCGGAACCAAACTGCCTAAATATTCCTATAGTGTTCCTCCGGCCGGAGAAGAAAAAACAGAACCTAAAAAAGGTAACTGGTGGAGTAAACAGACCAACACGGTGAAGGTTCTCACCATTGTGGGTGGTTGTTGCGTGGGTCTTATTGTTATAATAGGGTTACTGGCTATACTGTTCCCGGATGCAACCACCTTTAACTACTACGTAGGAGATACAACTGCCCTGACCAAAACCTTTTCACAGAATGGTTTAACCTTTAATTATCCCGATGACTGGCAGACTGCCACTTCCCAGGGGGATATTGTCAGTAGTGGATCGAGTGTGCAATATCTGACCAGCCTGTACGGTTCAGATGGTCTCACCCTGCATGTTTCCATGGGAGATCTGGCGGCAGTAGGGGCGACCATGGCCCAGGCCAAGGAGGCCACCAAAACCAATATTCAGGGTGGTTCATCAGCCAAGCTATTGAGTGACACCCAGACCACGGTAAATGGACTAACCATGTACAAGATGATATTTACCCTAACTGACCCCACCAGCAACCAGGAAAACAAGGTTTTAACCGCCATCACCGGTAGGGAAGGGCAGAAAGTATATTACCTGCAGTTCATTGCCGAAACCAGTGTCTTCGACAACAACCAGAAGTTAATGGACAATATACTAAACAGTGTAAAGGTAAGTTAAGGGGCTTTGAAAAAACACCCCTTATTTATTTATTTTTTTAATTCTTTTTTTTGGTTTCTAGATATTTTAAGTCTTTTAGGTATTTTAGAGTTTTTTAGATGGGATATATTCTCTTCAATCCACCTTGACGTTGAAGGTTTCCTTTTTCTCCAGTTTGGGCATGGTCACGGTCAGGACACCGTTGTCGAATTTGGCGTTGACTTCGCCGAGTTTCACCTTGGCCGGGAGTATCAAGGTACGGGCTGCCGAGGCGTAACGCCTTTCCTTGCGGTGGTAAACCACTCCCTCTTCCTCCCCTTCTTCTTCGCTTTCCTGGGAGGACTCGGCACTAATCTCCAGGGTGTCCTCAGTGAGGTCGATCTGGATATCCTCCCGCTTAACCCCCGGTAGGTCCGTCTTGACCACAATCTGGTTCTCGTCCTCCATAACATCCATAGCCGGTTTAAACGGTCGGCTGGTGTATTCGGCAATGGCATTGTCCAGATCCACCTGTCTCTCCTTGATGGTCTGGAGCATATTGTCTATAATCTCTTCTGCCTTTCCCTTTTTCTCATTCATGTGGAATCCCCCTTTTATTTTATGAAAATTAAGACCTTAAACTGAACAAGGTGAACATCACTGCAATTATTATGTTTTTAATGGTAGTTATTTTTTAATGTGCAGTCCGCAGGGGATCAGAAGGGGGGTTGAAGAACAATTTTTGGGAAGGAAATGAATTCTTTGCTAAATCAAAAAAAAGAAAATGGGAAATAGGGAGGATAATCTCCCCATTCCAGACAAGCTAAGATATTTAATAGGGATTATCAACCCCATATTTCACCCCTTAATCCCAAATAGGAACCGGATCCCCTTGATTCTTCTAACTATCTCAATGGTGGCTATGGTGAATACGAAACTCAACGCCATGGTGAGGATTACCTGCAGGGCCATCATACCCGGCAACCAGCCAATAAGGTAGTAGGCAAACAGGTTGATCCATACAATGTGGAAGATGTAAATGGGGAAGGAAGCCGCAGACAGGTACAGGGTGGTGGGGTTTTTAAATTCCAAGTAGTGTTTACCCATTCCCATGACCCCCAGGACTCCCAGCCACAGGATAACGTTGGCGTAGAGCTGCATCAGGAACAGAGACAGGATGGATGTAGTGGCACTGCCCGCGTCTGCCGATGAACTCAGGATAGATAAAGCTAGCACCACATAGATACTGGTTAAAACCACAAAGGAGATGAAAAGTGGCCATCTTTTATCCTCCAGCTTCTCCTGCACACCGTCATCCGACAGTAAGAAGTAACCGGCCATGAAGAGTAATAAGAACTGCACTACACTTTTATCTGGGTATAAATTGAGGAAAAAGCTACCGATGGTCAGGGGGATTATCATCAGCAATAGTTTAGGTACAGTTACCTTTTCCAGGGGTATTCTCCATTTTCCCTTTTTGTACTTCATGATAAAGGGCAGGGCCACCACCGAGACTATGAACAGGTACAACAGGAACCATAGGGGGCCTATAATTATTCCGTTGGCCAGGTACTCCAGGGGGTGGCTGAAAATAGATAGCCACAGGGAGAGGAAGTTACCGGTGTATCCACTGTAAAGGAAGCCGAAGTAAACACTCACCGGTATTACCAGGAGGACACCCGCCGCTGCCGGGAGGAGGAGTTTGGTCACCCTTTCCTTAAGATATTCCGTGGAGTTTCTCCTCTTCAGGGAGTAGTAGGTGGCGATCCCGGCCACAGTGAAGAGGAGTTGCATGAACCAGGGGGCAAAACAGAGGAGGAATGCATTGGCCACCATTGAGTTAGCCACGTGGAAGTAGTAGGACCCGATACTGCTATAGAGGAGTAAGGTATGGTACGGGAATAATACTAAAATTACAAGCCATCGCAAATTATCAAGGTAATATTTTCTCATTTAGAATTCTCCATTATTAACTAAAATCCTTACCAACAATCATTACCAACATTATTATCATTTCAACAGATAATTAACCCCTTTATAGTGTTTTGTGAATGTTTGAAATTAATTTTCATTCTTTAACCAGAGTAAGTGGGTTATAAATGTAGCATACTACCCCGGGTTATATAATATTTGCTATTTAATTCAAAAGAATGGTATAGGTTAACTAGCGGGCCCGGTAAGTTCTACACATAATGTGTATTCAGAAAAAATATCAATAAAATAAAAAAATAAAAAAAGGATGGATTTACTTCCTTTTAGTTTGGATTAAACCACCTAAAACCATTAACACGGCCAGGACCATCAAATTAATTGGTAGTCCGGTTTCTTGCATTTTTATGGTTTTACTGGCGGCATTTACCGTGTTTGCGGGGTCATTGCTGTTGCTGTTGGGATCATTCTGGGGTGAGTATGGATCTATAATGGCCAGGAGACTGTAAATCTGTCCTAACAGGCCATCAGTAACAATACCCACATATAGTGCTCCACTAGCCCCGATTACAGGGGCAGTCGTTGTTTGAACTGGTAATGACCATTTAAGGGTTCTATCGCTGTTCAATGCGTATAAAGTGTCGGGTAGTGCTCCTTCACCGAAGTAGATGGTTCCGTCGTTGCCAATAACCGGGTTGAAGTTCAAAGGATAGTCAGTGGTATAATTCCATTTCTGGGAACCATCCGGACCTATGGCACATAGAATTCCAATATTATTGTTCCAGTTGTATCCGGTAACGTATAGGGTTCCATCGTTGGCCAGGGCCACTCCTTTTGCCAGAATATGAGGGAGGATTGTGTTCCATTTTTCGCTTCCGTCGGGGTTAAAGGCGCAGACCACACTGGTGTAGTCCACCCAGCTGTAGTAGGATGGTATGATGATTATAGTGCCGTCTTTAGTTAACACTGGTGATGATTGGAGACTGGTGTAATAAGATGGGTTGGGGTTAATGGTTTTTTGCCATTTTACAGTACCATTGGGATTAATGGCATATAACCGGCCAGTCAGGGAGTAAGCGGAAACTTGACCTGTAAAGTAGATGGTTCCATCCGGACCAATTGCTGGACATCCATAGGACCAACTCATACCATAATCTGGCTCGGTGATGGTGTAGTTCCATTTGGAGGTACCATTGGGATTAATGGCATAAAGTATACCATATTGTCTGTAACCTCCTGAAGTGTATCCCTGGTAAAACCCTGTAGTGTATATGGTCCCGTCGTTTCCTATAGCTGGAGAATTCGAACCTGACCAACATTCAGTGATGTAATTCCACTTAAAGGTTCCATCAGAATTTAAAGCCAGCAAGAAACCTTCACTTACAGTATATCCGGGAATGTATATGGTTCCATCTGACCCTATAGCCGGTGTTCCGGTAAAATATGAGTTACTATTTGCACCATTGTTAATTGTGTAATTCCATTTTAAGGTTCCATCAGAGTTAATAGCTTTTAAATCGCAATAAGAATGAGTATTTGTTCTAATAGTAACTGGTAAGTAAATGGTTCCATCCGGGCCAATTGCTGGAGCTATGGTAATGCTTTCACTGGAGTTCAGGGTGTAATTCCACGGGGTTTGATTGGTTTGGGGGCCATTGTAGGGGGATTGTCCGGTGTTCTGGTTGTCACCCTGATATTTAGGGGATTCGGAACTTGCTAGGCTATCATCAGCCATTACCGGGGAAATGGATAATACTGCCAAAAGCCCGGCAATAACCAGTAATAATTTTAGGGATATTTTCGTTTTTTCCAAGTCTTTTTCACCTCCTTTATGCTGTGTGCTGTTTAGAATTTCGGTATTTATCTAACAATATTGATACCAATTGATAGTTTTGTAAAGTAACATATATATATCTACTTAAAAGAAAACAGATAAAATAATTTATATTATTTTAATTGAAAAGTATGTGATAGCTTTCAGACTATAATGGGTAGGTCTTTAAGGTGCTGTATACATTCGACAACTTAAACGACTACTCATTTGACTACTTTAAGATGTAATAAGTGGACCTGCTCCCACCCTTCTTCTCTATAATACCCTTATCCATTAAGTTCCGTAAATCTTTATAAGCTCCCTGGCGAGAGATATTTAAGAGCTTCTGGACCTCGGAGTTAGTGATGCTGCCGTTTAAGTGTACATATTCTAAGATTTTCAACATTTTCTCTGTTAATTTTATCTTCACTGGTGCACCTGCGGGAAATAACATTATCCTATTCTTAATTTCGTCAATCGAAGTTAAGAATCCTTCCAGGAAATATAAGAGCCAGTCAGTTAGGTCCTGAGTCTGGGGATCAACCGAGTTCAGGGCATGGTAGTATGCCTGTCTGTTGTTGTTGTAGTATTCATCCAGGGTAAAGTCAACATCAAATCCCCTCAGGTACAGGTAAATCGCTGCAAGTGCCCTGCCTGTTCTTCCATTACCATCTACGAAGGGATGTATTCTTACAAATTCATAATGGATTATACCTGCAGAAATAACTGCATTTAATTCACCAGATGTGTTATTGATCCATTCCAGGAGGTCCTGGATTTGGCCCGGCACCAGATTGGCATTGGGGGGAGTAAAAACAATATCACCTTCCTGGTTTACAACATAAACTGGTTCGCTCCGGTACTGGCCTTCAAGATAAGTATATTCCAGTGTGTAATGAGTTATATTCTCATGAAGCTTTAAAACGTTCTTCTCTGTAATTTTCCCGTCTTCAATATAACTATCCATATCTTTAAGCACGTTTAGATAGTTTAGAACTTCCTGCGTAGCCCTCTTCTGTCCCTGTATTTTGATTCCCTTAGCCAGTTTATCCACCTGATTTAAGGATAAGGGATTACCTTCAATTGCAGTGGAGTGATGTGCTGATTTTAAAAGCGCTTCTCTTTTCAGTGATACTTCCATTTCCAGTACAACCGGTGCGTTGACAATAAAATCCCTTATGGAATTAATTTCAAGCAGTTTATTTACTAATTCGTGGTTATATGTGAAACATGGATTGAACATTTTTTCAAAATCCCTGGAAATCTTTTGTTTAATCTAACTATTTTATTATCTAAACCAATTCGACTACTTTCATGACTACTATTTGTAGGTTATATAATAAATATTTGACTACTTTTTGACTACCTATAGTTTTTACAATGATCTGGATTGGTCTCAACTATTATAGCTATTTGGTTTATTTTGGAAATCACATTCTGGAAGCTTTTTAGATCCCTTTTCTTGAGCTTATTTAGTTTAGAAACTAGCGTCCCCTCCTATGATCTTTCAATGCAGAACGATGCTTCTTCTATAAGAGTATTTAATATTATGTGCTGAAGAAAAAAAGAGTTAGTTAAGAAATATCCGGTTAATTTAGAAGGTAAATAGAGTAGTTCAGGTAGGTAGCTATAGTCACCCATACAATGTAGGGTAAAAGAATCAGGCCAGCCCACTTGGAAATCCGGTAGAATAGAATAATGTTAACTAGTATGGCTAGCCACATCAGTATTATGATTACCAGGCCGCCCAGGATAGAATGGAGTCCGAAGAATACCAGGGACCATAACAGGTTCAGTCCCAGCTGAACTGCAAAGACCACTAGGGCGATTTTAGCCTCTTTAGTTTCCAGGCCTTTCCTCCATACCATGAAGAGGGACGTGCCCATCAGGATATAAAGAATAGTCCAGACCACTCCAAAAAGCCAGTTTGGTGGTGCCCAGGTTGGTTTAATAACGTTGACATACCAGAGGGGAATTTGAGGATAAGTGGCTGCACTACCAATACCACCGACAATTAAAACAATAATTAAGGCTATAACCAGTCTCGGGATTTCGTTAAGTTTAAAACCTTCCATTTTTTTATACCTCCCTTATACCTCCCTAGTAATTAATTGTTTTTTTTAAATATTAAATAGTGGTGTTGATATTGATTGAGTTATTCAGCTTCTCTTCGGTAGATAAATCCCCCTAATATCAATAGGAAACCAATTATAACTGGTGCAACTGGTAATCCAGTATTTTGAAGAGGAATGGTAACTGCATTAACCAATCTTTCATTTTGAGTTATGTGAACACTTAATACTCTGTACTTAGGAAAAACAGGGAGGTTGTCCAAAATACACTGTTTTTGAAGAGCTATCAGAGTACAATTTTAATGCGGATGAAACCTATGCAATATTGAGAATATTGAAAAGTAAAAGTATTGTCTGTGAACCTCAAAAAGGACGTTTAAAATTAGGTTAACCATTATAAGGATGAATAATCTATAGATTATCAAATAGTAGCTAGATTATGTACCTGAAGGAAAAATAAAAAATGCAACTCTGGATGAATTTTATCAGAATTTAGTAAGATAAATGAAAATAAAAGAGATTAAAATTAAGAATGAACCCTGAAAATTGGATTTTATGGTTATGAAACGTTTAATATATTATTAAAAGTGGAATATTATTGATTACCATCTAAAAATTAGGAGATGAGGATATGACCTACGTGGATGATGTATTAAAAGAACTTGAGAGAAAAAATCCCCATGAACCAGAGTTCATACAGACTGCAACTGAGATTTTAGGATGTCTTAATGTGGTGTTTGAAAGGCATCCTGAATTTCAGGAAGCAAAGATTTTAGAAAGATTCCTAGAACCGGAAAGAGTGGTTATGTTCCGGGTACCATGGGTTGATGATAATGGTGAAGTACAGGTGAATCGAGGTTTTCGTGTTCAGTTTAATAGTGCACTTGGCCCCTATAAGGGAGGTCTTCGTTTTCATGAGACGGTTAATTTATCGGTTCTTAAATTATTAGGATTAGAACAGATTTTAAAAAACAGTCTCACCGGAATGTCAATTGGCGGTGCAAAGGGTGGTAGTGATTTCAATCCAAAAGGCAGATCCGATGCTGAGGTTATGAGATTCTGCCAGAGTTTCATGACTGAACTCAAGAATTATATAGGGCCTGATATTGATGTCCCGGCTGGGGATATTGGTGTTGGTTTAAGAGAAGTAGGTTATATGTTTGGGCAGTATAATAGACTTGCAAACAGGCACAATTGTGTATTAACCGGAAGTGGAATAGAATATGGTGGATCTCTTGTAAGAAGAGAAGCCACAGGTTATGGCCTTATTTATATATTGGAAGAAGCTTTAAGGGCAAGGGGAGAATTTTTGGAAGGTAAAAAGATAATAGTTTCTGGTTCAGGAAATGTGGCCATATATGCAGCTGAAAAAGCCATACAACTTGGAGCAACAGTTATTGCCATGTCTGACTCAAAAGGTTACATTT
>JADHEF010000541.1_pt1 | contig 37062 bp, 27 predicted proteins | sample 8952391 | NCBI WGS metagenome assembly JADHEF01 (sample SAMN16124439, study PRJNA663245) | bioreactor sludge metagenome | isolation source: sludge (nitrite) | place: India:Bengaluru | collected 2019-02-28 | reverse complement strand
GAGATAACGCGCCGTTCATACAAAAACAGAGTGGGGGGTGGGGCTCGTTTTATTGAATGTTTCCCCCTTATCTCGATCAACGAAACCTGCTAAACTGTCAGCCGTGAAAAGAACATTTTTTGTAATTTTGGGGATTTTTTGTGTCGTGGGGGGGGGGTCCGGAGCTGCGCTCCCAGAGAGCTGGGCGACGCGTTTGGAGGTCGCTGACCGCAACGCATTGGCCGCCATGAATCTGAAACCCGCGAACGGCGAGGTGCGCGTTCGGATTTTTAATCCGGAAAACAACAGTCAGGCGGAGCTCACATTGAGCGAAGGCAACACCCGGTTCCGGCTGCTGCCGACGGATATCTTTCCAAAGGAGACCGTCAAGCGGAGCTCCACGCAGCCCTGTCCGCAGATGACCAACGCGCTGTGCTGGTTCACGCTCAAGCGCACCGAGGACGTCTGGTTCGCATATATTAATGACCAGCCTGTCCTGCGGCTGCCGGAGCTTTGGGCCGGCAAGCTCGAGCTCCGGCACGCGCCGGAAAATCAACCGCCTGAAGATGACGCGGATGACTTTTCCCAGCGCCTCGGAGCGTTCAAGTTTGAGGACAACTTTTTAGTGCCCGCCGGATCGGAGTTCCCGCCGACCTGGGAGATCATGAACGGCATCTGGAAGCTCCACTCCGTCACAGGCTCTCTCAGTGGCTCGTCGGGCGGCTACCAGCTTGCCCGTCAGCCTAAACCGGAGAAGAGCCCGAATTTCTATACCTTGGAAGGCGGGGGTACCAATGCCGTGGTCCTGACGGGCGAGCCCTTTTACAGCCGCTACACGTACCATGCCGCGGTGCAGCATAACAGTGGCACCAATGGCCTCGTTTTCCTTGCGGGCGAGCATGGCGGCTTCTTTGCCTTTACGGCGTGCACAGACCCGGCCACGGACCGGCTGATCCTCGAATTGTGGCGGAAGCCCGCACAGGCAGACGCCCCGGTCGAGCCTCTCGACGCCGTGCAAACCGAACTGCCCGCGGGGCAGTGGCTTCTGCTCGAAGTCCAAGTCTTCGACGACCGCATCATCTGTCGCGCTGACAACATCGACGTGATCCGCCGTAAGACGCCGCTGCCGCCCGGCGGGCGGTTCGGGCTTTTCTCAAGCATGCCGGATGGCGAAACCACGCGTTTCGATGACGTCTCGGCCTGGTCGCATGAGGTGCGTCTGTTCGCAACACCCGAAGACGTTGTTTTCGCCACGCGGCTTCAGACGCCGGGTGTGCAGTCGCTCTTGCGTCAAGATACGACATGGATCTACTTTCCTCCTGCTGCCGAAAGGACAAACCTCTGGGAGTATGGCGCGTCTTCCGGCGGCCCGCTGCGGCAGGAATCCCTTTTCGTGGCCACCTCCGACGAGTTTACCTGCGGGCTGACCGCCGGGGCAACGGGTGCCGACTCGCCGTACTACCGCTTCCTCTGCCGACAGTCTGGAGGTTCCCGCACGTACTGTCTCGAACACGTCACAGCCACCAATGTGGTTGCGCTTGATACCTTTACCGTCGCCTCTGCCAGCAATCGCGTGACGCTCGCGCTCGATGCCCTGCGGCCCAATGAACTCCGCTGTTACGCGGACAGCCGCCTCGTCTGTTTTGACCGTCCCGCGCAGCAGCCGGGGGGCTTCCAAAGTGTCTTTTCGCAAGCGCCCGCAGACCTCTTTTTCACCGCCCCGGCTGTGACTTCAAAAGACTCCCGCCTGAGCGAACGCTTCGAGAAGAACCCGCTCTACGTGAACGACCCCTATATGCGTCACTGGGCGTCACCCGAAGGCCAGTGGGTTACGTTTAAAGATGGCATGACTTGGTTTAAGGGCGATGTCACCGGCCCGGTCAAGATCCGCCTGCCGATCGTCAACGGTATGGAGTTGCACCTCTGCATTCCCGAAGGCTCTTCCAACGGCACCTGCCGCGTCAGCGTCAAAGAGAGCGTGATCAGTGTTTTCACGCCGCAGTCCGGTACCAACGCCGCCTTCTCTGTGCCGGCCGTGCAGGTCCCCGAGATCGCGTTCGACAAAACGCAGGTGCGGCTTTTCACCCTCGGCATCGAAGACACGGTGCTCTGGTTGGGCGGCGACGAGATTCTGCTGGCCAAGACCCATCTGGCCGAGCCCCTCCGTGGCCGAAAGCTTCGCATTACCGGCATGACGCTGGAGAACCTCAGCCACACGCTGGTTAAGCGCGACAACGTGTTTGATACGCTCTTCACCGAATCGCTCTACAACTGGACCATCAACGGCGGGCGCTGGGAGGTCATCAATCGCTTCTTTTGCGAGCCGACCTGGTCGCACATGAACGGCGAAAGCGCGGACTCGCTTGCGGCGCTTTGGTCCAAGTATGTCTTCAGCGGCGACTTCAGCATCGAGTTCTACGCGGGCATGCGCATGGGCTGGTACGAACGGCCCGGAGACCTGAACCTCACGGTCATGAGCCGCTCAAACGCAACGGGCGACGGGTACTCGGCCATTGCCACCGGGTGGGACCCCGACCATTCGCAGCTCTATTCGCGCCTGCTCCGGAATGGAGAAATCATGGATGTCTCGACCAAATATCTCGTGCCGCGCGCCCGTGCTGGCTTGGAGCGCAAAGGCTATCAGCCGCTCGTCGCCGCAGGACGCGATATCCACGGCGCGTGGTACGGCATGCAGCTCCGCCGTGTCGGTACGAAGCTCCAGTATAGCTATGACAATGAGCCCGTTTTCGATGTTGAAGACAAAGAGCCGCTCCAGGAAGGCTCGCTCGGCCTTTGGACCTTCCGCAACTCCATGATGGTGGCCCGCATCAAGATCGCCGCCGAGTCGATCAAGCCGCGGCCCTTCGCCTTCAAGACCATACCCGCCGGCGTGCCGCCCTTGCCGGAGGCGGAGCCGATCGCCGATTCCGGCGTTCGTGTCAACGGCCGTGTCGCACAGCCTCTTTCCCCGGAATATTGGCAGGCCTTCGATACCGTGAGCCATCCGAGCGTGCGCTTCCGCAACCTTGACAAAGCCCATCCCGAAATGCAGGTTACTTCCATCCTCGGCGGCGGGACCTTTCTCGTGCGCTGCGAGCTCCCGCCCGCCCAGCCCGATAAGCTGCTCGGCTGGCGTTTTGAGATCGCGCGTCATCCCAAAGCCCTTGTGAACTTTGAGTTTTCCACCGTCAAAGAGGATGGTAAGGGAGGTTTCGTCCCGATCCAGGGCTGGACCTATGTGCTCTCCGGCACGGATGAGACGCGTGGCCCGCGCAGAATCATCGGCAAGCTCGATGCGGCTCCGCCGCCTTCCGAGGGCACCAACTTGGTCTGGACGCCGGTTGAGATCTGGGTGCCTTCCGAGGTTATCCGTGCCAAGCAAGCCGTGCAGATCGAGGGCTTCGGAAACCTCCAGCCCAGCGATGTAACGCAAGGGCTGAAAGGCAATCCGCCCCACGCCTGGTATAGCATTCGCAACTTCCGCGAGATCCATCTTGGCGCGCCGGTGCTCACCGCTCCGCCTGAAAAGCGTGCGGAAATCGCAGCCCTCGCTCAGATCGTCAACGGCCTGCGCCCCGGTGAGTTGCAGATGGTCGAAATCCCCGATAATCTGGATGTGCGCAAACCGGTCATCGAATGGGCCGTGCCCGAACTCGCCAATTTCGGCCTGCGCGCCGAAGCCGACTCCTCCATCCCCGGCTCGATCCTGGTCACACCAGTCCATCCCTGGCCTTCGCCGATGTTGCCGCCCAAGCGCGCGCTGGCGGATGCCCAGCCGGCGCCCTTCATGGTCGAGGGCAACAGCATCCGGGTTCTCGTGCCGTTCGAGGTCCTCCAGCCGAGCCGCATGACCCTGGCTCTCGAACTCTCGGACGGGCGCTTCTTCCGCCAGGTGGTCCCCATGCGTGCGGACGAGAATGTCAATCATCCGCCGGTCCTGCTCAATCTCGAACTGCCGGAGGGCGGCATCCAGACCTTCGAAGCTCGGCCTTGCGACGCCGCTCCGTACCAGACAGGGGCCCTTGCCTCGATCGACTACTCGGACCCCGTGCGTGGCGGCGTTCTGAAGTTCCAGAACGGCGGCGTCTATGGCAGGCGCCTGGACGGTCTGCTCGTCAAACAGTTTAATGCGGCCGCCACCCCGCTCGTGCAGTTCCGTTACAAAGGGGACCCCATGGCGATCGTCTCCCTCGCCTTCGGAGGAACCGCGTTCACCTTCTCCGAAGTCTTTAACACTCACGTGCGCTTCGGCGGCGGTGTTGCGGCTCCCATGGATAACACGTGGCGCGTCTGGACCGGCATCCCTTCCGACAGCGGGGGAAAGCTGCCGCTGTCGCAGCGCACCACGATGCCGCCTGCGCCGCTCCGCATGGCTTCCCGCATCGACCGTGATCAGACCGGCCTGCACAGTACCCTCCGCATCGATGACATCGCCTGCGGACCGGCTGTCGGCCCCAATCGCCCCTTCGCCTTCAAGGCGGATTACGTCGATCCGGACGGCGTGGCCGAAGTGGCGTATGCCATTCTGCAGGGTCCGGCCGCTTTCGATAACCGGCTGGAAGAAGAGAAGCAGAAGGTGGTTTGGCTGCCCGCCAAGAACAGCGAGGTGCTGCAGCCCGACATCGCCAAGATCCCGGACGGCGTCCACCATCTGCTTGTCCGCGCCCGCGACGGGCGCTCGCTCTGGTCAAGTCCCGCAGATCTGCCCTTCATGCTCGACCGGCTTCCGCCGAAGGTCACGCACGCCCTCAACGCCGTCGAGAAGTATAACGGCAGCAGCCTCACGTTCTCCCTCTCCGATCCCGTCTCGCCGCCCCTGCCCAACACCATCCGTCTGACCTGCCTGGGCTCGCCGCTCGCCCTCGCCACAGACAACGGTTTCAGCGACATCGGACAAGGCACGCTCGCCTATGAGATCGACTGGATCTGGCTGCTGCGCAATCAGCTCAAGACGGCTAAGAATGGCGATGTCTTGCCGGTCACCATCGACGGGATCACGGATGCCGCCGCGAATGCGGTGCCGCCGCTCAAGATCGACATTCCCATCAGTCTCGAAGCCGACAAGCGTCCGCCCACCATCCTGCCGCTGAAGGAAACCCCGAACGCCCTCTGGTCCGCGCCTTCGCTTTCCGCGCTCCAGCCGTTCTTTACAGAGACACATCATGTTACGGCTAAAACGGTCGCCACGCCCAAGGGTAATGTTCTGGAGCTCGCCCCGGAGGGTGAGGGTGGTGCCTATATCCGTCATCCCTTCGCTCCCGCGTGGGACCCCGACAAGCATCCGTGGCTCGCCATCTCGTTTCGTACGCTGGATACCACGCGCGGGCTAAAGCCTTTTACCATCGCGTTCAACACCGGGCCGCGCCGCCCGCGCGGGATCAAGGACGCGCACACGCTGAACCTCTCCATCTCCAACCACCTGGCCTATGTCATCGGCGAAGTGGAATGCACCACCGGCGTGTGGCAGGATGTGCTCATCAACGTGCGTGACTTCCTGCGCGACGAGACCGAAGAGCGTAAGGACACGCCCGACCTCACCTACCTCTCCTTCTTCTTCGCGCCGAAAGCGCAAGGGGGCAAGGTCCAGATACGCTCCTTCTCCATCCTTGCTCCGTGGAACTCCGACCAGTTGCTTCCGATCAAGGCGTACGACCTCAGCAGCATCAAAGGGCTTCTCTGGGCTGGCGGCGAATCGGAAAACACCGGCATCCGTCCCGCCAACCTTGCGCTGCCGGCCGACGACCCGTACTGGTTCCGCTTCCGCATCAGCGACCGGAGTGGTAACCTGACTGATACGTGGATGATTCCCGTTCCGCCCGGTACGGAAAAAACCAAAGCCAACCTGCCCGGCCTGGAGGCTGTGCAGTTCTAACTCTCAACGCTCAACTCCTCCTTTAGAAACCATGACACGCATCATCATTCCCCAGCTGGACGCCAACCTCGTGGACGTGACCGTCACGCGCTGGCGTAAACACCTTGGTGAAACGGTAACGTCCGGCGAGGCCCTTGCCGAACTCACCACCGACAAGGCGGCGTATGAGCTCGAAGCCCCTGCCACGGGCACGCTGCTCGCTGTTTTTGCGGCTGAGAAAAGCGTTGTGCCTACCGGCTACATCGTAGGCCTCATCGGCGCGGCGGGCGAAGCGGATGCCGGTGCCGAGGCCGAAAACGAGGTGCTGATGGCCGCCTATCGCGGTCCGGTGTCCGCCCCGGCTCCGTCGCGTGAACGGGCCGTCCGCGTGCGCGCGACGCCGCGGGCCCGTCGACTGGCTCAGGAGCAGGGCCTTGACCTCGCTAAAATTCAAGCCGAGACCGGCGCGGAAGTCCTCGACGAAGCCGTGCTGGCCCCTTATCTCAAATGAAGACCGCCCTCGTCACAGGTGCCGCCAAAGGCATCGGCCGCGCCATCGCCCTTGCGCTGGCACGCGACGGTTTCCGTGTTGCCGTCCATTACCGCGGTTCACGGGCCGCTGCCGAAGCGGCCGTCGCGGAGATCCGCCACGGCGGCGGAGAGGCCGAGGCCTTTGCTGCGGACCTCGCTGATCCGGCGCAAATCGACGCGCTGGTGAAAGCGGTGGAGCAGAATTTGGGTGCGGTCCACACGCTTGTCTGCAACGCGGGTATCATCAAAAGCCAGCTTCTCGCCTTCACGAAATTCGATGACTGGCGCGAAGTTCTGACCGCCAACCTCGACGCGCCCTTCCTGCTCACCAAGGCCCTGTCGCGTCCCATGGCTCGTCAGAGGGCGGGCCGTATCATTTATATTTCTTCCGACGCGGGGTTGCTCGGCGACCTGATGCGTGCGGCCTACAGCGCCTCCAAAGCGGGACTCTTCGGCCTCGCCAAAACCGCAGCCCGCGAGCTTGCCGCGTCGGGTGTCACGGTCAATGTGGTCTCGCCCGGCATCATCACGACGGACATGACCGCGGACATTCCGGAAACGCGGCGCGTCAAGCAGCTCGCGGCCATCCCCCTGGCACGTTTCGGCTCGCCCGAAGAGGTCGCGGGAGTGGTGCGTTTTCTGGCTTCAGATGATGCGGCCTGGATCACCGGCCAGACGCTCTGTGTCGACGGTGGCCTTTGCATGCACGGCTGATTCCCTTGTGTTGCGCTGGCGGGTTGACGGGACGCGCTTCGTGCGGTAAGGTACAGGCCACATGAAAAAGCGGATACTCCATTACCTTCTGCTGACGGCGGTGCTGCTGGGTGTGCCGCTGGCGTGCGCGTGGCTGGGTGGCAGGCAGGATGTGCTTGAAGGCGTCCGCGCGTTCCCTCCGCGAACCGAGGATTGGGGGCTCAACCCTTCGAAGCTGTGGAACATGCGCCGTCCCTTCTCGTGGCCGGTCTTCGTGCTGTTGGCCGCCGGTGTCTTGGCCGCGCTTGCACCCTTTGTGAGCCGGCTGTGCGTGACGCCGTGCGCGTGCGGGGAAACGCCGCGCCGTGAAAAACAGAGGTTCCCGCTGTTCGGTTGGTTCGGAGTGGCGTTGGGCGCGGTGGGGTGGGTGTTGGCCTGGAGCCGCTTTTCTTGGTTTGCGCCGCTTCAGCCTCATACGTTTGTGCCGTTGTGGGTGGCCTATATCCTTGTGGTCAATGCCTGCTCGGTGAGGCGTAGCGGAAAGTGCCTCATGACCTCTTGTCCCGGTCCCTACGCGATGCTCCTGCCGGTGAGCGCGGCGTTCTGGTGGTTCTTTGAGTACCTGAACCGCTATGTGTGGAACTGGTATTACCGCGGGGTTGAGGGCATGAATGCGTGGGAGTATGCCTTCTACGCGACATGCAGTTTTGCGACGGTGTTGCCTGCTGTAACGGCGACGGCTGAGTGGCTGGGCACCTTCCGCCCCTTTTCCGATGAACGTCTCTGCGGGCTCAAGCGTTTCGATGTGCATCGCCCGCTAAGCCTGGTGGGCTTGGCGCTCACGGCGGCGGCAGGATTGACCGGCATCGTTTTTTGCCCCGACATCACCTTCCCGCTGCTCTGGATTTCGCCGCTGGCGGTGTTTCTGGTCGTGCAGCTCATGATGGGCGAACCGACGGTGCTCGATGGCCTGCGCGGCGGCGACTGGAGGCTGGTGGTGCGCTTCGCGCTGGCGGCGCTGATCTGCGGCGGTTTTTGGGAAATGTGGAATTTTTACAGTTTCGCTAAGTGGGTTTATGCGGTGCCGTACGTGCATGCCTTCCGGCTTTTTGAAATGCCGGTGGTGGGTTTCGCGGGGTATTTGCCGTTCGGGTTAGAGTGCGCGGCGGTTTCGGCGTGGGTTTTGCCGGCGTTGGCGGGTATCCGCGCGGTTGATCGCCCTTCATTTCCGTCGAAAGTTCAACAGGGTAGGGATGGGTAAGGAGGTCGAAAATGAAAAAAGCGTGTGTGGCAATCGTGTTAATTTGCGCAGTGACTGTTGCGCGGTCGGGTGAGCATCTGATGACCGCCAATAACGCGGTGGGAACAAGTTCGTTCAATTCCGGTACGAACTGGGACGATAACCTGCCGCCGTCGGCTGGGAATAACTACAGCACGTCGAATTATATCATGCGCACGCCGGAAGGCACGAATGACTTCGTGTTCGAGGGCGCGAAGCTGACCGTGAACAGCAACGGGGCGCTCGCGTGGAAATCCTTCGGCCCTTTGACCGTCGCGGATCTGGTGCTTGAAGGCACGATAAGCCACTGGTATGGCGGTCTCACGGGACGCCTGTACGGAAACATCTCGATCCCTGCCACGCGGATCGCACGTTTCGAAGCCTCGCAAACCGAAGCCGACACGCGGATCTTCGAGATCTATTCAACGATTGCGGGAAGCGGCAACATCCAGGTTACCATGGGCCACAGTAATTCGCTGAAGCAAACCAGCCTCTTGGCGGATAACAGGGCCTTCACCGGCAGGACGATTCTGCGCGGCTTGGGCAAGTTTGGCATCGGTATGGAGGAAGGGCTCGGCGCGAATCCGGCGTCGTTTACGGCCAATCAGTTGGAGTTCAGCGGGATGACGCTGTATCTGACCAACTCGCTGACGCTGGATGACCCCAACCGCGGCTTCACGCTCAACAACACGCTGAATGCCGCCAGCCAGATCTACCCCGGCGGCGTGATCGAAGTGTCGAATGGTGTGGATACCGCCACGGTTGCCTGTGTGATCTCCGGCGCGGGCCCGCTGACCAAGCGCGGCCGCGGTACGCTGCTGCTTGCGACAAACAACACCTATACGGGCGAGACCATCGTCCAGGCTGGCACGCTGCGCCTCAAGCCCGAGTACACGCTGGCCTCGCAGACCCTGACCGTAACCGGTTCGACGGCGGTTGTGGCGGGCGAGGGTGCGCTCGGCAGCGTGACGTTGATCTCCGGAGGTAGGCTGGCGGCTGAAAAGGGTGGATGGACCCTGCAAAATCTGAGCGTTCGGAACACGACCAATGTGACGTTCGAGCTCGATCTTTCCGGAGCCGATCCCACCGTAACGCTGATCCGCGTGAGCGGGCTGCTGAGCAAGCAATCGTTGCAGGCGTTCCAGTTCGTGGTTAACACCAACAACGCGGCGGAAGTGCCTTACAAGGTGCTCTCCGCACCGAACCTGGCCTCTTTTGCGGATTGCGATTTCTGCGTCACTCCGCCGTGGCTGGGCGAGTTGTCTCGCGCCGACGACGGACTGGGTGGGCAGGTGCTGCTCTTCACGCCGACCCCGCCGGCGAAGATCGTGTTCAAAACCGGGACTGACGCGCTTGGCGACACCGGTTTCACGAATACGCTCTGGAGCAATTCGGCTTCGCCAACGCCCGAGAACACCTATGTTTTCCGCGCGGGCGCTCTGCGTACGCCCGCCTCGGGCAGCCTCACGTTCCCTGGCAGGCGGTTGGTGGTGGACGCTGGCCTGAGCGTGGGGCTCAAAGGCGCCGGTACGCCGACGATCACGAATCTGGTGATGATGAATGATGCCCAGTTCAACATGTCTGAGGGCGCTGGCAGCCGAATGGCGGGCGACATTCTGCTGTTCCCGGTGCGCGATTCGAACCGGACCTATTCCATGCGCGTCACGGGCAGCAGTATGGGGCGTCATTTGGATCTCTATTCGGTGCTTGCAGGCTACGGGGATCTCTTTCTCCAGGCAACCGGTAATCCGGCCTACAATAAAATCCGGTTTACAACAACACGCTCTATCGCCTCCACGCGGACAGCCCTGGCTTCTTTGGCAAGATTCGGGTGGATGGCAACAGCAACTTCTGGGTGCGGCTTGTCGGTGAAAACAAACTCGGCGCGAATCCCCCGTTTTTCCGGGCGGACCAGTTGAGCTTCAATGGTGGCGGCCTGAGTGTCACAAACGACGTGACGCTGGATGACAGCAACCGCGGTGTCACGTTGCTGGCGAGTGGCGGTCTGTCGCCATACACAACCGATCCGGGTGGCTACACGAACGGCACGCCTGATGCGTTGCGTCGCTACGAGGGCGGCTGCACGTTTCGTCCGGAGTCCAATAATGTCATCCTGACTGTGACGTGCCCGATCACGGGTCCCGGCACGCTGATCAAAAACGGGGACGGGCTGTTGGTTCTGGGCGGCGCGAACACCTACACGGGGCAGACGGAGATTGTCAAGGGCACGCTGGAACCCGTGACGGCGGGCGCGTTGGGAACAGGGCCGTTGCTTCTGAAAGCGCAGGGCCGTCTGTTGCGGCGTTATCCGGGTCCGGCGCTGCCGAATGGCGTGGAGCTGGGCGGGCCGATCACCTTCGAACCGGGTGCCGCAGTTGTGATCGAGCCGGATGCGGGATATTCGGTTCCCGGCAATTTCACCCTGCCGCTATTCACCCTGCCGACAAGCGTTTCGATCGATCCGGCTCTGGTGCCGGTGCGGCACGGCCTTCAGAACTACAGCGCCACGGTCATAACGACCGATGCGGGCGGTGGCCGGTCGCTGTTTTCGGTGGTGATGGTCTTCCAGGGTACGGTCATGACCATCCGGTAAAGCTCGGCCATGGGTGGTGAGGACGTCTGTTTTACGACAGCCGCGATTTGAAATCCTCATAACCGAACGTGCGCACGACGCGTAGCCTGCCCGTTTGTTCGCGCAGAGCGATGGCCGGCAAACGGATGCCGTTGAAGGTGTTGGTCTTGACCATCGTGTAGTGCGCCATGTCCTCAAAGAACAGCCGGTCCCCGGCCTTGAGTGGCGTGTCGAAGGACCAGTCGCCGATGATGTCGCCCGCAAGGCAAGTCGCGCCCGCAAGCCGGACGGTGTGTGCCTTGACGCCGGGATTGCAGCCGCGGTCGGCCTGCGGACCGGGCGCGGCTTCGCCTTGCCAAGCGTCATCGCGGAATACGCGCGGGCGGTAAGGCATCTCCAGCACGTCCGGCATGTGGCAGGCGCAGGAGGCGTCAAGAATCGCGATCGGGATCTCGTTGTGAACCACGTCCAGCACGGTGGCCGCAAGGGTGCCGGCGTTGAGGGCGCAGGCTTCGCCCGGTTCGAGATAGACGGTCTCGATGTTCGGGTGGCGCTGGCGGAAGCCGTTGAGCGTATCACAGAGCAAGCCGATGTCGTAGCCGGGGCGCGTGATGTGATGGCCCCCGCCGAAGTTCATCCACGTGAAATGCGGGAGCAGGTCGCCGAAGCCCTGCTCGATGGCTGCGAGGGTGCGGGCGAAAGGCTCGGCATCCTGTTCGCAGAGGGTGTGGCAATGCAGCCCGCTGAGGCCGGTGAGCGTTTCGCCTTCGAAGGCGGCGCGTCGCACGCCGAGGCGCGAGCGGGGCGCGCAAGGGTCGTAAAGTTCGGTGGTCCCTTCGGAGTGTTCGGGGTTGATCCTCAGGCCGCAGGTGATCGTCTTTCCGCTCGCCTTCAGAACGCCGTGGAACCGCCGCCACTGTGTGAAGGAGTTGAGTGTCACATGATCGGCGAGCGCGGCGATCTCGCGCATGTCCGCTTCGGAGAAGGCGGCCGCAAACGCGTGGATCTCGCCGCCGAAGGCCTCGCGCCCAAGGCGTGCTTCGTGGACCGAGCTGGCGCAGCAGCCGTCCAGCACGCGCCGCATTTGCGGGAAAGCGCTGAACATCGAAAAGGCTTTCAGGGCCAGCAGGATGCGGCAGCCCGTGCGCTGCTTGACCGTATCAAGAATCGAGAGGTTGCGCTCGAGCGCGGCGGCGTCTACAACGAAGGCGGGGGTGGGGAGTGGGAAGTTCATTCGTTTGTTCATGCGTGAGGAGGGGAGAAAGAGCGTTCGCTCCTTACAGGGTTGCGGCGAGGCGGGCGAGGAAGGCGTCGACAAGGGCCGACATGACCGGTAACGTTTTGCGGGTTTGCACGAGAACCTCTTCGTGCGAAAGGTGGGGGCCGCTGATGCCTGCCGCCATATTGGTGATGCAGCTTAGGCCCGCCGTGCGCAGGCGGGCCGCGTTTGCGACCGTGGCTTCGGGGACGGTGGACATGCCGACGGCATCAGCCCCCATGCCCGCGTAGGCGCGGATTTCGGCGGGGGTCTCGTAGCCGGGGCCGGACGTGAAAGCGTAGACGCCGTCGGAGAGTGGAACCTCGGTGTCATGCGCGGCTTTGCGCAGAAGGTCGATGAGCGCGGGGTGATAGATTTGCGATTGGTCGGGGAAGCGCGTTCCCCATCCCGCTTGGACGGGGCCGATCAGCGGGTTGATGCCCACCGTGTTGATGTGGTCGCGGATGACCATGAGGTCGCCGGGCTTGAGGGTGGGGCTGATGCCTCCGGATGCGTTCGTAATCAGGAGGTTAATTGCGCCCATGCGTCGCAGGAGTTCGACCGGCAGGACCACAGGTCCCCATCCCGAACCTTCATACCAGTGGCGGCGGCCGAGGAAAGCTGCGACGCGGATGCCGTGGCGGTTAAAAAGGAGCAGCTCGCCGGCGTGTCCCACCACCGTGCTGGCCCCGAGGCCGGGGATCTCGGCATAGGGCATGCGCAGAAGGGGCTTGTCGATGGTCAGGGCCTGGCTCCAGCCCGATCCGAGAATCAGCCCGCAGGCGGGTGCCTGCGCGAAACAAACCTCGGGCAGGGCGGCGGCGGCAGTGTCGAAATAGGTTGTGTTCATGGGCGGGTTCCAAGGGGCAGTGCGGAGAAGGTCGTGCGTCCTTCGCAAAGCGTCAGCACGGGACGGGCGCGGAGCGTCCATCCCGCGAACGGCGTGTTGCGCGAGAGGGACCGGAAGGTCTCGGGGTTGACCTGCCAAGGCGTGCGCGGATCGATGAGCACGAGGTCGGCCGCTCTGCCGGGCGCAAGGGTGGGCGCGGCTTGGCCGAGCAGTGCGGCCGGGCCAATGGTCCAGCGGGCCACCCACTCCGGCAGGGGCAGGTGCTCCTCTTCAACCATCACTTTCCAGGTGACGCCAATGGCGGTTTCAAGGCCGATGACTCCGAACGGCGCTTTCAGGAAACCTTTGGATTTGGTTTCAACGGCATGCGGTGCATGGTCGGTGGCAAAAAGCGTGAGCGTGCCGTCCCGCACGCCGTCGCGGATGGCCCGCACATCTTCGCGTGTGCCGAGCGGCGGGTTCATGCGGTAGTTGCCGTCGTCGAAAGTGATGTCCTCGGCGGCTAAAGCGAGATGGTGCGGGGAGGCCTCTCCCGTGACCGGCAGGCCCTCGGCGCGTGCGGCGCGGATGGCCGCCACTGAGCCTGCGCAGGAGAGGTGCTGGAGATGCGTGGCGCAGCCGGTCTCCCGGCAGAGGCGGATGTCGCGCAAGACGGCTTCGGTTTCAGCCTCGGGCGGGAAGATCGGAAGCCCGAAACGCCGGGCGAGCGGGCAGTCGCGGATCACGCCGTTTAAGGCGATCCCGGCGACGACCGCGTGATCCATCACGGCTTTGTTCAGCGCCTTCGCGCGGCGCATGGCCGCCCGCATGACCTCGTCGTTCGCGACCATCGCGCCGTCGTCGGTGAAGGAAGACGCTCCCGCGAAGGCGAGGTTTTCGAGGTCGGCGACCTCTTTGCCTTGGCGGCCTCGGGAGATGCACGCGGAAGGCAGGATCTTAACGGGCAGGGTGTCCTCAATCTGCTCGCGCACCCATGCGGTGGAATCACCTGCGGGGAAGGTGTTGGGCATGGTGACGACATGCGTGAACCCGCCCGCTGCGGCAGCCTCCGCTCCGGTGCGGCGGGTTTCTGCAAAGGAGTTGCCGGGGTCTCGAAAGTGGACGTGAACGTCCCAGAAGCCGGGAGCCGCGATGAGGCCTGTCGCGTCGATGCGGAGGAGCCCCGCGCCGTCCGCGCCAGTTGCCTGCAAGAGGCCTCCGCGGATGGTCAGATCTGCGTATTCGTCGCGTCCCGTGCAGGGATCGATGACGCGTGCGTTCACTAAAACTAAGTTTGTCATGACGGGAGTCAGTATACCGGGAAATGCGTGACGGGGCAAGGGAGAGGACGTGGTGAAACAGGGCCGCTGGTTGCGCAAAAACGATATTTTTTTTGCGCATAAACCACTAGTCACGCGTGTCCGAAATGACGTACAGTAAACATCATTGGTGGGGGCGCGGTGTTGGGGAGAAACAGTCTATGAGACAAACAGGGCTTTATTGGCGCATGGCGGGTACGTTTACGCTCGGCTTTTCCCTCGCGGTCTCGGCGGTTCTGTCGCGGGCGGAGGAGGCTTTGCCGCCGATGTTCCCCTTCGTGATTTCGTACGACGGACCGGAGAATGCGTCGAGTGTGGCTCACCTGCTCGACGCTCCCGCCGGAAAGCATGGGTTCGTGAGGGTGCGGGATGGACATTTCTGCACGGATGCGGGGCCCATCCGGTTCCACGCGACCAACCTGACCGGGCCCGCCAATTTTCCCGCACATGAGGTTGCGGATAAATTGGCCGCCCGTCTGGCGCGCTTCGGGATCAACTGCGTGCGGCTGCATTTCATGGACACGTGGTACATCAATTTCATGCCCCGGCCGACGCAGGCCCTTCTGGCCGACGACACGCTGACGCAGCGGAATCTCGATTCGAAACAGCTTGAGAAGCTCGATTACATGATCGCGGCGTTCAAAAAGCGCGGCATCTACGTGAACGTGAACCTGCACGTCGGGCGCACGCTGGATGAACGCGACGGCTTTGAGAATGCGAAGAGCTTGCCGTGGGCCAACAAAGGAATGGGCCAGTTTGTGCCGCGCATGATCGAGCTGCAGAAGGAGTATGCGCAGAAGTTGCTGACGCATGTGAATCCTTATACCGGTAATGCCTACACCGACGAACCCGGCGTGGCGATGATCGAAATCAGTAATGAGGATTCGCTGACGGGCCGGTTCTATGAGGGGACCTTTGACCGGTTGCCCGAGCCTTACGCGACGGAGCTCCGTCGTCAATGGAATGTTTGGTTGCACGCGACTTACGCCAGCGCGGCGGAGCTGCAAAGCGCGTGGACGTGGAAAAAAGAGCCGTTGCACGACGAACAGGTGTTGGACGGCACATTCGCTGCGCCGATTCTGTTTGACGGTAAGGTCTGGTCGTTTGAAAAAGGCAGCGGTGCCGGTCAGGCGAAGGTCGAAGAGGGCCTGCTGAAGGTTGCGGTGACAAAAGAGGGCGGCGAATTTTATGCCAAGGTGATCCGTAAAATTGCGGTGAAGAAAGGGCAGCTCTATACGCTATCGTTCAAGATCCGCCGTACAGACGGTGCGGGGCCGTGGCAACTCAGCCTGGCGGTCGCAACGGCGCAGAACGGCTGGCGGTCGCTTGGCTTGCAGGAAAAGGTGGGGGTCGGGTCGGAGTGGAAAACGGTCACCCGTGCTTTCGAGGTGACCGAGGACGTGGAGCAGGCGCATCTGCAGCTGACTCAGTTTAAAGTCGGCCGGTACGAGATCGACGATCTGTCGCTTCAGTGCGGCGCTGAAGCCGCGGCTGACCTGACAGGGGGCTTTGCCGAGAACGCCGTGCCTGCGGTCAAGAGCGGGGAGGGGGGCTTTCCGGCGCCGGCAAGGCGGGATTTCGTGAGGTTCCTGTTTGATACGGAGGCGCGTTATTGGACGGGTGTGGCGGACTATGTGAAAAAGGATCTGAAGGCCAAGCAGCCGATCTCCGGGACACAGCTCGGATACAGCCCGGCGGATATTCAGGCGCGACTGGATTACGTTGACAATCATGCCTATTGGCGGCATCCGACCGGTGGCTGGATTTCACTCACGGCAAAAGAGCCTTGGGCCATCGGCAACGACCCGATGGTCAACTCCCTGGCGAACATCTTGAGCCTGGCCGGACAGCGTGTCAAAAACAAGCCCTACACCATTAGCGAATATAATCACCCCTATCCCAACCAATACGGTGCGGAGGGGCAGCCGATGTTGGCGGTGTACGGCCGCCTGCAGGGGTGGGACGGCATTTTTCAGTACAGCTATAATCACTATGTCAATGACTTCGAGCCGCAGGCCAATCCGTGGTGCTTCTTCGACCTGCTCGCCCGCACCGATGTGCTGGCGCACTTTCCGGCATGCGCGGCGCTTTTCTTGCGCGGCGACGTGCGCGAGGCGAAGGAGTCGGTGGTGGCGTCAACCGGCGTAGCGGTTTGCCGCGAGCGTTTGATCGCTTCGCGGTCGAACGTGTTTAGCATCGGCTCCGCAGGCCATGACGGACGGCTTGCGTCGGTCCACAAAACCGCGGTGGCGTTCGAGGATAACGGCGCGGCGCCGGCTCAGGCGCTCAAGCTTCCGGCCGGCCAGAAGGTGTTCGTGAGCGATACGGGAGAAATCACGTGGAACACGGAAAAGCCGGGGGCCGCTTATCTGGCCGTGAATACGCTGAACGCAAAGCTGTTTACCGGTTTTCCGGAGGGGCGCACCATTGATTGTGGCGGCGTGAAGCTGTCGGTGGGCCGGACCCGGTTAAACTGGGCGACGGTCTCGCTGGTGTCTCGGCTGGCCTCGGGTTTCGGCGAAAAAGGGGTGCCTGCGAGTATCCTGCTGACGGCGACCGGTGATTCGGGCAACTCGGGCCGCGTCGTTAAGCTGCTGGACGGTAAGCGGCTTACCCTGACCGACCGCGGCGGCGCACCGGTGCTCGCGGAAGGTATTCCCGCAACCGTGACGCTGCCGTCCGATCCCGCGAAGACGACGTGTTTCGCGTTGGACCCGCACGGTGACCGCAAGCAGCCGTTGCCGGTGGAAAAGGCCGAAGGCGGCTGTCGCATGGTGATCGGGCCGCAGTACCAGACCGTCTGGTATGAAATTGAGGTGAAAGAGTAGGCGGCGCAGCGGGTCCGCCCCCTTCGTCAACGCTTCGGAGGGCAAGGTGGGCGGTAGCCTGTGAGTCGAAAGTCGCGAGTCAAAATAGATCTTTCGCGCGTAGGCGCGGAGAACGCTGAAGGAGAGACAAAATGAAACGGACAGCAATCGGATGGGTAGGAGTGGCGCTGCTGGCGCTGAATGCCGCGCAAGGCGCGGACGTGATGAGCGAGGCCTACCGGAAGCTCTGGAACCCGGAGGTGCAGGCGCGGATCGATAGGGACATCGATCAGAATCGCAAGGCGGCCGCCTTGCTGAAGTTGCCGGGAGTTCGGGTTGGTTCCGAAGTGAAGGTCGAACAGCTCTCGCACGACTTCATTTTCGGAGCGCACATCTTCAACTTCGACCAGTTGGGCAAGGACGAGTACAATGCCAGATACAAGGAGCTGTTTGGGTCGCTGTTCAATTCCGCCACGATCGCTTTCTACTGGAAAAAGTTCGAGTTGGAGGAGGGCCATCCCCGGTTTAAAGCGGAACCTCGCGATACCGCCGAATTCTGGAACACGTGCAAGGATCCTAAAAAAGAAACGCACTGGCGTCGCCCGGCCACAGACCCGGTGGTCGCGTTTTGTGAGAGCAAGGGGATCCGTCTGCATGGGCATAACCTGACGTGGGGGAACCGGAAATGGCAGTGGCCGGAGTGGGTTGCGGCAAAGGCGCCGGCCTGTATTCGGGCCATGGAGCCCGTGAACAAAGACGGGTGTGACCCGAAACTGCGCGATGAGCTTTATAAGAAGACGCCCGCTGAAATCGAGGCGCTGGCGCCGGAGTATGCGGTCACGATCAATCGGCTGATGGCCGACAGGATTTTGGAGATCGCTCTCTATTACAAAAACCGTTTCCATAGCTGGGATGTGGTCAATGAAAGCGCCACGGACTTCGGCCTTGGCAGGATGATTCCGGGCGACGGCATCTGCAAGAGCCATTATGGTGTCATGCCGGGCGATTACACGTACCGCTCGTTCATGATTGCGGACAGCGTGTTCCCGAAAGAGGTCAAGCTGAACATCAACGATTATCAGAACGGCCAGGCGTATGTCGATCAGGTGAAGGACCTTTTGGCGCGCGGCTGCAAGGTCGATATCATGGGTTCGCAGATGCACCTCTTTAATCCGCAAACCTGCCTGGACATCGCCGCGGGCAAACCGGGGTCGCCCGAAACGCCGGAGCAGGTTTGGGCCAAGATGAATATGCTCTCTCAGGTCGGCTTGCCGATCCACTTGAGCGAGATCACGATCACCGCGCCGAACAATGACGAGCGCGGCCAGGCCATTCAGGCGGCCATTACCCGGGACCTCTACCGCCTGTGGTTCAGCATCAAGCTCATGATGGGCATCACCTGGTGGAACGTGGTGGACGACTGCGGCGCGCCGGGCGAGCCCTCCGTGTCGGGCTTGTTCTCGCGCGACATGCGGCCCAAACCGGCCTATTTCGTCATGAACGACCTGATCAATAAGGAATGGAAGACGAAAATGACAATCAAGGCCGGTGAAGACGGTCGCGTCACGTTCCGTGGCTTCAAGGGCTTATACCGGGTGACGTGGACCGATGCGTCCGGCGCGGTGAAGCAGGCGGAGTTTAAGCTGTTGAAGGATGGTAACGGCCTGTAAGGCCGCGGGGAGAAACGAAATGAAGAGACTGCTGGGGTTGGCAGGGGTGTTCGGTGTGTTCGCATGCGGAGCGGAAGAGCTCGCGCCGCTGTTTCCTTTCCTGATCTCGTATGACGCGCCGGACAATGTGACCAGCATGGCCCACCTGCTGGACGCGCCGGCGGGCAAGCACGGCTTTGTCCGCGTGGAGAATGGCCATTTCGTCAACGACAAGGGCCGCGTGAAACTTCACGCCACGAACCTGACCGGCCCTGCCAATTTCCCGACGCGCGAGCAGGCGGATCAGGTGTCTGCGCGGCTCGCGCGGTTCGGCATCAATTGCGTGCGCCTGCATTATTTTGATGCGGAATACGGGAATTTCATGACCGCAAAAGAAACCGGGATCTTCGGTAAGGGCGGTTCGTTGCCCGACGCCTTTGCCGCCGACCCTGCCGTGTCCGTCCCGTTCGCTCAAGAGCAGGTGGACCGGCAGGATTATCTGATCGCGGCTCTCAAGCGGCGGGGCATCTATGTGGACATGAACCTCCATGTCGCGCGTTTTCCGAAGGGGCTCAGTTTCTTTGATCCTCGCATGATCGCCTCCGAAAAGGCCTATGCAAAGGCCTTGCTGGCCCGGGTGAACCCCTATACCGGCTTAACTTACTCGGAAGATCCCTGTGTGGCGGTGATCGAGATCAATAACGAGAACGCGCTGTTCAACAACTACCTCGGCGGCTCGAACGACCATCTGCCCGAGCCCTATGCGGGCGAGTTCCGAAAGCAGTGGAACGCGTGGCTGGGCAAGAAGTATGCGACGACCGCTGCGCTGCGGGGGACGTGGAAGTGGATCGCCACGCCGCTGTGCGACGAGCAGGTGCCTGAGGGCAATTTCGCGCAGCCGGTCAGCGTTGACAGCAAGACATGGATTCTGTCGAAGGGTTCATCAGAGGCGACGTGTGCTACGGACAAGGGTGTGCTCGCTCTGAACGTGACGCGCGAGGGCGAAGAGTTTTTCCCGAAGCTGTTCCGCCGCGTCACGCTCAAGAAGGACCAGCCTTACACCGTCTCGCTTAAGATCCGTCGCACGCAGGGCAAAGGCGACGTGACCCTCGGTTTCGCCGTGGCGGACGCGAAGGACGGCTGGCGCTCGCTGGGCGTGCATCAGAAGGTCGCGGTCAATGCCAAGTGGAGAACGCTTACCTTCGCCTTTGTCGCGGCTGAGAGCTCCGACAAGGCCGAGATCCAGGTGACGCGCTTCAAAGAGGGGGCTTATGAGATCGACGACGTCTCGCTCAAGAGCGGTGCAACGAGTGCCTTCAGCGACGCGGCGCGGATCGAGGACGGCACGGTCCCGACCGTCAAGAGCGGCGAGTTCGCGCCGCCTCTGGCGCGGCGCGATTTCTACGAGTTCCTGGTAGACACGGAGCGGGCCTACTGGACCGGTATCGCCAAGTACCTCAAGGACGAACTTAAAACGAAGGTGCCGGTCTCGGGAACGCAGCTTGGGTATAGTCCTCCCCAACTGCAGGCGGAGTTGGACTATATCGACAATCACTCCTACTGGTGCCATCCCAGCGTGAATACGAAATGGCAGATCGGCAACGAGGCGATGGTCAATTCAATGAGTTGCATCCTGGGGTTGGCGGGACAGCGCGTGGACGGCAAGCCTTACACGGTGAGCGAGTACAACCATCCCTTCCCGAACCAGTACGGTGCTGAAGGCCAGCCCATGCTTCGCGCGTACGGCGCGTTTCAGGGCTGGGACGGCGTGTTCGAGTACACCTACAACCATAGCCCCGATTTCGAGCCGCAGCGGAACACCTACTTCTTCAGCATGATCGCTCGCACCGAAGTGCTGGCCCATTTTCCGGCCTGCGCCGCCATGTATCTGCGCGGCGATGTGCGTGAGGCGCAGAAGACTGTCGTGGGAGCGCTGGGCTATCCGGCCTATTTCGACCGGCTGGTGGGCTCCAAAGCGATCGGGGCCAGCATCGGCAGTGTGGGCTTTGACGGGAAACTGCCGCTGGTCCACAAAACCGTGATGGAACTGACCGGTAAGCCGGGAACAGACCCCGCCTCAATCGCAAAGCCGGCAGGCAAAGTGCTGGTGAGCGACACAGGCGAACTGACGTGGAGTACGGAGGTTGCTGGCGGGGCCTGGTGGACCGTCAACACGCCGAACACGAAACTGTTCACCGGCTTTCCCAAAGGGCGGGTCATCGATCTCGGCGGTGTGACCTTGAAGCTCGGAAAAACGCGCCTCGACTGGGCGACGGTCTCTCTGACATCGAGGTATGCCACCGGCTTTGGCGATAAGGGCGCGGCCGCGAATATCCTGCTGGCGGCCACGGGCTTGACGGAAAACGAGGGTACGGTGCTTGAAAAAGTGTCCGACAAGTCGGTCGCGTTTCGTGACCGGCTGGCGTGGGGAGCCGGCACGGTTCTCGCCGAGGGCATACCGGCTGAGTTGACAGTGCCGTCTGATACCGCGAAGACCACGTGTTTTGCGCTCGGGCCGGACGGCAACCGCAAGCAGGCTGTGCCGGTCGAAAAGAACGGCAGCGGTTCACGGATCATAATCGGGCCGCAGTACCAGACGGTCTGGTATGAGATCGAAGTGAAGAAGGAGTGAGGTAAGACGTAAAAGGTGAGAGGTGGGGCGACCCCCTTGGACGGTCGTTAGTGATCCTCACTGGCGAGTCGGGAGTCGCGAGTCGCGGGTCGGAAAGAAAAAGTCGCGCGCAAAACGCGGAGGAGAGAAGATGAAAAGGACGGTGATGATAGTTGCATTGGCTTTGGCTTGTGCGACACAGGCGGCTGATGTGCCGCTGAACCAGCGGCAGGCGCGGACCTCGCCGGAGTGGCTGACGGGTGGCGTGATGTACCAGATCCAGCCGCGCGCGTTCACGCCCGAGGGCACGCTCAAGGCGGCGCAGGCACGGCTGCCGAAGCTGGCCGAGCTGGGCGTGTCGGTTCTCTATCTCTGCCCCGTGTTCGTGGCGGACGATGATAGGGACCAAACGTTCTGGAGCCCGCGCCAGAAGAAGTCGGGCATGAATAACCCGTGCAATCCTTACCGCATGAAGGATTTCTATCACGTCGACCCGGAATACGGCACCGATCAGGATCTGAAGGAGTTCGTGACGGCGGCGCACGCGCTCAAGTTGCGCGTGCTGTTGGATATGGTCTATCTGCACTGTGGTCCTAAAGCGGTCTTTCTCAACGACCATCCGGAATTCATTAAGCGCGATAAGGAAGGCAAGGCGGTCAATGCGGCCTGGGCGTTCCCTGGGCTGAATTTCGCGAATCCGGAGCTGCGCGAATACCTGTGGAAAAACATGGAGGGGTGGGTTCGCGATTTCAATGTGGACGGGTTCCGCTGCGACGTGGCCGACGGCGTGCCGTTGGATTTCTGGGAGACGGGGCGCGAGCGGATCGAGAAGATCCGGCCTGACGTTGGCATGCTGGCGGAAGGAACGCGCAAAGAGGACCAGCTCAAAGCCTTTGACCTCGACTACGGCTGGGGCAAAGCCTTTAAGGAATTGGAAAACGCGTCGGAGGTGAGGAAGCTGTGGGAAACGATGCGCGCTCAGCGTCCGCGCGGCGGAGCGCGTTTCATCCGCTTTATCGACAATCACGACGTCACCAATGACGATTATGAAAACCGCCTTGAGAAGCGGTGGGGCGCGGCGAAAGTCAAGGCCGCGCTGGCCGTGCTCTTCACGCTCGACGGGGTTCCGTTCCTCTACAATGGGCAGGAGGTGGCCGATGCCGCACGCCACAGTATCTTTGGACGCTTGCCGATCAATTGGGCGAATGGCGAGACCTCGGAAGGCAAAGCGCGCTTCGCTTTCTGCCAGAAGCTGTGCGCGCTGCGCAAAACAGAAAAGACGTTGACCCAAGGCGAGTTGACTTGGTTGGATAATGATCAGCCTGAAGCGGTGTTGTCTTATCTGCGGACGCTCGGCGGTGAACAGATTCTCACGGTAGTGAATCTGACCGGCAAACCGTTGAAAGTCACTGTGAAGGGCTCGGCCGGAACCTTCAAGCCTCTCCTGGCGGAGGGTGCTCAGGGTGATGCGCAGGGTGTCTTCAACGTGGAGGTGCACGGAGTCTTTGTCGGCAAGTCTGTCGCCCTCTGAGCGGGAACAAACGAGAGGATAACGGGGTTTTGTCGACACAGGATGGAATAAGAGTAGGATGACGAATAGCACCGCATTCTTCTGGTCTTACTCTTGGCTATTCGATAAAAAAAGTGGTTGATAAGTTCGAGTTGTTTCGTTTCAAGTATGGGCCAGTCTGCATGTTGGTTGCCCTGAAAAAGTCGGTTGCCGATAGTGGCTCATGACCGCCGGGCCTCATTTTTCTCGGCAGTCATTATGCGGTTCATGTCGCGCAGGATCAGGCCTGATGCAGTTTTATTCGGGCTGTACCGGCATGCGCGATTTCTGCGATGTTAGGGATGGCGACGAACCCTCCCTTTGGTTTTCTCACGCTTCTTTGCGTTCCTCCCAGCACAGGCGGCGTGCCCAGCGGCGGAGATTGCACGCTGTCGCGGTGAGCTGGGCCTGGAGGCCGGTCTTGATCCTGCCCTTGTAGCGGCAGCGCTGCAGTCCGTACCCCCTGACCAGTTCGCTGTGGGTGCCCTCGATCGCGTTTCGCTTGCGCATGCGCGTCCGGTACTCCGGCGTCTTGCAGAGGTTTCTTCGCGCCTGGACCGCCATGTGGTGTTCCGTCACTTCGAGCGTCCTTCGCGCCAGCTTGTTCTTTTTGGAAACGCACCGTTCCCGCAGCGGGCATGCGGCGCAGGTCTTGGCGGGCCAGACGAAGTAATACCGCACGCCGTATTGCGCGTACCTCGCGTCGTTGATCCTGTCGCATTCCGAACTGGCGTTTCCGGCGGGGCAGACCGCGGCGCGGCCGGGGAGGTCGACGGCGAAGGAGTCCGTGCCGAAGCGTTTCCCGCTGTGCGGCGGCGCTGGGCGTCGAGGGCGGCGAGGCGGTCTCGTGGGAGTTGCTCGACCGGAAGGAGCTTCACCTCGTCCGGGCGGCTCCGCCGCCGGTCAAGGCTGAACAACGGAAATGAAGAAGGGCGGCCGGCGGTCAATCCGCCTGCCGCCCGACTTTTTCAGCGCAACCCGTTTGTCCCGATACGGCCCCTGCTACTTCGGCAGCACATTGGTGTTTTGTAATCGGACCGTCATGCGGCGGTCATGTTTAGACGGTATATTGACCGCATGAAAACCGTGATCCGTTTTATCGGGCATGAGAGCTTTTCACCCCGTCTGGCGCTGCGATTTCTCACGCCGGTTCATGCGATGACAGCTTCTATATTCCTGTTTGCTGCGTCATCTATTCTGGTTTCTATATGTGCTGCGGCCGACGATACAGCACAAACTGCGGGTCAGGCGTTTTCGTTTGCCGTCACGGCCGATCCGCGTGCGGAAGGTCCGTCTTGGCGGAACGCCTTAAGGGAAATCAGGGATATGACGGTCAATCCAGAGCCGGCCTTTTCACCGCCAAGCTGGGTGGTTCTCGCAGGCGATATGGATCCGGCAAGGATGCGCTTCGCGGATTACACGTCAGTCTTTTCGGACCCCCTGTCGCGTCCGCCTCTTGTGCCGGTCGTCGGCAATCACGACACCGGGCTTGGCGATTTTACCTTTATCCGGGATTTCATGATCCCGGCCGTTCCCGGCGCGGTCCGGCGTGAACCGGACTCGTGCGATTATTATTTCGACTTCAGGAACGTCCGTATGATCGTGGTCGACGCCTTTACGAAAAGCGGTAAAGAGGGCGTGATCTATGATAGCGGGCGGCGATGGGTGGAAGGGGTCATCCGCTCGACTCCCGCGTCGATCGAACACGTCTTTCTCACTTTCCACGAGCCGGCGTTTCCGCGCGGCCATCATGTGACAGACTCCTTCAATGCCGACCCGGGACAGCGCAACGCCTTCTGGCGGATGTTGTTGTCATCAGGGCGGGTGCGGGCGGTTTTCGTAGGACACACCCACTTCTACAGCCGCATGCGCGTTCGCGATCCGGAAAGTACCGCCGCCAACAACATTGCCGTTTTTCCGAATGACGAAGGCGGCATCTATCAGGTGGACGCGGGCGCGGCAGGACACGGCATAACCAACACGTTTGTCAGGGTTCAGGTCGACGGGAAGAGGGTGTCCATCAGGGCTTACGCGGCCGCCACAGGAGACGGCAAGCCGTTCGCCGAATTTGACCGGTGGCAACTTCCTGATTCCGACGGGGGAGAAAAAACGAAATGAGCAGCATGAAAAATGAAGGGGTAACCAAAGTTCCGGAGGTGACGTTCGGCTTCTGGATCATCAAGATAGCGGCCACCACGCTGGGAGAAACCGGCGGAGACGCGGTGACCATGTCGATGAATTTAGGCTACCTCATCGGCACGGCCATATTTGCGGCCGTTTTCGGGGTCGCCGTCATCGCTCAGATTTGCGCAAAGCGGTTTCAACCGGCTTTGTACTGGATAACCATTATTGCCACAACAACGGTGGGTACGACATTGGCCGACTTCGCCGATCGCTCTCTGGGGATCGGCTATCCCGGCGGGACGTTGCTTCTGTTCACTCTTCTGATGACGTCGCTATTCATTTGGCATCGCTCGGCCGGGTCTGTATCGATCAACACCGTGAGTTCGCAAAAGGCCGAGGTTTTCTATTGGGTGACGATCATGTTTTCACAGACTCTCGGCACCGCGCTTGGAGATTGGACGGCAGAGGTGCCTGCCCTTGGCTATGGCGGAAGTGCGATCATGTTCGGCACACTGCTGGCGCTCGTGGCGGCGGCGTACCGCTGGACACGGCTTTCCCGCACCCTGCTCTTTTGGGTTGCCTTCATTCTTACGCGGCCACTGGGCGCTGTGGTCGGAGACCTTCTTGACAAGCCCATCAGCGAGGGCGGATTAGCACTAAGTCGCTACATGGCGTCGGCAGTCCTTCTCCTGTTTATTGTAGTCTGCGTTATTGTCTTCCCGCAAAGAGCCGCGAAAGACTCTGCAAAATAAAGATATGAGAAGCCGATGTCGGACGAACAGGGAAGTCAAGCGTTCGAGACAGCTACCGCAAGTTGTTCAACGCATATGATTTGTACCATTCAACAAATCTGGGGATGCCGGCCTGTATTGAAGTTGTCGGTTCGTAGGCTGTCTTCGCCTGCAACCGTTCGATGTTCGCCCACGTCGCAGGCACATCGCCCTCTTGCATGGGCAGGAGATCGAATTGCGGTTTGATGCCGAATTCGCAGGACAAGATGTCAATCACGTCCATCAATCGCTCGGACTTGCTGTTGCCGATGTTAAAAATCTCGTAACGGTCAAACGTGTGCCCCGTGATGCATCCGACCACACCTTCAACGATATCGTCGACGAAGGTGAAATCCCGCCGCATGTCTCCATGATTAAAGAGTTTGATCGGACGCCCCTGCGTCAATGCATCGGCAAAGAGAAAGAGCGCCATGTCGGGACGGTACCAGGGGCCATATACGGTGAAGAAACGAAGGCCGACCGTCTGAATGTCATAGAGGCGGGAATACACATGTGCCATCAGTTCGTTGGCTTTCTTCGTGGCGGCGTAGAGGCTTACGGGGTGGTCAACACATTGGTCCTCTGAAAAAGGCAGCGTTGTGTTTCCGCCGTAGACGGATGAAGATGACGCGTAGACCAAGCGGGGTTTTGAGGGGGCATGGCGGCAACACTCCAGCACGTTCAGAAACCCTTCGAGGTTAGTCTTCTGATAGGTAAACGGATGCGTTATTGAATAGCGGATGCCCGGCTGCGCAGCCAGGTTCACGACACAATCGGGACGGCAATCTTCAAAAACCTGCTTCAGTTTCGTGTAATCGCACATGTCCTGCTCACGGAACACATATTGGCCAGAGCCGCCGTTTACCCAGTCGAGAATACTTAGGCGGTCTCGCTTGAGCTGGACATTGTAATAGGGCGTCAGATTGTCGATTCCTGTCACTGCGTGCCCGTCGCGCAAGAGCCGGCTTGCCAGATGGAACCCAATGAATCCGGCAGATCCTGTAATGAGAATGTTCATGTTTCTCCGTTTGAAAGATGACGTGCGCGTCGCCGGGTGCGCGACGCGCGGGGCCGCCCGGTTACTCCTTGCCCTTGGACAGTAAAGTCCCGTCGGGCGGATATTCTGTTTCCATTGTGGTGCCGGTTTGGTCGCAGGTATGCGCAGACAGCGCAGACGACGAGGTAACTCCGACTCAGGAAGGTGAAGAAAGTGTAGGCTTTCTCAGGCTTGGCCGTTGAAGACATAGCCGACTCCTCTGCGGGTTTCGATAAGCGCGGTTTTAAAGGGCGTGTCGAGCTTGGCACGGAGCCGGCAGATCAGGGCGTCGACGATGTTGGACTGCGGGTCGAACCGGAAGTCCCAGAGCTGGCGCAGAATCACCTCCTTGGTCAGCGTGCGGCCGGCGTTGCGCATCAGGAATTCCAACAGGGTGAACTCCTTTTGGTTGAGGCTGACGGGCACGCCATCGCGCGCGACGCGACGGAGCGCCAAGTCAAGGGTGACGCCCGCGAGTGCGAGGGTGTTTCCGGTCGGGCCCGGAGCCTCGGCGGTACCCTGGTGGCGGGTGATGACATCGAGGCGGGCCAGCAGTTCGGAGAAGGCGAACGGTTTCGTCAGGTAGTCGTCCGCGCCCGACCGGAGGCCTTCCACGCGCTCGTCGACGGCTTTTCTTGCGCTGACGATGAGGGCGGGAGTCATGCGGCCTATCTTTCGGGCGGATTTGAGGATCGACAGGCCATCCACTTCCGGAAGGTTGAGGTCGAGGATGACGGCGTCGTAATGGCCGTTCAGCCACAGGGCGAGGCCGTCACCTCCGCTGGGAGTGTCGTCGACGACGTGCCCCTCCTGGCGGAGCCCTTTCGTGGTGAACGAGCGGATGCGATCGTCGTCTTCGATGACCAATAGTTTCATGATGGAAGTTTGGTGCCTTCGCGTGACAGGCGCATGAAAAAGGGATTACATTACCGTAATGTCCATATCATTTGTCTATCATCTAAGAGAAGTATCATCCACCCTATGAACGCCGATACAACGAAAATTTCGTGGCTGGGGCGGGTTGACGTTCCGTTGCGATTACCCTTCCTCTTGGCGGGGGGGCTTGTTGCAGCCACTTGGTTCCACGGGGCGCGGGGTCTGTACGAGACGACGGAGGGGCGATATTCCGAGTGCGCCCGCGAGATGGTGCAAGCCGGATCGTGGCTTGAGCCGGTTCTGAACGGACACCCTCACTGGACCAAGCCGCCGCTGACGTATTGGGCGATCGGCGCACCCTGCGCCGTGCTGGGGCCGACGACGTGGGCGGCCCGGTTGTATCTGATACCGTGCTTTCTTGGGACGGTTGCGGCGGTCTGGTTGCTGGCCTTCCGGTTATGGGGCGACCGACCGTCCGCACGGATGAGCGCGACCGTTTACGCCACGTCGGTCACGCCTTTAATCGCCAGCCAGGCTGTGTCGACCGACGTCATGTTGACGGCTGCCCTGGCGGTGGCACAGGCCTGTTTTTGGGAAGGTGTCCGGAAGCGGTCACGCGTCGCCGTTCATTTTTTCTGGTTTTTCGTGGGCATTGCCTTTCTCATTAAGGGGCCTCCGGCCCTGCTGGTGCTGCCCGCCATATTGGTCGTGTGGCTGAGGCTGCCGCGGCAAGAGCGGCGGCTGGTTCGGCTGTTCGCGCCGACCGCGGTCACCGTGTTTCTGATTGTCGGGCTTGGCTGGTATGCGTTTGAGGCGTGGCGGCATCCGGAGCTGATGGGGTATTGGCTCAAAGATGAGGTTGTGAACCGGTCACTGTCAGATAAGTATTTCAGAAATCCTTTTTTCTACTGCAATTTCACCGTCTACCTTCCGGTGTTGCTGTTCGGGAGCCTGCCGTGGGGCGGCTGGCTGGTTGTCCGGTGGCGGGCGTTTTGGGAACGTATGCGCGTGCCGGGCGGAATGCGCAATCTGTGGTCGGGTTTATCCGTTGAGGCACACTGGATGATCTGGGCGACGGTTTTTCCCTTGGCCGTCTTCATGCTGAGCCGATCCAAAATGCCTCTCTACGTTCTGCCGCTGTTTGTTCCGGGTTCCGCAGCCATGGGCCGTGTGCTTCTGGCGGCTTATGGCACAGAAAGGTGGTTTCGCACGAGGGTGTTGGCGACCGTGTGCGCCGTATGGGTTTTGTTTGTGGCCGGAAAGGCTTTGTCAGGACTTCTGTATCAGGAAAGGGATATGGGGCAACTCTACCGGACGCTGACCGAGCAGTATGGGGTGAGAGATCCGGAACGGCTGGCCATAGCGGGGGTCAAGCCTCTTAACGGGCTATCTTACTATTATGACAGCGTGGTAAGAACGGTTCCGCTTGATGAGCTGCCGGTCTGGGCTGATGCCGGCGGGGAACGGTTCTTATTGTGCGACCCTCGCAAGGCCGTGGCGGCAAAGCGTGTGCTGGCGGGGCGGGAGGTTGAGGAGCAGGTGCTTTCTCGGCGGCGTCGCATGCTCCGGCTTGTCGGATCGGACGTTAAACCCGCATCGGAACGGTGAGGAGTCGGTATGAAACCGGTCAATGGGCGATGTGTTCCGGAAGTGTCGGTTGTGATTCCTGTGTTCAACGAGGCCGCGTGTGTGTCCGAGGTGATCGAGGAGGTCGCAGATGAATTGGATCGCTCGTTGGGACAGGCGTTTGAAATCCTTGTGGTTGATGACGGCTCTTCGGACGGCACGACGCAGATCGCGCTTGAGGTGGCGGAGAGGAGGGAAAAGGTCCGCGTGTTCCGTCATACCCGCAATGTCGGGCAGAGCTTTGCGTTTCACACGGGGTTCCAGAATGCCCGAGGTGCGGTTATCGTGACGATGGACGGCGACGGACAGAACGTGCCCGCGGACATTCCTGCGGTCGTGTCGGCGCTGGGACCTTCTTGCGACTGCTGCTGCGGCTACCGCGCCGCGCGCAAGGACGCCTTCTGGAAGCGGCTCGGAAGCCGGCTCGCGAACGGGGTCCGTAACGCCGTGTTGGGAGAGAAGATACGCGACACGGGGTGTTCGGTCAAAGCGTTCAAGGCCGAGTTCGTGCGCGGTTTACAGCCCTGGAACGGGATGCACCGGTTTTTCGGGTCGCTGGTGGCGATGCGGGGCGGAAGGATTGGGGAGGTGGAGGTGAGGCACCGCGCCCGGCGTGCGGGAGTCAGCAAATACTCCAACTGGGGGCGTTTGAAACGGACGGTGTTTGATCTGATTGCCGTGAGGTGGCTGAAAAGCCGTTCTCGGGTCTACGGGATGGAGGTTCTAAAGTGAGAATGTTCCGATCTGTCTGGTGGATGCCGATCATCAAGGTGAGTGTCGTAACGCTCGGTTTGGCCGCCCTGGTCCGGTTGCCGGGTGTACGGGATTATCTGCAGCCCGACAGAATCCGGCTTCTGGTCGCCCAGTCGGGCTGGTGGAGTTACGCGACGCTTTTGGCGCTGGGAACGTGTCTGCCGATCGCGCTGATACCGCGCTGGCCGTTCGCAGCCCTTTGCGGCTTTGCATATGGGATAGGGGGCGGTGCGCTCGTGGCGAGTCTTTCCGGTTTGTTTGGCGCGGCGCTGCACTACGGGCTGGCAAAGTCGCTTCTGTCCCGCAGCGAGAGGGTGGCGATCGAAAACAAGCCCTGGTTCCGTACCCTTCAGGCCACGCCGCGGCCTTTTTTGGCCCTTACGGCTGTACGCCTTTTCCCTTTATCGAATTTCGCGGTGACCAATCTGGTGTGCGGGTTACTGCGCATTCCTTTGGGCTGTTATCTGGGCGCGTCGGCGTTAGGCATGTTGCCGTCGACCGTGGTTTACGTTATGGCCGGCAGCGGCGCTCTCGAAGGGGATATTCGTAAGATGGTGTGGGCCGTGGCCGTGGCAGGTTTGGCGGTACCTGCAGCCGTGTTGCTGCTGAATCGTGTTGAGCCTCTGATGTGGGCAGGGTGCCTTCCGGGTGTTAAGCTGAATGAGGCTGGAGAATAGCATGGACAAGTCTGTATTGGAGACCGCAGGCCTTGTCGGGATTGAACCCGTAAACGGCGTGATAACCTGCGACGGCGAACGATCGCGACGGAATCTGATATGCTTTTGAGGCCTTCCGGGCGGGGCCGCACATGAAAATCCTTGAGAGATATGTTTTGCAGTCGTTTATGGCCGCGTTTTTTTTGGCGTGGCTGATTCTCTCATTTGTGTTGACGATCGGTTTGCTGGTCAAAGTCACGCAACTTATCGTGGACGGGTTGCCCGTTGGCGCGATTGGCCTTTATATGCTCGCTGGCTTTCCGGAGACGCTCTCGCTCACCGTGCCGCTTGCGTTGCTGGTCAGCGCCCTGTTGGTTTTCAGCCGGCTCTCGGTGGACAGCGAGATTGCCGCCATGCGGTCGTGCGGGGTGAATCTGCTACAGATCATGAAGTGGCCGATCATGATGGGGGTGGTCTTGACCGTGCTGGGCTTTTACGTCAATCACGAGATCGTTCCCCGCAGTCATGAGATCCGGACCAATGTGCGTTCTTTGATCAGCGTGGACGTGGGGCTGAGCCTGCTCGAGCCTGGGCGGATCATAGACGATTTTCCGGGGTTCAAGATATTCTTTGAAAAAAAGGATGGAAACAGGCTTGTAAATCTGCTTGTCTTTGATTGCACCCAGAAAAATGTGACGCGAGAAATACGCGCGGAAAGGGCGCTTGTGTCGACGAACGGGACAGATGTGGTTTTGGATATGTTCAAGGTGCGGGTGGATCCTGTCGAGGCGGAACGGCCTGGCGCGGCGGTTGCAGACCGTTTTCGTCATGTGATTCGCGGCGCGATCAAGCCGCGTAAGATCATCCGAAAAGACAAAGACATGAGGTTCGACGAATTGCGGCATGTTATCTGTGATCGCAGGAATAATGTAAGGGAAATGCCGTCGGAAATAAGGCGCAAAGTGCTGAGCATCGGGCGGACCGAATTTCATCTGCGGTTCGTGTACGCCTGCGCGTCGGTGTGTTTCGTATTGATCGGCATGCCACTCGGCATCCGGACGCATCGCAAGGAGTCGACAATCGGGATGGTTGTCAGTCTTGGCGTGGCGATGGTGTTTTACCTGTGCGTGATTTTCGTGCATTCTTTGGATTATTTGCCAGTCTTACAGCCGCACATGCTGCTCTGGGTCCCGGTGACGGCCTGCTGTTTGTTTGCCGCGTATCTGATACGTAAGAACCTGTAGGTTTGTTGTTCAAGAGTTCCCGCTGGCTGCAAAGAACGAGCGGTTGGCTTGATATGACAAAGAAGAAACTTAAAAAGTTTTACCGGAAAATACGCAGGCCTTGTGAATGGTTTCTCATCTGGCTTGGGGAGATGATCGTTCCGCAGCTTTCTCGCGAAGGTTTGCTCCTTCTTTCAAACTGGGTCGCCGATACCGCGTACGTGTTTGACGGCAGGGGCAAGGCTGTCGTCCGAGCCAACTTACGGCTGATGTTTGGAAACCGCATGACGCCTGTACGCGAGCGGGCCGTTACCCGTCGCGCCTACCGGAATATGGTCCGAGTGATGGTCAATATTTTTTGGATGTCGCGCGACACGCTCAACCGGATTAGGGATCAAGTGAGTTTCGCGCCGGGCGTGCTCGAGATGCTCCGCGCCCACCTGCCGGCGGTGACGGTCAGCGCCCACATCGGCAACTGGGAGATCCTCTCGCAAGCGTGCGTGGCCAACGGCATCCCGATGATGTCTGTCGCAAAAATGATCGGTTCGCCGGAAATGACCGACCGGTTAACGCGCCTGAGGACGACTATCGGCCAACAGATCGTGCCTGCGGACGGCGCGTTGAAGCAGCTCATGTACGCGCTCAAGCACGGCACCAGCATCGGCCTGCTGACTGACCAGCACACGCATGTCTGGGAAGGCGGAACCATCGTCAAGTTTTTCGGCCTGTCCGCGGGCTTCACACTGGCGCCTGCGGCCCTGGCGCGCAAATTCGGACTGCCTATCGTTTTCGCGTGGTCGCGCCCGCTCAAGGACGGCCGCTACCGTATTGAGCCCGGTGAGTTATTCTTGCCGGATCCTCAGGTCGACGACCGCATGCGTACACAGCAGCTGGCCGCCGCTTTTGAGCGCGTCATCCGCAAACACCCTTCGCTCTGGTGTCTCAACTACCGCCGCTGGCGTTACATCTTTCCCGGGGACGATCCTGCGGGGTATCCCTTCTATGCTCGGCAGATAAAGCTTAGGCGATAACGGTGGTGTCGTGATCCTCTGCGCTTGGCGGCGGAGAAGAATCCATTGAACAAAACGAATTACGTCATCGTCACGCGCACCTGCTGCCCTAGCGGTTTGTCTCGATGTCGGTTGCGCTGAAAAAGTCGGGCGGCCTGCGGTCAATCTGCCTGCCGCCCGACTTTTTCAGCGCAACCAACATGTTACGTGTCATAGGGGATGTCTGTGATAGCGGATACGACTTTGGCTGGGAGCCTTTTCTGCCTGCGCCGGTCCCTGCCGTCAGCCGGTCCCATGCCACCGTCCGCGCCCAGTCCGTCCTCTGTCCTCCGTCCTCGGTCTTCCTCCCATCCCACCGGTCCCTGCCCGTCGACCTCAGACAGGCGACGCCAAAGAACGAACGGGCGTCCGCCACCGGAGCGGGTGCGTGACAGGCGCGGGCGGCAAACCGCCCGGCCGGTCCATGCCGGTAACATTTCAACCCAAAAGCCCCGTGCGGCATTCGAGAGCCAACAAGCCTGACGACAGAACGCGCGAGAACCCAAACTGGCGTGATGGAATATTGGACTGCTGAGTTTGAGACCGGAGGGGTGTTGTCTTCTTCCACCATTCCACCATTCCAAACAACTTGTTTTTTATTGCTGTTGTCGGTTTGTAAGGCACTGTCATATGGAACCTGTTGGCTACAACATAAAATGTTTACCATAAAGAACTTAAGAATATTAAGATCGCTTTTAATCCCGCAAAACGGTCACCTTCCGCGTGAACCTTTTCTCCGAATAGTGTCTCATTCTGTCTTGTTTTTTCTCATTTTTTGAAAATCCGGCCCCCTCACGTAAATCTGACTGTTAGCACTCAAAGACTGCAAAAAGCTAATACAAAACAATCTATAATTGAAGTAATACAAAATAACATAATGTAAGAATAAACGAATGCAGGAAGAAACGTCCTCTTCCCCTCCGTCCTCTTGCGCTTTTCTCTAAAAGTGTCTCATTTTGTCTCATTTTGTTTCATTTTCTGAAATCCGGCCACCTGAAGAAAGCCCAAATGTCCGTGATCCCGCACAGGTCAAGTGACGAGAACGTTCTTGTTTTTAATCTCTCTCCATTTTAGAACACCCGCACGTTAGAACGTCCCCTCCCGTTTTCACCTGGAGGATTCGCGCCGGGTTGGGCCTGTCCGAAAACAGTCGATGGGGCGCCCTAAGAATTTGATGTCGGGCCGTGATTTTGTCATACTTGCGATATCGGTTAGGGAACGGCGCGCCTTCCGCGTCCGCAGCCCGACGACTCTCCGCCGGATGCGCCCGAACGCGGAGCGGAGTCGCGCGGTTGGGGGACAATGTTGGTGCGTGCCCGGCAGAGCGCCCAGCCGGTCCATGCCGTCAAAAGCACGCTGTTCACCCACAAATTGTTACGAAGTGCCTTACTTTTAATCCTAATCCGACGACAGAAACAAAAAGGTATCGAAGTAAGGGTGCCTCTCCTTTCATCGTGAGGTGCGTTGTTCCGGCGCTTGCTGTCGATAGGTTAAGCACATGCAAAAACAAGGCGATAGGATAGGGTGCAAGGACCGCGTGCGGTACCTGTGGCTGGTTGTTTCGCTGACAGGGAGCGTGACCGCACAGGAGGTGCCGATGACGGCATCCGCCTTCAATGCGTGCTGTATATCCAACGGGCTGTGGACCGGCGCGGTGGTGATGTCCGGAACGCCGGACAAGGTCCTGTTCAAACAGGCGTGGGGCTGGATGGACAAGCAGAAGACGGTGCCGATGCGGGAGGATGCCGTCTTCGATCTGGCCAGCGTGACCAAGGTCCTTGGCGCGACGACCGCCATCGCGCTGTGTATCGATCGCGGATGGGTCGATCCCGACGCGGTGTTCACCAACTACCTGCCTGACTACAAAGGGGTGTTGAAAGGGCCTGTTACGGTTCGTGACCTTGCGCGTCACCTCTCCGGCTTCGATAACAGCAAACCCTATGACAAAGAGGGGCAGGTGCTGGATCTGATTCTCCAGTTCAGTCCGGCGCGGCCGGCAGGGGTGCCGTACGAGTACTCCTGCGGTAATTACATTTTGCTGGGGCTGATCGCCGAGCACGTTTCGGGAAAAAATTTGGCTGAGTTTTGTCGCGCGCAGGTGTTCAAACCGCTCGGGATGCGGGATACGCGCTGGGCTCCGCTGCCGAAGCCCGAGCCGCAGCGCGTGGTCAGGCAGGCGGTCACGGGAACGTTCGGCGTGGCCAGCGATCCGCCTGCGCGGCATGCGAACCATCCTGTCGGCAACGCGGGGCTGTTTTCGACGGCGGAAGATCTATCCGCCTTTTGCCGCATGCTGCTGGCGCGCGGCATGTGTGGCGAGGCGCGTATCCTCTCTGAAAAGGGTGTGCTCATGCTCGGGACTCGGCCGGATGCGCGTTCGCCCGTGGCGTTCGGCTGGCGCGTGGATCCGAAGTTCAATCCGCCCTCTCTGTCGCAGGCGACGATGAGTCACACTGGCTGGGCCGGAAACTCGCTATGGATTGACCCTGCCGGACAGCGGTATGTGGTGGTGTTGACGAATCGGGCGGGTGATCACGATAAAGCCTCTCAAGCGCGGCTCGATCTCGCGGAAAAGGTGTTAAGCCTCTCGCGCTGAAACACGAGTGCCTTGCGAACCAACACGAGATTCGGGCTATGACTATCCCGCTCTTCTTTCAGCCACTCCAACCGTGAACCTTTAAACCGAGAATGGGGAAACGCGCTTAGCGCTTCTATACGTCCTATCGGTCCGATCCGTCCTATCGCCCAGAGCCATCCCAACCTTGAACCCCGTGCTTTGCTTGATGAAACCCTGCCTCATGGCAAGTCGGTCCGCACATCTTCAATCCGGAATATCATCCGACAGCTCTTCGTATGACCAGACAAAGTCGGTTGTCCTCTTGCGCCTCTCGGGCTGATCAAATACATAGCGAAACACGCTGCGCAGTTCCTGACCCAGCGTCGGCGTGTCCTTCCTGCAAGTCAAGCGCGTGTCGAAAGACCGTTCGGCCAGTTGTTCGCTGATCATCATGGTTCACCGTCCTTTCATGTGCGCGATTGAACACGGGAACCGTGAGAATAGGATTGCCGTTACGTTAGAATCCGGTTAAATGAGTCCGGCGGCAGGCCATGGACAATCGGCTATTCGATAAAAACAGTGGGTGATAAGTCCGAGTTGTTTCGTTTCAAGTATGGGCCAGTCTGCATGCTACGTGTCACAGGGGATGTTTGTGATAGCGGATACGACTTTGGCTGGGAGCCTTTTCTGCCGCCTGCGCCCCGGTCCCTGCCGCCAGCCGTCCTCCGTCCTCGGTCTTCCTCCCATCCCACCGGTCCCTGCCCGTCGCCCTCAGACAGGCGACGCCAAAGTCCGAACGGGAGTCCGTCGCCGGAGCGGGCGCGTGACAGGCGCGGGCGGCGAGGCGTCGAAGGCGAGGAATGCGGGGGTGTGTCTGCGGGCGGGATGGCGGCTACGCCGCCCGGCCTCTCACACCCGGCGTCAGCCCACCCTTTTAAAGCGGAGCGCATACGGGCAGTGCGCACTTAGATTTTTTAGCCGGTATTCCGGCGGCGGGCACTCCCGCAAAAAAGCTCGTGCGCATCGTCCCGTATGCCGTAGCGGAACGCGCCCGAACGCGGAGCGCAGGCGGCTGACACCCGTCCGGACGAGAACAGGTCTCCGGGCGTTTTGTCGGGGGTACCCAAGCGGCCGTCGCATCCCCGGCGGAGGCGGATTCGCGACCGCGCGGGGGAGGCCAGATATTCATCTGCCGATCCCGCGTTCGGGCGCGGATCCGGCCCGTCGGGATGCGATGTCGCGGCGTACCCGACAAACCGCCCAGCCGGTCCATGCCGTCAAAAGCACGCTGTTCACCCACAGATTGATACGAAGTGCCGGACAATCAATCCAGGGCTGACGCATCTAAATATGCGTCCCACGCAGCTAAAAAGGCTACAATTTCGCAGAAACCGCAACATGCGGACGAGTGAAACCGCTAACGGGCGGATTTTGCGGAAAACAAGATGCGTCGGCCCCGCCCTCG
>JADHEF010000540.1_pt1 | contig 37095 bp, 23 predicted proteins | sample 8952391 | NCBI WGS metagenome assembly JADHEF01 (sample SAMN16124439, study PRJNA663245) | bioreactor sludge metagenome | isolation source: sludge (nitrite) | place: India:Bengaluru | collected 2019-02-28 | reverse complement strand
GTGCCGGCCATGGCGTGGGCACCCGGTAGGAAAACAGCGTCACAACCATCCATGAAAGGCTCCACGTAACATCCCCACCGGTGGCCGAACACGTATTCAGCCCCGGGCTCGAGCTGGTCCTTGTTCAGGCTGTTGAACGACCGCGCGCCGCCGGCGCCGTGGCCGTCCACCACGATGATCTCCGTGGCCCCGGCGCGTTTGGCCCCGCGGACGGCGGCGTTCACGTCGGCCGTGTAGAGGCGGCGCCCCTCCTCGTACTGCGGTGAGGTCGCGTTCACCTGGTCCCACTGGGTGATGCCGCTGATTCCTTCCATGTCGCACCACATGACAACGCGCACGTTTGGTTTCCTCGAATGGGGCAAATGGTGGCGGGCTGCATTCACCCGCGCGGTTGCAGTCCGGCGCAACACCGCGGAAGGCTCAAGGACGAATTGGGGTGCCGGAAGGGTTTTGCGGACAAAGCGTCCCGGGCCGGACGGGCCGCCGCGTTGTGATTGACTTCAAGGCACGGCGGCGGCTCGAATGCCAAGTGCCATGCTTCCAATTATCCGATTCCCCTATGCAGCACTACTGGTCATGGCCGCCCTGGCCATCCTTCCCGGTCCCGTCGCGGCCGACACGCTGGTTCTGACCTCGGGGCGCACCCTGACGGGTGCGGTCGTCTCCGAGAACCTCAGCGAAATCACCATCCGAACCGAGATTGGCACGCTGAAGGTTCGCCGGTCCGAGGTGCGCGAGTGGCAGCGCGGCGACTCGTCACCGGAAGAGGTGGATGCGGATAACAGCGCGCGCGCCGGCCGTTACCCCGAGGCCATGGCCGGTTACGCGTCGGCCCTGAAAAAGGCCCCGAAGGGCAGCGCCGCCGCCAGCCGCCTGGAGGGCAAGATCACGCAGCTTCGCGGCAGGACCCGCCAGGTGGAGGACGCCGCAAATTCCGCCCAGATCCAGCGCGCCCGCGAGATGATGGCCAGGGAGGATTTCGAGGGCGCCCAGGGCGCGCTGGAGCAGGTGCGCACCCGCCTGGTCACCGACGATGCGACCAGTTCCGTGCTCCGCCTCCTGGCCGAGGTGCATTTCCTGAAAGCCAAGCAGGCGGAGGACAGGCAGGACTCGCTGTTGCGCGAGCGTGAATTGCGGGCCGCCGTGGAAGCCTATCCCCAGTTCTACAAGGCCCGCCTGGTTTACGGCGAACTTCTCCTGCGAAACGCGGCGACGGCGCCCAAGGGGTTGGAGAGCATCCAGCTCGGCCTGAAGTACGGCGAGGGCGAGATGACCGACGCCGAGCGGGTGCAGTACCATTACATCGTGGCGAGGCGCTATTTCGACCGGGGCGATTACCAGTCGGCCGCGGCCAACTTCGCGGCCTGCCTGCGCGCCAAGAAGCTGCCCGCGGCATACTCCGACGCACTGGACCGCGCGGTCGAGTCCTACATCAAGATGGGTGAGCAGGCCTCCATCACCGACTCGCAGAAGACCATCAACAACCTCAACGAGGCCCTGAAACTCAACCCGACAAACAAGAGCGCTTTGTTCCTGCTGGGCAGGATCCACATGGACTCGGGCGAAACGACCCTGGCCATCGAGAATCTCAAGAAGGTTGTCGAGATCGACGACAAGTACCAGAGCGTGCACCATGTGCTGGCGGGTGCCTACCAGAACGCGAACGACTACGACAACGCGTTGGGGCAACTCGACAAGGAACTGACGAACAACCCGAACAACTACGACGCACTGACCGACCGGGCGGAGATTTCGGTTCTCCAGGGGAGTTTCGAAAAGGCGGACAAGGATGTTCAGGCGGCCATCCAGAAGGAGCCCGGCAAGTGGCGGGCGTACCTGCTCCAGGCGCGGATCAACATGGCCAACGAGCAGTACGACAAGGCAATCGAGAGCCTGGACCGGGCGCTTGCCATCAAGCAGGACGCGGTGGAGGTGTACATCCAGCGCGGCAAGGTGCTGGCGGCCGAAAAGAAACTGGACGAGGCCCGCAAGTGGTTCGAGGAGGTGGTCAAACACCTCGGGGCGGCGCGCAACCTCACGTTCAAGTACAAGAACCTGATGGCCGAGACACAGACCGCTTTGGGCGACATTGCCATGGCCGAAGACAACCCGCGGTCGGCGGAGACCCGTTTCCGCCTGGCCTTGGACTATGTGCCAAACTTCGGCCTGGCCCTCAACCGCATCGGTGACGTTCGTCGCCGTCTCGGCGCGGAGGCCACCGATGCCGACATGAAGCAGGACCGCTACCGCGAGGCGCTGGACTACTACAACCGGGCGATTGCCATCAACCCCAACAACGCGGACTTCTACCTGAGCCTCGGCATCCTTTACCACAAGCATCTCAAGGACGCCTCCAAGGCCATTGTGAACTACCAAAAGTACCTGGACCTGAACGGCCGCGACAAAACGAACGTTGCCAACTGGATCAAGGAATGCGGCACCCCCGTTGGCTTGGCGGACAAGATGAGCACCGGCACGGGCACCACCACGGCCACGGCCGGGATGACAACCGGGACGGCCGGGATGACCACGGGGACCGTCACCACGGCCAACGCAACCACCGCCCCCAAATAGGGGGCCGGGTCGCGAGGAACGGGCGGGGCGCCGAAACCGGGAAGCCGTTCGCCGTTCATGCGTCTTGCATCCTTCGAAGCGAGGGGGTAGTTCTTTCTGACGCGGGATCACTTCAGGGGGTTCCGCCAAACCCCGAATGAGGGCTTCGATGAGACCCAATTGCCTGACACGCGGTGCCGTTGCCGCCGTGACCGTTCTCCTGATCCTGGCCGTTTCTGTTCCATCTGCCCTGGCGCAGGCGCGTGCGGCGCGCAAGGCCCCGCGCGGCGCCGCCGCCGGAACCCTGCGGGTGGAAACTTTCCTCCCACAGGGCGTCGTGGCCTCCGAGTCGGGGGTGCAGGTGGTCGTGCGCTTCTCATCGGACGTGGTGAAGCCGTCCTCTCTGTCCACAACTCGAACCGCTGAAGGCGTGGTTCAGTTCGATCCCTCGCTGGAAGGCTACGCCATCTGGGAAAGTCCGCGCCTGCTTCGGTTCACCCCCCGCACCCCGCTGCGCCGCAGCACGCGTTACGTGGCCCGGATCAGTCCGCGGGTGGCGGATTTGGCCGGACAACCCCTGCAGGGACCTGTGGAGTTTCAATTTAACACCCAACCCCTCACGCTTCTCAAGGCCGAGCAGGCGGGCTTCACGCCGGAGCGGCGGGCCATCGTCGAGTTCCAGTTTTCGGACTTCGTCGTTCCCACCGACCTGGCGAAGTACCTCACCATTTCGAGTGACGGGAAGCGGTTGGGGTGGCGGTTGGAAAGCGATGTGAAGTCCGCGCGGCCCCGAATCGTGACCGATCCGATCCTCACCAGTAGCCTGGCCATGCGCCTCGAACCGGGGCTGCCGGCGGCCAGCGGTCCGCTCGGGCTTTCGGCCACCGTGGCCCGCGTGATTCCACTCAAGTTCCGCCTCCAGGTTGAGCAACTCTCGGCCCGCTGGTCGCAGGACAAGGTGTCACTGGTCCTCCGGTTCTCCAACGCCGTGAAACTTGAGAACATCCAGCAGTTCATCAGCGTCGATCCGCCCGTCAGTTTCGAGGTAAACGACGACTTCAGCCGGCTGGTGCTGATCGGGGATTTCCGTCCGGAGCATCGCTATACCGTCCGTGTCCGCGCCGGCCTCGCGGGCACGCTCCAGCAGCTTCTGCTTGAAGACGCCGAGTTGAGCGTGTGGGTGCCCCCGATGAAGCCGTTCCTGGAGATGAAGGAAGCCGGCGGGCATCTTTCCACGCGTGGATCCATGAAGCTGCGCGTCCGGTCGGCGGGCATCAAGGAGTTCCGGGTCGCGGGAACGCGCGTTTACGACAACAACCTCGTCTATTTCGCAGCCCGCGTCGGCGGCGACTACTTCGCCGTGGATCTGGGCCACACCTCGGCGACGAAAACGGTTCCCGTAACACCGGCTTCCGCTCCCGGCGCCGTGACCACCGAGGTGGACTTGCGCGACGTGCTGGGGAAGGAGGCCTCGGGCCTGTGGGCGGTCAAGGTATCCGCTGACCGGCCCGCCGGTGTTTCGCAGGGCGGGGACGACGAGGATTCCTATTACGGGAGCACCGTCGGCGATTCGGCGGTCCTGGCGATCTCCAACCTGGGAATCGTGGGGAAACGGGCGCCGGGCGAACTCACGGTCTGGGTCGCGGCCCTCGACACAGCACAGCCGCTGGCCGGGGTGAAGGTCCGCGCCTTCTCCCGGAAAAACCAGCTGCTGAAAGAGGCCGAGACGGGCGCGGACGGGATCGTCCGGATCACCGGGCTCGCCGACGGGGCGGATGGCCAGCCGGGTTTTGTGATCGCGTCGCAGGGCGACGAGATCAGTTACCTGGACCTTTCGGAAAACCTGGCCGGCCGCATGGAGTTCCTCACCGAGGGGCGCGAATTCGTCAGCGACGGCTACGAGGCATTCCTCACGAGTGAACGCGGCGCCTACCGGCCCGGCGAGAAGGCCCACCTTTTCGGTTATGTGCGGGACCGTGACGTGGCCGCACCGAAATCCGGGTTTCCCCTGGAGATGCAGGTGGAGCGGCCTGACGGCAAGCGGCTGGAACCGGTTCCCGTGCAGGCCGGCGACACCGGCGCGGTCGCCCGCGACCTGGCCATCCCGTCCTACGCACCCACGGGGCTTTACAAGGTTCGCCTGCAGTTGCCGGGCGCGGGGAAAAAGACGAACGGGGATTGACGGGGGTTCGGTCAACCCCTCGTTTCGCGTCCCAGTTTCTTCCCCAGCAGTTTTTCCACGCCGGCAACCTTGCCTTCCAACCGCCCCGTGCGGCCGGGGCAATCGTCAATCTTGATGACCGTGCCGACGCGGACCGCGCCCTGGCGGGCCAGCGCGTGGCAGCGACCTATCAGGTCCATCACCTCGTCCCAATCGCCCTCCACGACGGTGCCCATGGAATGGAACTGGTAGGGCAGGCCGCTCCCGTCGATCAGGCGCAGCATTTCCGCGACGACGGGTGTCAGGTGCGGATTGTCGCCCACCGGGGCGACCGAGAATTCGGCAAGCATCGTTCATCTCCTCCTGGACGGATCATCGTTCCCGGTTTCGGGTCCGGCGTAAACGGCATACCCCGCGTTGCGAAACAGCGCCGCCCCCCCTGCGCCCCAGCGGGCGCGGTGCTCCGTGAAGAGACGGGCCGGTTCGGCGCTTTCCGCCCCGGGATTCACCGCCACCACGACCCACGACACCCCCGCAAGCGAGGCGCCGGTGAAAGTGTCGCCCGGCTCATCCACCGCGCAGACCTCGAAGCGGCTGAGTGGCGGTCCGCAAGCGATCATGATGCGCTGACCCTGGGCGTAGCCCGTCAGCAGCGCCACGCGCCCCGTGGGAGGCAGCCCGCGCAGGAATTGCCCGACCCGCGTCGCATCCCCGGGGTCCCCCAGGTGGAATGCGTGGTCCGCCTCGCTCCAGGCCACGATCCCGACATTGGCCTGCCAGCGCTGGGCAACCGCCAGCGCCGCGAAAAACAAGAAGGCGGAAACGAGCACCGCTGGAATCTGCCCGCGGTGCATCCGCGACTGCGCCGCAAGCCGGCAGCCCAGCAAGACCGCCAGCAGGGGAGCGAGCAGGGCCACGTAGCGGGTGTTCAGGCGGAAAACCATCTCGGCCATGCCCTCGTGGAGGCAAAGCACGACGAAGGCGGGTGGAACCGCCAGCAGGACCATCGCGCCGCGGCCCGCAGCGCCCCGTCTCCACAGGAAGGCCGGACCGCGGAAGATGCCGGAGGCGAGGGGACCGTAAAAAAGCAGCGATATCGCGCCGAAGACCGCCGCCACGGCCGCGGGATGGTGCCGGAGCATGCCGCGAACCGACCGCCCGCGCGACTGCTCGACGGCGGAGTAGATCGGGGCGCGCGCAAAGAAGAAGGCATCGCCGTAGCGCAGCCGGTGGAAGAGCAGCCAGCCCAAGATACCTGTCACCGAAATGAGGGCCGCGCAGAGCGCGGCCGGCCGGACGCCCGCCCCGCGCCATGCGGCGAAGGTCACGGCGGGCGCCCAGAGGACCGCGAGCGGCCAGAACTCGTACCGGGTGAGGGTGCCCGCGGCCACGGCCAGCGCCGCCATGAGCAGGTTCCGCGGTGAATGCCCGTCCCTGAATTGCAGGCCGGCCGCCGTGTGCCATGCGGCGGCGGCGAGAAACAACAGCGCGGGAGCCTCGGTCATCGCGCAGAGGGACAGGTAAACGAGGTTCGGGTTCAGGGCCACCGACGCGGCGGCGATCCACGCCGCGCGGCGGTCGCGCCCGAAGCGCAGGACAAGCGCAAAAACGTACGACGCCGCGCCGGCCAGGCAGGGAAGGCCCACCAGCGCCCCGGCGAGCCCGCTGCGGAACAGGGATTCAACAAGCGCCGGCGGGAGCAACAGGAAATAGGGAAGCGGAAGCCAGACCGTCCCGAGGCGGTGAAGGCCGGGATCCGCGGAGTCCACGAATTCGCGGGCCAGCACGAGGCGGGAGGCGGCGTCGCCATACAGCAGAAGGGCGGCGGGTTGGATGGCAAGCAGCACCGCGGCCGACACGGCGCCCGCGAGGCACGCGGCGGCGAAAACCGCCGGGGCGGGGCGCCGTCTCATGCCGCGACCGCCGCGGCGCGGGGGGGCAAATTTCCTGGAATTCCAGGTCCAACATTTTGGCGCGGCGTTGTATGAGATACCGGCCCATTTTCCACCCCGAGGGAGCCCCCGAATTGACCACCCCTGAATTCTCCACGGCCGCGCCCGTTCGCGCGGAAAATACCGCGGAACCCGCGGCCGACTGGACGATCGAAGACGCCATCCAAGCCTATAACATCGACCGCTGGGGACTGGGCTATTTTTCGGTCAATGAGTCGGGGAATGTCACCGTCGCGCCCCTGCGCGCCGCGGGTGCGGCCATCGAGATCATGCAGGTGATCGAGGAGGTGCGCGAGCACGGGCTCCAGCTGCCCATCGTGCTCAGGTTCCAGGATCTGCTCCGCCACCGGGTCGTCTCCCTCAACACCGCATTTCGAAACGCCATCGCCGAGTGCAAGTACGGCGGCCAATACCTGGGCGTCTTTCCCATCAAGGTCAACCAGTTGCGCGAAGTGGTCGAGGAGATCCTCGACGCGGGGCGTCCTTTCAATTACGGCATCGAGGCCGGGTCCAAACCCGAGCTGTTCGCCGCCCTCGCCATCCACGACAACCCCGAGGCCCTGCTCATCTGCAACGGCTACAAGGACACGCAGTTCATCCGCATGGCCCTGTTGGGCCGCCGCCTTGGCAAGAAGGTCGTCATGGTGGCCGAGAAGGTCGAGGAGGTCAAGGCGATCGTCGAAGTCAGCCGCGAGATGGGTGTGGAGCCGTGGATCGGCGTCCGCGTGCGCCTGTCGAGCAAGGGAACCGGCCGCTGGGCCACCTCCGGCGGCGACCTGGCCAAGTTCGGCCTTTCGCCCGTGGACCTGATGGAGGCCGTCAACTACCTGCAGGCTGCGGGCATGGGCCACTGCCTGCGCCTCGTCCACTTCCACATCGGCTCGCAGATCCCCGACATCCTCTCGCACAAACGCGCCACGCGCGAGGCGGCCCGCTACTACTCCAAGCTGCGCAAGCTCGGCCTGGAGCGCCTCGACCACGTGGACGTGGGGGGCGGTTTGGGCGTGGACTACGACGGGAGCCAGACCTCCTTCCATTCCTCCACCAACTACAACATGGAGGAGTACGCGCTCGACACGGTCTACAACATCATGGATGTGTGCGACGAGGAGGGCGTCCCCCATCCCAACATCGTCAGCGAGTCGGGCCGCGCCATCGTCGCCCACCACTCCCTGCTCGTCGTGCAGGCCTTCAGCGCCATCGAGAAAACCAAGGCCGAGTACGATCTCACCGTCGCGCCGACCGACCACAAATGGGTGCGGCAGCTCGCCGAGGTGAAGGACCGCATGGCGGCCAACCCGCTCGAGTCCCTCCATGACGCCCAGCAGCTCAAGGGCGACTCGCAGAACGCCTTCGAACTCGGCCTCATCGACCTGCCCACCAAGGCCAAGATCGAGACCTTTTACTGGCACATCATCGAGGAGGTGGTGTCGCTGTACCAGCGCCGCGCCGCCGAAAGCCCGGGCGGCGGCAAGGAGATCCCCGAGGAGGTCGCCGATCTCACCCCCTTCTACGCCGACCAGTACCTGTGCAATTTCTCCATGTTCCAGTCCCTGCTCGACCACTGGGCCGTCGGCCAGCTCTTTCCCATCATGCCCATCCACCGCCTGGAGGAGAAGCCCACGATCCAGGGCACCCTGGTGGACATCACATGCGACAGCGACGGCAAGGTCTGCAAGTTCACCGACCTGAAGGACGTTCGCGAAGCCCTCCCCATGCACCCGCTTCGCAACGGCGATCCGTACTACCTCGGATTTTTCCTCACGGGCGCCTACCAGGACATCATGGGCGACCTGCACAACCTGTTCGGCCGCGTGAACGAGGCCCACGTCTTCCTGGATCCGGAGGAGGAAAGCGGCTACTACATCGAGGAAACCCTGCCCGGGCACTCCATCCAGCAGGTGCTGGAACTGACCCAGTACCACGCCAACGACCTGGCCCGCCGCATGAAACTCCAGGTGGACGACGCCATTCGCAGCAACGCCATGAAGCCCGGCGAGGCGATGCGCCTCCTGGCAGAATACGAACGCGGCCTGCAGGCGCCGACATACCTGAGTTTCGAGAAATAAACGGCGCGCTGCTGCGGGGGGACGTGGATTTCTTCAAGATTTTCGCCGTCTTGGATGGCGCGGGATCGGAGAAGAGGCGTCGGACGATTGCAGGTTGTTACTCGCTCTCCAAGTGCCGACTGCGTGCCAAACGATGTTGAGGGTTGCTCCTGCCAATAGCAGCATCAGCGGGATGCCGTTGATCATCAGGCGGGTCACGAGCAGGTCTTTTCCCGCCAGGAAGCCCAGGGGGAGATTGAGCAGGAGGATGGTGGCGGGAACCAGCCAAAGTCCCGCGACGCGCAGGCAAAGGACGAATCCCGCCACGTACATCACGAAGACCGCGCGATCGCGCCAGGGCGGCGGATCCGGGAGTCGGAGGTTGCCGTACGAATCCGCACGCACCAGCCAATTCGTTCGCATCAGTTCGTCGGCCGCGGCCTTGCCGAACGTCATTCGCCAAATGCCCGACGCGGTCGCCGCCGCCACTTCACCCACGGTGTGCAGGCCGAACAGGTAGGTTCCCATGGATACCGGCGCACCCGCGAAGGAGTTGGTCTCAAGTTCGGCCCGTGTCGGGAAACCCGGTTTGTCCGCGAACTCGATGTTCCGGTAAAAATGGGCCACGATGGTGGACGAAACCACCGGATCGCCGGTGCGAACCGCGTTGGTGACGAAGTGCGGAAGCACCAGAACTGCGAACGTGGCGGCGGCCATGACGGCCGGTTTCCACGCGAGGCGAACGCGCCAGGCCTGGATGGCGAAAAGCGGCACGACGATGGCCAGCGCGTTGATGCGCGTGAGAACGGCGGCCACCGCCCCGGCGGTGGCCATCCCGCAGGAAAGGCGGCTCGCCGGATTCGTGCGCAAACCGTCCAGGCCCAGCAGGAACACCATGATGGCCAGCGGGAAGAGTTCCTCCCGGAGACCGAGCGCCGCACTGTTTCCGAGAAGCGGGTTGAGCGCGAACAGGAGCATGACGACCGCGGCGGGAAACAGCGGCATAAACCTGCGCGACAGGGCAAACAGCGCGGCCCCTTCGGCAAGCGACAGCAGGAAAGTCGTAACCCTCATCGAGAGGGGGCCCCAGGCTGTGAGCGTCGCCTGCAACCAGACGACCCACATGAAAAGCGGCTCCCGGGGCTGGGTCTCGTAGGGCCACGTCATCCTCTTCGCCAGGTCCAGGTAATGGATCGCGTCGGAGGGGATTGACTGGTACTGGAGCAGGCAGACCCACGACCAGCGCAGCCAGGCCGCCACCGACAGGATCCCGGCGCACGCGAGCACGCCGGTCGCCCGGCCCGAAGTGTTTCGCGACCTCCGGCCGTGCCACCAAATGGCGCCCGACAACACGCTTGCCGACACAAAGAAAACCCACGCGAAGAGGCTGACCGCGGTTACGCTGAAGGCGGCCGCGGCGCCGAGGACGAGTGAAACGACCAGGGTTGCGGCCGGCGCGAAGCGGCGAAAACGCTCCGGTCCGAAAATGCGCAGTCCGAAGAACAGGACGAGCGGAAGGAACGCCGCCGGCAAAACCCGCCATGCATCCGGCTGCAAAGCCGACCTGGCGTAACGGGCGGACCCGATCTCCACGCGATCCAGCAGGAGCACCGCCTGCTGAAGTCCGTCCACGCCGCGTGCCTTTATAGAGACGGACCATTGTGCGCCATCGGGCGGAACCCCGGACGGGAAGACGAGCCCCGCCTGGACCGGGCGGGTCAGCATGAACGATTCGCCGGTCCCATCCCAGGCGAACGTGACGGTCACCTCGGCAACTTGCGGGTTCAGGAGCCAAACGCGCAGGAACGGTGCGCTGCCGTTCGGGCTTGTCCCGGTCCAGGTGATGTCGAATGCCCCTCCGGGCGCAAGCGCGATACCATATTCTGTAAATAGGGGGGAACCCCGGACGGCGGCGCGTTTTCTCAGCGCGGTCCCGCCGTCTTCGAGGTCATCGAAACGCAGGTTCGTCTCGGGCAACGTTGTGGTTCGCACCGCGGTTACGGTTGGTCCGAAGGCTGCCAGGCACCCGGCCATCATGGCCAGTACCGCCAAAGTCAGAAGAGCGAACCCGTGTCCGGAAGCCGGCGACTGCCCGGCTGGTGCCGGCCGTGCGTTTTCCGCGTTCAGTTTGCTCATGGGCCCGGATTGTCGCAATGCGCATCATCCCGAGTCAATCCCGCGAAAACACGTTCAGCGGGGAACGCGGTGCACTCCCCTGGGCGGTTCAGGCCTTCTTCTTCCTCGTTGCCTTCGGCGCGGCCGCGCGTTTCGCGGGGCGTTTGGTTTTGCCCGTCCCTTTTTTGGAGGCTGCTCCTTCGAGCAACTCCACGGCCTGGTCCATCGTCACGGAAGCGGGGTCCGTTCCCTTGGGGATGGTGGCGTTCACGTCGCCGTCGGTCACATAGGGGCCGTAACGGCCCTCCATCACCGACACCTTCTTCGCGGTGGCGGGGTGGGCGCCCAGTTCCTTGAGGGCGTTGCGGACGGCGGCGGCGCGGCGGCCCTTGGGCTGCGAAAGCAGTTCCATCGCGCGTTCCAGCGTCACCGTGTAAACGTCGTCACCCTGTTTCAGGCTGCGGAAATCGCCGTCGCACACGACGAAGGGACCGAAGCGGCCCGCGCCTGCGGCCACCGGTTTTCCGGATTCCGGGTGTTTGCCCAGTTCCCGGGGCAGGGAGAGCCATTTCAGGGCGTCCGAAAGCGAGATGTTCTCGCGGTCGGCCTCCGGGGGCAGGCTGGCGCGCCTCGGCTTTGCCTTCTTCTTGCCCTTTTCCGCCTCGCCCAACTGCACATACGGGCCATGGGGCCCGTCCAGCAGGTAGATCGTTTCGCCGGTCTCGGGGTGCTCGCCCAGTTCCTGTCTGCGGTGGGCCTTGGTAGCCAGGATCTCCGCCGCAATCGCGGCGGTCATCTCGTCGGGGGGGGTGTCGGTGGGGATGGTCGCCGTCTTGCCCTCGCCCCCGGCTCCGCGCTGGAGGAAAATGCCCGTGCGCCCGACGCGCACCGTGATGGGTTCCCCCGGTTCGGGATCGGGCCCGAGTTCGATGGCCGGGAATTCGATCCGGGGAAGCTCGCTCTTGATGGTCCGCTCCAGGCCGTGGCCGAACTCCCCTCCGCCGCGCCAGAAGGCCTTCAGGAAGTCCACCCAGTCCTGGGTTCCGGAGGCGATCGAGTCCAGGGCGTCCTCCATGCGGGCCGTGAATTTGAGGTCCACAAATTCGCCGAAATGCTGGCGCAGCAGGTAGGTGACGGCCATGCCGACAAACGTCGGGACGAGGGCGTTTCCCTTCTTGGCCACATAGTCGCGCGCCTGGATCGTGGTGATGATGGATGCGTAGGTGGACGGGCGTCCGATGCCCTCCTCCTCCATCTTCTTCACCAGGGTCGCCTCGGTGTAGCGGGCCGGCGGGGTGGTTTCGTGGGGTTTGGGCTCCACGGCGGCATGGACCACGGTACCGGCCGGCTGCCCGGAATCCCCCGCGCGCCGGATCTCCTGTCCCTCGTGCATCGCGGGCAGCACCGAGTCGCGCTGGCCGCCGTTCTGCACCTTCAGGAAACCGTCAAAACGCACCACGGATCCGTTTGCGCGGAAGGTGCAGTCGCCTGCCGCGATGTCCACCGCGGTCCGGGCGAGGCGCGCGTCGGCCATCTGGGAGGCCAGGGTGCGGCGCCAGATCAGCTCGTAAAGCGCGAGTTCGTCCCGGTCCAGCACGTCGCGCAGGCTGGCGGGCTCGCGGGACAGGTCGGTCGGGCGGATCGCCTCGTGGGCCTCCTGGGCCATCTTCGAGGTCGTCTTGTAGCGGCGGGGACCCGTGTAGTAGGTGTCCCCGTATTTCTGGCGGATCAGCGCTCCCGCGTCCTGCACGGCCTTCTCGCTCAGCGTCAGCGAGTCGGTGCGCATGTAGGTGATCAGGCCTTCGCGCTGGCCGTTGCCCAGGTCCACGCCCTCGTACAGTTTCTGGGCGATGCTCATGGTGCGTTTGATGGACATGTTCAGCACCGAGCTCGCCCCCTGCTGCAGGGTGGAGGTGGTGAACGGCGGGTAGGGCCGCTGGGTCACTTCCTTTTCCTCCACCGCCACGACGCGCCAGGGTTCGGCATTCTCGGCGGCCGCGGTGGCCTCGCGTGCGGCGGCCTCGTCCAGCCACAGCACGCCGGCCGACTCGGTGCCCGTCTTGAGCCGGCCCGTTGCGGCGTCAAAGTCCTTGCCGGACGCGATGCGCCGTCCGGCGCGCGAAACCAGCGTCGCCGCGAACTCGATGCCGTCGCCCAGCAGCCTGGCTTCCAGGTCCCAGTAGGCGGCGCGGTGGAAGCGCATGCGCTCCTCCTCGCGCTCCACCACGAGGCGCAGTGCCACGCTCTGGACGCGGCCGGCGCTCAGGCCCGTGCGGACCTTTTTCCACAGGACGGGGGAGAGTTCGTAGCCGAACAGGCGGTCGAGGATGCGGCGGCCCTCCTGGGCCCGCACGAGGCGGTCGTCAATGTCCCGCGGGTTGGCGACGGCGTCCTGGATGGCGCTCTTGGTGATCTCGTTGAACGTGATCCGGCGCACCGGAACCTTCGGCTTGAGAACCTCGTGGAGGTGCCAACTGATGCTTTCTCCTTCGCGGTCCTCGTCCGTTGCCAGCAGGATCTCGCCCGCGTCCTTCACGGCCTTGCGCAGCTCGGCCACCCGCTTGGTCTTGTCCGGGGAAACAATGTAATAGGGCTGGAAATCGTTGTCCGTGTCCACGGCCAGACGCGACCACTTGTGGCCGCGGATCTCCTCAGGCACCTCGCCCGCCTTGCCGGGGAGGTCGCGCACATGGCCATAACTGGCCACGACCTTGTAGCCGGGACCCAGGAACTTGCTGATGGTGGTCGCCTTCGCGGGCGACTCGACGATGACCAGTTTGTTTGCCAAGCGTTAAAAATCCTCCAGATGCGCAGTCCCACCTTACCGGGACCCAAGTTCAGTCCTGTCCAACCCGCGTCCGTTCCGCTTGGAAACTGGGAAGGGATTGAGGGGACAGAATCTCGTTCGGGACGCGCGACTCATATCGCACATCCAACACGGAAACCGTCTCCGATTGGCGGGATAACGCCGCACATATAATTGTCACCTTGGCAAAAACTTCATTTCGCCGAAGTGACTATACCGGGGAAAGCGGGTTCAGGGTCGAGTTCCACGCCAAAGACAGCGCGGACCCTGGCGCGGATTTCAGCGGCAAGGGCCACCACCTCGCGGGCGGTTCCGCCACCCCGGTTGACGATGGCCAGCACATGGCGTTCCGACAGGCCCACACCGCCCCGCGTCAGCCCGCGGGAAAAGCCCGCCCGCTCGATGAGCCACGCCGCGCTGAGTTTCAAACGGCCATCGGCAGTCGGGTGGGCCGGCAGGCGGTCACCCGCGGCCAATAAACCTCCCGCTTCGGCGTTTTGGCGGATTTCCTCCATCTCCTCGGGAGTTACGATGGGGTTGGTGAAAAACGATCCGCAACTGGCCGAGTTCGGCTCCGATGGGTCCACAACCATGGCCTTGCGGCGCCGAATCTCGATCACGGCCCGGCGCACATCGTCCAGCGAGGAAGGCGGGGTACCGCGCTCCTGGAAATACCGGCTCAGGTCCGCGTAACGCAGGGAAGGTTCACCTCCCGGGCGAAGGGCAAATGTGACCCCCGTGACCACGAAACGACCGCGATCCCGCCCCTTGAACCTGCTGTCGCGGTAAGAAAAGCCGCAATCGCCTGCCGGGAAGGTCATTTCTTCGCCCGTTCGCCGGTCCAGGGTTTCCACCGATTCGATGGTTTCGGCCACTTCCTGCCCGTAGGCCCCCACGTTCTGGATCGGGGTTGCGCCCACCTGGCCGGGGATTCCGGCGAGACACTCAATCCCGGCGAGACCATCCGCGGTCGCCCGGGTCACGAATGCATCCCAGTCCTCGCCCGCGCCGGCGTGAAGCCGCCCGCCCTTCCGCCCCTTCACGCCGCGTATCCCCATCCGGACCAACAGGCCCGGGTATCCCGTATCGGCAAACACGACATTGCTTCCGCCCCCCAGCACCCACGCGGGGATCCCTTTTCCCTCGGCCCAGGTCAGGGCCGCCCGCAATTCCTTAACGGTGGCCACCTCCGTGAAGTAGCGCGCGGGTCCGCCGACGCCGATTGTGGTAAGCGGCGCGAGGGGCACCATTTCCCGGATTGCCGGTCCTGTGCGGGCCACGGCTACAACGATCCCGGCGTGTTGGGGCTGCTCTTCAGGCGGTTCGTGTTGCGCCGCGGGAGGGGGGGCGGCATGGGGTTGGCCAGCACCGAATACTTCGCGTACGCATCCGAGATCTTGCGGTAGAGGTCGCAACTTGTGGGTTGGCCCAGCGACGGATCAATCACCAGTGCCTGCTGCCACGCATAGAGCGCCAGGCGGAAGTACTTGGTGGCCTCGATCTTGGGCGAAAAAACCCGTTTCGCGGTGTCCACGTCCTTGCTGACATAGGACGAGAGGTAGGCGAGCCCCTGGTTGTAATAGTCGTCCCCGCGCTGGGCCAGCAGGGTGCCCTGTTCCAGGCGGTTCTTGGCCTGCTTCTGCTGTTCCACCTCGGATTTCGCCGATATGGCGCGCGCCTGCTCCACGACTTCCGGGAACATGGTGTAGGCCTTCTCCACTTCCACGGCTTTCTGGGTTGCCAGCAGGTACTGTTGGGCATTGAAAAACTCGCGCAGGTCCGCCAGGTCGGTGTCGGCGAACCGGCGGACCCCGGCGGTCGCGGTCGCGTTCTTCGGGTCGATCTGAAGGATGTTCAGGTATTCCTTTTTGGCCGTCTCCACCATTCCCCGCTCCTCGGCAAACTGGGCGAGTTTCGCGCGGGCATCCACGTCGTTCATGTCCGTCGTGGAGCGGCGGATCATGTACTCGTAGCGGGCCAGCGGCGTCAGGTCTTCGTTCGGGGAGAACTGCAGGAAGGCCTTGTAGGTTTCCATGGCCTTCGGGAAGTCGCCCTTCTCGGCGTATTGCCGGTGCAGCATGTCGAACATCAGCCGGATTCGGTCCTCGGTGACCTTGTCCAGCCGCGACGGATCCTGGGTGTACTCGATGTAAAGGGGCAGGGCTTCCTCGTAGCGCTTCAATTTGAAGAGTGCCTCGGCCATTTTCATCCGGTCTTCGGGGCGGGTGCTTTGGCGGTAGTGTTCGATCATCTCGTTCAGTTTTGAGGGGTCACCCTCCCAGGCCCGGATCAGCATCGCCCTTGCCGTGGAATTGTCCGGATCCAGGCGAAGGGCCAGCTGCAACTTTTCGGCGGCCCCGCCGAGGTCCTGGCGGTCGGCCCGGTCGGTACCCCACATCTGGTAAAGTTGGGCCGTTGCCTTGCGCCATGTGGTGTATTGCGGGGACCCCTCGCCCGGGTCTGCGGCCTTGAGCGTCTTCTGCGCCTGGTCAAACTTCTTCTGCCGTGCCAGGGAGAGGGCGTCCTGCACGGTTTCCTCCAGTTTGTCGATCGCCTGGCGGTTCTGCGTCTGGCGCGCGGCCGACGCCTGCGAATCGGATTTGCGGAGCTTCTCCCCGGCCTCGCGATTGTCGCGGTCCAACTGCATGGCCGTCCGGTATTCCGCCGCGGCATCCGCGTGTTTCCCGGCTTCGGTGTACTGGTCGCCCAGGCGCACATGGCCCATTGATTCGGATTCCTTTTCCACGCGTTCGATCTTGGTCCGCGGAATGGCGATGTCTCCCGATGCGGTCCGGATTTTCACCGACGGGGTGTCGGCGCGGTCCTCGACGATCAGGCCGGGCTGTTTCTGTCCGCTCTTCAGGTGGATAACGTCGGCCGGGGCCGGTGCGGAGGCCGCCAAAAGGGCGAGGGCCAGGATTGCCAATCTTCGTGCCATGGTTCTTCACCAACCTTGACCTGTTCGTCGTGGCGCGTTTCCAATGCTCCGGATGCACGGACGACCGGGATGATCCTGCGATCAAACCGGCATGCGAAGATAATGCCAACTTTCGAGAATTCCACCCAATTCCTGCGAACCCGGGGCCTCACGGCCCTGATGGTTGCGGCCGTGGCAGGTTTCGTCCTGGTCCTGGCCTTGGGCACGCGCGGCTTCGGCCCGCTGGCTGCGGTTGCGGCCGGGGGCGTCGTCGCCGTGCTGGTTTCGCTGGTCGTGCCGCCGGTCATCCCCTTCGGCATGTACTTCGGGGTGCTCTTCTTCGCCGAGGCGCGTGTTCCGGGCGCCCCGCTGACGGTCAACCAGGTGCTCGCGATGCTGTTCCTGTGCAGTTTCGCGTCATACTGGCTGCGCGGCAGGACGCTGCGCCTGGAGTCCGGCCTCCTGCCGGTCCTGGTTGCGGTGGCCGCGTATTTCACCGTGAGTGCCCTGACGGGCGAGAGTTGGGAGCGCGGTACCGTCCACGCCCGTTATGTGGTCATCTATTATCTCCTGGCGGTCTGCCTGGCCAAGATCATGGTCAGCGAGCGCACCGTTTACGCCTTCTGCTGGATCGTGGTGATCCTGACATTCCTGGCGGCCATGGTTGGGTTGGCCGAGGCCATCTCCAAGGGCCTGCTGACGGAGTTTTCGGGCAATTTCGCCGCCGGGAACAGAATCCGGGGAACGGCGAAAAACTCCATCGTGTTCGCGTGGAACCTGGTCTGGGCGTTCCCGTTCGCATTCCTGCTCTTTGGCCAGATGCGCTCTGCGGCAGTGCGCATCGTGGCCATGACGCTCGGGCTTTCCACGCTTTTCGTGGCCCTGCTAACCTTCAACCGCCAGACCCTCGTTTTCGTCCCGCTGATCATGGGTGCCGCGGCGCTCCTGTACCAGTATCCGAGCCGCCGGCAGTTGCTGGCGCTGCTTGCCGCCGCAGGGGTGGTTTTGGGGGCCACCATCATGCCCCACCTGGTCCAGCGTGTTCTTGGCTCGGCCGACATCAAGCGCGACATCTCATACCTGGAACGGCGTGACCAGTTCCTGGTGGCCCGCGAGATGTTCGCGCGCCATCCGGTGTTTGGTGTCGGGTTGGGATCCTATCCCGCCGTCTGGGGCAATTACTTGCCGGCCGATTACTCGACCTATGGCATCCAGTACCAGGAACGGGTGCGGGAGCGATACCCGGACATGGGCTATGTGCAGATCCTGAGCGAAACCGGGCTGGTGGGGCTTCTGTTTGTCGTCGGATTCCTGGTCCTCATTGCCCTTCGGGCGGTGCGTCAATGGCACAGGGCGCGGGATGCCGGGGATGCTTTTGCACGGAACCTGTCGTCGGCGGTTATCGTCCTGGCCGTCCTTGCCGGCCTGAGCGCGTTCATCCAGGACGTGTTCCTGTATCCGCGCATCTGGTTCATGTTTGGCCTGGCCCTCCTGCTGGACGAACGGATTCTTGCGGGGAAAACGGCCGAATTCCCCGCCACCCCGGACACGCTCGCGCCGAATGCGGAATCGCCGGGAGGGGGGGAATGATCCGGATGGCCATGGTAGCCCACCTTTCCGAGGTGTCGGGCTCGGGCCTTGCCCTGGTCCACGCCGCGCGCGGGCTGGAGGGGGGGCGGATCAAGACCCTCCTCGTCCTTCCCGGTGACGGACCACTGGCCGCCCGGGCCCGCAGCTGCGGTGTGGAACCGGTCATCGTGGCCAATCCGCAGAGGAGCCTGGCTGCCGCCGGTGCCTGGGACCGCCTCCGGCTCGCGGGCGCACGGGTGCGTTACGTCGCCCGTCTGGCTGGATTCCTGCGCCGATGGCAGGCTGACCTGGTTTATGCGAACACCACCGCCAGCGTGTTTTCCGGCCTGGCAGCGCGTCTTGCCGGGGCGCGGATTGTATGGCATGTCCACGAGACACTGGATCGGCCCACTCGCGCCATTCGCCTGAAAATGTGGCTCATCGAGCGTCTTTCCTCCGGCCTCCTGTACGACTCCCAAAGCGGTCTGGACTGTTTCCCGGCAGCGCGCGTGCCCCTGCACATGGTCGTCCGAAACTGTGTGGACGTAGGTGTTTTCAGGGAGGGCGATCCGGATCCGAACCTGCTGTCCGGCCTTGGCGTGGAGCCGGGGGACACCATGATCTTTTCCAACGGTGTGATCCGGCGCAAGGGTCCGGATATGCTGCTGGAGGCGGCCGCCATCCTCAAGGCGCAGACCCCCCGCCCCCTCAAAGTGGTCCTGATGGGTTTGCCGGCCCCGGGGGAGGATGATTTCTTCCGCGCCCTCCGGGACCGTGCCGCGCGCCCCGACCTTGCCGGCACCGTTGTGTTTGCCGGATTACGCGATGACGCCCCCGCCATACTTAGGTCTGCCTCCGTGTTTGTGTCACCCTCCCGCAACGAGGCCCTCCCCATCGCCATGCTGGAGGCGATGGCCGCAGGGGTTCCCGTCGTATCGACGGATGTGGGCGATTGCGCCATTGGCCTGGATCACGGGACGCGCGGCGTCATTGTCCCGCCGGGGAATCCCCGGGAACTTGCCCGCGCGATCGCCGCCGTCCTGGACGACCCGCAGGCGGCCCGGGGTCGCGCCGCGGCGGCCCGGGAATTCATGGTGAACGAATACGGTTCCGCCGATTTCTGGAAACCGTTGGAGAGTTTCCTGTGTAAGGCGTTGGAGCGATGACGCGTCTGTTCCCATTTCTCGCGCTGGCCGGCCTGACGCTGGCCGCGGTTCCCGCGTTGGCCGATTCCACCACGCCAACGCGCTCCAGCCTCTCCGCCACCACCATGAGCCTGCGAACCGGCACGGAGTTTTTCGATGTTGGCAAGTCCGCCACACCGACCACGCTCCCTGTCACCTCCGTGGTCATGGGGGAGACGTCCCAGTCTGCCGAACGGGTCACCGCGCCGCCCCCGCGCCTTGATACGACCACGGCGCCCCAGGCCGCCCCGGCGGATCTTTCCACCACGGAGGTGCTCCCCGAGGCTCCCACGGAGGAGGTCGTCCGCCTTCCCGTGAAGGTCGACGATTCCAGCACGGCCGCCCTGGAACAGCAGCTCCAGCGTTTCGAGCGGCGCAACCAGATCGGCGAGGCCTTTCTGCTGGCGCGCGAACTGGTGCGGCAGAACCCGGGTGCGGAGTACGCGCTGAATGCCGCGGTGCGCACGTCGCTGGTGCTCGGGCTGGAGGGCGACACCGAGGCCCTGTACCGCGAGGCAATCCGCTCGTCGCGCCTTCCGGGCAAGTACTTCGTCCAGCTCGCGCATTTCTACGCGCGCACCGGCCGCACGGAAAAGGCGGCCGCGCTTGCCGCGGAATACGAGAAGGGGAACGCAAAGGATCCCGACTACTGGATGACGCTGGCCCGCCTTGCCGTGGTGGCCGAGGACACCGCACGCGCCCAGGCCGTATTGGAGAAGGCGGCCGCGGCCAAGGTCCAAGTGTTCCCGGTCATTTCGCTCACGGCCCGCGTCTATCGCGACCGGGGCATGCCCGAGCGCGCGCGCCAGGTGCTGCTCGACGCCGTCGACATGGACTTCGGCCCGTGGGAGAAAAGGGCGTTCTTCATCGAGTTTCTCAAGCTGCCGGCAAACAAGCCCTCGGAGATCGGGCGCATGATCCGCGCCACCCTCGTCAACGAGAGCGATTACCAGAAGGCCCGCGGCATCGCGGATATCATCCTCGACCGGGCCGCCGAGGAGCGGATTTTCCGGGCCTTGCAGGTGTGGCTGATGCAGCAGGTGAACCAGAAGACGGCCACCGACATCGAGTACTGGCTTGCCGCCCTGATGGCAGACCGCGAGGGCAACACCACCGGCGCGCTGGAGATCCTCACGAATCCGTCAGCCGGCACGACCCCGGTCATCGCCTACGAGCGCGCCAGGGCCCTGGCGGCGGCGAACCGTTCCGCCGAAGCCATTCCCATCCTCAACATCCTGCTGGCGGAGCAGCCAACCGAGCCTTCCATCCGCCTGGCACTGGCGGGACAGCTTCTCAACACGGGACGGGCGGATTCTGCGGCCGATGTGCTCAGTGCGCTCCAGCCCTCGTTGCTTGCCGCGTCGGACCGCCAGCGGCTGTGCGAACTCGCCCTCGGCGCCGCCGTGCAGTCGGGTGAAGCCTCCCGGGTCCTGGACACGTGGATCGACCTGGCCGAAGCCGCCAGTTTCCAGGACTTGCAGACCATGGGCGACATCGTGCTGAAATCCCTGACCGATCCCCGCCTCGCCGAAAGCCTGGTCACGCTGGTGGACCAGCGGGTGGCGCACCCCGGGGACTGGCCCCTGCTCCTTCTCCGCGCGCGCATTGCCGCCGCGCAGGGACGCCACCAGGAGGAACTCGAATTCTACGGACGATACCTGGAGAACGACTGGGACAACGTGCAGATGCTTCGCTTCGCGGCGGAACTCTGCAGCCAATACGCGAGCCAGCCCCTCACCATCGAACCCGGCGGCAAGAATTCGCCCATCTCGATCCGCGCCGTGGACTACTCGGGGACCGACCTTGCGATCCGCCTGTACCGCCGCCTCATCGAACTGCAACCCATGCTGCCGGACAACTATTCCGCCCTCATGCGCATCCTCCAGCTGCGCGGCGAGGTGGAGACGGCCAAGAAGGTGGCCATCGAACTGGGGGACCGCAAAACCAGTTCCGGCGAGGTGCAGCTGATGGCCGCCTCCATCCTGGATGACAACGGCTTCGCCGCGGACGCGCTCCACTTCTTCGAGCGGTCGCTGCAGCTCGATCCGGACAATTACGAGGCGTGGATGAAGTACGCCGACGCCCTGCGGGCCTCCGGCGCCTTCGAGAAGAGCGAGGCCATCTGCCGCCGGATGCTGGAGCAGGGGCTGCACGGAAAGCCCTACAACCAGCCGCGCCTTTTCGCCACCCTCCTCCGGATCGCCCGCGAGGCGGGAACGCTTCCCCGTTTGCTGGATTACCTGGACGGCCTGCGCGACCGAGAGTTGCCCGGAAAGGCGGAGTTCTTCCTCAGCGCATCGAAGCTGTTCATCCAGGTGAAGGCCGAGGATCGCGCCGAGAAATTCCTTTTGCGGTTCCAAGAAACCATGCCGGCGAGCCCCCTCATTCCCGACAGTTTCCTCCTCCTCGGCCAGTTGCGCTTCAACCGACAGGACACCGCCGGGGCCATGACCGCGTTCCGGTCGGTGGTGGAGAAATACCCCGGCACGCAGGCAGAAATCACCGCCCGGTTCAACATCGGCGAGGCTTACCGCCAGATGGGCGAACCGCAGGACGCGGTGACCGCCTGGCTGGAATTGGCCAACAAGCGGCCGGATGATGACAAGGCGCTGGCGGGCATGTATGAGGCCGCCGTGACCGCGCATCGGGAACTGAAGGACAACGAGCTGGCCAAGCGCCTGTTCCGGCTGTACGCGGAATCCGGCGCCCAGGATTTCGCACTCCTGCGCCGAGCCCGCGCCAGCCTGGAACGCCTGGAGAACGGGCAGCCCCTGGCGGACGAGGAGAGCGGAACGTGAGGATTTCAACCGCCTTGCTCGCCGCGCTGGTGGCCGTGGGAACCCCGGTCCAGGCGGCCCCTCCCGCCAAGCCACGGCTGCCTTTCCCCCCCAAGATGCTCTGGCTGGACAACGAGGCCGATCCGCATGCGCTCGCTTCCCGCAGCAAGGTTGCGACCGTGCTCGACCGGGCCGCGGATGCCGGTTTCAACATCGTTGTCCCCGACACCCGGAACTGGCATGGTCATCTGTTCTACGGTGGTTCGCTGGGCGTGCGCCCGCGGACAATTGCGGGTCGGCCGTATCCCGCGGGCTTCGATCTGCTGCGCACCGTGGCCGCCGAAGCGGCCTCCCGCGGCCTGCGCGTTTACGCGGGCGTGAACGTGTTTGTCGGCGGAGCCAAGGACGGACAGGACACCGCCACCGAGGGCTGGCAGCACCCCGCGTGGCAGTCCGTGTTGTGGGACAGCGTGACGGAGGTCCGCGTGGGAGGTGCTCCGCCGGTGCTGGCGCGCGGCGTGAACGATCGCGCCAGCACCGGCGTTTCCGTTCTCAACCGCCGGTTTGGCTCGCGCCTGTTCCGCCGCGATTCCCCCGGAAACGCCGCGGACGGTGTGCGCCAGAAGGCGGCGGGGCGCTGGGTGTCGGAATCCACCAGCGGCACGCACTGGCTGGAACTCGCGTGGCCCGAACCCGTTCGTGTCGCGGAGGTGGCACTACATTTTCCGCGCGGGAATCCGGCCCCGACAGCAGTGCTGATCGCGGACGGACACCCATTTGGAAGTGTTGAAAGAAACCGGGCTCTGCTTGCGCTGATCCGTCCCGCCGACGGTCCGCGCCGGGTCAGCCGCCTGCGGATCGAGTTCCCTGCCGGCGGCGACGGAGTTTCCCGGGTGGATGAGGTGGAAGTGCTGAGTCCCGGTGCCGGGAATGTGGCCCGCACGGCCGCGGTCACCGCGGATTCATCCATGAGACGCGGAGGCGGCGTGCTGGCTGCCGTGTCGGGTGGCCGGGTGGTCGCGGTGGAACGCGAGGAATCCCTCCCGCCGGCGGGCATGGAAGTGCCGTCCGACGGCTGCCTGGTGGTGCTGGAAGACGCGGATCCGCTCCGCGTGGCCGCGATGACGACCGGAACCGCCGTGGAGGTTGTGTCCGGACCCCGCCTGCTCCGGGAGTCCGAGCATCCCGGGGGTGCGCTTCTCTACCTGAACCCCGCCGATCCCGAAGTCCAGGACCACCTGCTCGCGATCCTCGACGAGATCATGCAGGTGGACGGCGTGGAAGGCGTCGTGCTCGACCGCGTCCGCTATGACAACGCCCGCGCGGACTTCAGCGACACATCGCGCCGCCTGTTCGAGAAGGCGATGAACCTCAAGGTGGCCGACTGGCCGCGCGGCGTGATGACGCCCCCGGACCCGTTCACCGGATCGGCCCTGAAGATGGGGCCGCATTTCGAGAAATGGGTGCTGTGGCGGGCCCAGGTCATCCGTGCATTCGTGGCGCGCTGCCGGGCGCTGGCAGACAGGCGCGGCCGCCTGCTGGGTGATTACGTGGGCGGATGGTACGGGACTTACTGGGAAGTCGGCGTGAACTGGGCGTCGGACACTTACAATCCCGAGCGCGACTACGAATGGGCTCCGCAGGGATACCGCCGGACGGGCTATGCCCAGATGCTCGATTTTCTCTCGCCCGGGCTCTACTTTCCCGCGCTGCGCCGGGGTGACGGGCCGAACAGGGACGAGACGGTGGAGGGCGGCATCGCGCTGGCCCGCAGGATAACCGGTCCGACCCTGCCCCTCGCGGCCGGCCTTTATGTGCCGAACCTGAACACGCCCGAGGCCTTTGAGCAGGCCGTGCGCCTGTGCCTAGAGGAGGGCGGGGGCGTGATGGTGTTCTCGCACACGACGCTGGACAAGATGGCCCGCTGGGATGCCGCGCGCCTCGGCCTGCAGGCCGTGCCGCGGCAGCTGGAGTAGCGCCTCCATGAACGCACCTGCCAGCGTCGAGCGCCAGCTCTGGCAAAAGCGCGGCCTCCTGTGGACATTCGTCGGGCGGGATCTTCGCGCCCGCTATGCGGGTTCCGCGCTGGGCATTTTCTGGTCCGTCATCCACCCGCTCATCATGCTGGGGCTCTACATCCTGGTTTTTTCCACCATCGTGCGCGGCGGCCGGTTCCAGATGGAGGGGGGACCGGTGGTTGGTTACGCGCTGTTCCTTTGCCCTGCGCTGCTTGCGTGGAACTGGCTGAATGAGAGTCTGCTCGGTGCGTGCAACTCGATCACGGCCCACGCCGGCCTGATCCGCAAGGTGGTGTTTCCATCGGGCATCCTGCCCGCCGCGGCCATCGTCGCCGGGGCGGTTCCGTTTGTGGTCGCAATGGCGGTGTTTCTCGTTTTTGCGGCCTTCGCGGGAGAATTTCACCCCATCACTCTGTTGCTCCTGCCGCCGCTCGTCCTGCTTCACCTGTTCCTGATGGCAGGTCCGGCCTATCTTTTCGCCTCGGGCCAGGTTTTCCTGCGCGACACTTCCCAGTTTCTCACGGCCGCCTTCCAGTTCCTGTTTTGGGGGACCCCAATCGTCTATCCGCGCGAAGCGGTGACCCGATCCCTTCCGCTGCTGGACCTGTGGTTCCAGGTCAACCCGGTGGCCCACCTCATGGAGGCATACCGGCAGGTGATCCTTGTCGGGCGCCCGCCCCATCCGGGGAGCATCGTTTACCTGCTGGCCGTCGGGGTCGTGGGATATCATGTGGGGCGCACCGTGTTCGTGCGCGCGCGCCGGCATTTCCCGGACGAGGTGTGACGATGCCCCAGACCGCCGCAATCCGCAGGGAAAGCGCTACAAGGCGTATGGGAGTCCCTGGCAGCGGGTTCGTGCCGTGGTGCAACCGGGGTTCCGCCCCGAGGTGCGCGAGTTTGTTGCCTTGGAGGGCGTCTCGCTCTCGGTTCCCAGGGGCAGCGCGCTGGGCGTGGTTGGCCCGAACGGTGCGGGCAAGAGCACCCTGCTCAAGATTCTCGCGGGGATCGTGTTGCCGTCCGAGGGCGAGGTTCAGCTCGACGGGACGGTGGCCTCGATCATCGAGCTGGGCGCGGGGTTCCATCCCGATTTCACCGGCCGCCAGAATGCGCTGCTCAACGCCGAGATTCTGGGTTTTTCCGCCCAGCAGGCCGAGGCGGCCTACGCGGATGTGGCCGCATTCTGCGAGCTGGGCAGGTATCTCGACATGCCCGTGAAAACGTACTCCTCGGGCATGTTTGTGCGCCTCGCGTTCGCCGTCGCGATCAGCGCGCGGCCGGATATCCTGCTCGTTGACGAGGCGCTGGCCGTGGGGGACGCGGTGTTCGCGCACCGCTGCCTCGACCGTATCCGGCGAATGAGGGACGCCGGCGTCACGATCGTGTTCGTCACCCATGACATGAACATGATCACGGGGGTGTGCGACCGTGCTATCTACCTCGATCGCGGCCGCCTCGTCGGCGACGGCCCCCCGGCGGAGATCGTGCATTCCTACCTGCTGAATGTGGCCGAGCGCCTCACCTCGTCGTCGGCCGATCGCGGCGTCCAGACCACGTTTCACGAGGTGGGGGCGCCCGAGACCGGACCGGGCGGCGGGCCGGCCGAGAAGCGGTTTGGCTCGTTCCATGCGCGCATCACGCGCGTGGCGGTGGAGGATGCGGCCGGAAGGGCCCGCGAACGGTTTGTTGCCGGCGACACGGCGCGGTTCCGCATGGCGGTCAGGTTCGACACGGCCGTGCAGAACCCGGTGTTCGGCCTCATGCTCAAGAACCGTTTCGGGGTCGAGGTTTTCGGCACGAACACGCACCTGCGCTCGCAGGACCCGGGCGGTTTCACGGCGGGCGAGGCCGCGGAGGTGGTGTTCACCGCGCCGCTGCATTTGGGGAGCGGCACATACACGGCGAGTTTCGCGGTGCACACGGCGGCCGGGCATTTTTACGACTACCGGGTGGATGCGCGCGTTTTTGAGATATCCGCCGTGCAGGACGCGATTGGAATGGTGCGCCTGCCAACGGAACTGGAGGTGCGCCGTCTCCCGGGGGGGGAGGTGCCCGACGATGACCTGCTCGAACGCGTCCTGGCGGACGCCCCCGCCGAGTTGGTTCCCGACGCGAATTCCGCCCGCTTCCTTGCCGGCAGCTGGCACGCAGCCGAGGATGCCGCCGACGGGTCCGTCCACCGCTGGACCGGACGCGAGGCGGCCGCATACCTGCGCATTCCGAAGCGCGGGCGGCGCGTGGTGGCGCGCCTGTGTTCGCTTTCCCCGGAGCCTGTCGGCGTGGTGCTGGGTGTCGGCGGGGCTGAAACCCGGGTCTCCCTCGCCGGGTCCGCGTGGACGGAAGTGGAATTGGCCGTCCCCGAAACCGCGGCCGGTGCCGTGGTGCCCGTGCGCGTCGCCGTGGACCGTGTCTGGGTTCCCTCGGAGGCGGACCCCGCCTCGGCGGACCATCGCGCGCTGGGTGTGCTGGTTGCCTGGATTCGGGCGGAGTAAGGCCGCGCGGTGCGCCTCACCTTCTGCATCCCATGGTTCGGTCCCGCCCTGGGCGGTGGTGCGGAAACCCTTTGCCGCGAGTACGCGCGCCGCCTGGCGCTTGCCGGTCACGATGTCGAAATCCTGACCACCTGTTGCCGCGACCACGACGCGGACTGGTTCACCAACCACCATCCGCCGGGTGCAACCACCGAACCCGAGGGGTACCGCGTCGAGCGATTTCCGGTTCGGAAGGGGAGTGCCGGCGTTTTTGGCGACCTCAACCGCAGGATCCTCGGCGGTGAGATCCTGAATTACCGGGGCGAGCGGGCGTTCCTGGACAACTCCATCTCGAGCGACCGGCTCGTTGCGCGTGCCGCCGAATGCGGCCGCGACCGTGCCGTGATCGTGCTCCCTTACCTGTTCGGACTCACCCAGGGCGTCGTCCACGCGCTGGAAGGGCGGGCCCTGCTGTGGCCGTGCCTTCACGACGAGGGCTACGCTCGCCTGAGACTCGTCGCGGATCTTTTTCAGCGCTGCCCCGGTGTGATTTTCAACGCCCCGGGGGAAAGGCTGCTGGCCGAGTCGCTGGGTCTTTCGGTCAGGGCCGGCGAGGTCGTGGGGATGGGCGTGGATCTTCCGGCATCCGCGGACACCGCCTCGCCCGTCGCCGCCCCGTACCTGCTTTACCTGGGGAGGCGGAGCGCCGAAAAGGGCCTTCCCGCGCTGCTCGATATGTTTGCGCGGCTCTCGAATGACCGTCCGGAGGTGGAACTCCGCGTGGCGGGAAAGGGCCCGCCGCTGCCGGGCGGATTGCGGCGCGTGACCGACCTCGGCTTTGTGGACGAGCAGGCCAAGCAGGCCCTGCTGCGCGGGGCCGTGGCGCTCGTGATGCCGTCGCGCCGGGAGAGCCTGTCCATCGCCCTGCTCGAGGCGTTCGCCGCCGGAACGCCCGGCCTGGTGGACGGCCGTTGCGCGGTGCTTCGCGACCATGTTGTGGCCGGTGGCGCGGGCCTGTATTACGGGAACGCGGCCGAGTTTCGCGAGTGCGCCGGGAGGCTGCTGTCGGACCCCGCCCTGCGGCGCGGAATGGGATCGAACGGCCGCCGGTATGTGGCCGCGCACTACCGCTGGCAGGATTGCCTCGACCGGCTTGTCCGGTTCGTGGCAAGGGTGGCGCCCCATGCGAATTGATGTTTTTCTTGGCGGCATGTACGAGGGAGACGGTGTGGCTTACGACGCCGTCTGCATCCGTGACGCGCTACGTTCGTGGGGCGTGTCCTCCGACCTTTTCAGCGACCATGCCCACACCAGTCCCGCGTGCCGCCGCGCGGCCGCCCATTTCGCGGAATATGGTTCTTCCCGCCGCGAGCCCGCCGACGCGGTGCTATACGAGTATTCAACCCTGTCGCCCATCACGCGTTTCCTGGCGGCGCGTACCGAGCCGGTTGTCCTTCGCTACCAGAATGTCACGCCCGCGGAGTTTTTCGAACCCTATGACACGGCGATGGCGGATTTCCTGCGGTCCGCGCGCCGGGAACTGGCCCTCCTCGCCGGCCGCGCCGTCCTGACGCTCAGTTCGTCGCGCTACAACGCCGGCGAGCTGGAGGAGGCCGGGTACCGCAACAACTCCATCCTGGGCAATTTTGCGCGGGTGCCTCCTTTTTCGCCGCGCGACCGGGGCGACGCCCCACCGCGGATTCTTTTTGTCGGCAGGGTGGCCCCCAACAAGTGCCAGCACCACCTGGTGCCCGTGTTCGAGGCGTGGCGCCGGCTCTTCTGCCCGGAGGGCGAACTCCTGCTGGTGGGGTCGCGCGATGCGTGTCCCCGGTATTCGCGCGTGGTCGAGGCGGCCGCCCGCGTGGCCGCCCATGTGACCCTGGCCGGCCACGTGCCCGACCCTGTCTCCCTGTACGGGGACGCGGATCTTTTCGTCAGCATGAGCGAACACGAGGGGTTCTGCATGCCCATCGTGGAGGCGATGGCGGCCGGGATGCCCGTGGCGGCCTATGCGGCATCGGCTGTCCCCGAAATACTTGGCGACGGCGGGGTCTGCTTCTCCGGCAAGGATATCGGCGAGGTTGCGGCACTGCTCCAGTCCCTCATCGCGAATCCGGCCCGGATGGCCCTGCTGCGGGAGGCGGGGCGCGCGAGGGCGGCCTGCTTCAGCCATGAACGGCTTGCTTCCGGGTTGCGTGAATGCCTCGGCGCGGCGGGGCTGGGGTTGTGAACCCCGTTCCGCGCATCCCCGTGCGATGCCGGGTTTTGGCCGCCATCCTCACCGTGGGTGCGGTCGTCCGGCTGGTTGCCCTGGACCGCATCCCGCCCGGAATGTGGTATGACGAGGCGATCTACGCCCTCGACGGGCTCTCCATCGGCCACGGCAACTGGCCCATTTTCTTCTCCACCGAAGGACACCCGCGCGAACCGCTTTACATCTATTACCTCGGGGGCTTCTTCTCGCTGTTCGGCCATTCGGTCCTGAAGGCGCGGGTTGCCAGCGCGCTCTGGGGCATTGCGGCGGTGGCGCTGTTCTGGCCCGTCGCCCGCCGCCTCCTGGGTGACCGCTGGGGGCTTGCGGCCACCGGCGCTTTCGCGGTGTTCCGCTGGCACATCCACTTCAGCCGCACCGTGTTCCGCGCCCTGCTGCCGTCGTTCTTCCTTCTCGCCGTCGTGCTCTTCTTCCTCCGGTGGAAGGAGAAGCGCCGTCCGGCCGATGCCATCGCCTGCGGGCTGTTTCTGGGCGCGGGCGCGTACACCTACCTGTCGTGGCGCCTGGTGCCCCTGATCCTGCTGGCGTGGTGGGGGTGGATGTTCGCGCGCGGCGAGCTGCGGTGGCGGCGCGACTGGCGCCCGCTCGCGCTGGTGCTCGGCACCGCGTTCCTCGTTTTCGTGCCCCTCGGGGTTGATTACGTCCGCAACCCGTGGCATTTCACCGGACGGACCGGCGAGGTGTCCATGTTCGTGAAAACCATCGAGAAACCCGGCCCGGACGGGAAACCCGTGTCTGTGGAGGTTCGCAAATCCCCGGCCGAATTGGTCGCGGATCTGGCCGGCAATGCGCGCGACGTGGCGCTGATGTGGACCGTGAAAGGCGACCATGTCGGCAAGCACAACCTTCCCTACGCCCCGGTGTTTGACTGGGCGTCGGGGTTCTGCTTCTATGCGGGCCTGGTGTGGTGCATCGCCAACCTCCGGCGCCGCCACGAGGCCGTGCTGCTCCCCGCGTGGCTGTTCGCGATGAGCCTCGCGAGCATCTTTTCCTTCGGTGCGCCAAACCTGCTGCGGATGCAGGGCGCGGCGCCGGCCGCCGTGCTGACGATGATTGCCGGAATGCGGTGGATCGGCGACGGAGCGGGGCGTTTCGTGTCCCGGCGCACGCTGGTGGCGCTGGGTGCGGCGACGCTTCTGGTTTACGGCGGACTGCAGCTGGACGTGTACTTCCGGCGTTTCCCCATGTCGGACGACGTGCGCCGCGAATTCAACACCGAGATGTTCTACGATCCGGCCCGACTGGCGCTTGCGGCCGCCGGGAATGCGGCCGAGGTCTGGGTACCGGCCGAACTGGCCGACCACCCGACCTTCGCGTTTGTCGTTTACGGGCTGCCGCAGCTGCGCCGATACGGCCCTGCGGAGGACGTGCCGACAACCGGCCCGCGACCGCTCGCCCTTCTGGCCACGGCCCGGAGCGAATCCCTGGCCGCGGAGAAGGGTGGCGATCCCGTGGAGAAATTCCGCCGGGCGGGCGGGCGGCTGTCCGGTGTTGCTGAAATCACGGTGCCCGCCGCGGCTTCCGGACCCCGCCGGCGCGCGAAGTGGGCCGAGCTGTGGATTCTCCGGTGAGCGCGTGACAGTGCTTGCCTGTTTTGCGCGGACGGTGTCCAACCGGTGGCCATGGCGGTAAACCGGGAGCCATGATTTACCTCGACCACTGCGCGACGACGCCGCTCGATCCCGCGGCCGCCGAGGTGATGGCGCGCACGGCGCGCGACTGCTTCGGGAACCCCGGCAGCCTCCACACCGCCGGGCGTCGCGCCGCAAAAGTGCTGGCCGATTCGCGCGGCGTGCTCGCCGAGTCGCTGGGCGCGCGCCCCTCCGAGATCCTTCTCACGTCCAGCGGCACCGAGGCAAACAACGTCGTCATCGCCACCGTCGTCGCGCACTTCCGCAGGCGGGAAACCGTGCACATCGTGACCACGCCGGCCGAGCACGCAAGCATCTACAAGCGCCTGGAGTGGGAGGCGCGCGGCGATTCCCACGCGCTGGACGTGAGCGTGGTGGCGGTGGACCGCGGGGGCAGGCTGGACGCCGATGCCCTTCGCGCTTCCGTGCGCGACGACACCCGCCTCATCTCCGTCCTGCACTGCAACAACGAGACCGGCGTGCTGCAGGACCTTGACCTGCTCAGGGAGATCAAGCTGGCCCACCCGCGCACCCTGCTCCATCTCGACATCGTCCAGAGTTACCTCCGGGCGCCTTTTGACACGGGGCTCTTCCCCGCGGATTTCCTGACCGCCGCCTCCCACAAGGTTCACGGGCCGAAGGGGGCCGCCTTTCTCTATGTGCGCGACGGCCTTTCCGTGGAGCCCCTCCTCATCGGCGGCGCCCAGGAGAAATTCCGTCGCGCGGGCACGGAGGACGTGGCCGCCGTGGCCGGATTTGCGGAGGCCGTCCGGCGCGCCCCGCACCCGGCCGAATACCGGACGCGCCTGGCGGAGATGGAAGCCGCGTTCCTGGAGACCCTTGCCGGGGAGGGCGCGGAGTTCCGCATCAACGGCCCCGCCGACGGCGCGCTCCGAATGCCGGGGATCGTGAGCCTTGCCTTCCCCGGGGTGCGCAACAAGGAGGACCTTCTCATCGCCTGCGACCTGGAGGGCCTGATGATCTCCAGCACGTCGGCGTGCCATTCCGGGGTCGTGGCCGATTCCCATGTCCTCCGCGCCATGGGTGTCCCCGAAACACTCCGGAACGGGTCCGTCCGCCTCGGGTTCGGGCGCACCCTGGGGCGCGCGCAGGTGATCGAGGGGGCGCGCATCCTCGCCCGCGCGGCCCGGCGCGTTTCCGGCGCGGCGTGATCCCGGCCCGCGGCGCTAGTCGTCCACCAGCGGGCTCGAGTACACTTCCACCCGGTCCAGCGTGACGTTGCCCTGCTCCAGGGCGGAGTTCGCCCCGAAGCTCGTCGAATCCAGGAGGTCCAGTCCCACACGGATGTCGCGCCGCGAGTCCGCGTCCGCGCCCGGACCCGGCTGGCCGGCGATGTTCGGCATCCGGTTTGCCAGCGTGCCGCCGCTTTCCGGCCGGATGTCCGCGCTCATCGGCGTGTGGAGTATCACATTGTACCACCCGCCATTCTCGCTTCCGATCTTGTCCGGGTTCTGGCACCCGATCCCGGGCAGGGCCTCCGCGGCGATGGCATTGTTCTGCGGGCCCGCCGCCTGGGATCCGCCCAGTTCCAGTTTCTGCGACCAGGCAAACCGGATCGAGCGCGTGCGCAGGCGGATCTGCGCGTTAAGGTTGGTCTGCTGGGTGGAGGTCACATGGTAACGTACGCGATACTGCCGCCCCTCGCTCACCCGGGCGTAGGTCGCGCGGTTGGTGCCCGGGCTGAAATCCCGCACCACGGTGCCGATGATGCTGCCCGGCACCTGTGTGGAATCCAGCGTGACGCCGAACGGCCCCTCGCTGTACGTCGGCAGCGGGTTCAGCGGGTTGGTGTCCACCGTTGGGAAGTCGCCCTGGTTCACCGCCGGCACCAGGTTCGTGATGCTCAGGCTCGAGTTGGGGAGGGACTGCTTGAACCCGCCCGCGTCGCTGGAGGTCGGCTGGTAAAACCGGATGAGATCCTCGGAATCCACCGCGGAAACCGGGTAGGTGCCGATCACGCATTCGGTGAGGGCCAGGTAGCCATTGTCCTGCGGGTCCGTGCAGAAGGCCTCAAAAGCGCGCAGGACGCCCTCGGTGTTGGGGTTGTTCACGAGGAATGGCACGTCCACGGGATCGAAATCCACGCGGTACAGGGACGGCTTGCCGGCGTCACTGGACGGACGGAGTTCGCGCGACAGTGTCTGGTTGCCCGTGTCCAGGTTCGTGTGGTTCTGCACCTCGAGCATCGAGGTCATGGCGAAACGCGTGGCCAGCCGGAGCCGCATGTTCGGGATCGTGTTCTGAAGCGAAGGATTGGTCTGCCCGCCCGTGTACACATAGAACTTCCCCCGGACGACGCGGTCGGCGCCCACGGCCGAATAGGGCAGCCACTCGCTGGATGCGGCGATGACCCCGGCGGCGCGGAAGCGTGCGGGGTCGGCCGTGATGGTGGCCCGCCAGGCCGTGTTGGTGCCGTCGTACGAGGACTGCGCGAATCCCGGCGTGCTGAAACCGAAGTTGTTCCAGCCCGCGCTTGTGGGGAAAGTGCTGTCCTGCCAGGTCTCCACGCTGGGCGAGAGGCGCGCGATGAACCCGTCGCGCGTGCCGCCCTGCTTGTTGGAGTACACCCCGCCCGAAGTGGGGAAGTCCGTGGATTCGGTATCCGCCGACATAGGCATCCCCCCCCGCCACAGCCAGGGCGTAAGCCACGTCCTGGCTTCCGCCTCCCACGTGCGTCGAGTAGATCAGCGACGTGCCCCCGGACGAGAATTTGGAGGCAAACGCGTCTCCCGCCCCCTGGTACGAATCCTCGAAGCCGTTAAGGGTCGGAAAATCGATGGAGAAGGTGCTTCCCGCGATGACGGGGTTGCCGGCGGGATCCAACCCGAGCGCCAGTCCGAGGTCTTCGCCGGAACCGCCCCAGTAGGTTGAGAAAATCAAGCCGGAGCCGCTGGCGGTGAGCTTGGAGAGGAAGGCGTCGTAAATGCCGCCGAAGTGGACGCTCTGCAGCGCGTTCCGGGTCGGGAAATCGCAGGCCGAAGTGTAACCCGTCACCACGATGTTCCCGAACGCGTCCAGCGCCACAGCGGTCGCCACATCGCGCCCGTCGCCGCCCGGCATGGGGCAGTTGCCGCCCAGGAAGGTGCTGTAACTGAGTTTGCTGCCGTTGCTCGAAATCACGGACACGAACGAGTCGCTGAATCCACCGCCGTACCCGAACTGTAACGCGTCGTTGGTCCTGGGCAGGTTCGTGGATGAAGTGTCGCCCACGACATAAACGTATCCCGTGCCGTTCTGGGTGATTCCGACCCCCTCATCGTAGTTCGTGCCGCCCAGGAATGTGGACCAGTTCAGCGAGGTGCCCGTGGAATTGAGCGACAGCACAAACGCGTCCACGCTGCCGCCGTAGAGCGACTGAAAGGCGTTCTTGGTCGGGAACGCGGAGGACGCGGTGGCGCCCGTGACGTACGCGTTTTTCGAGGCGTCGAGGGACAGGTTGGATGGAAATTCGTCAAAGGAGCCGCCGATGCGGGTGGAATAGGTCAGGGCTGTCCCCGTCGCGTTCAGTTTCAGCACGAAGACATCCGCGCCGCCGGTCGTTCCCAGCAGGGTGGTCTTGGGGAAGTTGGACGAGTAAGTGTCGCCGCAGACATAGGCGGCTCCCGTGGAATCCACGGCGATGCCAAGCCCCTCGTCGGCGAACGAGCCGCCGATGTAGGTCGAGTAAACGCGCCCCGCGGTCCCGCTGGTGTTCGGGTTGATCTTCGTCACGAACACATCGCTGTCGCCGCCCTGGTAGGTGGTCTTGTATGCGCCCGTGGTTGTCGGGAAACTGCCGGTGGTCGCGCCCGTCACGTAGATGCGTCCCGACGAGTCCGTGGTCATCGCGTAAATCTCGTCCGTGCCCGAACCGCCCAGGTACGTGCCGTAGCTCAGCACGGGATCGATCACCAGCGGCAGGCCGCGATCGTATCCGCCCACCTCGAAACGCACGCGGTTGCCCGCGTCCACCACATACCGCCCCTCGACCGCCACCCGCCCGCCCGAGGGCGCCCGCTGGTACAACTCCGGCTTGCGCATCAGCACCGCGCCGCCCGGAACCAGCAGGTCCAGCCCGCCGTCCTCGCGCAACTTCAGCGCGTCCGCTCCCAGCACCTCCAGGCGGATGTTGCCGGGATCCGCCCCCGGCGCGACCTCAAAATCGTACTCCAACTCGCGCTGGTTGCCGTAGAACACGGCGTCGATTCCCGGATAAAGTCCGGCGCGCCGGACCCGCCCGAAGTGCGGAACCCCCACACGCCAGTGTTTCGGGTCATTGCCCAACAGGTAGTTGGACTTCGACTCCATCGGTTCCTCGGGCTGGAATTTGGGGCGGCTGCACGCGCCGGCAAACCTCAATGTGACCACGGACGAGGCAACTATGTCGTCTTTTTGTGCAAACCGAGTCCGGTTTCTGGCCACCGGGTCCGCCGGGCGTTTTCGGCTCAAGTAGATGGTCGCCTCGGAACCGCCCAGGCCAACCCAGTACCCGGCGCCCCGGGCCAGGTAATCAAAACAGGGGGCTGTCTGCCCCATGTTCGGCTCGAAATGCAGGGGCAACCCCAGCATCTGCCTGGCCACCTGCTCGCGCGCTCCCGGAGCGGGGGACTGGGCTAGGGCGGCGGGTGAGCTGGACGGGAACAGGAGGGCGGCAATGACGACGGCGCTGGCCGGAACGAGAGGACGCATGGGGACTCCTTGGGGTTCTTCTTCGTTGGAAACCAATACGGGGACGCCCGATTCACGGGGGAATCCGGACAGACACTCCAGCACGGTTCGGGCCACATCTGCGAATCTCCCCCGTGAAGGCGAAAAACGGCAGCCGAATCGCCGTTTTCCGGCCCCCGCATTTCGCCCTGCGGACCGTTTCCGGTTGATTGTCCGCGGCCCGAAGCGCATCCGTATAGCAGAAGTCATGCATCCGCCCGCGGAGCCACCCGCGGGCGCTGCGGACCGCATTGAAAACGGCGCCAGATTCCCGGGCGCCCCACCTGGAAGGGGAGAACACCATATGGCTATCCGCATCACCGGCCGCCAGGTCGCCGTCACGAAGCAGATCCGAGATTACATCGAGAAAAAACTGCCCCGGCTCGAAAAGTACGCCGAGCGCATCCACAGTATCGAGGTCGTGCTGGAAAAGGACCGCTACGACCACCGCGTGGAAGTGAAGATCAAGGACGGCCCCGTTTCAGTGAACGCCAAGGCCAAGGATCCCGATCCGCTCCGGGCCATTGACCTGATCATCGAAAAACTCGAGCGCCAGATGCAGAAGAAGTGGGAAAAAATGCGGGGGCAGAAGAAACGGAAGGGGATGTCCCCCAAGAAGGCGGCAGCCACCGTTGCCTCGGACCCCGACGCCTTTCCCCTGGAGGAGGAGGAGCATGGCGGATACTGGCCGGAGGAGAAGGTCCGCGCCTCCAAGACGAGGGCCGCGGTCAAGCGGTCCGCGGCGGCCGACGCCGACCGCAAACGCCGCGTTCCCGTCTTCGTCGAAAAGCTTGGCGTCCGCATTTTCCGCGCGGAGCCGGAGAACCTCGATGTCATGACCCTGGAGGGGGCCGCCGAGGAACTCTTCTTCAAGGACGAGAACTTCCTCTGTTTCACCAATCCGGAAACCGGAAAACTTACGCTGATCTACCGGCGCAAGGACGGCAATTTCGGGTTCTTCGAACCAAACACGGAGTGAACCGAAACCCGGACCGGGGTTTCACCGAGAGCCGCGGCCCCCGCACGCGAACCGGATTCCGTGCGGGGGCCACGATTTCTCCCTTCATCGTGCGGGGGCTGGCCGCCCCCCGGTGTCCCTTTTTTGCTTGTAAACGGATGCCCAACTCCCATCCAAAGGTAATGCCATGAAAACCAGACTTCTGCCCGTCACCGTGCTGGCATGCGCCCTGATGGCGCTCGCCACCCTGCCCGGATGCACCACTGTCCAGCCCAGCGGCTGGCTTCAGGATTACCACCGCCTCAACCATGTTGGGGGAGTTCCCATCGAGCAGGTCTGGATTCAGCCGGAGTTCGACATCCGCGACTTCCGCGTGCTTTACATCGCCCCCGTCCAGATCGATCCGGTCTCCTACCGCCGCCACGGCGAGCAGGACCACCAGGCCGCCCAGCGCCTGGCGGCCGCCTTCCGGGCCACGCTGGAGAAGAACCTCCGCGAATCCGCGGTCATGCCCGTCATCACCACCGACCCCTATTGGTCCAACGCGCGCCAGCAGGCCCTGACGCTGGAAACGCGGATCACCGAGTTCAATTCCGGCAATCCGGGGGCGCGCGCCTTGATCGGCATGGGTGCGGGGGCCACCGAGGTCCAGATCGAGGGCCGCATCATCGAGAACAAAACCGGCCGCCGCCTGTGCGAGTTCGCCGACCGCCGCCTCCACCCGGGCGGCACCCTGATGCTCGGCTCCAAGGGCGCCAAGGACTCCGAGTTCCTCATCGGCATCGACATGAAGCAGATCATGAACGGCATCGTGAAGCTGTTCGTCTTCATGCGCGAGGAAGGCTCCCCGAACCGCCAGCGGTAAAGGCGGCAAGAGTTATCCACGAAGCGCACGAAGGAACATGAAGAACGGCCAAGACAGGCCGTGAGGCGCTCCGAAACCGGCGCCGGGTTCTTCA
>JADHEF010000536.1_pt1 | contig 37189 bp, 31 predicted proteins | sample 8952391 | NCBI WGS metagenome assembly JADHEF01 (sample SAMN16124439, study PRJNA663245) | bioreactor sludge metagenome | isolation source: sludge (nitrite) | place: India:Bengaluru | collected 2019-02-28 | reverse complement strand
TGAGCAACCGACGCTTGCGATTGAAAACTCGCTATTTGTTCAGCGCTTCCCTAGGCGCCGGATCAAGTGCAGTTTGTCTTGCACCAGTTGATCGGCCACCATGCGGAAGCTTTCGTTTTTGAGCAGATCGGCGAACCCAGAAAGTGGCGCACGAGGCAGGCGCAGGCGTAGGTAGAGGACATCGACCATGCGTTCGGCAAAGTTGCGAAGTTTGACCAGTGCGCTTTCGGGATCAACGTAGGCGTAGTTTTCCGCGTAGCCGCCCATGTTGGCCAGCTCGGGGTAGGCCGGGCGCAACGGTTCAAAATTCAGTGATTGAATGTCCTGCATCTGCATTCTGGCGGTCTCGTCGATCTGTTTGCATCGATTATCGCGAGAAGCGTGCCAGCCTCCTTTATTCTTTCGTTTCTTCGGAATTCAGTCCCAATCTGTCCATCCAGTTGCCAAGGGTCTGGTAGTTGGAGAAGCCCAACATTTCGGCGGCTTTCTTCTTTTTCTGCCCGCTTTTCTCCATCGCCCTATCGATGTAGCGACGCGAAATTTCATCAAGAAGCTGTTGCAAATCAAAGCCATTGCCGAGAGGACGATCAAGAACACTTTCGTTCTTACGCCCGATTTGTACGATCGAGCGTTGAATGTCTTCAGGCTTGATCGTCGGACTGTTTGACCAAATCGCTGCCCGAAGCAGCGTGTGATAAAGCTCTCGAATGTTTCCCGGCCAATCGTGAGAAAGTAGAATTTTTCTTGCCTCGGGAGAAATTTCTTTACTTTGCGACTCCGGCTTGTCTTTGGCATCTGCATTCAACTGACGGAGGAAATGGTCGATCAGCAGGTCGACGTCGCCGGTTCGGTCGCGCAAAGGCGGCAAGTTCAGAATGCCAACGGCCAGACGGTGGAAAAGATCTTCACGGAATCGTCCTTCGGCCACATCTGTCGCCAGATCGCGATGCGTCGCTGCGATGATCCGCACATTGATCTTGACCGGCTTGGATTCTCCCAGCGGCGTGATCTCGTGCTGCTGAAGAGCCCGCAATAGGCGGACCTGGGCATCCAACGGGAGATCGCCGATTTCATCGAGAAAGAGAGAGCCTCCATCTGCTTCCCGAAAATGCCCCTTGCGGTCGCGATCCGCCCCCGTGAATGCGCCTTTTTTGTGGCCGAACAACTCCGCATTGACGAGCTCTCTCGGAATGGCGCCGCAGTTTACTGGGATAAACGGACCGCTTGCCCGCTGGCTCGCCGCGTGAACGGCCTCCGCAAAAAGCTCCTTACCCGTTCCTGTTTCGCCAAGGATCAGCACCGGCACATCGTGCGCGGCGATGCGTCTTGCTAGGTCAATCTGCTGCCTCATTTCCGGGCTGCGATGAACAATCCGGTCGAATTCGGGGGTGTCGAGCGGCGCATCGGCCAAACGCTCGATTCGGTCACTGCTGCGCTTGAGGAACTCGGGCAGGAATTCGTTGGCTAGGTCGAAGAAGAAATCGACCGATTGAAGCCCTTGTTCCCTGGATGTCTGAATCAACCGTGCGGGAAATCGCGTTTTGGCCAGAATAATCCAGATGGCCACCATGGCTGGCGTACCTGGGCTGAGGTGAAAGGTGAGTTCCACACCCTCTTGCGGCAGGCGCAGCTGCATCAATTCGGCGCAGACCTTCTCGTAGATACTCGCGTAGTCGATCGGACTGGCAAGCTCGATTTGCATCAAGTCTGGATCACAACAGCCTGCTTTCTGCCTCAACCACTCGCAGTAAAGGCTGCAGCGCTGAAAGTCCTCGTTTGTGAGCAGATGGATGCGGTCAAACGGTGCGTGGTTCAGGAGGGCCGTAGCAATGGGGCCAACATCCGCTCCGCCGCTTTCGGAGCACTGAAGATCCGTTCGGCCAATCCAGGAAATGAGCCAGCTTTTCTTTTTCATAGGCAAGATGATAACGCCATCTTTATCCAAAGATAAAGTTATTTATCCAAACAGAAGATGACGCGACGAACGCTGTGTTCTTGTTGAGAAAGCGAATTAGAAGAATTTCAATAACAAACCAGACGGTTAGGTCTTTTCTTACGCTGTGTCGCCTATCTGGCACCACCCTTGCACTATTGGCATCGTACTTTTACTAACACGAGGAAGATTTCCCTATGCAGACACAACACTTCGCCCGTTTCGCCCCGGTTATCAAATCTCTTGCGGCAGACGAGTTGGCCGTGACAGCTACGCCAAACAAAAAACTGCGGCTAGCGCAGAGTGGAGGGGTTGAAGTGTTTTACGCGCCATTCGAATACATCAACCCGGCGGCGCGGATCGTCATCGTGGGCATTACGCCGGGGCGTACTCAAATGATGAACGCGCTCAGAGAGGCCAAGCGCCAACTCGACAACGGCGCCGATCACCTCTGTGCGTTGAGTGCTGCCAAGAGAACAGGGGCGTTTTCCGGAAGCATGCGGCCGAATTTGGTGGCGATGCTTGATTGCGTCGGCGTCAATCGTTGGCTTGGAATCGATAGTTGCGATGCGCTGTTCGGGAAGGCTGCGGACTTGGTACAGACAGCGTCAGTGCTAGCCAATCCAGTATTCATCAATGGCGAAAACTATAACGGGACTCCTAACATGATTCGGCATCCGATGTTAAAAGAGCAACTGCTGACGCACTTTGGCCAGATGGCAAGAAGTTTGCCAAACGCCTTGTTCATTCCTCTGGGAGACAAAGTCGCAGAAGCCATGAATTACGTTGCGGATCAAAAAATGCTGGATCGCCGCCACATCCTTGACGGCCTTCCGCATCCGTCGGGCGCGAATGCTGAGCGAATCGCCTACTTTCTGGGGAAGAAGCAAAGAAAAGACCTCTCTGCGAAGACGAATCCTGAAAAGCTTGATCAATCACGTCAAAGTCTGATGGAGCGAATCAATACCCTGGCTCAAGACCGACAACCCCACGTTTAGGCTGAGCGACTATCACAAAGAAATAAGGCCGAAAGGATGTCATGACCACCAAATGCCCTGTTGCGTCGTTCATTCGCGAAAAGATCTCCACTTCCGGCAAGACTGTTGAGGAAATCGGCCTGCAAGCGGGCTTCGGGAGTACCCGAGAACTTTTGGCGGTCACGGAAGAACAAAAGCAGTTGCCTTGGGAAAAAGTAGCTCCCCTATCCAGGGCGCTGGGGATTGAGTCCGGGTCGCTGCTGAAGCTGTGCGTTACAACATACTCTCCCGAATTGTGGAAGGCGATCGGGCCCTTGCAAGAATCGGCTATTACGAAAGACGAACTACGAATGATTCGCGCTTGGCGTATTTATGTTGGGACTCCTTACATCGCCGGACTATCAGAAAAATCTCAGGAACTCCTTGATGCATTCTTGCGATCGTTACGTACCAATCCGACGATTCATTGAGTGTCAGAACAAGGCAAGTGCTCTATTGGAGAGTGCATATGAAAAAACTCGCAGTCTTTCTTACACTCATCTCATTCAACGCGTTTTCCACGGACGACAGTGACGCAAAGATCACTTATGTCGGGCTGGGCCGATATGCCTGTAAAGGCGACAGCTACAAATGCGCGAAAATTGATGCAAACAACCGTACCCTTGATGCACAGCGGGAAACACGGGATAGGGAGCGAATGGAGAGTGACAGGGAACGACGCCCGAGGGACGTTGAGCTAGACACGAATCCGAGAAATCGTTAGTTCCTTCATCAATCAAGACAATGGCCAAGAATGAATTCGTCGGCGTTTGAGGTCGTTTGGCAGGCTGTTGCAATACCCCGCGCCTTGACGGGGATGGTCGACAATATGATCGGGATGTTTTCGAGTTGAGGAACGGGGCGGATAGAGGTCGAATGTTAGAGTTCATTGAACAGGTAAGTGGTCATTGAAGGCTGAAGGGCGGCTTAATGCCAGGATGCCGCCAGACACGGATCATCAGGGCAACGGCGGCTCCGGCCGACGAGCCGGAATCGCCCGGCCAGCAAGTTTCGAAAAAATCCTGTCGTAAGGCCAATTCACACAGATCGGCCAAAGCGGTCGGCCGCCAACACGATTTCAAACAGCCGTTTTCAGCTTAAAGCGGCCAGCCATATGTCTCTGGACTTCGTTATCATTTTTTATGAGCCGTTTTGTATTTGGACTACATGAACATCCGATAGTCGTAGACATCGTTCACGATGCCGGGCGATTGCTTCACCACTTCAGCAAAGACCTGCGAGTAAACGAGCGTTACTGGCAGCGTCTTATATAGCGTGTTGTTATTCCAGTCGACCTTTGTAAGAGCAAGAATACTCGCACATGTCGCATGCCATCCTCCGGCACCGGAGAAACGGCGCAGCATTATTGGACGGGGGAGAGGTTTGAGCGGTGCCTCTTTGAAAACCGGTTGATTGGGTTTCTGCTGGTTGACGCCATGGACAGCTCCTTGCGTCCAAAGCAGGCACTCGTTTTCGGTGAGCGGCTGGTAAAGGCCACGATCAACGGAATATCCGGCTGGGCTCGGTTTTTTGTTCCGGTCGTTCGGCCCTTCAATCTTCAACCCATACCAATTGGATCTGCGCACGATCTGAACTAGTTCTATCTCCATCTTCGATCCGAAGGCATCGAATGCTCCTTGGATTTCATCCTCGGTGAAGTGCGTCGTCTTGTGGACGTAAATTTTCTTTGGCATGCGACCGTTGTGTGAGTTCTGATAAAGCAGCAGGCTTTTCGACAGAACTGACTGCATTTCCTGATACGTCAGGTAAGGATTGCCCTTGCGATCGGTCGTGTACTCACGCGTATCGTAGGCAATGAACTCGAAGCCAGTGCCGTCTGGATCGAAGACCTGGCTGCAACAGGTACTATATTCCGCGCCGCTCTCAAGTTTTTTGATGGCGTAGCTGAGTCCGATATAGGCCTCGTCCTTGTCCCAGTCAGAGAGCTTCCATGGAATGCCGTTTGCCTTTGCATACAAGGCGACGCTCATCCCCCAAGCGACCTGCGCGCGGCACTTACGTTCGAACATACTGTCATTGGTGATCTGAATCGGAATATTAAGCGGCGCGACCTTCGCTTTGATTCGGTCATGAAGATTGAAACCTTCGTACACATAAGACGCCTTCCAGGTGGCAGGCAAGTGGACAATCAGAACGTCGAACGTGTGCTTGAGCTTCTGTAGCGGGAGGATGGCCTGCAAAATCACGTCAACTAGGCTGCTGCCGTATCCGGTGCCAGCCAAGGCGTTGCATTCGTTCGGCATGGCAATGCGTAAGGTGTTAGTCGCCGGGACAAGTCGCGCGCGAAAAACCTTCTCAAACCCTTCGTACGCCATGTAGTAGTTGGGAGCTTCACGCACTTGTTGCTTGTTGATCAGTTCATTGACGAGCACATCAAGCTTGGGAAGGAGATCGTTGGGCGCGAGGTAAGCGAGGCGAACCAACTTTGGTGCACCGATGTCGAGACTATAGGGGCCGTAATCCGTCAGGCCCCGTAGCGGATGCACGTGAGTTTTTCCTCCCGCGAAGAGCAGTTTCGGTTCTGGCAAGATGGAATTCGCCGGCAGCGCATTGGGTTCGCTAGACATTCCTGTCGCTCCTTCTGCTGAAGGCGGAACGCATGCTGATCTGAAATTGCGCAGGATGTTCGGTGTCTTTGTATGCAGTCACGCTAACGTCGCCCTTACCAACACCTCCGAGAAGAATTTCGATCCAAGCACTGAGAAGATTGGATGCCTGTCTGTTCCATCGGTTTATCTTTCTCTTGTAGAGAAAGTCGATTGCTTCTTCTCGCATCTTGTTTGGAGAGATCCAAACATCTGGTTGCAACAGCAGCCATAACTGTCCGTTGCATTCTTCGACCTTCAGCGAAACGGCTTCTGCCCAGTAGACATCCTTGAGGCCGAAAACCTGGCCATTAACAACGCCCTTGTGGAACTTTCCGTCCCAATCTGTCCGGGAGAGTGCGTCTCGCAAAGGTTTTAAGGCGTCGCTGTCCGCCTCTTTATGTTGAGTGATGGCATACCAAGTCTTGTCCTGCTTACGCAACTGGAGAGGCTTATCGGCTATCAATGCGTTTGCAACGGTTTGCTCCACCATCGACTTCAAGTAAGTCGAAGAGTCGATCGCACGCATCAGATCATCGATTTTGAATGGCGAAACCAACTTCACGCGTTTCGGCTCGTAAATTTCGGCGAGCTCCTTGCCGTCCCCCCAAAACAAAACACGGTCCGTGTAACACACCGAGCAAAGAGGTTGCTTCTCGAACAAAACGGTTTTCAATAGCCCGATGTCTAAAGCTCCGTCGTAATCGATCGTGCCGCAGGTGTTCGGAAATTCAGTGATTTGAAGCGCGTTCGTGCGAAGCATAGGAAACGCCGTTCCGCCGGGAGGCAGTGGAATCTTTACTGGCCTCGCTGTGGCACTTCTGACCTTTGCATCAATGTCCGGATTCTTCTCGGCGACCAGTCGCCATATTTTCGCGAGCATCTCGTCGAACGTACCGGTTTCGACGATGCCGCCTTTGATCCCTTTGCTATGCGCATAGTCCATCAGTTCGCGCACGGGCGCTTCAACGCGAGAAATCCGTGTGACTGTCCAAAACAGTCCATGTGGAAAAGCGTTGTTCTGATCGATGGCTTCGCGGAACATTGCCATCACGTTGCCATCGCGCCCACTATATCCGCTGACAACCATCCCGAAGCGAACAGCTGCGGCCACAAGACATTGCTGAATTTCACGGTCATTGTGAAGCAGATCGTCGGTCAGGTTCTTCACACTCTGATACCGAAAATCGCCGTGAACCTTCGCGTAGAACGGAAATCTTTCAGCGTTCAACGCTTCAAGCGCTGCGTAGGAGCCTTCAAGATGGAAGGTCGTCAGATTCTTTCCTGAAATTGAGGCGTAAGCAGATTCGACAACCTCATCGAAATTCGTTGTGAAAATAACCCGTGCAAGACCAAGGTGGAGGAGTGCTGCTAGCGTGCGGTGACCGATCGTCGAGGAAATCTTCTCTGACGCAAGTGCTTTATTGAGATATTTCTGTTGCGCTGCATAGTCTTTCCCGAACAGCAGCGCGAAATAGAAGGAGTATTCGGCCGGATCCCAAAGGGGCGGGAAGTTTTTACTGTCCATGTACGCCTGTATGCGGGCCTGGACAGATCGATTGCTTACATCGTGTGCTACAACGTCTTGATTTTCCTGAGTGCAGTAGTAACGGAGCTTGAGATCCCAGGTTAGGTCCGTTGCTGTCGGAAGACCGGAACTGCGTGACGCCCCAGCTCCGAGAAACCACATTAGCTGCTGCCCTGTTTGGGCGACATGCTGGCGGAAATCGATTTCCTTGATTTCTTGCGCAGACATTCTGGGTTATTCCTCTTCTTTTTCTGCCCAATCTACATAAGACACTCAGGCTCCGTGAGACTTTGTGTTAATTGGATGCTTTCCTTCATACGGTGCCCAGATACGAGACTAGAAAAGGTGATCAACCATCCCGATTACCGATAGACAGCGGCCATTGTAGCCCTCCGTCATCAAAGTCCGCAAAAGCTTGCGAGAAGTGATCGGCCAAAGCTAGCATTCAGTTTCGACTGAGTTGTTACCTGTTCAAAAATCGTGACTTCCTCGTGAGGCGCCAAATTGCGGTCCGCTATTCCCTTGTTCGGCCATTTCTGGCATTCGCCTTCTTCAAGCCTTGTGGCTGGACTGGAGAGGAAAGCTGACGTCACCGCTACAACGAAACAGAGCAATTCACTGCGGCGATTGTGCGACATCACAACGAAATTTCAGCATTTACAAAAGCCAGATCATTCGCTTGTCGTACAATTTTGTTCGTACTGCGGACCTTCTTTACCGGAGGCTTCGGAAGCCACGACGTGCTCCGATTTGCCGTATCAAGCAGAACTACAGCTCCGAATAGAACGGGGCGCATATCGGGGCATCATGACAACCTTTGATCATCTGTTGAACTTGTCCAAGGCAGGGGCACCCCTGTTGCATGTCGCGTCGTATGAATGGGAGCGCGTACGTGGCCTGGTTACCGGACTATCCAACCGATTGAACCTCCCTCTCCGTGTTTGGAGTCAGTCCACCGGCTTGCTTGCCTGCAACCAAGATGGGAAGACTAGCGTTGATGATGGTGCGGCGATCGACCCGATGGAGGTGCTTAGGCAAATCCACGGTTCAGAAGATGCAGGCATCTGGCTCTTGGAGGACTTTCAGCCGTTTCTCCGTGAGGAGCACCATCCTCTGCTGCGCTGGCTCCGCGAGATCGCGCGCCTGCCTGCAACGCCACGCAAGCTCGTTGTGTTGTCCACTCCTCTGCCTGGGCTGCCGATGGACCTCCGCAAGGAGATCCCGACAATCGAACTGGAACTCCCTGGCGTCGAAGACCTGCGTATCGTTCTTGGGGATACCGCCTCGGCATTGGGTGTCCACGCCTCAGCCGATGAAGCACTACTCGACGCGGCGCGTGGTTTAACCGTCATGGAGGCTCGCCTTGCTTTTGGCAAGGCAGCAGCCGAACTAGGCCGACTAGACCATGGATCCGTGCCGCTCGTGGCGCGGGAAAAAGAGCGCATCATCAAGCAGAGCGAGGTGCTGGAATACTATCCAACCGATGCCAGCATGGCCGACATCGGCGGCCTCGCTCAACTCAAGGAATGGCTGGACCGACGTGGGCGCGCGTTCGGCACTGGTGCACGCGACTTCGGCCTCGACGCCCCAAAAGGTGTTCTGCTCTTAGGTGTGCAGGGGTGCGGCAAGAGCCTCCTCGCAAAGGCCGTAGCGGCGACGTGGCAGTTTCCTCTGTTGCGCTTCGACATGGGCAAGGTCTTCGGCGGTATCGTCGGGCAATCAGAGGGCAACATCCGCACGGCGCTGCAGGTCGCGCAGGCGCTCGCGCCCTGCGTTCTATGGATCGATGAGATCGAAAAAGGCCTCGCAGGGATGGGCAGTTCCGACCAGACAGACGGCGGCACCACCGCACGCGTCGTCGGAACCCTGCTCACCTGGATGCAGGAGAAAACTGCTCCTGTTTTCGTAGTCGCTACTGCAAACCGCATCGACATGCTTCCGCCTGAGCTTCTGCGAAAAGGCCGCTTCGACGAAATCTTCTTCGTCGATCTTCCGACGCGCGCCGTGCGCGAAGAGATCCTCGCAATCCACCTCAAGAAGAAGGACCGCAAGCCCGAGGACTTCAACATCGCCCAGCTCGCCGAAGACTCCGTCGGCTTCTCCGGCGCAGAGCTTGAAGAGGCTGTGCGCGAAGGGCTCTACGATGCCTTTGCCGAGGGCAGAGAGCTTCACACCGATCACGTGAAGTGCGCCCTCGACAAGACATTCCCACTCTCGCGCACGATGCACGACCAGATCGACAGCCTGCGCCAGTGGGCGAGAGTGCGTGCCAGGCTTGCGGCAGGCGAGCCCCCAGAGCCGCTGCCAAAAGAAAGCTCCGAGGCGCCTCGGCTTCGTCAGGAAACCACCCGCAACCCGTTTATCCCCGGTTCTCGCTCGTGAAAGTGCTGTTCTTTCGCGCGACCGCCGGTCATCCGAAGGTCGCACCAGCGTTGATGAACCAAGCGGCGAACGTGCTGCGGCCGTTCAACCGATTCCTCGGGCAAGCCATCCATACTGCGAAGCAGCGGCAGATCCGCTACCAGCTCCCGTGGGAGCGCGTGCGCAACCTGCTGTCGATCCGGCTGGAGCCTGTCGATAGTCTGCTGCGCGTGCCATGTCGTCCTCCCGGTGTGGTGCTTGCGGACTGGCCGGCTGACAAGGAGCCCGATCTGACTCAGACCGGATTCATCCCCGCACGGGGGGTGGCCGTTCGTTTCGAGGTGGCCACAAAAACCATGAATGGGCTGCTGGTCCGTACGGAGCCGCCCCTTCTTTCGGGTGACCGAGTGATCTGGTGCATGGTTGAGAGCGCAGTAAAGCAAGAAGCGGCACTTCTGCCGCCACACCAAATCAGTGATCTACAGGGACGCGCCCTCAAGCTCGTCGCACCGCCGCGTGCCGACGACGATGAGCGACACTGGCTGCTCCTGGTGGAAGGCGACGTGGGCGACTGCGATCTTGTGGTGGACGGCGCTGAGATCGAGGCTGACGCACTACCAACTTTGGAAGAGCTCCGCAGCGTGCGAGACAAAAACGGCGTGTCCTTCGACGTAAGCGCAGGGATGCTGCGCGTCGAGGAGCTTCCAGCCGAAGGACTCCTTCGGGGCGACAACGGCGTTCGCTACCGCTGGCGTCAAGACGGACGCGATGGAGGCCGCCAGGGATGCTGGATCCAGCTCCTTCCGCCGGAGTCTTCCGAAGCCGATGAGTTCCTCGATCCACGTGCCGCATTTTGCGAGGGTGATGTAAGCGAGGTGCTAACCGACAAGCGACGACGCAAGGACACAACGTTCAAGGTCAAAAGGGTCGATCAGGACCGCTACCAGCTCCTTCTCGACCGCTATCCGCCAGCAGACTCCACGCTGTACCTGCCTGTGGATCTGCAGAACCTGTACCTTCAGCAACGAGCGTTGCGGCAGCTCTCCGAAGTGCCGCTGCCACACCACCATGGCCTGCTTCGCCTGTGTGAAGACCCCGACTACGCGCGCTGGCCACGCGTAGTTCCGGAGAACCTCAACGATGATGCTTGGCGGGCGCTCACAGACGCTACCCGGAGCGGCACTGACGAGCAGCGGTCCTTCGTGCAGAAAGCGCTCGGGAGCCCTGACTTCGCATTCCTCGAAGGGCCGCCTGGCTCCGGCAAGACCACGGCAATTTGCGAGATCGTTCAGCAACTCGTGGAAAAGGGGGAGCGCGTGCTGCTCTGCGCGTCCACCCACGTCGCCATCGACAATGTGCTGGAACGACTGCTGGAATCCTCCTCTCCCATTGATGCAGTGCGGATCGGCAAGCTCGACAAGGTGGATGACAAGGTTCAGGCCACCCAGCTCGATGAGCGGGTGAGTTCGCTTGTTGCCGCATGGCGGCGACTGCCGGCAATGGGAAAGTACGGTGATGCCGAATTGGAGGAGATGGCTGAGCGCACCGTCATCATGGCCGCCAATCTCACCTGCGGCACGACGATGGGTATCGTAAGTCACCCGCTGTTCCGTGATCGTGATGGGGATATGCAGGTGTGGGAACGCCCGATCACCACAATGCCGCATTGGGACGTGCTTATCGTGGACGAGGCAAGCAAAACGCTCATCCAGGAGTTCATGGTTCCTGCGCTGATGGCGAAGCGCTGGATCGTCGTGGGCGATGTCCACCAGCTTCCGCCCTTCGCTGACCGCGCTGACATCGTGGCGAACCTTCGTGATCTTGTGGACGACAATGACAAACCGGTCTTTCCGGCCGATCACCAGCGGGCGCGTTTGCTGCTGTTTCGGCTCATTCACCCCCGACTGCGGCAGGCGAAGATGCGTTGGCTGCTGGTCGAAAAGCCGGGGGTACTGGAGTGGATTGCACGGGAGCTCAAAGCCAAACCCGCACCCGACATTTCCGTGGTCCGAGTCGTCTCGAAGGGCAATCCGTCAAGCGGCCCCATAGACGTAGTGACGGTCGCGCAGCTTCGCGCGGGCAAAGCCGAAGCTTTGCGGCTCGCTGCGGCTGATTGGGTATTGGTTGGCGATGACCTCATCGCCGAAGTCGCAGATCTGTTGCCCACCAACCTGCTTTTGGCAGAAGCGCTATCTGGTACAGGAGCTCCCCTCTTCGAGGGTGACGTGCTGCTCACGCGCCAGGCATGGTGGCTCTCGCGTGCGGGATCACTTCCTCGACCCTATCAGGAACGGAAGTTCCGGCGTGAGGACGTAAGCACCTTTGCGGATGCACAGGCGTGCGAAACCGATTGGTTGCGTCGCAACGATTTTGCGCAGGAGATTGCTTGGCGGCTCACGCGTCTTCATGAGCTTCGACACAGTCGCAACGAACGGGAGCGAAAACGTCTTCGCGACGACATTGCTCGTCTCCAACCGGCCGCGGTCAGCATTGATGAGGCTATTGCCGAGATCGAAGACATCGGTCTTCCGAGCATCCTAGAGGTGCTGCAAGAGGGTATTGGCGTCGACAGAGCAAAGCGACGCAGCGCGCTTACTGCCGGCCTGAAGGTAACACGCACTGGAGATTTCTCTGCCCGCTTCGAAAGCCTGAGCTATCAGCATCGGATGCACGCCGAGATAGCGTCCTTCTCCCGTGAAGTTATCTACGAGGGCCATGCCCTCCGTGATGCGAACACCATTCAGCTCCGCGACACGAAGCTCGGCTGGGACTTCGGTCAATTTCGGGCGCGTCGCGTATGGGCTCACATTGATGGTCGTGAACAGGGTGGCGTAAATAGCGACGAGATCCGGGAGATGAAGAATGTGCTCCGAAACTTCATCGAGTGGGCGAAACAAAAAGGACAGCCTGCGCGGAGCCTGCCGCGCGTATGGGAGGTGGCCTGTCTGTGCTTCTACGTGAAGCAGGAGCGGGCGATCTCGGACATGCTCCGCGAGCTCACCGGAGACGACCGCAAGACTCGATTCACGGTCCGTAATGCCGAAGGAAAAGATCTCGTTGAGATCGTATGCGGCACGGTGGACCGCTTCCAAGGCAGAGAAGCCGATCTGGTCATGCTCTCGATGCGGAACACTCGCCGCGTAGGTTTCCTCGACAGCCCGAACAGGTTGAACGTCGCGGTGACGCGCGCACGTCAGCAACTCATGGTGTTCGGGAATCACGACTACTTCCAAGGGTGCCACGTATCCGAGCTTGAGGCGCTCGCGAGTCGTACTCCCGTTCTCGACAAAACAGAAACCCGCCAGCGGAGGCGCGGCAATCGATGAGATGCGTACTGACAACAACAATTCCCGTAAGCCGCGTCGCGGTGTTTGCCGAAATGGCCTGGATGGAGCACAGACCCGAACTGGGCTTGCTATGCCGCACCGCGCGTGAGCATGGCAACCGCATAAACATCGCCGTCGTGCAGTCGGCTCTCCCGGGATTACCGGATGCGGGCGCAAACAACGTAATAGCTTGGTGCAAGATTCTCGGTCTGTGTGATGCAAGTGGTGGACTGTCCGCGCTGGGCGAGAACGTAGCTGACTCCGACGAAGCGCCGGTACCCGAACAGGGCGTCTACGACCTCTGGTTGGCGCAACACCCCGTTCTCGGGAGACGCGTACTCGCAGTAGAGCGCCTCGCATCCAAACGGGACCAGCGCTTCGAGTCGGTCAAGCCGCTAGCGGTCGAGCCTGATTGTGGCAAGACGTTTCGATCCGTCCGCGACGGGAAGGAACGGTTCGTGATCCGCGACCTTCCTAGCAATCACGGTCAGATTGGCGGTCTAGCCAACGATACGCGCGCGACGTGTCGTCTTCGCTGGACGCTTGATTTTGATCGTGCCAAGGATCAGTGGCAGCTCGACGGCCAGATTGAGACTCCACAGGGCAACGGTAAGCGCGGCATGCAACCGATTCATCACGAGCCTGAGTCGGAGGGCCTCGACCTTTGGAACCTTGCCTCGACTTGGGCTGCTGGGCCGCTATCGTCCTTCGGCCACTGGCGTACGGCTGAGCGACGACTGTCCATTGCGTTCGAAGGACTCGCCGAGACAGAGCTTGATACCTTCCGTAAGACACTCACCCTCCGCCGGGTAGAAATCCCCGGAAAGGGTGAGTATGAAAACGTAACGCTGGAAAACGTGCCCGTCGAACCGGCCTCGCCGCAGGATGCGCAGCGTTGGGCAATGGCACGCTTCGAGCATCTCTTGTCCAGGCTGCCCGGCTACCAGAGCCGTACGGAAGTTCGCGAACAGTTCACGCAGCTCACCGAGGACACGCCGCTAGAGGCTTATGCGCCGGCCCTGCCATCGCACGATGAGCTACTCGCGCTGGCTTCCAAGAACCCGGAGCGTTTCTGGTCCCTGGCCGCGCCTGTAGACCTCGCTCCGTTCCCGGTAGCTTCGAACGAGCTTGGCGCCTTGCGCATCGGCTCTCCGGCCCCCGTTACGGCAACTGAGCCGTCGGGTGTAATCCGCATTCTCTACCGAGGAGGCTGGTCAATGGGGAGACTCGTGGACAGCTTGCTCGCAGGCGTCGTCCCGCAGCGTGTGCTGCTCTGCGACCGCTATGTCCGCGGAGATGCCAACCTCGACACATTCAAGCTCCTCGTTGCGGCACTGCGCGCGGTGGCTCCGGACGTCGCGGTGAGCGTATGGACCGGAGACGAAGAGGCCGAATTCAAGAAAATTGAGGCAATCGTTGGCGCCCCCCCTCGGGGCTATCGCGACGTATTCGGTCGGAACCAGCCTCATGATCGCTACCTTCTTGTGTCTCCGGGTCAAGGACAGGGCTTCGGTTGGCACATGAGTAACAGCCCGCTCCATGCACGCGCTGACGTTCAGGGGGCTAGCCCCAAGACGTCACTGAAATGGAAGGATCTTGCGGCAACCCGGGTGACGGCAGAAGAACTTGAGCCCGCACTCCGCCAGTGGCTTTTGGGAGGTGGACGATGATGCAGGGCCCCATCCGGAAAACGGTGCTTCACCGTATCGAGCAACGAGGCGATGCTCGCCTTCCGTCGGCATGGATCAGTAAAACCGCAGAACCCTCTGCATGGAGGGATGGTGGATGGTTGACGCGCACGCAGTCCCCTTTGGCTGGCCCGGCTGAGACTCCGGTGCTGGCGTTTCTGGGCAACGACTGGAGCGAAGATCATGCTCTATTGATAGCCCATGCCGGCGCTGCAGCACGTGTGTACGCACTCGTTGGCCCCAGCTGGGGCAAGAACCACGCTGACCATCAGTTGCTCCAGGCCCCGCGTGTCCTTGTGCGGCGGATTCCCGAAGTGCCGGCTTCCGCCATTCACGTCGGGAGCGAAGCACGACTATGGATTGGTGGCGGCTTCATCCTCCGTCTCGACGCAGAACAAGCCGAGGCGCTTCGGCAAAACTTCCTGCGCCTGTTCTGGCACGAAGCAAGCGAGGAGGCTTGGGCCGATGGGCAGCAGTTCGCTTGGCGCCCGGCACGCGACCGCCCCTTTGACATTCCGCTGCTCCCATCGACCTGGCCGGTACGGCTGGAAACACCCGAAGCCCGATTGTCGAACAGCGCGAGTGAGTCACTGCTACTCCTCAATTCCGGGCCACCGCCCGATAGCGAGCCGCGTCGATTGTGGTTCCCAGCCGGGCCGAATCACCATCAGCAGTTGACACAACTTGAGCAGGCAGGTGTCGAGGTGCTGTGGCGCGACAGCGGGCTGCCAGACATTCTGATCGCGGCGGACAGAGGTGAGGTGCTTCTTCCTGGCACACGTGGGCGCCTGCGGATTCGTCTCACAGACAAGCAGGCTGGCGAGGTGGGCCAACTGCTTGAAGCACCTCCCGCATGGCGATTCCATACCAACATCTCCATAGGAAATGCAAACCATCGTTCCGCGAACTTCTGGCTCCCCGGCGACGGAGCTGCGCGTGAGTTAGAGGCCGAGCAACTCTTGGAAGCCCCCGAAGTTCACGCGACCTCGCTACGCGGGGTGCCAGACGCCGCGCCAATGTCAGTACCCGATGCCCAACCGCTTGCGCTGGCGGTCCGTTATCAATGGTCCGTGGCCCCTCCGTGCGTGCCGACCGGCTCGCAGGAAGATCCGCTCATCGCACGCTGGAGGAAACTTGACGAGGACTGGATCGCTCGTCTCAAGCGGGTCAGCGAAGCGCTGAACAATGCTGACGGTGAACGCAACCGGATCGGCCAAGCTTTCTCACGCCTCGTCGGCGCGATGCTGGGCTTCGAACGCACGCGTAGCGGCCTCCGTGATCGTGTGGGAGCGTTGGAGGCACAGAGGCTCTCGAAGGCCGGGCCAGCAGAAGCTGTCTCGCTTCTTACCCAACTTTTGGAAATAGAAGATGCTGCGCGTAAACTACAGGCCAACTTGGAAGACGCTGAGCGCAAAGCCCGCGAAGATGATGAGCGTGAGAAACAGCTGTCTGCGTGGCAAGACCGAGTGGACGCCGCGAAACAGAAACTTCCAGACTGTCAGACCGGGTTGACGGCGGCCGAGAGCCGTTCCTGCGCCACTGCCGATGATCTTCGGGGTGTTGAGGAGTCTCTGAAGTCCACCGACAAGGAGGCCGGGAAAGACCTGAAGGCCCAAAAGCTCAAGCTATCGGACGAACTTCAACGTCATAAAAAAGAGGTTAAGAAGTTCCAGGGCGAAATCAGCGCTCTGGAAAAACAAGCCGCCGAACCGTTCGAGTTTCGCCCGCAGCCAGTCTCTACGGTTCGCCCGTTGCAGTCCAGTGGGCGCTTCGTCCCTCAGTCATCCAGCGCCCCCGCTGCCACGAACGTGCCCGATGATTCGCTCCCAGAGACAGGGAACCTACGAACTCACAAGGGCCAACGTTACCTCGTTATTCAAACGTGGGAACAGCTTGAGGCTGGTGAGTCGTCAGCTTCCCGCTTGTCCGCAAAACTAGTCGCCCCGGAGAACGCATGAAGGAACAGCGCATCATCATAGAGATCGACCACGAGGGCCGCATCATAGCTGATGCCGAGGGCTTCACCGGTGATGCCTGCATCAAGGATCTTGAGCGATTGCTGGAGGGCTTGGCACCCGGTATGGCCACGGTGGACCGAAAGCCCGACGCGGGCACCGCACGCGTGACGACGGCTCGCACACAAGGTGTGGGCAAAAAGCAATGAGTGCTTACATGACTCTTGTCACCCCGATGCTCGACGAGGAGTGTCTGGTCGCAGCGATTGTGGATCAGGGCTTCTTGGAAGCGAATCTCGTGAGGTCTACACAACCGGTACAACTGCGAGGATGGCAACGAGGTCGCTACGCGAACATCGTACTTCCGAAGGAGCACACTGGTGATGCCTCCAACGACATCGGTTTCCTTCTCGGCCCAACTGGCTACACCGCGATCTTGAGCAATGACTACGCGCGGTTCGGTACGGAGTGGCTGTCCAGCGTGAGCGCCCGCTATCAGGTGCGCTGGAGTGAGAAGCAGGGGCGGATTGCCGCCGAAGAGTTGCGACGAATCGAGGAGGAGCGACAGCGCGTCGTTGAAGCGCAGCGACAAGCCGTCCACGAACGAGCTCAAAAGATGGGTTACCGTGTGCAGGAAACACGTGAGGACGAGACGATCCGGATGGTCCTCGTGAAGCGGACGTACTAAACGTGCGGGTCAACCTCGCTCGCACGTTGCCGCGTAGCGCCGTTAACGGCCCCGGTGAGCGGTTCGTCGTTTGGACGCAGGGTTGTCCCCTCGCCTGTCCTGGATGTTGGAATCCGGACACGTGGGCTTTTGAACGTCGGGACCTGCAATCAGTCGAGGATCTCGCGGACAACATTCTCGCCACAGAGGGCATCGAGGGGATCACACTTACCGGTGGCGAACCTTTTTCTCAAGCAAAAGCGTTGGCTGAACTCGCAAAAATTGTCCGTGCTGCGGGGCTCTCCGTGTTTGTGTTTACTGGCTACGATCTCGACGAACTCACGCACCCCGAGCACCGTGCGTTACTTGAAGTCACCGATGTTGTGGTTGCGGGCCGCTACATCGACAAACAGCGTGTAAGCGGCTGGGCGTGGCGAGGCTCGGCGAATCAGCACATTCATTTCCTTTCTGAGCGTTACAGTCTCACTGACATGGAAGATGTGGCCGAAGTCGAGTTTCATCTCGAAAAGGACGGGACACTGACGGTCACAGGATTCCCGACCTTGTCAGTGCTACTGCCGGGCCGGTGATCAACAAGCTCCCAGATCACCAAGGGTTCGAGGCGCTTTGAAATTGAGCGCCCGGTAACCATCTGATTGCTGACCAACCCAGAGCGTTGATCAAAGTCTGCTTCGGCCGAGGCCCGGGCATCGACCAGAGCCGCAGGTGACAGAGCGATCTGTCTCGGTCGGCAGCTGAGCGGGAGGCCTCGCTACCGGCCAGTATTTGCTTCTCACCCTGAACGACGAGAACGATGCTTGCCTTGACCAGACATACGCTGGGCGGCATGGGCGCCTCCCGCCGGAAGAACGTGAGGCTGGACAGCTCGCTCCCGCAGTCGGTCTTCCCCTCGGTTAGGCACGATCAAAACGGCAGGTTCGACGTACGAATAAAGAATCAAGCCACCGCCAAGGTGAGGACTAACCGAGAAGCCCTCTGCGCTCATCACCTTTCAGCACCGCCTGCTATCCACAGGCTGGCCGGTGGCGACATCGACAACAGGTCAGCGCTTCGCCTGGCCAGGTGTATCGTTGGGTTGCTGCTGATCGCTTTGCCTGATGCGCCGATCTGATTCCGCCTTCAGCAGAGCAGCCTCATCGGGCGAAAAACCCAGGCCGAGGAAAACGTTCCCATCCGCCGGTGTGATGTGGGAAATGATCCCGTCACCTTCATCGGCAATAGACGCAGAGTCCGCCAAGCGATTAGGTCGCGACCTAGAAAAACGGCGCGACACATGTCCACTGGTCATGGTTAATGTCGGCGATAGGTGATTCGACATATTCGCGGCCACCCTCAAGTTTATACAACACGGCGCTTGAAGTGTCAGCGCACCTCCAGACTGAGTGCAAACGTTCCATCTGCCAACCACCAGTTTCGTTTAGCCATCCAGGGCTGACCAACAGGACCTCATTTACGGAAAACACTGGAGATTGGAGCTTTGAGAGCTCGATTAGTTGTTCGAGAAGGCTCAAGAAGATGTTTCCGACGGTCTCTTCCTCTCCGTTTCGTTGGAGAAAGCTAACAAAAAACCATGGACGACTGAGGACAAGCTCTACTTGACTCCACACGTGATGGCCATCGCCGGCGAAGGCTGAATAGACGGGATGACGAGAGCAGTTTGCTGTCTGGAACATGGGCAGCCTAAGCAATATGAACACTATAGATTGTAGTCCTATAGTGCGCGAAATGGGTTCATTGCTGCTTGTTGATCGAGCAACCAATGAACAATCGCCAAGCTCTCGCCCTAGCCCTCCGCAAGATGCGTAAAGCCCGAAAACTCACTCAAGAGGACTTTGGCGTTGTGTCTAGCCGGACTTATCTCAGCTCACTTGAACGCGGTTTGAAAAGTCCAACACTGGAAAAGCTTGAAGCCATCGCTGACGTGATGGGAGTTCACCCAGCCACGTTGATTCTCGTGACCTATGCCATCGCCGAAGACGGTGACGCTTTCACGACAATTGATGATATTGCTCTGGCAGCCAAAGAACTTCTCTAGCAAGTCGTCTTCGTTTCAAGGACGGGCAAGCCAGAATTGATGGATCTTTTCGGCGGTGTTTCCGTTTTTGTGTGCAAAGTGACATTGACGAGACAGTCGTGCGAAGAGAAAATCGTACAGTTGCCCTTTGAGGCCATTGTCACCCAATGATGGGTGGGCTCAGCTAAGCTGAGCTTCGTCGTTGCTTGGGACATAGTCCGCAACGCAGGATTAGCTCTCTGTCCAGCAGCTTTTGGAAAGTATCCCTTCCTCTCTAACGCCGGATAGTTACAATTGATGCGCTGAAAAACAACCAGTTATCGCCTTCCCGCCGTTGTCTTCGCCAACTTTGGCGTCTCCGTCTGGCCCCTACTTACCCGTGGCAATCGCTGGCTCAGAAATTCCTTATCCAACCCACGTGTATGCGCGTTGTAAGCCCACACGACAAACTGTTCAAGCAACCTCTGGTTCTCAGCTTCCAAGCGTTGGTTTTCCGCTTCGAGACGGGCGATACGCGCCATTGCATCCGCAAGAGGTCCTGATCCTCTCGAAACAGCCGCGTCCTTCTGCCCAGCAAGCGACTCCTTACGCAGCGCATAGGCCGCGCGAATACGTTCATGCTTATGCAGGGCCTGTCTTGTGTACTTGCAATGCAGCCTGGTCACGATGGCGTCGATCAACGCCTCCCAGGTCAATTTCCCTTCCCAACCATCCAGGAGCCTGACGATCTGTTCAATTGCATCGTCGGTCAGGTTCTTACCTCTGCGGACCGCTGGCTTCTTTCTCTTTGTGTTCAAGATTGTTCCCCCAACAAGGCTTTGACATCGGCGAGTAGACGGGCGCGCTCATTTTCCGGTTGGAACCGACTTATCTCGGTTACCTGATCCAATCGTGACGGCATAGTTGGGGCTGCCAACTGGATGACCGCGCCGTCCGGCACTGTCGGGTCATCCATAATCGAGCACAGTTGAGTCAAGCGATCCACTGTGGTCCTATGGTGATCGAGCCACCTGTCACTGCCAGAGTAGCCCTCGTCTGTCGCCGCTTGTGCCATGTCCTCCAATCCTTTGGCCTCATCAAGACGCTGTCTCAGCGAGGCGTCCTTCTCGGCATCGCCCTTCACACACACCAAGTCCTGACAATGTATGCAATCCATGTGCAATTGGCAGGGTGATGCCGTGTAATCATGTACGCAGTAACCAAGGTCGGTGGTATGCGCGGTCGGCACGACCAGCCTGGCGAACTCATCCCGGCGGATCAGCACCTTCTTCGGAAGCTCTGCCAGTGGCCCGAACATCTGATCGCCACCAACAGCATCCCGGATTTTCTGGAGCATCTGGCCCGGGGTGACGTGGTCGTATGCCTCGTTTTGCCTGATGTCCTTGCGCCCTGACCACTTTGCAATATCCAACTGGCTCAAGCCGCCGGCCTGCGCCAGCGTGTTCAAGTAATGCCGGAACTGGTGGCTTGTGACCGCGATATGACTTCCATCCGGTTCGTTGAAGCCGTGTCGGGCGAAGATCGACTCAACACCATTACCTGTTCGCCCCCCCAGGCGCGAATTGATCTGGTCGATGCTAACCGCCTCAATAATGCACCGGTACGTGCCACGCTGCGCCCCAAGCTCGTTTCGCCGTACGACGAAGAGCACCTCGCTGTATCTTAGGCCGGTCAATTTATCTAGGACCGGAAACCCCATCGGCAACATGCCCAGCACCACGGACTCGACATCCCTGAACCGCACGTATAACTTTTTCCCCCCCCCCTCAAGCTTCTCTGTCGCAACGCCAGCCCCTTTGCACCAAGTATTTGCTGATCTATGGTCCGTCATGCCTAGTATTTCGGCAAGTTCCGTCATCGATAGCCATTCTCGACCACGCAAGTACGCTACGTCTGTAGCCAGAAAAAGCTGACCGGGATGCTGCTCATACCATTTCGCAATTCGTCGAGCCTCTGTTGTGGCTAACCGAATCTTCTGAAGTGCTTCCTCCACGACGGATGCCATGGAGGGCACCAACCACTTGACCATCGGCTCGGCTCCCTTGGCGGGCCACCAGCGTAAGCCATATGCGTCCTCCTGCCCCTTCCTGGGTTCGCGAACCTCGCAGGCTTCAGGAAGTGTTAGGACTTCGCCGATACGGTCTGGTGAGGCAAGGAGGATTGCCGCAATCGAAACAGTGATCACGTCGGCAGGATCGGTGGCGAGCCGAAATATCCGGGGCAAAGCATCGAGCGCCGCCGAGGACGGCATCTTTTCAGCGCGTCGTTCGTCGAACTCCTTGCCGACGCGCACGGCACTACAGGGACGTTTGATCGAGTTTCGCCAGCGCACAGGGACAGAGGTAAGCCGGTTTTCTGCCAAAAACGTCCCCAGCATCTCAATCTGCCCCCCCACCCGGTATGCGGCACCGTCGCTGAACCTATCAGAGACGATCTGCGCCGCACGGTTAAGGATACGCGAATCGATTTGCACCGGATCAGGGACCGCACTGCTCTCTAACAACGCAGCTTCGATAGCCCGCAATGCTGCCACCCTGTTGTGAATGATCTTGGTCGGTCGCATCCCGTGCATGTACCGAACGTATGCCTTCGCAAAGGACAGGAACGGCTCGCGCATCATCTCCGGTGCTTTTTCATCGACAGTGGCAGCATTGGAGAATGTGATGCGCTCTCGCTTGCCCCCCTTTCCCTTAGTCGCTACCGCTTGCGTAACATCCCACACGTCGTTTTGGAACGGGAGATCCGCCCCGAAGACGGTAAGCTTGTTGCGGCATATATCAACAAAACCACTTAGGTTCGCCGCTGCGTCGAGTTCGGCCTTGGGCGTGAAAAGGACGATTTCACCCATCGACCATTTCCCTGCGCCGATCCTTACACAACCTCACCACTTCCGCGACAGCCAGGATGGTTCGGTCATTTACTGAAGCAATGCGTAGATCGGTTTGCGTCGCAAGCCGATCACGCTCACCGATCAGGTAGTCGAGAACTGCCTCGTGAGGTCCATCCAGCCACGGCTGGAAGCTTAAGCAGGTGTAGCAGGCGATGGGTGCCAAGAAGCCGCAAAAGCCATGTTTGCCGCAGTTACCCATGGGTTTCATCGAGGCGTCAAATCTGGGGTCGCACACTCTGCTGGATGGATCTCCAGCGCGCGTTGCCAGTGATTCGTTGTCAATGATGACGCCGGCGAAAGCCTGCGCCATAGGCGCCAGATACACGGCCATCGCTCGGTCGATCCTCTCCACGATTTCGGGTCGAGCCTCAATGTAAACCCCAATATTCTGGGTATCCGTATGATCCAGCAATTCGGCAATGATCAGCTCGCCGTGGCCCTCCACGGCAGCCCTTGTGGCCACTGTGCGGCGAAAGCGCGTGGCGGTGATGTGCAACGATTGCCCCGTCCGCTCAGACATCACACTCAGGCGACGAAGGGTTCTCTCTAGTAAGTCAGCTATCGTCTGTGTTGTCCGGTGGTACTCAAATCCATCTGGTTCACCGCCCCGGCGACGTCTCGTGGGGAATAGCGGCGCATCCGAGGGATCGGGCAAGAGCCTGTGAAACGTTGCCAGAACCTCTTTGGAGTAATGAACCAGCAACTCGCCGACTTGGGGGATTAATACACGGTCCTTGAACTCAGCACGCGAGAGTTGGTTACGCTGCTTGGCGCGAGGGACACGTATCGTGTACACGGCCGTACCATCTTTTGCATAAGCTAAGCCAACGTCACGGACCTTCAATGCAGCGTACTGAACAGGACGCTGCCCAAGCAGCATGAACAGGTAAGCAAGCAAATATCCCTCTCGGTCGACTTCACCCGATACATAGGCCCTATCAAGCGAAGATTGTAGGGACTCCAACTCCATGTCAGTGAACGGACCGTGGATTGGGTCATGTGTCAGCACAGCCTCGCCTTTTTGGTTGCCCTGAGTACGCAACTGCTTCAGCAAAGCCGCCGCATCAGTAGTCACCCCCGAGTACCCGAGGCTGTGCCATTTTTTCAACAAGCCAGAGAGACTACCGAGGTACCAAGACGTTGTGCTGGTCAGTGTGGCCCGGTAATTAATTAGGTCGGCACCAGTAATTTCCCCCAGCGGATGGATTCGGCCATCGCCTACGACTCGAAGGTAATGTCCCAGTCTTTCGTGCATATTGCTCAGATGCGCCGGGGACAGATGCTCTGCATACCAAAGCAGGGAAAGCTTGGCTGACAAAATGAACATATCCGTCACTGGCCACTTGGAAAAATCCAAATTTACGGTGGTTGTAGCGTCACGGTATGTCCACCTGTCCACACGCGGATCAAATTCGACGCCGGATCGTGTCCGCGCCAAAGCAGGTAATTCGGGAGCAGAACCCCAACGCGCGACTGCCTCCGCCGGCTTATTCATCACACTTCCCCTTGTTCACGAGTTGGTCTTGCAGGCCAAGAGAAACCTCTTTGGCCTTATTGCGAACATAGCGGCGTGTATAGACAGCGGCGGTTTCCGACGTAGGTGACCAGCCCATAAGGTAGCTACGAGCCTGTCGCTCGTTTTCAGGCGTGACACCTCCCTCATCCATCTTTTTTGAGAATGCATCGTTCCAGGTGTGGCGCAATACGTGGCCGGTGAGTCCTTCGGGCAACGATGGGCAGCGCTCCCGTAGTTCCTTGAACAACTTCCCCACGGTAGCCAGGGTCATGGGTTGTCCTGTGCGGCTGGCGACGAACAGGAAGGCGTGTTTCTTAGCCTGCGGCAATGCGCTGCGGTGGTTCAGGATGTAGGCTTGCGTTTCCGCCAACAGCGTGCCGCTGACGGGGAGTACCCGCGCCCGTGTCTTTGTTTGCGGCTGGTATTGCCGAGGGTCTTCGGGATCATCGGCACGTCGGTGAATCGTGACTTCTTTGCGATAGGCCACGACGTCACTGACACGCACACCCAACACCTCACCAATGCGCAGCCCGAGATACAAGAGCCAGTGGATAAGCAGGGCATTGCGATAGCGCGTGTGCTGATCCCGCCACGGATTGTCAGGAGAGTGCGGATCAACAACGCGCAATAACTCCGCCACGACTTCTTCGGACACCCCCTCTCGTTGGCCAAGCGCGTTACGGCCTGACCCATGAGGAATGCGCGTATCAATCGCTTCCGCCACGAACCTGGCCGTATCACCAAGCCGGGACGCCACTGACGGTGCCAAGCCATACCTGCTCAGACGCTCGGTGGCAAGCCACTGGAGGTACATCCGGATGTAGCGCAGCCGGCTAGCGGCAACATCCGGATCAACGTCGGCGGTCGACGTCTTCTGAACCTCCATCCGCACCTTCTCCAGAGACACCACATTCAAAGCCGAGCTTTCACTCGAACCGGACAGTGCGGCCAACTCGATAAGAGGCCGCCGACAGAGGCGAGCAAGGTCTTCTACCTCACCAAGCGAAAGCAACTCGCCGTTGGCGAGACGCCCGTCAAAGTCGATGCCGCGCCCATCAAGGAATAGGTGAAACGCCATCACACTACGAAGGACAATGCCTATGGTGTTGGCTGCTAGGTTCTTCCCCCTGACCTCAGTCAATGCAAAGACGGTGGGGGCGAACATTGGCTGCCCCTCCCGGTCAAGAAGAACGGGAAGACGCTCGCCTGAGGTAAGGACAACAGTCTTAACGCGGTAGCCCGATGCCATTGTTTACCATTTTAAAAAGGTATACGATAGCAAGAATTGTAGACGCAACCCAAAAAAAACGTAAACAATAAAAAATCCCAGCAAGCACATGGCCTGCTGGGATCTTATTTACAAAGCTAATCTAGGTATATTCTAGAACGGAATGTCGTCGTCCATGTCCTCGAAGCTGGGAGCCTTCTTGGCCGGCGCGGAACGCGGCGCGCTCTGGCTCTGCGACGGCATGCTGCCGCCGTACTCGGCCTCGCCGCCGGAATAGCCGCCACCACCGCCCGAACGACCGCCGAGCATCTGCATTTCGTTGGCTTCGATCTCGGTCGTGTAGCGCTCCTGGCCTTCCTTGTCCTGCCACTTGCGCGTGCGGATACGGCCTTCAACGTAAACGGACGAGCCCTTCTTCAGGTACTGACCGACGATTTCGGCGAGCTTGCGGTAGAAGACGACGCGGTGCCATTCGGTGATCTCGCGCTTCTCGCCGCTGGCCTTGTCCTTCCACGACTCGGTCGTCGCCAGGCGAATGTTGGCTACGGCATCGCCGTTGGGCATGTAGCGGGTTTCCGGGTCGGCGCCCAGATTTCCGACGAGAATCACTTTGTTGACCGAAGCCATGTTGCCTCCATGAAGGGTGTACGAAACCGGCGATTATAAAGATTTCTGCGACCGACCGGCGGTGCGCGGAGGCGGCACTTTCATTCCAAGGCCGAGCATCAGCCAGATGGCGGCAAGCGCTGCGCAGACGCCCCAAACGGCGAGCGGACCAACGCTCTTGGCGAGGAATCCGCCGAGCGCACCGCCGAGAAACAGGCCGAGCGACTGCGTGGTGTTGTAGATGCCGAGCGCGGCGCCCTTGGCGTGCGGCGGCGCTATACGGGAGATGAGCGATGGCTGCGTCGCTTCGAGCACGTTGAAGGCAACGAAAAACAGGAACAGCCAGAACGCGAGCTGCAACAGTCCACCGCCATGGAAGGCAAAGCCGAGTTGCACGGCCAGCAGGAGGACGATGGCGGCGTTGAATACCAGCTTCATCCGCCCGCGCCTTTCTGCGACGATGATCGCCGGCACCATTACGAGGAAGGAGAGGAGCACCGTCGGCAGATAAACCTTCCAGTGTTCGCCTAGCGCCAGTCCGCCACTGCCAACCAGCGCCGACGGCAGCAGCACCCACATCGCCGTCTGCATCACGTGCAAGGCAAAAACCCCGAAGTTCAGCCGCAAGAGCAACGGGTTCGCCAACACTTCGACGAAACTCGACCAGCCCGGCTGGCGCGGCACGGCCGGTGCGGCCGGGACAATCTTGAGGACGACCAGGATCGCCAGCAGCGACAGCCCCCCGGTCAGCACAAAGATTCCGGACATGCCGATCCAGGCGTAGAGGACAGGTGCGCCGACCATCGACAGGGCGAACACAAGCCCGATCGACGATCCGATCATCGCCATCGTCTTGGTGAGATGCTGTTCGCGCGTAAGGTCGGCAGCGAGCGCCGTCACCGCCGCCGAGATGGCGCCGGCGCCTTGCAGGACACGGCCGAGGATGATGCCGTGGATGTCGTGCGCGGTGGCCGCGACAAAGCTGCCGACGGCAAACAGGAGCAACCCGAAGACGATGACCGGCTTGCGCCCGAAACGGTCGGAAGCCGCGCCGTACGCAATCTGCAGGAACGTCTGCGTCAGGCCATAGGCACCGATCGCCAGCCCGACGAGCGCGACATTACCGCCCGACGGCAGTTCCTTTGCATAGACCGAAAAGACCGGAAGGATCAGGAAGAGGCCCAGCATGCGCAAGGCGAAAATCGAGGCCAGCCCGATCCCGGCGCGCTTTTCAGCCGGAGTTAGCGCATCGTGAGTTGGAGAGAGCATGTAGGCGGGAAAAATGGAAAACGGGAAGCGACAAGCCTGACTGAGACTATCGGGCACGCAATCGGTTCTGGAACAAGGCGGGACTGGGGCTGTCGTAAGCACCGTTCCGGCTGCGTCCCTGTCGTTTCCAGCCCCTCGGCGAGCCGGCGCAGCGCACTGTTGCGTATAGTAGCAGGTTTGCTTTTCCCCTCTGGCCACGCCCCCAAATGGAAGAATTCAAGGAAATCCGCATTCGCGGCGCACGCACGCACAACCTGAAGAACATCAATCTCGACCTGCCGCGCAACCGCATGACGGTCATCACCGGCCTGTCCGGCTCAGGCAAGTCGTCGCTGGCGTTCGACACGCTCTATGCCGAGGGCCAGCGACGCTACGTCGAATCGCTCTCGGCCTATGCCCGCCAGTTCCTTCAGATGATGGACAAGCCGGATGTCGACCTGATCGAGGGCTTGTCGCCCGCCATCTCGATCGAACAGAAGGCGACCAGCCACAACCCACGCTCGACCGTCGGCACGGTTACCGAGATCCACGATTATCTGCGCCTCCTCTTCGCCCGTGCCGGCACGCCGTATTGCCCGGAGCATCAACAGCCGCTCGACGCGCAGACCGTCTCGCAGATGGTCGACCATGTGCTGGCCTTGCCCGCCGACACCAAACTGATGATCCTCGCGCCGGTCGTTGCCAATCGCAAAGGCGAGCAGCAAGAGCTCTTCGCCGAGCTGCGCGCTCAGGGCTTCGCCCGTTTGCGCGTCGATGGCACGATTTACGAGATCGACGCGCTGCCGAAACTGGCCAAGACGCAGAAGCACACCATCGACGTCGTCGTCGACCGCCTCAAGGTGCGCGACGACATCCGCCAACGCCTCGCCGAGTCGTTCGAGACCGCGTTGCGCCACGCCGATGGCCGCGCCATAGCGCTCGAGATGGACTCCGGCAAGGAACACCTGTTCTCCGCCAAGTTCGCCTGTCCGGTCTGCTCGTATTCGCTGCAGGAACTCGAACCGCGTCTCTTCTCGTTCAACAGCCCGGTCGGCGCCTGCCCGAAGTGCGACGGCCTGGGCGTGATCCAGTTCTTCGACCCGAAGCGCATCGTCGTACGCCCCGACCTATCGCTGGCCGCCGGCGCAATCCGCGGCTGGGACAAGAAGAGCAGTTTCTACTTCCAATTCACCACCGCACTGGCCGAACACTACGGTTTCGACATCAACACGCCGTTCAACGAACTGCCCGAAAACTGTCGCAATGCGGTTCTCTACGGCTCCGGCGAAGAGCCCATCCGTTTCCGCTACGTCAGCGATTTCGGCGGCAGGCACTATGACAAGTCGTATCCGTTCGAAGGCATCGTCAACAACTTCGCGCGCCGTTATCGTGAGTCGGACTCGGCGACCGCGCGCGAAGAACTAGCCAAGTTCATCAGCAACCAGACCTGCCCCACGTGTGACGGCGCCCGCCTGCGCGAGGAGGCGCGGCACGTGCGCATTGGCAGCGGCCCGGATGCGCTGACGCTGCACCAGATCAGCCGGATGCCGTTGAAGCAGGCGCGCGACTACTTCCTCAACCTCACGCTCGCCGGCAACAAGGCGCAGATCGCCGAAAAGGTACTCAAGGAAATCACTAGCCGCCTGCAGTTCCTGATCAACGTCGGCCTCGACTACCTCTCGCTCGACCGCTCGGCGGAAACGCTCTCCGGCGGCGAGGCGCAGCGCATCCGCCTGGCCTCGCAGATCGGCTCGGGCCTGACCGGCGTCATGTACGTCCTCGACGAACCGTCAATCGGCCTGCACCAGCGCGACAACCATCGCCTGCTCGAAGCCCTGCAGAACCTGCGCAACATCGGCAACACGGTGATCGTCGTCGAGCACGACGAGGACGCCATCCGCAGCGCCGACTACGTCGTCGACATCGGCCCCGGCGCCGGCATCCACGGCGGCGCGGTCGTTGCCGAAGGCACGCCCGAACAGGTGATGGCCAACGCCGAATCGATGACCGGCGACTACCTCGCCGGCCGCCGCCGCATCGAGGCGCCGGGCAAGCCGCGCCAGGCCGATCCCGAACGACTGTTGAAGATAATCGGCGCGCGCGGCAACAACCTGAAGAACGTCACCCTCGAACTACCGCTCGGCCTGCTCACCTGCATCACCGGCGTCTCCGGATCGGGCAAATCGACGCTGATCAACGACACGCTCTACGCCGCCGCCGCGAAGCATTTGTATGGCTCCACCGCCGAACCGGCCGAGCACGACGAGATCGTCGGCCTCGACCAGTTCGACAAGGTGATCAACGTCGACCAGTCGCCAATCGGCCGCACCCCACGCTCCAACCCGGCCACGTACACCGGCCTGATGACACCGATCCGCGAGTTGTTCGCCGGCGTGCCGGCCGCGCGCGAACGCGGCTACGGCCCCGGCCGCTTCTCGTTCAACGTCAAGGGCGGGCGCTGCGAGGCCTGCCAGGGCGACGGCGTGATCAAGGTCGAAATGCACTTCCTGCCCGACATCTACGTCGCCTGCGACGTTTGCCACGGCAAGCGCTACAACCGCGAAACGCTGGAGGTGCAGTACAAGGGCAAGAACATCCACGACATCCTGCAGATGACCGTCGAGCAGGCACGCGAATTCTTCGACGCCGTACCGGTCGTCGCGAGGAAGCTGCAGACGCTGGTCGACGTCGGTCTCTCCTACATCACCCTCGGACAGTCGGCGACCACGCTTTCGGGGGGTGAGGCGCAACGGGTTAAACTGGCGCTGGAACTATCGAAACGCGACACCGGCAGCACCCTTTACATCCTCGACGAACCAACCACCGGCCTGCACTTCCAGGACATCGAGATGCTGCTCAAGGTCCTGCACCGACTGGCCGACCACGGCAACACCGTGGTGGTCATCGAGCACAACCTCGACGTGATCAAAACGGCTGACTGGATCGTCGACCTCGGCCCGGAAGGCGGCGACGGTGGCGGCGAGATTCTGGTCGCCGGTACGCCGAAAGTCATAGCAAGAAGCACGAAAAGCCACACCGGAAAGTTCCTCAAACCCATGTTCGACAAGCGTTAGCGCCTATGCCAACTGTACCGAAGTGGCAATCAACGCCGAAAAACAACATTTTTTTGAAGTTCTTTACGATTTCTCGCGGCACACCCCTTCCCTCTCAGCGTTTGAAGTGTAAGAATCGCTTGCGATGCACCAGTGAGGCTCTCAACTATCAACAACAGGAGTTACTATGAACAAGTCTGAATTGATCGACGCAATTGCCGAAAGCACTGAACTCTCCAAGGTTGCCTCTGGCAAAGCGCTGGATGCCGTTATCGAAACCATCGTCAAGGCTGTCGCGAAGGGCGACGGCGTGAGCCTCGTTGGCTTCGGCTCGTTCAAGGCCGCCGCACGCGCAGCGCGCGAAGGCAAGAACCCGAAGACGGGTGAAAAGATCAAGATCGCAGCGACCACTGTTCCGAAGTTCTCCGCCGGCGCCACATTCAAGGCTGCGGTCGCAGAAGCCTCCAAGGGCAAGAAGAAGAAGTAAATATTAAGAAACAAGAAATAGCGACAGGGGCTTGCCACTTGGTAGGCCCCTGTTTCGTTTACGCACACCCGGACAACTTGTTCCCGTCAACTTTTGTCAACACGATCTCGCTTGATCGATTGACGCTATGGACTGGCCCGCGTAGAATCAGCGCCTTCAAATGGGGGCGTAGCTCAGTTGGGAGAGCGATTGGTTCGCAATCAATAGGTCGGCGGTTCGATCCCGCCCGTCTCCACAAATCGATTCAAAGACTAAGGCCAATTCTTCAGAATTGGCCTTTTTCATGGGGTCACGACAGCGTTAAGGTATCGTACCCAGTGATTCAGCTCCACAGGGCGTCTCGATCCGCGACGCTTTTTTGCACCGATTTGTGCGCACCAGGACTCAGCGCCGATCAATACTTAGCGTGCGAACCATCGTCGCGCTTGCCGAAGAGCTGTTCCCATTCCGATTCGCTCATTTTGACTTCGACGACCTCGATTTTTCGCGGCTCAACGTTTTTTCGCCGGTCGAATGCTCCCATCGTACTTACGTCGGTGGCTCTTCTGTCTTTTCCCGATCTTCTCTCGACAGGTGGCGCGCCATCAGCGGCCTTGCCCTTGGGTAAATCGTCACGTTTCACGAATCGCCACATCCTCTTGTTTCAATCTGGTGGCCCGAACGTCCATGTATGCGGTGATTGCCGCCGCTGGATTTTGGGCGCGGATTGTAGTCGAGGACACAGCAGCAGGGGGGAACTTCTTCACGCTTGCCGACTCGACATCGGGGACTGCGGACATACGTTGAAGCACAAACGAAGACGGCGCACTCAGTGGTGCGCCGTCTTCGTTGCCTTGCCCTGGAGCTACTTCTTCAGACTATCGCGAATCTCGCGCAACAACACGATGTCCTCGGGCGTAGCTGGCGGCGGTGCCGGCGGCTCGGCCTTGCGCAGGCGATTCATCTGCTTGACCATCATGAAGATGATGAACGCGAGAATGATGAAGTTCACGAGGATGGTGATGAAATTGCCGTAAGCAAAGACTGGCACCTGCGCCTTCTTGAGCGCATCCAGCGTCATGGCCGTTCCCTCGGGGACCTTGCCGAGAACAAGGAACATGCCCGAAAAATCGAGCTTGCCGCCCATGATCCAGGCGACAAGCGGCATGATCAGGTCGACCACGACCGAGTCGACGATCTTTCCGAATGCGCCGCCAATGATCACGCCGACGGCGAGATCCATGACGTTGCCCTTCATTGCAAATTCCCGGAACTCCTTCAACATGCTCATGGTTTCTCCTTTATGGCGGTCAGACAACACGGTATATCCAATCGATCGGACACTTGCCCTTTGATTACAAACTCCTGCACCAACGGACATCTGAGTATTCTGTCATAAGGCGCCGCTCCATATCTGCGTTTTAACTGTCTGCATGCTTCGCGCCCGATCACGAACTGCAGCGTGTGACCAACGGCGGATCAGCATCCACTCACCAACGTGCGCAGAATTCGCTCTTCTAGCGAGCTCGGGTGCTCCAACCCGAGGCGCTTCAGGACAACGGGATCGGGCTTGGCCGTCAGGCCATGCATCAGTGTCTTGAACATCGCCATTGGCGACGCCTTGCGCTCCTTTAGCTTCATCAACACCTTGGCCGCCGCGAGTTCCGCGGCGTCGAAGTCCGTGCCAAACGGGAAATCGGGCAGCTTGCCGGCGGCGCGGAAAGCCGCCAGGCGCGCTTCGATCTTCTCCGGGAAGTTGTTGCGCTGCTCTGCCGGGATGACGTAATCGGCTTCGATCTTGCCGTGCCGCTTCGCCTTCTCCAACAGATCATCCTGGAAGCGCGAGTCGGCGATGGCGAGCAGGCGCTTGACGACGTCGGCGTCGCTCATTCCACGCACATCGGCAATCCCGTATTCGGTAACGAAGATGTCTCGCAGGTGGCGCGGAATGGTGACGTGACCATAGCTCCAGACGATGTTCGAAACCGCCTTGCCCTTCTTGTTCAGACGCCAGGAACGCAGCATCAGAATCGAACGGGCGTCGGGCAGCGTGTGCGCTTGGGCGACAAAGTTGTACTGGCCACCAACACCGGAAATCAGGTTGCCGTCGTCCAGCCCATCCGAAACAGCGGCCCCGAGCAGGGTGACCATCATTGTCGTGTTGATGAAGCGTGCGTCACGGCGCTGCTCGCGGGCGACAGTCTCATGCCCGAACAGTTCGTTGATGTAGGAAATGCGCGTCATGTTGATCTTCTGCAACAAGTCGCGCGGCATCTCGCGCAGCCGCTTGTAGAAGCTGTTCGGACCGATGAAGAAGCCGCCGTGCAGCAGGTATCCGTGCTGCAGCCGCTCACCCAGCATATGGGTGGCAATCGCACCACGGACCTGTGCGTCGGCGACGTCGGTCGGCAGGATCAGACCGCCACAGATCAGCTGCCCCTCAACCCAATCGACCTCCTTGCGTAGGATGCCGAAGTGGTGCATGAAACTGACATCGGCGCGCGACAACGGCGATCCGATGATGCGCGCCTCAAGCAAGGCAGACAGCATGCCTTCGTCGGGAATCAGTCCGATGCGGCCGGCGTTGAGCAGACGCTGCAAACCATCGTGATTGAACACTTCACGCCGGATCACGCCAGCATCGATCAGGGCCATGAAACCGTTGACGAACATTTCGCTGCAGCCGTAAAGGCCTTCACGAAACGGCCCGAGTTCTTTCGTCGGCGCCTTCTGCCCTTCGGACAGCGCGGAGATCATGTTGCGGTAGGTCTTGTTGTCGCCATCGCGCTCGATCAGCACATGGGCGATACCGTCGCCGAGGGAGCCGATTCCGATCTGCAGCGTGCCGCCATCCTTGACCAGGGTGCTGCTCCACAACGCGATGGCGTAGTCCTGATCGTCGATCTTCATGTTGGGTGGCCCGAACATCGTATGCGTGGCCGCAGGATCATCGACCAGGATATCGATCTGCTCCGGCAGAAGCACAGCATCGTTGGGCATGAACGGCATCGAACGGTTGACGACACCGACGAGCACCATGGTCTTCGTACCGGTGCTTACGGCCATGTCCATCGCATCGAGCGTCAAATCCGGGTTGCAGGAAAGCGACAGCCTTTCGCCCTCTTCCGTTTCCTCTATCGCCATGGCCTGTGCAAAGACGTTGACGCCGTGGGTAAAGGCATCGCGGACGGCATGCGTATAGTTGGAGTAGATGTAGTTGCTCTGGACAACACTGTTGCCGACATCGGCACCGGTCTTGAGGAAGAACTCGCTCAGCGTCACGTTCGGCGGCAATTTGCCGCGCCGGGCGTCGAGCGCGTAGTCCATGTCGGGATAGTCACCGAAGATGCGCTGCACGAAGGGATCGAGAAAGCGGCGCTCCACCAAGCTTCGGCCTTTGGGACGATCGAGCGAGAGCGCCGTGATGATCCGCAGTTCGATCGACGGGTCGCGCTTTGCCCGCCGGTAGAGCGCGTTGATCCAGACGTTCGGCTTGCCGATGCCGAGCGGCATCGCCAGAACCAGTTTGCGTCCGACCTTATCAATCAAGGCATCGATCGACGCCTCAATGCTCGACACACGGATTGAGTCATTCATTATTGTCCCTCCCCGAAACTGGCAGCGCATCGAATAATTTCTACGCGTTCTGCGCCATTTGCATACTCTCAAAAACAAGGGCAATGGACAACCAAGCGATGACGACTCGGCGAACGATTCAGCCTCACGCACCTCAAAACCCGGTAAGTGCTCGAACGCGCTGGCGCCGCGGGGTCTTCGCCATTACTATGTCGGCAATTTCAGGGACCGTAATTCGCTTCAAAAAGAACGCCATGGACAACACCTACTCCGACGAGGAACTCGAACGCTGCACCTTGCACAGCCCGCGCGAAGTGATCTTTCAGCTGCGCGGAATGATCAAGCGAGGCGACCGCGTCATTGTTCTGTTCCAGGAAGGGCGGCAGAGCTTCCTCACCGTTCTGCTTGACGTCTCCGAAGACAAAGGGCTGCTGTACTTCGACATTGGCGGCAGCAACGAGATGAATCAGGCCTTCCTCAAGTCGGAGCAAAGCACATTCACAACGCATATCGACGGCGTGCGCATCCAGTTCACCGCAAAGAAGGGGCGCGAGGTCACGCTCGACGGTGACCCCGCTCTCGCCGTACCGATCCCGGTGAGCATGCTGCGCCTGCAGCGACGCGAGTACTTCCGGCTGCAACTGCCATCGACCAAGCCCTACATCTGCCGAATCCGGCGTGGCACGCCGCAGGAGAAAGCCATGCCGCTGCACGACATCTCGGTCGGCGGCGTCGGCATCCAATCGCCACAGCCGCTCGACTACGAACCGCTGGAGAAGCTGGAAAACAGCTGGATCGACCTGCACGACAGCGGCGTTCTCGCCGTCACGCTCGAAGTGCGCTACGTCGACCAGATCGAAAGCCGCACAGGAAGGACGCTCTGGCATCTTGGCTGCCGCTTCCTCAATCTCTCGCCGCTCAACGAGACCCTGATCCAGCGCTTCATGGCGCGGCTCGAGGCGGAACGCAAGGCACTCGCGGCCTGAGATCGCAGCGCGCCCCGATCGCGCCTGCCTCACCCGGACAGGCTGATAAAATGCAGCCCTGAACTGTCGACTCCGCGCATGGCTGCTGCGGTCGGCACCACCCGCCAATCCGGAGAATCAAGATGTCAGCGCTGCGCCAGCAACTCATCGAAACCGCGATCCGTGTCGCCGAGCTCGGCCTCAATAACGGCACCTCGGGCAATCTCAGCGTGCGCGCCGCCGAAAACGGTGAAGCTGGCTTCTACATCACGCCGACCAGCATGCCGTATCACGACCTGAAGCCGGAAGACATTGTCTTCATTACGCTGGACAGCACTTACGATGGCCTGCACAACAACCGACGCAAGCCATCGACGGAGTGGCGTTTTCACCTCGACATCTACAACGCGCATCCTAACGCTGGCGCCGTGCTGCACGCGCACTCGCGCTTCGCCAGCAGTCTCTCATGCCTGCGTCGCGACATTCCTGCCTTTCATTACATGATCGCGCTGTTCGGTGGTGACACGCTACGTTGCGCCGAATACGCGACCTTCGGCACGCAGGCCCTGTCCGACAACGCGCTCAAGGCCATGCGCGAGCGCAACGCCTGTCTGCTGGCCAACCACGGCATGCTCGTCTTCGGCCGTGACCTGGCGCACGCCGAGTATCTCGGCACCGAACTCGAACTCCTCTGCGAACAGTACTGGCGCGCCTGCCAGCTCGGGCAGCCCTTCATTCTCGACCGCGAGGAGATGGCCGTCATTCTCGAGAAGTTCGGCTTCGGCTACGGCCAGCGAGCGGGTGCCCGATGATCCGCATCAACGAGCTTCGCCTGCCGCTAGAACATCCGCCCGAGGCGCTGCCGGGCGCCGTCGCCAGACGTCTGTGCATCGCCGAAACGGCCATCCGCAAACTCACCGTCTTCAAGCGCAGCCACGACGCGCGCAAGAAGAATGCGCTGCTCTTCATCTACACGGTTGATCTGGAGATCGACGACGAAGCGGCGGTGCTCGCACGTTTCGCCGACGATCCGCGTGTCAAGCCAAGTCCCGACACGAGCTACCACTTCGTCGCTCAGGCACCAAGGAATCTGACGCAACGCCCGGTCATCGTCGGCTTCGGGCCGGCCGGCATCTTCTCCGCGCTGGTCCTGGCACAGATGGGTTTCAAGCCGCTGGTACTGGAACGCGGCAAGGCGGTGCGCGAACGCACCAAGGATACTTGGAAGCTGTGGCGCAACAACGAGTTGAACCCGGAGTCGAACGTGCAGTTCGGCGAGGGCGGCGCCGGCACGTTTTCGGACGGCAAGCTCTACAGCCAGGTGAAGGACCCGCGCCACCTCGGGCGCAAGGTGCTGACGGAATTCGTCAAGGCCGGCGCGCCGGAGGAAATCCTCTACGTCGCGCATCCCCACATCGGAACTTTCCGCCTGGTCAGCATGGTCGAGCGCATGCGTGCCGAGATCATCGCGCTCGGCGGCGAAATCCGCTTCGAGAGCCGCGTCACCGGCCTGCACATCGACCAAGGACACGTGCGCGGCGTGACGCTGGCGAGCGGCGAAGAGATCGCCGCCAGCCAGGTCGTCCTCGCTCTCGGGCACAGCGCACGCGACACCTTCGAGATGCTGCATGCAGCGGGCGTCTACATGGAGGCCAAGCCCTTCGCCGTCGGTTTCCGCATCGAGCACCCGCAGTCGCTGATCGACAAGGCGCGCCTCGGCCCCAACGCCGGCAACCCACTGCTCGGCGCAGCCGACTACAAGCTCGTCCATCACGCCAGCAACGGGCGCGCAGTCTACAGTTTCTGCATGTGCCCGGGCGGCCAGGTCGTCGCGGCCACCTCGGAGCCCAATTGCGTCGTCACCAACGGCATGAGCCAGTATTCGCGCGCCGAACGTAACGCCAATGCCGGCCTCGTCGTCAATATTTCACCGGAAGATTTCGGCGACGCCAGCAATCCGTCTTCACCGCTCGCCGGAATCGCCTTTCAGCGCCGCCTCGAAGCGCACGCCTTCGCGCTCGGCGGCGGCAACTACGAGGCGCCCGGACAACTCGTCGGCGACTTCCTCGCCGGACGGCCATCGACCCAGCTCGGGACGGTGATTCCGTCGTACCAGCCCGGCGTGCATCTGACCGATCTGTCGACAGCGCTGCCGGACTTTGCCATCGCCGCCATGCGCGAGGCCATTCCGGCCTTTGATCGGCAGATCCGGGGCTTTGCCCTGCCCGACGCGCTGCTGACCGGGGTTGAGACGCGCACCTCGTCGCCGCTGCGCATCACGCGCGGCGAGGACTTCCAGAGCGTGAACGTCAAGGGACTCTTCCCTGCGGGCGAAGGCGCCGGTTACGCCGGCGGCATCCTGTCGGCCGGAATCGACGGCATCAAGATCGCAGAAGCCGTCGCGCTAAGCTACCAGACCAGGCAATGACAGCACTGTCCGGAACTATCCGGCAATAGCCTGCTGGTAAAATATGGCTCAATTCGCGTTAAGTAGTGACAGGCTCATCTCCTGAGCCTCGCTGGGAG
>JADHEF010000535.1_pt1 | contig 37224 bp, 33 predicted proteins | sample 8952391 | NCBI WGS metagenome assembly JADHEF01 (sample SAMN16124439, study PRJNA663245) | bioreactor sludge metagenome | isolation source: sludge (nitrite) | place: India:Bengaluru | collected 2019-02-28 | reverse complement strand
CGCCAAACCGGACGGGTTGGGGCAGTTGAAGCCGAGTTTTTCAACGGCCTGCTAGCGTGGCAGTCAGCAAGTCCTGGCCGCGTTCGTAGCCTTCCTTGGCAAACTCGACGATCAGGATCGCGTTCTTCGCCGCGAGGCCTACAGTGGTCAGCAGCCCGACCTGGAAGTACACATCGTTGTCCAGGCCACGCAGCCCGGTCAGCACCAGCGCGCCGAGGATGCCCACCGGTACTACCAGCATCACCGCGAACGGCACCGACCAGCTTTCATACAGCGCCGCCAGGCACAGGAACACGAACAGGATGGAAATGGCGTACAGCAACGGCGCCTGGTTACCGGCCAGGCGCTCCTGGTAGGACTGGCCCGCCCAGGCATAGCCAATGCCTTCCGGCAGTTGCGCCATGATCTGCTCGACCGCCGCCATGGCGTCGCCCGAGCTGACGCCGCTGGCCGGTTCGCCAACCAGTTCGTACGAACCAAACCCGTTGAAGCGCTCCAGCAGCGGCGAAGCGGTGCTCCATGAAGTGCTGGTGAATGCCGACAGCGGCACCATGGCATCGCTGTCGTTGCGCACGTACCAGGCGCCGATGTCTTCGGCCAGCATGCGTTTGTCGGCTTCGCCTTGCAGGTACACCTTCTTCACCCGCCCGGCATCGACAAAGTCGTTGACGTAGCTACCGCCCATCACCGTGCTGAGGGTGGCGTTGATGTCACTGGAGGCAACGCCCATGGCACCGGCCTTGCGGTCGTCGATGGCAACGTTCAGCTGGGGTGTGTCCTCCAGGCCCTGGGCCCGTACATTGGCCAGGCGCGGGTCCTTGGCGGCGAGGCTGATGAACTGGTCACGCGCCTTGAGCAGTTCGGCGTGGCCCAGGCCTGCCAGGTCCTGCAACTGCACATCGAAGCCCGAACTTTGCCCCAGGCCCTGGATGGCTGGCGGCGCCATCACGAACACGTTGGCGTCGAGAATTTTCGACAATGCCATGCTGGCCCGGCGCGCCACGGCAGCGGCGCTGTGTTCGTCGCCCTGGCGTTCGCTCCAGTCCTTGAGCTTGATAAAGCCGCGCCCCGAGTTCTGTGCATTGCCGCCATTGCCCAGGCCACGCACGATCAGGATCGAGGCCACCTCCGGTTGTTGCAGCATGTAGTCCTGCACCTGGCTGCTCACCGCCTGCAAGCGTTCATCGGTGCCGCCCACCGGCAGGGTCATCTGCATCATCAGCATGCCCTGGTCTTCTTCGGGCAGGAACGCCGACGGCAGTTTCTGGAACATCAGCGCCACACCGCCCAGCACCAGGGCGTACACCAGCAGGGCGCGCAGCGGGCGTGCCAGCACCTTGCCAACCGCCTGCTGGTAGCGCCGGGAGGTGCGCTCGAAGTGGCGGTTGAACCAGCCAAAGAAGCCTCGGCGCGGTTCGCCATGGGCTGACACAGGCTTGAGTAACGTGGCGCACAGGGCCGGGGTGAGGGTCATGGCCACCAGCACCGACAGCGTCATTGCCGCCACCAGGGTGACCGAGAACTGCTTGTAGATCACCCCGGTGGAGCCACCAAAGAACGCCATGGGCACGAACACCGCTGACAGCACCACGGCAATGCCGACCAGCGCGCCACTGATTTCGCCCATCGACTGGCGTGTCGCCTCGCGCGGCGGCAGGCCTTTTTCGGCCATGATGCGTTCGACGTTTTCCACCACCACAATGGCATCGTCCACCAGCAGGCCGATGGCCAGCACCATGCCGAACATGGTCAGGGTGTTGATGGAGTAACCGAGCAGGGCCAGCACGCCGAAGGTGCCCAGCAGTACAACCGGCACGGCGATGGCCGGGATCAGCGTGGCGCGCAGGTTCTGCATGAACAGGTACATGATCAGCACCACCAGGGCGATGGCCTCGAACAGCGTCTTGACCACTTCCTCGATGGAGATTTTCACGAACGGCGCGGTGTTATAGGCCACTTCGCTGCGCAACTGCAGCTTGCCGGGGAAGAACTGTTCCAGCTCGGCAAGCTTGGCCTGCACCGCTTCGGACACGTCCAGCGCGTTGGCGCCCGTGGCCAGGCTCACCGCCAGGCCGCCGGAGGGCCGGCCATTGTGCTCGGCGACCACGTCATAGCTTTCGCTACCCAGCTCGACGCGGGCCACGTCCGCCAGCGTCACCACCGCGCCAGCGCTGTTGTGCTTGAGCACCAGCTCGCGGAACTGCGCGGCGGTCTGCAGCTTGCTGCGGGCGTTGATGGTGGCGTTCAGCTGTTGGCCGGCGCGGGCGGGCAGGGCGCCCAGCTGGCCGGCGGAGGTGTCGACGTTCTGCGCTTCCAGGACGCTGCTCACGTCCGAGGGCATCAGCGCGTACTGTTTGAGTTTGTCCGGGTCGAGCCAGATGCGCATGGCGTAGCTTGAGCCCAAGGTAGTCACCTGGCCGACGCCGCTGACCCGGCTGATCTGGTCGTACAGGGTGCTGGAGATGAAGTCGCTGATATCGGTGGCGCTGACGTCGGGGTTGTCCGACACCAGCGACAGGATGATCAGGAAGTCGCTGGCGGAGTTGTGAATCTCGATGCCTTGCTGCTGCACGGCTTCGGGCAGCCGCGCCTTGGCCTGCTCCAGCTTGGTCTGCACCAGCATCTGCGCGGTGTTGATGTCGGTACCGGCCTCGAAGGTGAGGGTGATCGAGGCACTGCCCGCCGAACTGCTGCTGGACGACATGTAGGTGAGGCCGTCCAGGCCGGTCATTTGCTGCTCGATCACCTGGGTGACCGAGTCTTCCATGGTCTTGGCCGAGGCGCCGGTGTAGGTGGCGCTGAGGCTGATCTGCGGCGGGGCGATATTGGGGTATTGCGCCAGCGGCAGCTGGAAGATGGCCAGGCCGCCACCGAGCATCACCAGGATGGCGATCACCCAGGCGAAGATTGGCCGATCGATGAAGAAGCGTGCCATGTCATTCGCCTCGCTGGCTGTCGTTGCGGGCGGTCAGGGCGTTGTCCCGCACCTGGACTTGCTGGCCAACGTGCACCTTTTGCAGGCCCTGGACGATCAACTGGTCGCCAGCGGCCAGGCCTTGGCTGACCCACCAGCGGTTGCCCACTGCGCGAGCCAGGGTCAGTTCGCGTTGCTGTACCTTGCCGTCGACCACCACCAGGGCGGTAGCATCGCCGCGCTCGTCACGGCTCACGCCTTGCTGCGGTACCAGGATGGCATCCGCTTGTACGCCTTCCTGCACGGTGGCCTTGAGGTACATGCCCGGCATCAGCAGGCCATCGGGGTTGGGTACCACGGCGCGGAAGGTCACGCTGCCAGTGCTTTCATCCACGCTCACGCCGTTGAAAGTAAGGGTGCCGGCATGGGCGTAGGTGCTGCCGTCTTCCAGTTCCAGGCTGATACGGGTGGCGTCCTGCTGCATGCTGGGCGCCAGCTTGCCTTCGGCCAGTTCGCGTTTCAGGCGCAGCAGGGTGCTGCTGGGCTGGGTGAAGTCGACGTAGATCGGGTCCAGTTGCTGCACGGTGGTCAGCGCGGTGGTCTGCTCGGCGGTGACCAGTGCGCCGGGGGTCACCGACGAGGTGGCCGTGCGCCCATCGATCGGCGCATTGATGCGGGTGTAGTCCAGGTTGATACGCGCGGTGCGCTGCGCAGCCTGGGCCGATTGCAGGCTGGCGCGGGCTTCGAGCAGGGCGGCCTGGGCGCTTTCGTTGTCTTCGGCGCTGATGGCGTCGAGCTTCACCAGTTGGGCATCGCGCTTGGCCTTCAGCTCGGCGGCCTTGAGGGTGGCGCGTGCTGAACTGACCGTGGCCTCGGCCTGGGCCAGCGTGGCCTGGTAAGGCTGCGGGTCGATCTGGTACAGCGCCTGGCCGGCCTTGACCGTGTCGCCCTCGTTGAACAGGCGCTTCTGGATGATGCCGCCGACCTGTGGGCGAATCTCTGCAATCAGGTGAGCACTGGCGCGACCGGGCAGGGTGGTGGTCAAGGTTTGGGCGGCAGTGGTCACCTCGTAGACGGCGACTTCCGGTACGGGGGGCTCTGCGGCGCCCGTTTCGGCTTCACGGCAGCCGCCAATGACCAGCAGGCCGGCGCCCAGCAACAAGGCACGCGCCAGGGGCGAACGGGCGAACATCAGGGAATGGAATAAAGTAGGCATCGCAGGCTCCGAGCCAAGGGATTTCGATGGCGCCAGCGTGCGCGGCAATTGTGCAGGCAATGTGCAGAAAGCATGGAGATTGCCCGCCGAGCCTTGCGGCACATGGGCCTGCACGGTTCAATACGGGCAATTCCAACGTGCCGGCGGTGCCATGAAAGTCAGCCTTTCGCGCAAGTTCTTCTTCGCCATGCTCGCGGTGTGTGCGTTCGCCGTGCTGGGCATGGTGTTTGCCGCCTACCTGAGCTTGAAATACGGCTTTCTCGGTTACCTCAACCAGCAGGCCGAAGAACGCATGGACCGCATTGTGCCGAGGGTCGAGCAGGCCTATGCGCGCAATGGCAGCTGGGATTTCATCCGTCGTGACAAGGACCAGTGGTTCGAGTTGTTGCGCCCGGAAGACGTGCTGCCCAATGCACGTTTCGACGCAAGCCTGCTGACGGTTTCCGACCTGACCGGCGCGTTTGTGCGTTTTGCCCTGCTTGATGCGCAGCGCCAGCCGATCATCGGCTACCAGGGCGCTCTGGCCGACATGCTCTTGCGCCCCATCCGTCACCAGGGGCAGGTGGTGGGCTGGATGGCCCTGGCACCCTTGCAGTCGGTGACCAGCATTGGCGACCAGCGTTTCCAGCTCAACCAGCTACGTTCCAGCCTGCTGATCGGGCTGGCCTGCCTGCTGGCCACGGCGGTCATCGCCTGGTGGCTGAGCCGCGCCCTGTTGCGGCCCATCCGCGAAGTGGCCAGCGCCACCCATCGCCTGGCAGCAGGCGACTACGCCATCCAGCTGCCGGTGCGTTCGGCAGACGAAGCCGGGCAACTGGCCGGTGACTTCAATCGCATGGCTGCCACGTTGGCCAGCAACGAAGGCCTGCGTCGCGACTTCATGGCGGACATCTCCCACGAGCTGCGCACGCCGCTGGCTGTGATGAGGGCCGAGCTGGAAGCCATGGAAGACGGTATTCGCCCGCTCGACGGCAATGCTTTGCGTTCATTGCAGGGGGAGGTGGGCGCATTGAGCAAGCTGGTCGACGACCTGTTCGACCTGTCGTTGGCGGAAGTCGGCGGCCCTACGTACCGCCGCGAACGCATCGACCTGTGCGTGTTGCTGCCGGTGGTGGCCGAAGCTTTCCAGGCCGGTTTTGCCGAACGTGGCTTGCAGTTACGTCTGGAATTGCCCGGGCAGCCGTTGTGGGTGTTGGGCGATGAGTCGCGCCTGGGCCAGTTGCTGCACAACCTGCTGGAGAACAGCCGCCGCTATACCGATGCAGGTGGCCATACTGTGTTGCGTGCGTTTCAGGAGGGTGACGAGGTGCTGGTGCAATGCGAAGACACCGCCCCCGGCGTCGACAGCGCGTCGCTGGCGCGCCTTTTCGAGCGTTTTTACCGTGCCGAGCGCTCGCGCAACCGGGCCAGTGGCGGCACCGGGCTGGGCCTGGCGATCTGCCGCGGTATTGCTGAAGTACACGGTGGCCGGCTGACAGCCAAGGCCTCTGCCATGGGTGGGCTGCTGCTGGTGCTGGCCCTGCCGGTTGCTGGAGAGCAAACATGAGCCGGATCCTGCTGGTAGAAGACGAACCCAAGCTCGCCGCCCTGGTGGGCGATTACTTGCGGGCGGGTGGTTATGGCGTCGATCATCTGGCCGACGGCCTGGCGGTGATCCCGGCCATTCGCCAGGGCCAGTACGACCTGGTGCTGCTGGACCTGATGCTGCCGGGCCGTGACGGCCTGGACATCTGCCGGGAGCTGCGCGGCTTCAGCCACTTGCCGCTGATCATGATGACCGCTCGCGTAGACGAGATCGACCGCCTGCTGGGCCTGGAGCTGGGTGCGGATGACTACATCTGCAAGCCTTTCTCGCCCCGTGAGCTGGTGGCACGGGTGAAGGCGGTGCTGCGCCGCAGTGGCGAGCAGCCAGGCAACCTGGGCCTGGAACTGGATGCCCGTGCATTCCAGGCGCGCTACCGGGGCGTGGCGCTGGAGCTCACACCCGTGGAGTTCCGCATGCTGGCAGCGTTGGCGGTACGCCCGGGGCAGGTGCTGTCGCGGGACCAGTTGATGAACCACATCTACCAGGACCACCGGGTGGTGGCCGACCGCACGGTGGACAGCCATGTGAAGAACCTGCGGCGCAAGCTGACTGCGGTGACGCCGGGGCATGACCCGATTCGGTCGGTGTATGGGGTGGGCTACAGCCTGGAATTTGAATGAAGGTGAACGGGGCTGCGCAGCAGCCCCGGTTTCCAGGCCGTCCCGGTCAGCTACCGGTCACTTCGGCTTCTGTTGAGGCCTTCACCGAAGCCTTCTTCTCCTGCACCACGATGTAGAACTCCTCGCCATGCTTCACCGCGCCATACAGCACGGCCTTCTCGATCAGCTCGTTACCGCGCAGGTGGCGCAGCATCATCGGGTCTTTACGCAGGTCGCGGTACAGGGCCAGGCACAGCAGCACCATTACCACCACAAAGGGCAAGGCCACGACGATGGTCAGGTTCTGCAACCCCGTCAGCGCCTCGCCTGGGTCCCGCGGGTCGCCAATCGCCAGCATGATCGCCGCCACGGTACCGGTCAGCGCGCCCCAGAAGATCACCGTGCGCCGCGAGGGTGCGGTGGTGCCATGTTCCGAGAGTGTGCCCATCACCAGCGAGGCGGCGTCGGCACCCGAAACGAAGAAGATGCCCACCAGGATCATCACCAGCACCGAGGTCGCTGAGGCCACTGGATAGCTGTCCAGCAACTGGTACAGCGCGTGGTTGCTGTTGACTGCGCCATTGGCCAGCTGGAACGCGCCTTCGCGTACGGCATCGATGGCCGCACCGCCAAAAATGGTGAACCACACCAGGCTGACCAGGCTGGGCACCAGCAGTACACCGGTAACGAACTGGCGAATAGTGCGGCCGCGGCTGATGCGGGCGATGAACATGCCCACGAACGGCGTCCAGGAAATCCACCAGGCCCAGTAGAACACGGTCCAGCCGGCCAGCCAGCTGTTCATCTGTTCACCGCCGCTGGCGTTGGTACGGGCCATCATTTCCGGCAGCATCTTGATGTAGATGCCGAGCGAGGTCGGCAGCAGGTTGAGCATCAGCAAGGTCGGGCCGACCATGAACACAAACACTGCCAGCACCAGTGCCAGCACCATGTTGGTGTTGGACAACCACTGGATGCCCTTGCCGATGCCCGACACCGCCGAGGTGACGAAGGCAATGGTCAGCAGGGTGATGATGGAGATGTAGAACAGCTTGCCGGGGCTCTCGATCCAGCCGTTGTACTCCAGGCCGCCGGCAATCTGCAGGGCCCCAAGGCCCAATGAGGCCGCCGAGCCGAACAGCGTGGCGAAAATTGCCATCATGTCGATCATGCGCCCTAGCGGGCCGTTGGCGTGCTTGCCGATCAACGGGCGGAAGGCAGCGGAAATCAGCTGTGAACGGCCACGGCGGAAGGTGCCATAGGCAATCACCAGGCCGACGATGGCGTACATGGCCCAAGGGTGCAGGGTCCAGTGGAACAAGGTGGTGGCCATGGCCACCTGCATCGCTTCACTTGTCTGCCCGGCGGCCGAGCCCGGCGGCGGCGACACATAGTGCGACAGCGGCTCGGCCACGCCGAAGAACATCAAGCCGATGCCCATGCCGGCGCTGAACATCATGGCCACCCAGGACACCGTACGGAATTCTGGCTGTTCGCCATCACGCCCCAGTGGCACCCGGCCATAACGGCTGGCGGCCAGCCACAGCACGAACACCACGAACAAGGTGGATGTGAGCACGAAGAACCAGCCAAAGTTGAGAATGACCCAGGACTGCGCGCTGGAAGCGCTGCTGGCGAGGCTGGCCTGGTTGAGGAAGCCCCAGAGCACGAACGCGATTGCCAGGAGGCTGGTGAAACCAAACACGACGCCGTCGAGTTTGCCCTCGAAATGCCGGTCCTGGCGGGCTTCTGCGGTTTTCGAGGGGTCCGTCACGCCAAGGTCGAGCGTTTCGGTGATGTGTTCCTTTGCCATGAATGATGAGGCCCCTTTGTGGCTTACCTGCGCGCGCAGGCTTGTTGTTGTGTGGGCTACCGAGTTCGATGACGGCCTCGGCGGGGTGGAATGCTGGCGCGATTATCCTGCGCGGGAAAAGGCGGCTCCTGTCCCGATAACGCCCTGGGGCGTCCCTTGCGCGACTTGGCAAATACTTTTAGTTCTGGGGGCAATAGCCCTTTCTGCCTCGGGTTCTGGTACCCTGATGGGCATTACCCGGGCCCGCTCATCCGAGCACCGTAGAAGCGCTGCTGCTTGCGGGCCTGGCCGTACCAGGAAACGGAGATTCGTCAAAATGGCCACTGATCGTGTGAGCCTGATTCATTTCGATAAATTGAGCATGAGCCCTGCCGCTGCCGATCGGTTCCAGAAAGCCCTCGACGCGCTGGCAGCGCTCAAGCTGCAGGACCGTTACGTGTACCTCATCGCTCCCTATCTGGGTGATATCGCTGACGCGTCTGACGCCGAGCAACTGGACACCGCCCTGGGCCAGTGCATCCGGGTGGTTGATGAGCTGCTGGCTGCCAGGTCGGTGAGCAAGGTCAAGGCCGAGGAAGTGCGCCAGGTGTTCCACAGCGCTGCCGAGCGTGCGCGGGCAGAACTGCCTGGCTGAGTGGTGGCATGGCCAAAGACATCGACAACCCCTGCGTTTCGTTATGCCAGCTCAACAGCGAGCTGTGCGTGAGCTGTGGCCGCACCCGTGACGAAATCCGCAAGTGGCGGGGCATGAAACGGCCGGAAAAGATGGCCACCGTGCAACGCGCGGCGACGCGGATGAAGGCTATCGTCAAGAAGGCAGCCAAGCGGCAGAATGCCGACTGAACCCTCGCGCCCTGTACAGGGCCTTTCCTGATTTGCCTGAAGAGCCTGAAAATGGATGTTCACTCGCTGTTAGCGTTTACCCTGGTTGCCGCCATCGCGATCGCCAGCCCCGGCCCCGCCACCCTCATGGCCATCAACAACAGCCTGGCCCATGGCCAGCGCAGCACGATCTGGTCGTCGCTGGGCAATGGCTCGGGCCTGTTCTGCCTGTCGGCAGCCGCCATGCTGGGCCTGGGCGCGCTGCTGGCCAGTTCTGAAGTGCTGTTCAATGCCGTGAAAATCCTGGGGGCGGGCTACCTGTTCTACCTGGGTGTGCGGCAGTTGCTGAAAAAAGGCCCGATGCTGGCGCAGGCTACGGCCGAGGGGGCGGCCAAGGTTCGCCCCTCGCCGCTGAAACTCTACAAGTCGGCGTTCCTTACCGCAGTGACCAACCCCAAGGCGACCATGTTCTTCACGGCGCTGTTCCCGCAGTTCATCGACCAAGGGGCCGCATTGTTGCCGCAATTCCTGGCCTTGACCGGTATTTTTGTGGCGTTGTCGCTGGTTTCGCTGAGCTTGTATGCCGCGCTGGCTGCACGGGCGAAAGGCGTGCTGACCCGGCCGTCGCTGTCGCGCTGGGTGAGCCGGGTGGTGGGCACCACCTTCATCGGGTTTGGTGCGGCGATCCTGGCGATGCGTCGTCAGGGCGCCTGAGTGCCGGAGAGGGTAATCGACGACCCGTTTCATCGTTAGCCGATGAAAGGCCCATCTACTTTTCGCACAGGGTCCAGACTGTCTACAGCCCGCACAGATGAATGCTGCAGTTGATCACAGGATGTGGCAGCCTTTGGCCACCACGCCGGGTCACCGGATGTAACTTGTGCCGAGGGTTGTAGATGATCGAGCGTTGCTTTCGCCACGCCTTGCTCCTGTTGTCGTGCCTGCTGCTGCCGTTGGCTGCGGTAGCGGAAGAGCCTTGCCGGCGGTTGACCGCCACCGGCAACCCGGAATACCCCCCGTACCTGTGGCGCGACCCGCAAAACCCCCAGCAACTGATCGGTGCCAACGCTGACCTGCTCAAGTACCTGGGCAAGCAGTTGGGGCTGGAGATCGAGGTGGTTTACGGCGGGCCGTGGTCGCGCGCCCAGGAAGAGGTGCGCACCGGCCGGATCGACTTGATGGCCGGGTACTTCATGACCCAGGCCCGGCAGCAACAGATGGACTTCATCACCCCGCCATTTCTGCACACGCCCAGCGTGGTCTGGGTACGCCAGGACAATGCCTTTGCCTACCACCAATGGGCAGACCTGAAAGGTCGCAAGGGTGGGACCTTGGTCAACAACAGCCACGGTCAGCAGTTCGACGACTTTGCCAGGGCCAACCTCATCCTCGAAGCGGTTCCCAGCGCCAGGCAGGCATTCGAAAAACTCATGCACAAACGCAGCGACTATGTCGTGTACGAGCAGTACCCCGGCATGGCACTGGCGCGTACCTTGGGTATTGCCAGCACTGTGCAGGTGCTGGAACCGCCAATCTCCAGCGAAGGGCTGTATCTGGCGCTTTCGCATGATTCGCCCTGCAATCGGCCGCATTTGCGTGAAGCGCTGGCGCGGGAAATGGAAAAGATCGTGGCTGGGGCGTTGCCGCAGCAGTTGTTGCAGCAGAACCTGGAGCGGTGGCAGTGATCAGCGAGGAAGGTGCGCGGCCTCCCGTGCGTGCTTGGCCCGGGTCACGTTGACCGCACCAGGCAGGGCGACATCGTTCTTCGCTGCGAGGATTTCGGCCATGACGCTGACGGCGATCTCGGCCGGTGTCTTGCTGCCGATGTAGATGCCAATCGGGCCATGCAAGCGTTGCAGCGACGCCTCACTTTCACCGAAGTGCTCAATCAGGCGTTCACGGCGCAGCTGGCTGTTGCGCCGCGAGCCGATGGCGCCGATGTAGAACGCCGGGCTGTGCAAGGCTTCGAGCAGGGCCAGATCATCCAGCTTGGGGTCGTGGCTGACGGCGACGATGGCGCTGCGCAGGTCCGCAGCGAAGGCGCGGACCACGTCGTCGGGCATGCCGGCCAGCAGGTTGACGCCGGGCACGCTCCAGCCTGCGGTGTACTCAGGGCGTGGGTCGCACAGCGAAACGCTGAAACCATTGAACAGGGCCATGGTGGCCAGGTACTCGGCCAGTGCGCCACCACCGATCAGCAGTAAACGGTAGCCCGGGCCAAGGGTGCTGAGCATGTGGTGGCCATCGAAGCTGAACAGGTCAGGCGTGCTGGTAGGGGTCAGGCTGATATCACCGTTGTGCAGGTTGAGCCCGCGGCGGACCAGGCTGCCCTTATCGAGGCAGGCCAGCAGCCGTTCGAGGTGCTGCAGCGGCGGTGCGAACTCCAGCACAAGCTCCAGTGTGCCGCCACAGGGCAGGCCGAAACGGTGTGCTTCATCGGCGCTGACGCCGTAACGCACCACTTGGGGTAGGCCGTTGGGCATGCCGGGGCCGCCGTAGGCGGTGGTGTAACGGTGAATGAGGTCGTCCTCGATACAGCCACCGGAGACACTGCCGACCACCCGGCCGTCACTGCGCAAGGCCATCATCGAGCCCACCGGGCGCGGGGAGGAGCCCCAGGTGCGGGCGACCGTGGCCAGCAGGACGCGGTGCCCGGCGGTGAGCCAGTCTCGGGTGGTGCGCAGCACCAGCAGGTCGATGCTTTCCATGGAGGCTCCCGTTCAGCGCATATGCAAAATGATCGGGCTGCTGCTGGCCGGGTCGGTATGCCCACGCAACGTGCCCACCGCCTGTGCATTCACGGCATCGCCCAGGTTACCCCAGGCCGTGCGCACGAAGCTCAGTACCTCGGCAATCTCCTGGTCACTCAGCTGTTCGCGAAAGGCCGGCATGCGGTAGGCATCAGGCAACCCCGCCGTCACCACCCGCTGCGAACCGTTCAAGGTAATGTTGATCGCCGAAGCGTCTTCTTTCGCCAGTGCCGAGGTTGCCCCCGCCAAAGGCGGCATCCATTGGTCCTGGCCCTTGCCGTCCAGCCCGTGGCACGAGGCGCAGCGGGTCACGTAGGTATGTGCGCCCGGGCTGTCGAGCTGTGTTGCTGCCGACTCGGCCACGTACTGCCACGGCGCCCCATCGCGCTGCGGGTCGCCGGGAAGCGATTTCAGGTAGTGGGCGATGGCCGCCAGGTCATCGTCGCTCATGAACTGCGTGGAGTTGTTGAACGCCTCGGTCATTGAGCCGAACACGACGGCATGGCGGTTACGGCCGGTTTTGAGAAACTGCGCAATCTCGTTTTCGCTCCAGCGCCCCAGCCCTGTGTTGTGGTCGGCACGCAGGCTCGGTGCGTACCAGCCATCGAGCAGGGCGCCCGCCAGGAATGGTTTGCCGCTGTCATCCAGCGCCTTTTCGTTGAAGGCCAGGCCACGGGGCGTGTGGCAACTGCCACAGTGACCGGGGCCCTGAACGATATAGGCACCCCGGTTCCACAGCGCATCCTGCCCGGCCTTGTCGGCGTAAGGCGTGGTGGCGGCGAACAGGCCGTTCCACAGCGCAATGGGCCAGCGCAGGTTCAGCGGCCAGGGGATGTCGCTGGCCAGGTTGGCCTGCCGGGCCGGTTGCACGCCGTGCATGAAGAATGCGTACAGCGCCTTTACATCGTCGTCACTGAGCTTGGCGTAGGACGGGTAGGGCATGGCCGGGTACAGCCGCCGGCCGCCGGGCGCGACACCCTGGCGCACGGCGCGGTCGAAGTCGGCGAGGCTGTAGCTGCCGATACCGTTGTCGCGATCAGGGGTAATGTTGGTGGCGTGGATGGCCCCCAGCGGGGTGGCCATTTCCAGCCCGCCGGCGAACGGTTTGCCGTCCGGCAGGCTGTGGCAAGCCACGCAGTCGCTGAGCCGGGCCACGTATTCGCCACGGCTGACCAGCGCCGGGTCGGCGGCACTGGCCTGTGCATCGACGAACGGCGAGGCAGGCTCACGGGTGACATACCAGGCCATCAGGCCTGCCGCGATTAGGCACGGCAGCGCCAGCCAGCCAGCGGTTCTTGCGAAACGATGGGTCATGGGGCGGTCCTTGTGCGGTCAGCTGAAGGTATGGCGGCTCATCGGCAGGCTGCGCACGCGCTGGCCAGTCAGTTGCGCGACGGCGTTGGCCACCGCCGGGGCTACGGCCGGCAACGGAGGCTCGCCAATGCCGCCCATCTTCGCCCCGCTTTCGACAATGCGCACATGCACCCGGGCCATGCGTGAAGGCGGCAGGATCGGGTACAGGTCGTAGTTGCGCGCTCGTGGTTTGCCATCCACGTATACCGCCTCTTCCACCAGCGTCTGCGACAGGCCCAGGGCGACGGCGCCGTTCACCTGATGCTCGATGATTGCCGGGTTGACGATGCTGCCCGGGTCGATGGCCTGCCAGATGTCGTGCACCTTCACCTGCCCGTTCTCGATCGACACCTCGGCGATGACTGCCGCCTCCGAACCGAATGGCGAGGCCATGGCCACGCCGCGTGCTCGTTTGCTGCCATCCTCGGCGGTGAACGGGCCGCGCTTCCAGCCACCGGACAGGTCGGCGACCGCGTTCAGCAGGTTGGTCAGGCGCGGGTTGTCGCGCAGCAGGTGCAGGCGCAGTTCGAACGGGTCCTTGCCGCCTTTGTCGGCCAGTTCGTCGAGGAACGACTCGTAGAAGAAGTCGTTCAGCGAGTTACCCACCGAACGCCAGTAGCCGAGCATGGCCGGGCCTTTTACGTAGATCTGCGCGATGCGCTTGTTGGCGATGGCGTAGGCTTTGCCCGACAGCCCTTCAAGCGCGGTCGGGTCGATCTTTTCACCTTGCTTGCCGGCCAGGGCCTCGGTCGGGCCTTCGGTGGCGCTTACCGCTTCGAGGGCCACCGGCATGCCGTCGGCATCCAGGCCGGCGCGGAACTTCACCACGGCGACCGGGCGCAGCACATCACGCAGGAATTCCTCTTCGCGGCTCCAGATAAGCTTCACCGGCCGGCCAACCGCCTTGGCCAGGGCAATGGCCTGCGGGTAGGGGTTGGCCGATTCGTACAGGCAGGAAGTGGCGGCCGAAGAAGCCGCCCAACAGTGGCGAGTGCAGGTTGATCTGCGCAGCCTCCAGGCCTGTACGCTTGGCAATGTCGTCGCGGAACATGTCCGGTGCCTGGTTGGGCAGCCACACGTCCAGGGTGCCGTCCGCATTGAAGCGGGCGAGGGCTGAGGGCGGCTCCAGCTGGGCATGGTTCAGGTACTGGTTGTGGTAGCTGGCCTCGACCTTGGTCTTGGCATTGCTCAAGGCACCCGTGATATCGCCCTCGTTCTCCTCATCACGTGCCGGGCCCTCGACCGTGGCCAGGTGCTCGCGCCAGCCATCGCTGGAGAAGTCTGCCGGCATCGCCCGCACCTTGGTGTCGGCGGTCGCCTCTTGCCAGTCCACCTGGATAGCCTCCACCGCGCGTTTGGCATGCCACCAGCGTTCGGCGACCACGGCGACAGCGCCCGGTAACAGATGCACGGAATGCACACCCTTCATGGCCTTGACCTGCTCTTCGTTGCGCAGGCTGCCCACGGTCATGCCCAGGCGTGGCGCGTGCTGCACGGCGGCGTGGAGCATGCCGTCGACCTTGATGTCGATGCAGTACTGCGCCTTGCCGGTGGACTTGTCGTAGGCGTCCAGGCGACGCACCGGCTTGCCGATCCAGCGAAACTGGCTGGGATCGCGCAATTTGACGCTGTCCGGGTCGGGTACTGGCAGGTCCATGGCGCGGCCGGCAAGCTCGCCATAGGGGATGGAGCGGCCTGTCGTGGTATGTACCACGTTACCCGGCGTGGTGGAGAGCTCATCGACCGGTACACCCAGCTGCTGGGCGCCGGCCTGCAGCAGCATGGCCCGGGCGAGGGCACCCAGGCGGCGCATGGTCGGGTAGCTCATGCGCACCGACATGCTGCCGCCAGTGATGCGCATACCGTTTTCCATGACGACATAGGCTTCGCCTGGTGGCGCGCTGTCGACCACGAAATGGGCAGGGTCGACATCCAGCTCTTCACCTACGATCTGCGCCATGGCGGTGAAGGGCCCTTGCCCGCCTTCCATGAAGGGGCTGAGCAGGCGCACCGTGCCATCCGGGCGAATTTCCAGAAACGCCGGCACTTGGGTGCCGCGTTGCGGGGCGGCTGCAGTTGCCGCCTGTACGCGTGCCGACCCCATTGGCAGGCCGAAACCCAGCACCAGGGCCCCGACGGCCGTGCCGGCAAGAAAGCGCCGACGCGACAGGTTGACGGTTTCGCCCATTTGCAGCTTGAGCAGTTCGGCCGGTGTATCGACTGGCGTGTTCATCAGGCCTGCTCCCCTTGGGCCAGCGCATGCACGGCAGCATGAATGGCGTTGTAAGTGCCGCAGCGGCACAGGTTGACCATGGCCGCGTCGATCTGCGCGTCACTGGGCTTAGGGGTGTGCTTGAGCAGCGCTGTGGCCGCCATCACCTGGCCGGACTGGCAGTAGCCGCACTGGGCCACCTGGTGCTCGACCCAGGCCGCGACCACCCGTTTGCCAACGGCATCGGCTTCGACCGCCTCGATGGTCGTCACTTCGCGCCCGACCATGCCGGCCACCGGGGTGACACAGGCGCGTACCACGTTGCCGTCCACCAGCACCGAACAGGCGCCGCACTGGGCCAGGCCGCAGCCATACTTGGTGCCGGTCAGCCCCAGGTCGTCGCGGATTACCCACAGCAGGGGCGTGTCGGCGTCCACCTCGACCTGATAGGTCTTCTGGTTGATGCGTAGTTCCATGGTTCACCTGCCAATCATCGGTTGCTGTCGCTGTGTTTTTTCTGGGTGGGGAATACGTTGTTCCCCAGAGAAGAAACGCTAGCACAGGGGCATGACCGCTGGTCTGGTGGCGGGGGCAGGTCCAGAGGATCAGGCAAGCAATTCGGTGGAATGCGCAAGCGACGAGGTAAACAGGACTTCCAGGCTGAAAACCCGGATAATGCCGGCCACTTTCGTTTTGCACGCTTAAATCACGGTAAACCCGCATGGAAATCAAGGTCAATTTTCTCGACAATCTCCGTCTCGAAGCCAAGTTCGACGACTTCACGGTGATCGCCGACCAACCGATCCGCTACAAGGGTGATGGTTCGGCCCCAGGCCCGTTCGATTACTTCCTGGCGTCTTCGGCCTTGTGCGCGGCTTACTTCGTCAAGCTGTACTGCCAGACCCGCGACATCCCGACCGAAAACATTCGCCTGTCGCAAAACAACATCGTCGACCCGGAAAACCGCTACAACCAGATCTTCAAGATCCAGGTCGAGCTGCCCGAAGACATTTCCGAGAAGGACCGCCAGGGCATCCTGCGCTCGATCGACCGCTGCACCGTCAAGAAGGTGGTACAGACCGGCCCCGAGTTCGTGATCGAAGTGGTCGACAACCTCGACGCCGATGCCCAGGGCCTGCTGATGCCGGTGTCGGACAGCACCACCTACATCCCTGGCAAGGACCTGCCGCTGGAGCAGACCATCGCCAACATGTCGGGCATCCTGGCCGGGTTGGGGATGAAGATCGAGATCGCTTCGTGGCGCAATATCGTGCCCAACGTGTGGTCGTTGCATGTGCGTGATGCGCAGTCACCGATGTGCTTCACCAACGGCAAGGGTGCCACCAAGGAAGCCGCGCTGGCATCGGCGCTGGGTGAGTTCATCGAGCGCCTGAACTGCAACTTCTTCTATAACGACCAGTTCTGGGGCGAGGACCTGGCCAACGCGCCGTTCGTGCATTACCCGAACGAGCAGTGGTTCAAGCCTGGCCCACGCGATGCGCTGCCCGCCGAGATCCTCGACGAGCACTGCCTGGCAATCTACAACCCCGACGGTGAGCTGCGCGGTTCGCACCTGTACGACACCAACTCGGGCAACACGGCGCGCGGCATCTGCTCGCTGCCGTTTGTACGCCAATCGGACGAGCAGGTGGTGTACTTCCCGTCCAACCTGATCGAAAACCTGTTCCTCAGCAATGGCATGAGCGCTGGCAACACCCTCGCTGAGGCGCAGGTGCAGTGCCTGTCGGAAATCTTCGAGCGTGCGGTCAAGCGCGAAATCCTCGAAGGCGAGCTGTGCCTGCCGGATGTGCCGCAGGACGTACTGGCCAAGTACCCGGCCATTGTTGCCGGCATTCAGGGCCTGGAAGAGCAGGGCTTCCCGGTGCTGGTCAAGGATGCGTCGTTCGGTGGCGAATTCCCGGTCATGTGCGTGACCCTGATGAACCCGCGCACCGGTGGCGTATTCGCCTCGTTCGGCGCCCACCCAAGCCTGGAAGTGGCACTGGAGCGCAGCCTTACCGAACTGCTGCAGGGCCGCAGCTTCGAAGGCCTGAACGACCTGCCGCAGCCGACCTTCGAAAGCCACGCCCTGACCGAGCCGAACAACTTCGTCGAGCACTTCATCGACTCCAGCGGCGTGGTGTCGTGGCGCTTCTTCAGTGCCAAGGCCGACTTCGAGTTCGTCGAGTGGGACTTCTCGGGCCACGGCGAGGATTCCAATATTCAAGAGGCCGCAACCCTGTTCGGCATCCTCGAAGACCTGGGCAAGGAAGTGTACATGGCGGTGTACGACAACCTGGGCGCCACCGCCTGCCGCATCCTGGTGCCGGGCTACTCGGAAATCTACCCGGTCGAGGACCTGATCTGGGACAACACCAACCGCGCCTTGTCGTTCCGCGCCGACATCCTCAACCTGCACAACCTTGAAAGCCGCCCCCTGAAGCTGCTGCTCAAGCGCCTGGACAACTGCGATGTGGATGACTACACCACCATCACCACACTGATTGGCGTGGAGTTCGACGAAAACACGGTGTGGGGCCAGCTGACCATTCTGGAACTGAAGCTGCTGATCTGCCTGGCAGTGCAGCGCTTCGAGGAGGCCAAGGAACTGGTCGAGGCGTTCCTGCAGTTCAACGACAACACTGTCGAGCGCGGGCTGTTCTACCAGGCCCTGAACGTGGTGCTGGAAGTGGTGCTGGATGATGAGCTGGAAATGGACGACTACGAGCCCAACTTCCGCCGCATGTTCGGCAACGCGCGTATGGACGCGGTGCTGGGCTCGGTGGACGGCAGCGTGCGTTTCCATGGCCTGACTCCGACCAGCATGAAGCTCGAAGGCCTTGATCGCCACCTGCGCTTGATCGAAAGCTACAAGAAACTGCACGCAGCCCGGGCCAAGTTCGCCTGAGTAAGCGCTCGCATAGACACCGTGTAAGCGGGTTTGCCGTGGTGCCAGTCAGTTAAGCCTTGGGGCCGCTTTGCGCCCCATCGCCGGCAAGCCAGGCTCCCACCGGTACAGCGCAATGCTTGAGGTTTTCACCGTACCTGTGGGAGCCCGGCTTGCCGGCGATGGGCTGCGTAGCAGCCCCAAACTGCCTGGCTACACATAGCGCTTTGATCCTGGCCCTATCGCCAATTCGCCTTTCCGTTCAACGCGGCAGGCGCGTAAAATTTTGCTCCCCAAATCCATGGCGCGTTAACCGCCAGAAGGACCTCGGCCGCGCACAGCAAAAAGGCGCAGACCATGAGCACCCCTTTGGATACCAATGCCCTCAAAGCCCGTCAGCAAACCGCCTGGGCCAGCGGTGACTACGCGGTGATCGGCACCACCCTGCAACTGGTTGGCGAGCGCCTGGCAGAAGCCTGTGACCTGCGCTGGGATGAGCAGGTGCTGGATGTTGCGGCCGGCAACGGCAACGCCACATTGGCGGCCGCGCGGCGCGGTTGCCGCGTCACTTCCACCGACTATGTACCCGAGCTGCTCAAGCGTGGCGAAGAACGGGCACGGGCCGAACACCTGAATGTGCTGTTTCAGGCTGCCGATGCCGAAGCGTTGCCGTTTGCCGATGACACCTTCGATGCGGTGCTCTCCACGTTCGGTGTGATGTTTGCCCCTGATCAGGCCCAGGCCGCACGTGAACTGGGGCGGGTATGTCGACCCGGTGGCCGTATAGGCTTGGCCAACTGGACCCCGCAAGGTTTTGTCGGGCAGATGTTCAAAACCCTCGGGCGGCATGTACCACCACCCGCCGGGGCCTTGCCGCCCTCGCGGTGGGGGGACGAGGAACAGTTGCGCGTGATGTTCGAAGGGGTGCTGGGTGAGCTGAATGTCAGCCGCCAGCAGTTCAACTTCCGCTACCGCTCGGCGGCGCATTTCATCGAGGTGTTTCGTACCTGGTACGGACCGGTGCACAAGGCGTTTGCTTCGCTGGATACGGAGAAGGCCAGTGCTTTGGAGCGAGACCTTACTCAGTTGCTGGATGAGAGCAATGTGGGAGGGCCTTCATCGTTGGTGGTACCCAGCGAATACCTTGAGGTGGTGATCATTCGCGGGCGTTAGCCGGCACACCTTCAAAAGCCTCGGCGGGTGGCGGTGCCGCGCGGACATTGAAGAGCTTGCAGATGAAGTACCAACAGATGGCGACGGTCATGTTGTAAGGGAACAGCACGGCCCAGAAGGGCAGTTGCCAGTTCTTTTTGCCCTGCATTTCACCGGGTTCGCCGGTTCGCCAGGGGGCGTAGTGGCGCCAGGCTTCAGCCGGGGTCAGGCAGATGGCATGCAGGGGCTTGTGCCACCAGTTGGGTTCGCCGGGTGGGGGGAGTTTGTCGGGGCCGTGGGCCATGAAGTGGCGCAGGTATTCCCAGACTTCGGCGACGTGCCTGACGTCGGACTCGGTGGGTTCGTTGCTGTCGACCCAGAGGCAGTCTTTTTGGTGGAGGCTACCGTCTGCTCGGCGCGGGGCGAAGGCGAGGGCGTAGCTGGTGCTGAAGGATGAGCCGCCGTTTTCGGTGCGTTTGAACAGGCCACCGCCGGTGTTGCTCCACTCGAAGACTAATACTTTGCTCAAACGTCGGTAGTAGATTTTTTGAGTTGAGCGGTTGAGGCAGAAGCTTGATAAGCGTTGTATAAAATATATACGATAAAATAAAAAAGGAAGGAATATAAAAGGTCCAAATGCTACGCTGGTTATAAAAATAGGGCTGAAAATGTATGGGTCCCAGGCTTCGCTCGATAGTAAGTAAGGGTAAAAGCCGATCATCAGTGCGAGAGTCATTGCGCAGTACAGTTTTCCCATGAAGACGGAGTCTGTCACCCAAGGATTTCTCAAACATAAGGTGTTGTCGGATAAGTTTAATAATTGCCCGGCGATAGCGGGGTTATGCCCTGAGTCCGACATTGAGTTGAATATCCAAATGGTTGCCATGATCAGCGCTCCAGGCGAAAAATTGACAGGGACTCATTGTCTTCATCCAGCCCTTGATTGGCGCGGTAAGCTAGATGCAGTGAGACATGCTTTTGATTGGTCAACGTGTTCTCGAAATGCAGGACCAAGCCCGCACTTACGATGTGGCTGGTCGGGGCGATAGGGAATACGTCCATTCCTTGGTCGTCACGGAGGGTAGACCAGCTTCTGGCCCAGAGTGCCTTTCATGAACACGTAGACATAACCCGGGCGCAGTGCGCGGAGGGTATAGGCGGAGTGCTGCAGCGGGGCGAAGCCTTGCTCCAGGTTGAAGCCTGAGTCGGCGTAACGGCAGGCGGGTGCGCCAGCGGTGCGCGGCACGATGGCATAGCGAATAGGCAGAATGGGGACGCGTGCGCTGCAGGCAGGGCCGGAAGTGGCGCTGCTGACGGAAGCATCAGTCATGTGAACTCCTTGTTCAGCACTTGCCGTTACAGGTTGTGCACAAGCCCAGTGCGCACTACTTAGGCTTCGAGAAAGTTGAAGAATGAAACTTTCTTGATCAATGAAGTGTGGTGAATGAATCTTCAGTTGATCTTAAAGTGCAGGGCATTGCCTTGATTAAGGCAGGAGTGTCGAGGCGGGAAGTGTAAGAATATGTTGTCGGGTTTTGAGTCTGATGGTTGTGGTGTTTAATGCAGTAAGATAGCTTGTTTATATTTGTAGGAAGTTTCCGTTTTTATTGGTAGTACATAAACACTTAATTCTTGCACTTGGCCATCACCACTTGACACGTTCTTGGCGTGCCTCCTGACCGGGTGGCATAGCGCACGCAGTTGTTCAGCGACTTCTGCCGGGCAATGCTCAGGGTATTCCCCCACGCCAAACCACCTTCTCCGGTTGAGGGGACTGCTTTGGCAAAGCAGTTTGAGCCTACGGTAGAAGCTGCATAGCGTGCCTTGCTGTTTTTGCTGGAGCAGCCAGCAGAGAGCGCCAGGCTGAGGGCGAGCAGGGTGGTCAGAGCCAAGGAGGTATGGGGGCCCTTCGTGATACTGCTCATGTTTACTCCGGCTTCATGTGTTGAATACCTTGCAGGATATTTCATTCAAGCGAAGCGGTGAACTGTTGCGTCGCAGCAGCGGGCTGATTCGTATGTGCAGACATCGGCGAAGCTGCAAACAGGCGGGGCGCTGCGCGCCCCTTTCGTGACGGAAGGCCCCGCTCATACGGGGCGCGTATGGCTTGAGTGTGTTCCGAAGGTCAGAAGCGGTAGTTGAAGCTGGCTTCCAGCGTACGCGGTGCCCCTGGGGTAACCAGGTCTACCGAGCCATGTGCCGAGGCATAGTAATCCCGGTCGAATACGTTCTTCAGGCGCAGCGCCGCATCCCACTGCGGCACGCTGTACAGCAGCGCAGCGTCGAAGGTGGTGTAGCCCGGCATCACCACCACGTTGTCGAGCGCGGTGTAGCGTTCGTCCACGTAGTTGGCGCCAGCGGCCACGCGCCACTCCGGGGTCAGGGTGCGTACCAGCCAGACGTTGGCGCTGTTGCGCGGCGTCAGGGTAGGGGTCTGGCCTTCGTTGGCCACGCCGTTGGTTTTGCTGTTGGACTTGGTGATCTCGGCATCCAGGTAGGCGTAGCCGGCGTAGATCTGCCACTTGTCCGTAAGCTGCCCGCTGACGGTGGCCTCGAAGCCGTCGGTGCGTTGTTCGCCGGCCAGCACGGTCAGGTTGGGGTTGGCCGGGTCTGCGGTCTTCATGTTGGTGCGTTCCAGGCGGAACACCGCCGCTGTCAGCGACAGGCGGCTGTCGAGCAGGTCCCACTTGGCGCCGATTTCGTAGTTGGTGGTTTCTTCCGGTTCCAGGTGCTGGTTGGTCGGGCTGACCGCGAACACCTCGCCCGAAGGCTGGTAGCTGCGGCTGACCGACACGTAGTAGGACTGGATGGCGTCTGGCTGGTAGACCAGGCCGGCACGCGGGCTCCAGGTCTTGTCGGTACGGTCGAGGTCGACGTTCTGCACGCGGTCGTCGTCGTACTCCTGGCCAAAGATGTCATAACGCACCCCGACCAGGGCCTTCCAGTGCTCGTTCAGCTCGATCATGTCCTGCAGGTACAGGCCGGTGGTCTGCTGGAAGTTGGTGCCTTTGGAGGAAAGGTTGGCAGCGTGCTCAGGTACCGATACCAAGGCGTCGCGGTACACCGGCACCTGGGCCACGTTGTTCTGGCTCAACACGCGCTGGTACTTGTCCTGGAAGCCCACTTCCACGCCGTACAGCAGGTTGTGCTGCATGCCGGCCAGTTGCGCCTGTTGTTTGAGCTCGGTCTGGTTGAATACGCCGTATTCGTCACGGGCCACGTTGCCGCGGTTGAGCTTGACCAGCAGTTCGCCGTTGGGTGCAGTGACGAAGCGTGTCGGGCTGCTGTCAGCCAGCGTGTTGTTGCGGTCCAGGTCGTAGCGGTAGTAGCGGCTGGTGTTGGTCAGGGTGAAGTTGTCGTTGATGCGGTAGTCCAGGCTGGCGGTCAACGAGAACACTTCGCTGCGGGCATAGTCCTGGTCGGCGTCGCCAGAGCCGAAGCGCTTGTCGCGGTCCACATCCACAGGGCGATTGCCCAGGGCCGGGATGCCGAAGTCGATCAGGCGCTTGTCGTACAGGTAGGTGGCACCCAGGTTCAGTTCCAGGTCGTCGGACAGGCGGAAGTAGGCCGACGGCGCAATGGCCTTGCGGTCGATGTAGCCATCGTCGCGGAAGGTGTCGCTGTCTTCGAAGGCGCCGGTAACACGGTAAGCCTGGTTGCTTTGCGGGTCGGCCCAGCCGGTGTCGAACTGCGTACGGCGCTTGCCTTCGCTGTCGAAACTCATGCCGACCTCGCGCTTGGGCGTAAAGCTTGGTTTCTTGCTGATGCTGTTGATCAGCCCCCCGGAAGAGCCGCGGCCATACAGCACGGCTGCAGGGCCCTTGATGACCTCGACACGCTCGATGTTGGACAGGTCGCGGAAGTACAGGGCGTCATCCCGCACGCCGTCGATGTACATGTCACCAATGGCGCTGAAGCCACGGATGGTCACCTGGTCGCGCTGGCCGTCGCCGTTGGACAGGCCGATGCCGGGCACGTTTTTCAGCACGTCTTCCATGGATTGCGCGCCTTGGTCCTTGATCACGCTTTCAGGCACGACGTTGACGGTTTGCGGGATGTCACGCAGTGGCGCGTCGATCTTCATGGCGCTGCGGCTATCACTGGCCTTGTAGCTTTGTTGCTCGTAAGCGCTGGTGACGGCAGTGGCGGGCAGGGCGAGTGAGCCCTGAGCATCGGGTTGAACGGCGGCGTGAACAGCAGGCACTACTAGCAGGCCCAGCATGGAAATGGATGCTGGGGCAACAGACCTTTTTGCCATTACAGGTGACTCTTTGTTGTTTTGAAGGTCACGAATAGTAATGATTTGTAAATGTAAAGCAAGTGTAAAGAGTTCGCATTTGCTATTACAAGGGTGGGCATGACGAAAACGGGACGAAATACGTCGCGCCAGCAGGGTGACGGACAGGGTCTATGCTTGTTGGCGTGCGAACATTTCGCGCCCCTATCCGGTCTTGATCACATGGAAGCAGGCCTATGAACCCGATTCGCTCTCTTGCGCGTGCTGTTGCTTTGGCCACGCTGGTGTCCGCTACCAGCCTCACTGTGCACGCTGCAGATATCCCGATTGCCAGCGAGGCGCTGGAAAGTCACGTGACCACGCAGGTCACCGCCATCGACCTGGCCAACCGCCAGGTCACGGTGAAGGGCCCAGATAACAAGAAGGATGTGACGTTCCAGCTGACTGAAAAGGCCAAGGCCCTACCCAACCTCAAGGTGGGGGACCAGGTCGACATCTTCGTGACCCGTGCTGTGGCCTATGTGCTCAACACGGATGTGGGCGGGGCGCCGAAGGCCAGCGAGGAGTCCGGCACCATTCGCGCCACGGCGCAAAACCCCAACCCGGGCGGCGAGGCCTTCCGCCAGGTCAGGGTCACCTCGCAGATCAAGAAGATCGACCTCGCCAAACATGAAGTAAGCCTGCTGCCGCCAGAGGGCAAGCTGCAGGTGGTCAAGGTCGAGAACCCGGACCTGCAGGCGCGCATGAAAAACCTCAAGGTCGGTCAGACCGTCGACGCGATCTACACCGAAGTGCTGCGCGTCGAAACCTCGCGCTGATTTCAGCCGCTGCCGACCTCGGTTGCCTCCGAGGTCGAACGTGGGGTGCGGGCATGTGCTGTGAGCAGCCGGATCAAGGGCGAGGCGATGAAGGTACTGATGATGGCCATGATCACCAGCAGGGTGAAATACTCCTTGGGGAGTACGCCCAGGTCATAGCCGACATTCAGCACGACCAACTCCATCAGCGCCCGGGTATTCATGCACACGCCTATCAGCGCCGCATCACGGCGGCTTTCGCCAAGCAGGCGGCTGGCTCCGTAGGCACCGAAAAACTTGCTGGCGAAGGCCACCAGGCAGATCAGCAGGCAATTCCACAGGGCGGTCGTGCCTTCCAGGGCACCCACATCCGTGCGCAGGCCGGTGTAGGCGAAGAATATCGGCAAGAAGAATGCATTGACCACGCCACTGACCTTGGCATTCCACTGCTGGACGAAGCGGCGTTCAGTGTGCAAGGCAACGCCGAGAATGAAACCGCCGATGATCGAGAACACGCCGATCAGGTTGGTCACGGTCGCGCTGGCCAGCAGGATGATCAGCATCAGCGATATGCCTTGGGCCGTCAGCGGTCGGCGCTCCAGGTCGCCGAGGATCCAGCGCATGATCAGTGGTCGCACCAGGCCGATCACCAGCACAATGAACAAGCCCAGCGCCAGCACCCGGGCCAACGAAGCCCAAGGGTTGAACTGCGAGGCGATCAGCGATGTAACGCCACCAAGGATGAGCCAGCCACAGACATCGTCTATTGCCGCCGCACCGATGGTAAGGGTGGCGACTCGCGAGCGCGAAAGGCCCAGTTCCATGAAGATGCGCCCGAGGATGGGCAGGGCGGTAATTGACAGTGCCGTGGCGAAGAACAGCTGGAACGCCAGCAGGGGCGGTCTGTCCCCGCTGATTTGCTGCCAGAAGTACTCGGCAGTGAGCATGCCGCTGGCAAAGGGTACCAGCAGCCCACCCATGCTGATGATGATGACCGAACGCTTGCGGCCCTTGAGGTGCGCACCGAACTCGAACTCCAGGCCGACCTGGAACATCAGCAGGATAAGGCCGATTTGTGCTGTTACCACGAAGGCAGTGGCCGTTTGCGGTACGAACAGCGCGGCCAGTTGCTCAGGAAAAAAGTAGCCGAGCAGGCTTGGGCCTAGCACCAGCCCGGCAAGGATTTCGCCGGCGACTGGCGTTTGGCCCAAGCGGCGGGTACTGAACCAGGCGATCAGCCGCGAAACACTGAAGATCACGATGAGCTGCAGCAGAAACATAAGGGTCAGGTGTTCGGCCTGGGAGCCAACGGCTGACTGTGCCGGCGCCGTTGGCGCGAGCTGCACGGTACTGGCGTGAAGGGTATTGGGCATGATGGTGTCCCGAGTGTGTTGGGTCAGAAGGGCGGTGCGATCCAGCCACCGAATGCGAGCTCCAGTGAGCGTGCTGCGTCGAGCAGCACATGCTCCTGGCCGGGGCCGGCCACCAGCTGCAGGGCCACCGGGCAGCCTTGATCGAGGCGCCCCATGGGTACCGTCAGGGCCGGCAGGCCCAGTACGTTGAACAACGCGGTGTAGCCGATATCCCCCGGGTAGCGCAGGGCATGGCCATGCTCGGGCGAGGTGCCGGGCAACGCTGGCAGGGCCAGTACACTGTTGCCATCCAGCCGTTCGGTCAGCGCGTGGAACAGGGCATCGCGTTTGGGTAGCTGCCTTGCAAGGCCGGGGTTACCCAGGCATTCGCCCAGGCTGTCGAGCACGGTTGCCAGCCAAGGCCCGGTGGCATGCTGCGGTTGGCCGAGCAGTGCTTGCCAGGCATGCGCCAAATGCGCCACAGGCTGGCCGTCACCGAGAATGTCGGCCAGGCGCACGCCGGTTTCCTGCTTGAGCACGGCCAACCAGATGGCGAACGCATCGTTCAGTGCGTGGGGTAGCCAGCGCTCGACATGGGTGCCTTGGCTTTGATAGTGGTGGGCCACGTCATCCAGCGCCTGAGCCACGGCCGGCGAAACCCGGCTTCCCCAGCCCAGGCGTCCGGGCTGACACAGGTACAGACGTTCCAAGGCTGCAGGCGGTGGGCGGTGTACGTAGCTGTCGAGAATATTGCGGTCCAGGTGGTCAGGCCCGGCAATGATCTCCAGCAGTACGGGCAGGTCTTCGGCATGCCGACACAATGGGCCGGCAGCAAAGTGCCTGGCGATGGCCATGGCATTCGGCTGCCCCAGGCCGCGTTCGTCCAAGGGGAGATGCCCGGTCAGTGGCACCAACCCCCGTGACGGCTTGAGGCCGAAAATGCCGTTGCAGGCAGCCGGGATTCGCACCGAACCACCGCCGTCGGTACCCAGCGCGAAAGGCACGCAAGCGCTGGCTACCAGCACGGCATCACCGCCACTGCTGCCACCGGCACTCCGGTCGTTCCGGTAGGGGCTGCTGGTGCGGCCGTAGACCGGGTTATCGGTTTCTGGCCATAGCGCCATCTCGGCCTGGTTACCCAGTGCGACCGGAATGGCGCCCGCATCGATCAGGCGTTGCGCGGCGGTGGCGGTAAACCCGGCAACCTTGTGCTGTCGGTGGCGTGAGCCGCACGTTTTGGGCGCATCGGCCAGCCCCAGGCCCTCCTTGAAGCTGAAGGGCACGCCATGCAGTCGACCCAGCGGGGCGCCTTGGTCTCGCTGGCGTTCGGCAACTTCGGCGGCCCGCCGCGCCTGGTCGTACAGCGCCACTGCCACCGCGTTGCAGCGCCGTTGCACGGTTTGGCAGCGGCGGATGCTGTGTTCGACCAGTGCTACCGGCGACAGCGTGCCATCACGGACCCCGGCAGCCAGGCGCACACCGCTATGAGCCAGCAGTGCGTCGCTGCTGGCTTCGGCCATGGGCATGCCCATTAGTGGCGCGCCAGGTCGAGGAAGCCGCCGTCGCTGCCGAACGGCGACTTGAGCAGCTCGGGCGCCTCGCCGTACTTGTAGAACAGTGAAGGCATCAGCCGCAGGCTGGTAGCGCGTCCCAAGTCCTGCAGCGTGCCCAGGCTATGCCGCGCCAGCAGTTTCAGGTGGCGAGGCGCCAAACTCCAGCGCACCATGCGCATCAAGCGTAAGCGCAGCAGCGCCGAGCGCAGGAAGTAGCTGGCGGCGTATCGCGGCCGGGCCTGGTTGTCGGCCTTGTACAGGGCGAAGTTGATGGTGCGCGAATACAGGTTGGGAATCATCTGCGGGCTGATGCCCGGATTGGAACGGCGTACTTCACGTAACAGGCAGGCAAAGGGCAGCGGTGATGGCTGCAGGTCCCGCGTGTAGCGTGGCAACAAATCGGCGAATTGCTGGGCCTGATGGCCGTCGAGAAAATCACCGCTGACATACATGGGCAACACCACATGGAAGTACGCCATGTTGGCGAACAGCAGCGTCCAGCCCATCAGGAACGGGTCGTCCATTACCTCGTACCACTTGCTCCAGGTGTCCTGAAGCGCCAGTTGCGCCTGGATGTGCGATTCCAGGCAATTGACATAGGCGGGCGTCAACGTGCCCTGGATGTCTTTCTCGATCATGGCGGCCACTTGCGGTATCTGCTGGGCTACATAGGCCAGCCCCGCACTGTTGGCCGGGTCGAAGGTGAACGCTGCATCGCCGATCAGGAACCAGCCATCGGTGGAGTAGTACTGGTTGGCCTCGTACATGTAGTTGTACATGGCGTGCTGGTCGATGACTTCACCCGATGCCATCAGCTCGGTGATCACCGGGTGGTCTGCCATGACCCTTTCCTTGAAGGCTTCCAGCGTGCCAATCCGTTCGTTGATCATGTCCGGGCGGTAGGTGATACCGATGCTGATCATGTCGGCACCGTCTTCGCTGCGCATGGGTATGAGCCAGATCCAGTAGCCCTTGCCGTAGAAGTGATGGGTGACGTAATACGGGTCGAAACAGTGATGCTTGTCCTTGTGGGTGTTGATGCTGTGCAGGATGTTGCGATCAAACTGGCGAAGGCGGAACCAGAACGTGCTGCGCTGGTAGGTCGGCTCCTTGTGCAGCTTCAGCTTCTTGGCCATGAAACGGTTGCGGCCGGTGGCGTCGACCACCCAGTCGGCGTCCATTTGCCAGGTTTGCGCTTCGCTGCGCAGGGTCAGGCGGTGACGGGTGTGCTCGCCTTCGTGCAGGTCGACCGCAGCCACGTCGGCCTCGATCAATTGCACCTGCTGGTCGGCCACGATGGCACGCAGGTCTTTGTCGAAGCTGAAGCGGTTGAGGTTGTAGGCGGGCATGCGGATCACCCCAGGTGCCTCATGGACCACGTAGTTACGGCACTCCGGGTTGTTGCGCAGTTTCAGGTAATAGGTCAGGCCGTATTTGTGGTAATGCTTTTCTTCAAGCAGGCTGCCCAGGCCGATACCTTTGAAAAAATGCGTGGTCAGCTCGACCGTCGACTCACCGACGATCGGCCGCTTGCGGTCCGGGCGGCCGATCAGCGTCACTTCTACGCCAGGCAAGCGCTTGCGCAGGTACAGGGCAGCCAGGTGGCCGGCCACGCCGGCCCCCATGATAGCGATACGTTTCATGTCATCAGTCCGTGATGGGGTGGGGCACCGGGAAAACCGGTGCCGGGGAGTGGCACTCAGTGGCTGGCGGCTTCGATCAGTGCCTGGGGTTCGGCGCGCTCGGAGTAGTCGACATTGATGAACGCCCGGCGTATGTGACCGTCCTGGCCGATGACGAATGCGCTGGCCATCGGCAAACTGAGGTCGTCGCTGGCATTGAGGGCCTTGAGGTCTGCACCGAGTGAGCGGTACACCGCCTCGAGCTCCGGTTCCAGTTCGAAGACGATGCCGTACTGGCGCGCCAACTGGTTGCCGGGATCGCTCAACAGTTGATAGCGAACCCCCAGGGCTTCGCGGGTTTTCCAGGTGGCGGCAGGGGTCTGGGCGGAGACAGCCACCAAGGTGGCACCGCTGGCGGCCAGGTCACCCACCATCTGCTGGTATTCGCCAAGCGCGGCATTGCAGAACGGGCACCACAGGCCGCGATAGAAAACCAGCACCAATGGGCCGCGTGCCAGCAAGGCATGCAGGTCTACCGCCTTGCCATCGGCATCCTCCAACACGGCCAGTGGTGCGCGGTCACCGGCTTTCAGCGCATGGGCTTCGGGGTGGCGTGCGATCAAGGCCTGTAGCGATGTGCTGAATTTTTCCAGCACGTCGGCGGGCAGTTGGCCCATCTGCTGTTTGATGGCGTCGAGTTTTTCCTTGAGTGACATGCTTCTCTCCTTGTGGTGATTCACTGGGGCAGGCTTCGGGTTGCCCGGGCGTGGATTCGCTGCGAGGCCTTGCAGCCGGGGGGATAGCGCTGGAACAGCTGGAGTACCCAATCGGGTCGGGTTTTGCTGGCATCGTTAAGCCAGTTGGCGACCGAGTCCTGGGCGTACTTTTCAGCCTCGGCCAACAGCGGCACCAGCAACGGCTCGGCCACTTCCGGTTGTTCTTTGAGCGCGGCTATGTGCTCACACCAGACGCCACGTGGGCGCAGGATTTCGATACAAAAGCGTCGCACCAGCGGGTCTGCGTCGCCTGCGTAGCGGCTGAGCAACGGCAGGGCGGCGTCCAACTGCTGTGCCAGGCGTGGGCGCAGGGCAATCCAGGCCCATTCGCGTACACCAAAATGCTCATCGCGGGCGAAGCGCAACTGCGCCAGCAGGGCGTCTTGTGCAGGCAGCGTGCGCGAAAGGTGTGCCTGAGCGAAGGCTGCCCAGCTGCGTACGGTGTCGGACGGGTGCGCACAGCATTGCTCGAACACCTCCTGGCGCAGGGGGGCGGGTGCATGTTCCAGCCATTGGCCCAGCGCCAGGCCGATGGCTGCAACCTTTTTTGACAGGCCCAGCGTCTGAACCTGGTCAGCGCAGGCAGCCAGTTGCGCGACCAGCGCCGCAGGTAACCGGGTGACCAGTGCATTGGCCAGTGTCGCCTGATCCACGGCCAGGCATTCGGCCAGGTTGCGGGTTGGCAGTTGGCCAAGGTCGATCAGGGACTTGCGATCATCAGTCATTGCTGAGGCTCCATCACAGCAGGTTGGCAGTGGGGGGCTGGCGCCAACGGGCAGTAACGCCCTGGCGCGAGCAGGTGCTCCGGGTCCAGCGCATCCTTGATGCGCTGTCCGAGTTGCCAGGCAGACGCTTGTGTTTCGCTCAGCAAGCCCATGAAGGCCAGGGGAAGCCGATAGGGCAGTACGCCTTGCTGTTTGCCCGTGCGGAACAACTGCCGGTAGCAGTCTTCGGCGCGGCTGCTGCCGGGGGCATCGTTGCGGTCGAACAGTAGCGGCACGGTGCAGTCGATTGCGCGGCCCGACAAGGTGGTGAGGGTAACCGGGCAGGGCATGCGATGGGTTTCGCAAGCCTGTTCCATGTGCGAGACGAAGGTGGCTACCTGCTGGCTGCGCAGAGGCAGGATAGGCGCGTACCAGATCAGACCGCAGTTGTCCCGGGCCGGGTCGAGCAAGGTGCCTTGCTGCGGTTGCGCACCTGCGGCGTAAGCCAGCGGCAGTGCCACCTGGTTCGGCTGGCCTTCCATCAGTTCAACGCCCATGCGCAGTTTGCTCAAGGTCAGTTGCCAACGCCTGGACCAGGCCCCCGGCAGCAGACGCAAGGCACGCTCAGCCAGCGCCAGCTGGCGTTGGCTGCGGAACAGGTAACGGCTGCAGAACCGCCGCAGTTCGCTGCGGATGATGCCCTTGAGCGAGGCCAGCTGCGCCTGTTCGCAGTAGATCGAACCTACCCCCATCCAGGCGGGCAATGCCAGCGATTGCGCGGCAGCGTTGCGTTCGGCCGGGTTCAGTTGGGTAAGGGGCCGGGTATCGTAGGCCATGCTTAGCAGACGCGTGCTGTTCATCAGGTTGATGCCGCCCACCTGGCTGCCGCAACGTTCCAGAATGCGCTTGATGCCATCGAGGGCGGCCGGGAGCTGTGCTGTCGAATCCACCCAGAAATAGAACGGTTGCACGACCTGTGGGCGCTTGACCAAGGCGATCGACATGTTTGTCACCACCCCCAGCCCGCTCTGGCTGAACAGGCCGTCCAGGTAGGGGCCGATGCCCCATTTGAAGCAGGCGGTTGTGCCCGTTGCCCACATCGGCGAGCGATAGCGTTGGCCATCGGGCAGAATGGCTTCAAGGCCCATGACGGCTTGCCAGTGGTCCGTTAACGGTGTGATGCCAAAGCCGCGCTCCAGCGCGTTGGCCAACACACTGCAGGTGGGCCCTGCGCCGGTGACTGGCGTAAGGAATGGCAGGTTGCGACTGGCCAGGTAATCGGCCAGCGCGGCCTGGGTAACGCCTGGTTCAAGGGTGACCACGCCCAGAGCCTCGTCGAAGGCAAGGATCTTGTCCATGCGCGACAGGTCAAGTTGCACGCAGCGCTCGTGAAGCGTTGCCACGCCGCCATAGCCCCAGTTGTGGCCTGTGCTAACTGGCTGCACCGCGACACCGTGCAGGTGTGCAATGGCCAGGCAGGCAGCTACCTGCTCGCTGTTGGCTGGCCTGAGCCTGGCACTGGCATGGGCGGGCGAGCGCATGGTGTCCTGGCTCAGCTGGCGCAGCGTGCTGGCGTCACTCTGTACATGGGCGTCACCCAGCACTGCGCGCCAGGCTGCCAAGGCGGCTTGCAGCCCCTGCGGCTCAGAACGCACTTGCCAGGCCTCCCATGCCAAGGAACAGCCGCAGTTGGTCGACATCGGCCCGACGGCTGCGTGGCAAATCGCGGTAGCGTCGCCGAAATTCGCCCTTCATCGCTGCCACACAGCGCCGCTTGGGGGTGCGGATCACCATCATCAGAGGGCTGACCGCCGTGCTGTAAACCTTGGCACAGGGGCCCAGGTAGCTGGCAGCAAGGGTCTGGAATTCTTCCAGAGAGAAAGCAGCCAACAGCGAATTGCGGTAGTCGAGCAGTGTGGCCTGGTCGGCCCCATCACTGGCGCGGCTGACGAAATAGTCCACCGACTCTACCGACTTGAGCCGGCCAAAGTCGTTCAGGTAGATGGCCCGGTCATTGCGGAGCACGCGTGCGATGTTGCGAAACGTGGCTTCCAGTTGAGCGAGGTCGGCCAGGTGATGCAGCGCCATCGAAGAGATCACCACGTCAACGCTACGGTCGGCGATACCGGCCAGGCGAGTCATGTCTTCTTCGCGCAGTTCGACGTTGTCGATGCCTTGCTGGCGAATCGAGGCCTGCCCCACCTCGAGCATGGTGGCTGACAGGTCGGTGCCGATGAATTCGGCTCTCGGGTTCAGGCGGGCCAGTTGCAGCAACAGGCTGGCCGGGCCACAACCGATGTCCAGCACGACATCGCCGGGTTTGATCAGTGCACACATCTGGGCGCAGTGGTACAGGTACGTACCGGACAGCGCCTGGCCTTGGCCTGCACTGTCGGCGTAAGCCGAGACACAGGCGTCGTCGGCCATTACCAGATCAGGCTCAGGCGTGCGCACCAGCGGGTGCCTGAGGGTAATTTCCCTGTAGATCGCGCGCAGCAATCCCATGTCCATGAACGTATCCTCCATGAAAGTCGTGTGGTGTGGAGCGCGGGGCGGGCTGCTCAATCCAGTTGCAGAACCCGCCGTACCCGCGGCGTCAGATGGCGCGGCGAAGTGCCGCAACGTGCCATGTGGGTGAGCACTTCGTCAGTGCTCCAGTGGGTTTGAGGCGGCGCGACGGGCAACTGGATGTGCGGGAAATGCCGTGCGCAGAAGAAGTCGAAAAGATCGGTGTGCTGCTGCTCGACGGTAAAGCCCAGCCCTGGGTGCTGGTAGACCTTGGCGAACACCTGGCGTGCCTGGTTCAGGTTCAACGCCAGGGGTAGCGACAGGGCATTGTTGAGTTTGGTGTAGGTCTGCACAGGGCCAATGGGCGAAAAGAACAGCACGTTGCGGTAGAAGCTGGCCGCGCGAGGGTGCACGGCGATCAGCAGGCTATTTACCCGGCGATGGTCCATGGCCCAACGGAACATGGCGTTGTACAGCATGAGGGGCACGCCTTTGCCTTTGTAGTGGCTACAGACCGCCAGGGTGCCGACTTCGGCCAGGCGGCCACCGCCCAGGCGTTGCAACACAGCTTCGTTGACATGCACGTCTTCCAGCGGCAAACCGAGCGGCGAGTCTTCGATCAGGGATACGGTCCCCACCACCTGGTCACCTTTCAGTGCCACGAACGTGGTGGTGCCAGGTAGCAGGTGAAAGGGTGAGAAGCGCATGCCGGCGCGGCACACGGTAGCAATGCCGCGACGGGCATAGCTGTCGTTGACCAGGCGCAGGGCCTGCTCAAGTTCGTACAGATTCTGCACCGGTCGAAAGCTGAAGCCTTCAATGGCTAGCGGGTGGCTGGAGAGGCGGCGAATGAACAGCCGCCGGTAGAGTGCTGCTGGCAGGCAGGCTTCAAGCCAGGCCTGGCGCCACCTTACCTGGTCGCGCTCGCTGTGCACGTGCGGCTTCCTGCCGATTCGTGCCAGTACGCTCTGATTCTGCAACATCATCCACCTCCATGTGGTTCGACGGGTGTATTGGCTTCAGTCCTTGTCGGGTGGCAATGCCAGGGCAGGGCTCGCCGAAAGTGCCTGTAGCGTGGCGGAAAGGGCTTCCCGCTGTGTGTTGTCCAGCGTGTGCATGATCGTGCCGATCCAGTCGGTGTGTTCGGCGAATACCGCGTCCAGGACAGCAACACCTGCCGGGGTAAGGCTGATGCTCAGTTTGCGACGGTCATGGGCATCCTTGCGGCGCTTGATGAAGCCGTCGCCTTGCAGGCCGTCGAGCAGGCCGGTGACGGTGCCCGAAGTGATCGCCAGACGCGTCGCCAGTTCCAGCGGCGACAAGCGTCCGCCAGCCGCTTGCAACGTCAGCAAGATGGCGAAACGCCCCTCTGACAGGTTATGGCGAGCCAGGCGCACCGCGCACACGCGGTTGATTGCCGCAGCCGCGGACAGCAGTTCGAAACACAGGCGCACGCTTTGCCTGGCGTCGGCAGAGGCCTCTGCCAGTGCGTCGAGCATGATGTGATGCTTGTTCTCAAGAATATTCATAAGGCGCAGTTTATCTTGGCGCCTTAGTAAGTCAACAGTGCCTGTGTTACAGGGCTGCGACAGCGATTGAATTATTGCGTTGCATGCCTGATTTTCATGCATGTTACGAATAGTTCATGTGCATGATTTTGATTTCCATCAGCTTGGTGCACTGCACGATGATGACGGTCATCAAAACGTTGAAAAGGCACGGTCATGTTCAGTAAATCCATGCTTCTGTTGGTTCTGCCGCTTGCCCTGGCGTTGTTTGCCGGTGCCGTATTGCCCTTTCAGGCCACCGCTAACGCTGCCGTAGGCCGGGCATTGGGGCACTGGTTATGGGGGGCGTTCACCTCGTTGACGGTGAGTTCGCTGGTGGTGATTGTCGCCCTGCTGGTTCTCAGGGTGCCTGCACCGGACATGGGCAAGGCGCTGCAGGGGCCTTGGTGGCTGTGGGTAGGGGGTGTTCTGGGGGCTCTGTATGTGGCCGGTGCTGCTGCACTTATCCCAAGGCTGGGGGCGGCGGGCTTCCTGGTACTGGTCGTGGCAGGGCAGATCATCACCGCAGTGCTGGCCGACCATTTTGGGGTAATGGGGTTGGCTGGCAAGCCACTCAACCTGGCCAGGCTGGCAGGCGTGGTGCTGATTTTATGTGGCGTGCTGCTGGTGCAGGGCACCTGGACGACGGCGACACCGGCCGGTGCCGCAGCGGTGGTGAAGCAGCCAGAAGGTTGATCAGCCCCCCGGTTGGCTGCAGGCCCACACGGTTTCGCGTAGCCAGCGATGCCCGGGGTCGTTGTCTTTGCGGCTGTGCCAGGCTTGCTGGTAGTCGAACGAGGGGATTGCCAACGGCGGCTCGAACTGGCGTAACGCCGTGTGCGGGTGCAGTGAGCCTACGGCGCGGCTGGCCACGGTAAGGACCAGGTCGGTACCGGCCAGTACCTCCACCGCTGCGCTCCAGTGCGGCAAGGCCAGGGCAATGCGACGGCGCAGGCCTTGGGCCGCCAGCGCACGTTCAATCTCATCGAAGGCGTCCGGGCGCATGGCCATCAGTACATGCGGGCGCGCCAGCCAGTCTTCCAGCGCCAAGCGGCCGCTGGCTGGCAGCACCTGGCGGTCGGCGACGCTGATGAAGCTGTCGGCAAACAGCGGCTGGGTGGTGATGCCCTGGGGCCGGTCCGGGAAGATGCCCAAGGCCAGGTCCAGTTCGCCGTCGAGCAGTTGGGCCATCATGGTTTCGCGGCTGGCCTGGCTGATGGCCAGGTCTACCCCGGGTGCGACCTGGCGCAGATGGCGCATCAGGGGTGGCAGGATAATGCGCGACGAGTAGTCGGACAGCGACAGCCTGAAGCGGCGCTGGGCCTTGGCCGGGTCGAACTGGGGGGTGGCGAGCAGGCCGTTGAGGCTGCCCAGCGCATCCTGCAGCGGGCTGGCCAGCGACTGGGCGAGTGTGGTGAGCGCCATGCGGCCGTTTTGGCGAACCAGCAAGGGGTCGTCGAAGTGTTTGCGCAACTGCGCCAGGGCGTGGCTTACCGCCGGTTGGCTGCGGTGCAGGCGCAGGGCGGCGCGGGTCACGTGTTTCTCGCTGAGCAGCGCGTGAAGGGCCAGCAGCAGGTTGAGGTCGATCTTGCGCAGTTCATCCATGGGGTGAATGGCTTTATCACTATTTAAAGGTCTTGATCAGATTAACAAATACAAGCACCGACATGTCGTTGCTGACGGTGTTAGGGGCATTCGATCCTTTGCTGCAAGAGGTGCAGATATAATCTGCATCCAGCCTGATTGTTCAACTTTGCGAGCCTCATTAGCCTGATTCGAACATTCATCCAGCAGGATCCGATCATGGCTACCCGAATCATTCTCGATACCACCGGCACGGCCGATGTCATGCAGCTTGAACACGTCGACGCGCAATCGCCAGGGCCTGGCCAGGTCTGGCTGGAGCAGACGTTCATTGGCGTAAACCCCCTTGACGTGTTGCAGCGCAAGGGTGGCGCAGCGCTGCCATTGCCCTCGGGCCTGGGCCTGGAAGGCGCAGGCCGGGTTGCGGCCATCGGCGAGGGGGTAACCAACGTGCAGGTGGGCGATCGGGTCGCCTATGCAATGGGGCCGGTAGGCGCCTATGCCAGCGGTCGGCTGTTCCCGGCCGAGCGGCTGGTCAAGCTGCCACCGCAGTTGGATGACGAGGCCGCCGCAGCGGTGTTGTTCAAGGGCATCACGGCGCAATACCTGCTGAAAACCACCTGTGCTGTGGGGCCGGGAACCCAAGTGCTGCTGTACGGTGCCGCCGGTGCCTTGGGCCAGCTGATGGCGCCTTGGGCGCGGCATCTCGGGGCGACAGTGATTGGCGTGGTATCGCGCCCGCAGAGCGTGGGCAGGGCGCAGGCGGCTGGCTGCCACCATGTGCTGGTGTTCGATGCGGCAACACTGGCCGGTGAAGTGCGCGAGCTGACCCAAGGGCAGGGCGTGGACGTGGTCTATGACTGTGTCGGCAAGGTGTCGCTGGACGCTTCGTTGGACAGCCTGCGGGTGCGCGGCCTGCTGGTGTCGTTTGGCGGTACCTCCGGTGCCCCGGCGGCGATCGAGGTCGCCACGCTCAATGCCAAAGGCTCGCTGTACCTGACCCGGCCGTCGCTGGCGGCACATACGCGCACGGTTGACGAGTATCAGCAACGCGCCGCCGATGTGCTGGCAGCCGTCGCCGAAGGTATCATCCAGCCTCGGGTCTGGCGTCGCTACCCGCTGGCCGAAGTGGCCAGGGCCCACCGGGACCTGGAACAAGGGCTGTCGGAGGGTGCGCTGGTCCTTACCGCCTGATGCCCGATCACACCACCGAGTCTTGCCATGGATGCCTTCGACAGCCG
>JADHEF010000534.1_pt1 | contig 37230 bp, 38 predicted proteins | sample 8952391 | NCBI WGS metagenome assembly JADHEF01 (sample SAMN16124439, study PRJNA663245) | bioreactor sludge metagenome | isolation source: sludge (nitrite) | place: India:Bengaluru | collected 2019-02-28 | reverse complement strand
TCGCATTACGCGCCGCGCAAGCCGCTTGCGCTGGTCGGCGCCGAGCGCATTGCGAGCTGCGACGCTCAACTGGCCGCGCGCACCGCCGTACTGGCATTCGCGCCTGGCGCGTCGCCTTGGGCCTGGCAGCAGGCGGCGCCCGATGCCGCCGAGGCTTATGCGCATGGTTTGTACGCCTGGTTGCGCGCGATGGACGCCAGCGATGCGACGCAGCTCTGGGTCGAGTCGGTGCCCGAAACGCCGGCCTGGGCGGCGGTGCGTGATCGCCTGTCGCGCGCCGCGTATCGCGACGATTGACGCCTTGGTGCCTGTTCGCGGGCCTTGAACGCGGGATACCGTCGCGGCGGGCGCTCTGGATCAATACAGTGGCGGATGTCCGCATTCGGATCGATGCGGCCTGGTGCCGCGCAATGAAAGTGCCGTTCCCATGATTTCGATTTATCAGCTCAAGCCGCGCTTCCAGGCCTTGCTGCGGCCCTTGGTGAGCAAACTCGCCGCCGCCGGCGTGACGGCCAACATGGTCACCTGCTTGGCGATGGCGATCTCGATCGCGCTCGGCGTCGTGCTGGTGGTGTTCGGCGCCGGCCAGCGCACCTGGTTCCTCGCCTTGCCGATCTGGATGTTCGCGCGCATGGCGCTCAACGCGATCGACGGCATGCTCGCGCGCGAGTTCGGCCAGAAGTCCGCGCTCGGCGCCTACCTCAACGAACTGTCGGATGTGGTGTCCGACGCCGCGCTTTATCTGCCCTTCGTCTTCATCGCGCCCTTCGGCTGGCCGAGTGTGGTTGGCGTGATCTTTCTCGCCGCGGTCTCGGAAATGGCCGGTGCGCTCGGCCCCATGATCGGCGCGCCGCGCCAATACGACGGCCCGGTCGGCAAGAGCGACCGCGCTTTCTTGTTCGGCGCGCTTGGCCTGTGGGTCGGACTGAACCTGCCCCTGCCCGATTGGACCGTCTGGCTGATGGTCGCAGCCGGCGCCGGCATCGTGCTCAACATTTTCAATCGCATCCGTAGCGGCCTCGCAGCCGTTCGTCCTTCATGATCCGACTCGCAGAAGAACACACGTTTTCCACCCACGACGGCGAGCAACTCTTCTATCGGCGCTGGCCCGCGACCGGCACGCGGCGCGGCGCCGTCGTGATGTTCCATCGCGGCCATGAACACGGCGCGCGCATGGCGCATCTGGTCGATGAACTCGATCTGCCCGACTTCGAGGTCTACGCCTGGGATGCGCGCGGCCATGGCCGTTCGCCGGGCGCGCGCGGCTATTCGCCAAGCTTCGGGCATTCGGTGCGCGATGTGCAGACTTTCATCGAACATGTGCGCGACACCTGGGGCGTGGCCGAGTCCGACATCGCGGTGCTCGCGCAAAGCGTGGGTGCGGTGCTGGTCTCGACCTGGGCCCACGATTACGCGCCGCAAGTGCGTTGCCTGGTGCTCGCCTCGCCCGCGTTCAAGGTCAAGCTCTACGTGCCGTTCGCGCGGACTGGCCTGCGCCTGCTGCAAAAGCTGCGCGGCAATTTCTTCGTCAACAGCTACGTCAAGTCGAAGTTCCTCACCCATGACGTCGAGCGGCAGAAGTCTTTCGACGCCGATCCGCTGATCGCGCGTGCGATCTCGGTCAACATCCTGCTCGCGCTGTACGAAGCGGCCGAGCGCGTGGTCGCCGACGCGCAAGCGATCACGGTGCCGACGCAATTGCTGATCTCGGGCGCCGACTGGGTCGTGCACCACCAGCCCCAGCATGACTTCTTCGAGCGCCTGGGTGCGCGCACCAAGGAGAAGCACGTTTTCGACGGCTTCTTCCACGACACCCTCGGCGAGAAAGACCGGCATCTGGCGGTCGTCAAGGCGCGTGATTTCATCCTGCGCCAATTCGCGCAACCGATGACGCGGCCCGATCTGCGCAACGCGCATCGTGCCGGGCCGACTTACGACGAAGCGCAGACGCTGGCCGCGCCCTTGTCGGCCTTGAGTCCGCGCGGGCTTTACTGGTCCGCCTATCGCGCCAATCTCAAGCTCGGCGGTTTGCTTTCCGAAGGCGTGGCGCTCGGGCATCGCACCGGTTTCGATTCGGGCAGCACCCTCGATTACGTCTACCGCAACCAGCCTCAAGGCGCGGGGCCGATCGGCCGCGCGATCGACCGCCATTACCTCGACGCGATCGGCTGGCGCGGCATCCGCCAGCGCAAGCTGCATGTCGAAGAATTGTTGCGTGCGGCGTTGGCCCGGCTCGCGGCCGAAGGCAAGCCGCTGCGCGTGCTCGACATCGCTGCCGGCCATGGCCGTTATGTGCTCGAAGCCTTGAGCGAAGGTCCGCGTCCCGAGTCCATCCTGCTGCGCGATTTCAGCGAACTCAATGTCGAGCAGGGCGGGGCGCTGATCAAGGCCAAGGGCATGGGTGACATCGCGCGCTTCGTGCGCGGCGACGCGTTCGATCGCGCCAGCCTCGCGACGCTTGCGCCCAAGCCCACGGTCGGCATCGTTTCGGGCTTGTACGAACTTTTCCCCGACAACGATCAGGTCGCGACCTCGCTGGCCGGCATGGCCGATGCGGTCGAGCCCGGCGGCTACCTCGTCTATACCGGCCAGCCCTGGCATCCGCAACTCGAGATGATCGCGCGTGCGCTCACCAGCCATCGCGGCGGCGCGGCCTGGGTCATGCGCCGGCGCACCCAGGCCGAGATGGACCAGCTCGTGCGCGACGCGGGCTTCGAGAAGCTCGCACAGCGCGTCGATGAATGGGGCATCTTCACCGTCTCGCTCGCGCGCCGTCGTGGCGACTGACGCGGACCGCGCCTTGCGCATGCACGCCAACCGAGCGACCGATGGGGCGGCCGCGCCTTTGCCCTGGCGCCGCGGCGTCGCCTGGCTGTTGCTGCTTGGGCCGTTCTTCTTCTTGAGTTACGGCTATGCCAACCAGCTGGCCGCGGCCAAGGCAGTGCATGGCGCGGTGTATTTCGGCTGGGAACGCCAGATCCCCTTCTGGCCTTGGACCATCGTGCCGTATTGGTCGATCGATCTGCTTTACGGCTTCTCGTTTCTGTGTTGCCGCACGCCGCGCGATGTCGATCGCCATGCCTTGCGGCTCTTGACCGCGCAATGCCTCGCGGTCGCGTGCTTCATCGCCTTCCCCTTGCGGTTCGCGTTCGAGCGCCCGGTGTCCGACGGCGTGTTCGGCGCAATGTTCGATGCGCTGACGAGTTTCGATCAGCCCTACAACCAGGCGCCGTCCTTGCACATCGCTTTGCTGGTGTTGATCTGGGTGCAATTCGCGCGCTTGTCGTGGCCCGCCTGGGCACGGGTGTTGGTACACGGCTGGGCGGTGTTGATCGGCCTGTCGGTCCTCACCACCTGGCAGCATCATCTGATCGATGTGCCGACCGGCGCCGCCTTGGGACTGCTATGCCTGTGGTGTTGGCCCGATGCGCCGCATGCGGCGCCCTGGCGCCGCGATCGCCAGGGGGATCCGCGCGCGCGCCGACGGCTCGCATGGCGGTATGCGTTCGGCGCCGGACTCGCATGCGCGGTCGCGTTCTGGTTCGGCGGCCTCGGTGGGCCATTGGCCTGGGTGGCCTTGGCCTTGATGCTGGTGGCCTGGAGCTATGCCTGGTGCGGAGCGGCCGGCTTTCAGAAGCAAGCCGGCAGGCAATCGCTGGCGGTGCGTTGGCTGATGGCGCCTTACCTGGCCGCGGCCTGGCTCAATGCGCGCTGGTGGACGCGTCGCGACCGGCGCGCGCAGGAAGTCGCCGACGGAGTTTGGCTCGGCCCCATGCCCAGCGCCGCCGAATGGCGTGCAGGCGCGTACACCGGACTGGTCGACCTGACCGGCGAGATGCGCGCGCCGCGCGCTGCCAAGGCGGTGGTGAGCGTGCCGCGGCTCGATCTGGTGGCGCCCGACGCGGCGCAACTCGCCGAAGCGGCGCTGGCGATCGAAGCCGCGCGGCATGCGGGCGGCAAAGTACTGGTGGCTTGCGCCCTTGGCTATGCGCGCAGCGCGAGCGCGGTCGCCGCCTGGTGGTGCGCACAGGCCGATGTGCCTGACGCCAGCGCGGCGGTCGAGCGGGTGCGCGCGGCACGCCCGCAGGTGGTGCTCGATGCCGCTTGCGTCCCCGCGATCGCGGCCGCGGCCCGGCGTGTGCGTGAAACCGCATCGGCGTCGGTCGCTGCGTCGGCTCGAACGCAGGCGTCGGCGTCAACCGATGCCTCGGCGCGCGCGGAGGTGTCGGCGGTATCGATGGCCGGCTCGGCGCCGTCGCCGACCGCGGGGCCGCGCGCATGAACACGCCTGACCCGCGCGCGGATCGCGAACTGGCCGCGCTGACCGCCGCGTGGCTAGGCATGGCGCAGCCGGTGCATCTGGCGAGTCTGGCCTTGAGCCTCGGCGCCTTGCTGGTGCTGGCGCTCGACCATCGCGCGCTGCCGGTCATGCTGGTCTGGGCCCTGGTGCTCGCGGCCGGCGTGGTCGAATGGGTCTATGCGGCGCGCTGCCGGTTCGATGCGGCGATTTTCGCGCGCTGGGCCGACGACGGCGCGCCGGAGGCGGCCTTGTCGGCCTTCGATACGGCGCTCGCGCAATTGCGGCAACCGCCGCAGCCGCCGCCGCAACCGCCGCAACCGCCGCAACCGCCGCAACCGCCGCAACCGCCGCAACCGCCGGAAGGGGCCGCGGCGCCGCGCGGTCTGGACAGCCGGGCGCAAGGCGCACGCGGATTGTTGCGCCGACAATTGGCTTGTGTGTTGGTACAGGCAAGCGCGGCCGCGGCCGCGCTCGTACTGCCATGGATCTTGCTGGCAAGGGGGTAGGGATGCTCGATGCTCTGATCGCTTCGACGATCTGCGTGTTCGCGAAACTGGTCACGGGCGTGCGCGCCTTGTGGGTCGGCTGCGGCCCCGACGACAAGCGCCGCGTCTATTTTGCCAACCATCGCAGCCATGGCGACTTCGTCCTGATCTGGGCCAGCTTGCCGGGCAGCCTGCGCGCGCGCACGCGGCCGGTGGCCGGGTCCGACTATTGGCTCAAAGGCGGTATGCGCCGCTACATCATCAATCGGGTGTTTCGCGGCGTGCTGATCGACCGCAATGCCGGGCGCGATGCCGATCCGATCGGCGTGATGGCGGGTGTGCTCGGCGGCGGCGAATCGCTGATCCTGTTTCCCGAAGGCACGCGCAATCTGGGCGACGACCTGCTGCCCTTCAAGAGCGGGTTGTTCTTTCTTGCCCAGGCCCGGCCCGAGGTGGAATTGGTGCCGGTCTGGATCGAGAACCTCGGGCGCGCCATGCCCAAGGGCAGCCTGATTCCGATTCCTTTGTTGTGCACGCTGACCTTCGGGCAGCCGCTCGATCGGGTGGCCGACGAGCCCAAGGAAGCGTTCCTGCAACGCGCGCGCGCGGCCTTGCTGGCACTGGCGCCCGAACAAGACTGATGCGGTTCTCGCAAGCGAGGTGATGATGTCTTCCACTCAAGTGCTCATCGCGCTGTTCGGCGGCGTGTTCGGCTTTTTGACCCTGTCGAGCCTGATCGCAGGCGTGCTGCAATGGCGCCTGCCGGCCGGCCAGACCAGTTCCACGATCGAGAACCTCAACGCGCGCATCAAGGCGTGGTGGTGGATGATCGGCTTGCTGGCGCTCGCGTTCTGGTTCGGGCGCGCGGGCGTCACGCTCTTGTTCGCCTTCATCTCGTTCCAATGCCTGCGCGAGTTCATCTCGGTCACGTACACGCGGCGCGGCGACCATTTCGCGTTGGTCTGGTGCTTCTTTTTCTTCCTGCCGATCCAGTACCTGCTGATCGCGATCGACTGGTACGGCCTCTACACGATCTTCATCCCGGTCTACGCCTTCTTGTTCCTGCCGATCGCGTCCACGCTCGGGGCCGATACCACGCGCTTTCTCGAACGGACTTCCAAGGTGCAATGGGGCCTGATGATCTGCGTGTATTGCGTTTCGCATGTGCCGGCGCTGCTCACCTTGCCGGTGCCGGGCTTCGAAGGGCGCAATCTGCAGCTCATCGTGTTCCTGGTGCTGACGGTGCAATCGAGCGATGTCTTTCAATACGTCTGGGGCAAGCTGCTCGGGCGGCACAAGCTGTCGCCGGAAATCTCGCCGTCCAAGACGCTCGAAGGATTGATCGGCGGCGTGCTCACCTCGACCGCGGTCGGCGCGGCCTTGTACTGGATCACGCCGTTCAACGCCTGGCAGGCGGCCTTGGATCAATGTGTTCGGCTTCTTCGGCGGTTTCGTGCTCTCGGCCATCAAACGCGATCGCGGCCTCAAGGATTGGGGGTCGATGATCGAAGGCCATGGCGGCATGCTCGACCGTGTCGATTCGATCAGTTTCTCGGCACCGATCTTTTTTCACATCGTCCGCTATTGGTGGGTGCCCTAGGCGCACCGCCGGTTCTGAGGGTTTACACCGACGTTCTGCGGCGCTAGAGCCTGTCCACCAGTATCGACGCGGCGTTGCGCCTTGTCGCAGGTGTAAGGACCGATTAGCCTCGCGTTTCAAGTTTCGGTCGGCTCGCTTGCAGGGCCGGCAAGACAAAACCAAAGTCAAGGAGACATCGTGCAAGCTCAATACAAGAAAATGGCGTCCTGGGTGGTCGCGTCCTGCGCCACCGTCATCCTGGCGGCCTGTGGCGGAGGGGGCGACACCGAGCGCACCGTCACCGAGGTCGTGTCTTTCGGCGACAGCCTCAGCGACGTCGGCACCTACAACCCGACCACGCTCGACCTCGATGCGACCAACGATCGTCCCGATGGCCTGAAATTCACGGTCAACCCGGCGCCGGTCTGGACCGAGATCGTCGCCGCCAATTACAACGTTTCGCTGCGTCCGAACAAGCAGGTCAATTTCGGTTCACCGACCGCGCTGACCGTCGGCAGCATTTCGGTGCCGGCCAATGGCGTGATCAAAGACCTCGGCGGCAGCGCCTATGCGCAAGGCGGTGCGCGCATCGCGACCGAACTGGGGACCGGCGGCATCGTCGCGCCTTCGGGTTCGATTCCCTGGCCGACCCAGCAAGCGACCGCCTTGTCGATCAAGACCCAGATCGACAACTATCTCGCGGCGCACGGCTCGTTCAATGCGCATCAGGTCGTCTTGATCCAGGGCGGCGCGAATGATTTCTTCGCCTTCCTGAGCGGCGTGGCCGGCAGCACGATCGATCCGGCGACCGCGCCGGCCGTCATCTCGGCGAACGTGACGGCGATGATCACCCAGATCAATCGCTTGACCGCCGCGGGCGCGACCAAGATCGTCTACGCGAACCTGCCCGATCTCGGCTCGACGCCGCAATTCCGCTCGACCCCGCTCGCCGGCCTCGCGACCACGCTGACCGTGCAATACAACGCGGCGGTCTCCGCCGCGATGCCGGCCGGCGTCGTGATCTATGACCTCAAGGCCTTGTTCGACGGCGTGATCGCCAACCCGGCCGCTCATGGCCTGTCGAATGTCACTGGCATGGCCTGCGATCCGGCCAAGGCGTCGAGTTCGCTGGTCTGTTCGCAAACCACCCTGATCGCCGCCGGCGCCGACCGCAGCTATGTGTTCGCCGATGGCGTGCATCCCACGCCGGCCGGCCACAAGCTGTGGGGCGATGCGGCCGCCGCGACCGCGCTGGCGCATTTCAAACCCTGACGCTTCCGGGTCATCAAGCAACAAGAAAAGGGCGCCAAAGGGCGCCCTTTTTCATGCAGGTATTCAACCGTACCTAAGCTTCATCACTAGGATGAAGCCCGCCAAGACCAAGGTGATCGCGTTCGCGGCCACGACCGGCCAGGCGGCGATCCACAAGCCATAGACCAGCCACAGCGCGACCCCGGCTGCGAACACCAGATACATCGCCAGCGAGAGGTTTTCGGCCTTGCGTGTGCGCCAGACCAGCCAGGCCTGGGGCACGAAGGCGATGGTGGTCAGGGTGGCGGCGAGATAGCCGATCCAGTCGGCGATGGCGGGCGGGTTCATGGATTGTTAAGGCAAGCGCTAGGTGCAGCCACTAGCCTAGCATCGGCATGCGACGGATTACCCAGGCGCGGGGGCCTGCCGATAATGCTTTCGTCATCCGCCGTGTGCATCGTTGTCGGCGGCGCCGGGATGACGTCATTTTCGAGGTGGGTGATGCTGCGAGTCCTTTTCATCGTGCTGTTCGCTTCGACGCTGGGCGGTTGCGCCACGCTGTCGAAGGACGAACTGCAACCCATCGACGTGCGCGTGTTCGATCTCGACGGCCATCAGGTCGATGCGAGCTGCCGTCTGACCAATGGCGCGCAGACCGTGGTCGGCAATGCCCCGTTGTTCCGGGTGCCCGTCTCGCGCTCGGGCAGCGATCTGGTCATCGAATGTGCGCGTCCGGGCACGCCGGTGGCGCGCGCGGTGGCGGTCTCGCGTTCGTCGGGCGCGCTGGCGGTCGTGCTGCAACCGTTCGCGACCACTGTGATCGATCATCTCACCGGTCGGGTTTACGACTACCCGACGCAACTCGATCTGGTGCTGGGCCGCGAGATGGTGTTCGATCGTAGCGCCGCCGATGCGCGGCCGGTCGAAGTGCGGGCGGTGCCGGTGTCGAGCGTCGCCGCGGCGGCTGCGGCCGGCGCCACGGTACTCAAATAAGCGCGGGCCTCACTCGCTGCCGTCGATCATCCGGCGCAGCGTCTTCTTGAGCGTTTCGATCTCGGCGTCCGAGAAATCCTTGAGCGCGGCTGCTTCAGCCACCTTCGCCTTGCGCAACAGATCGCGCACCAATTCCTTGCCCGGTTCGGTGGTGTAGATCAGCGTCTGACGCTTGTCGATCTGCCCGGTCTGCCGTTCCACGAGCCCCGACTCCGACATGCGATCGATGATCTTGGTCACGGTCGGCTGCTTGGCGATCACGATGTCGGCGAGCTGACCGATCGTCAGGCCGTCGCCATCCGACAAAGTCGCAAGCACGCGCCACTCGGTGGTCGCGAGTTTTTGCTTGTCGATTTCTTTCTGGAATTCCGCCGAGACCGCATGGCTCGCACGGATCAGCAAAGACGACAGAAAGTCGTCTACGTATCGCGTGCGTTTGCGGCTCATGTGGAAGGGCTCCCTGGATCGTTGCCTTTCGACCGCGCGCAAGGCGCGCAGCGAGCGACTCGAATGGACTTTCAACTGCCACTTCGGGAGGGCGAAGTGTGCGATCCAGTGTATATGAAATTTCATTCGACCCGGCAACAATACAAGCCATCCGGCGCGGTTGAAACAGTGCGTTTGTGTCATGGAAGGGTTTTGTCAAGTGTCCGAATCCATGCCGATTCATGGGATTTTTGGCGGCTGCGGGCGCTCAAAAACCGGTCCTGCAGGCGGTTCGGGCGCTCTGTAAGCCGGTTTACAGCCGGTTTTGGCTGAAAAACGGCCGGCCAGCGGGCCAAAGCCGGCCTAAAACCACCCATCGGACAAGAAAACAGGACCTTGGGCCTCAAACTTGAGGCTGATTCTTGAATAGCCGGCCCCAAGCCAGGCCAATCCCGCCGCAGCGGCAAAACAACGAGAAAATTACTATTGATCTACTCGGATCGATGATTTTTTCAGGAGGCGCGATGAATTCCGACCTGCAACCCGCCTGGCCGGCCAATGCGGCCCAGGCCATCCTCGGCGGTGGCTGTTTCTGGTGTCTGGAGGCGGTCTATCGCGAACTCAAGGGCGTGCTGCGCGTGGAGTCCGGCTACTGCGGCGGAAGCGGCGAGCGGCCGACGTATGCGCAGGTCTGCTCCGGCGCGACTGGACATGCCGAGGTGGTGCGCCTGCATTTCGATCCGGCGCGCGTGTCCTATCGCGATCTCCTCGAGGTCTTCTTCGCGATCCATGATCCGACGACCTTGAATCGCCAGGGCCATGATGTCGGGACGCAATACCGGTCGGTGATCTTTTGCGCTGACGAAGCGCAGCGCGTGGTGGCGCAACAAGTGATCGCCGAATGCGCGAGCCTGTTCGACGCGCCCGTCGTCACGGCCGTTGTGCCGGCGGCGCCGTTTCATCCGGCCGAGGCCGAGCATCAGGACTATTTCGCGCGGCATGGCGATCAGCCGTATTGCCGCGCGGTCATCAGCCCGAAGCTGGCCAAGTTCCGCAGCAAGTTCGCGGCCTTGCGCGCTGGCTGAGATCGACGCGGTGTTTCGATCGCGTGCCGCGTTCGCGCGCGGCGATCAAGCGCCGTGTTCAAACGCGGTCAAGGCGCGAATCAATGAGCGAATGAGTGAGCGATTTAGGGCGCGAGCCGCTGCAAGTTCCAGGAGCCCGCAGCATCGGCGACGTAAAGCAAGCGGTCATGCAGGCGCGACGGGCGACCTTGCCAGAATTCCATGCGATCGGGCATGAGGCGATAGCCGCCCCAATGCGCGGGGCGCGGCGGACCTTCGGGCGGCGCTTCGTGTTCGAATCGCGCGCGGAAATGCGCTTCGCGTTCTTCCAGCCATGCGCGGTTCGGGATCACCTGGCTTTGCGGGCTGGCCCAGGCGCCGATACGCGAGTTCGCGGGCCGCGAATGGAAATACGCATCCGACTCCTGGTCCGACAAGCGCGCGATCGGGCCTTCGATGCGGACTTGGCGTTCGAGCGTGATCCAATGGAATTGCAGCGCGCCGAACGGGTGGGCCGCGATCTCGCGTCCTTTGTCGGATTCGAAATTGGTGAAGAACGAAAACCCTTGATGGTCGAGCCCTTTGACCAACACCACGCGCGCCTTCGGGCGCCCGTCGAGGCCGATGGTCGCGAGGGTCATGGCATTGGGCTCGGGCACACCGGCCATCATGGCTTCATGGAACCAATGTTCGAATTGCCGGAGCGGATTCGCGTCGACGCTCGCCTCGTCGAGCGATTCGCGCGTGTACTCCGCGCGCAGTCCGGCGAGCGATTTGTGCGCGAGGATGTCGCGGGTGGACATGTCGCCTCCATTGAAATGTTTTTCGATGGCGCCATATTGCCTCGTGCATACTGCGGCGCGTTGCGGGTCATCGATCCTGATGTTCGACTACAACGCCGCATCTTCCAAGGAGGAAACCCATGAGGTTGCGCAATGCCGTCCTGAGCCTGTTCGCCGTGTTGAGCATGAGTCTGCTCTCCGGCTGCGGTTACAACACCATCCAGACCCAGGATCAGACCGTGAAGGCGGCCTGGGCCGAAGTGCTGAACCAGTATCAACGTCGCGCCGATCTGATTCCGAACATCGTCAACACCGTCAAGGGCGAGGCGAATTTCGAACAGGAAACCCTGACCCGCGTGGTCGAGGCGCGCGCGTCGGTGGGCCGCATGACGGTCACGCCCGAGACCTTGAACGATCCGGCCGCGTTCTCGCAGTTCCAGAAGGCGCAAGGCGAACTCGGCTCGGCCTTGCAGCGCTTGCTGGTGGTCAGCGAGAACTACCCGAACCTCAAGGCCAATGCGGGCTTCCAGGATCTGCGCGCACAGCTCGAAGGCAGCGAGAACCGCGTGGCGATCGCGCGCAAGCGCTACATCGACGCGGTCGCGCAATACAACACCACGATCGCGCTGCTGCAGAACATGCTCGGCAAATGGATGACCGGCGCAAAGGAAAAGCCGCAATTCACCGTCGAGAACGAGGCCGCGGTCAGCAAGCCGCCGACCGTCGACTTCGGCACCAAGTGATGCGCGCCGCGATGATCGGAGGGCGGGCGTGAACACCGTGTTGGCTCCGGGGCGCGGCATGGGCGCGCGCGGCGCAAGGGCATGGGCGGCGATCCGGCGCTGGGCGGCCGCGGCCCCCCTCGCGTTGTACGCCGCCCTGGCCGTGCCCGGCGCCCAGGCGCAGGAACTCGTCAAGCTGCCGCCGCCGGCGCTGGTCACCGATCTGACCGGCACCTTGAGCGCGGAGCAGCGCAAAGCCCTCGATGCCAAGCTGCATGCCTTCGAAATCGCCCATGGCAGCCAGATCGCGCTGGTCATGCTGCCCACCACCCAGCCCGAGGACATCGCTTCGTTCGGCAACCGGCTCGGCGAGGCCTGGAAACTGGGCCGCAAGGATGTGGGCGACGGCTTGATCCTGATCGTCGCCAAGCAAGACAAGAAGATGCGCATCGAGGTCGCGCGCACGCTCGAAGGCGCGGTGCCCGATGCCTCGGCCAAACGCATCGTCCGCGAGCAACTCGCGCCGGCGTTCTCGCAAGGCGATTTCTACGGCGGGATCGATCGCGCGTTCGATGCCTTGTTCCGTCTCGTCGAGGGCGAAGGCTTGCCCGCGCCGACGGCCAAATCGGGCGCGCCCGCGTCATCGTCGGGCGGTATCGACGCCCTGATTCCGATCTTGGTTGGCGCGGTCGTGGTGGGCGCCTTCCTGCGCGTCATGCTCGGGCGCACCGGCGCGTTGCTGGCCGGCGCGGGCGCGGGTGGTGCCGGTTGGTTGCTCGTTGGGCTGCCGATGTTGCTCGCGGGCGGGCTGGGCGTGGTCGTCGCGATCCTGGTGCTCGCCATGGGCGCGGGCGGGCGCGGCCTGGGGCCGATCGTGACCGGCGGCTCGCATGGCGGCTGGGGCGGCGGCGGTTGGGGCGGCGGAGGCGGCGGTGGCGGCTGGAGTTCGGGCGGGGGCGGCGATTTCAGCGGCGGCGGCGCCTCGGGCTCATGGGATTGAACATGCAGATCCTCGAATCATTCACGACAGCAAGGCGACGCACATGAGTCTCGCACGCCAATTGCGCCATTGGTTCGTGTTGCCCGGCGCGGCGGATCGCGCTTTCGACGCGCCGACCATGCGCGCGATCGCCGAAGCCATACGCGCGGGCGAGGCCCGGCATCAGGGCGAAGTGCGTTTCGCCGTCGAGGCGGCGCTGCCCTGGAGTTATCTGCGCCGCGACGCGCCGACCCGTCAGCGCGCGCTGATGGCTTTTGCCAAGCTCGGCGTCTGGGACACCGAACACAACAGCGGTGTGCTGCTTTATCTGAATCTGGCCGATCGCGATGTCGAGATCATTGCCGATCGCGGTGTCGCGCATCGTGTCGGCGCGGCACGCTGGGAAGCGATCTGCCAGGCGATGGAAGCCGAGTTCCGTGCCCGACGCTGGCGCGAAGGCGCGCTCCAGGGCATCGCGCGGGTGCACGAAGCCCTGGCCGAAGTGCTGCCGGCCGAGGGCGAACGACGCAACGAGGTTTCCGATCGGCCGGTGATTCTTTAGCGCCTCAATTCGGCACGTTCACGGTGTTGTTCGTGATGGTGATGACATCGCCGGTGGCGGGTGAACCGGCGATCGACGGCAGGTTGGCCGTGGTCAGGTCGGGTGCGCCAGCGCCGCGCGGCGTGGTGCGGACCACCTGCGAAGGCGGCAGCGCGCCGCCATGCTTCAGATGGTTCCACATCAGATCGAGCGCCTGCACGTTGTAATAGTGCATGGGAATGAATTTGTCGTTGAAGCCCGCGAACGCCAGGAAGGCATCGAAATGCTGGGCGTTCGTGACTTCGATGTACGACAGCTTCGATGCCGTGCCCTCGGCATTGCGGTTGAGACCGAGGTAGGTACGCGAGGTGTGGTTGACCGGCACCAGCGCATCGCTGCGTCCGTGCACGATGATCGCGGGCTTGTGCTTGAGGTTGCCGCTGACCTTGATCGCCGCGAGGCTCGCCGCCACCGTCGTGTTGTTGACGAACAGATCGCGCAGACAGTTCGCGCCGGCATAGGCGAAATCGTTGTCGGCCAAGCTATGGCGTACCGCGCCGCCGCTCGCATTGTTGTAGACCAGATCGACAAGCCCGGTCACCGGCGGCACGCCGTTGCCATCGGCGAAGATCGAGAGCATGGGCGAGGTCGCCGGGGCGGTCGGCAATCCGCTGCCATCGGTCGGCGCGAAGCTGTAGCCGCACAGATTGTCGGTCACGCTCGCCTTCGCATAGGCGTTGGCATAGGTGACCGCGATCGCCGGTGTCGCGAAGGCGAACATCGAGGCATGCAGCAGATCGGATTCGCTTTCCCAGCCGGCGGCATGCAGCTTGGCCAGGGCGTCATCGGCTTGGGCCTGGAAACCGGCGCCGCTGATGATCCCGGCACCGGCCAGCGCGGCGCAGCGATTGGTGGCGAACGGCTGTCCGACCGTGTTGGTCACACTCGACTGGAACGGTGAACCGGCCGCCGCCGTGGCATAGGCCGCGCAAGGCTGAAGCAGATAAGCCAGCGTCGTGTAATCGAACAGCGGTTTGCCGAAAGCCGCGACCGCGCTGCCGCCGCGCTTGATGCCGAGCGTGCCCGGTACCTGCGGATTGATCTGCGGTTCGCCGACCACCACCGCGTCGATGAGGTTGTCGTCATCCTGCTCGGCGGCCGCGAGCGCCGCGCCACCGCCGTTCGAGACCGAAGCCGCGATGACCAGCGTGTTCGAGGGCACGAACGTGCGCAGGCGCTTGCCGTCCTCGATCGCGCCGTGGGCATCGTTGATCGCGTAGAACGCGAACCGGATCGCGTGCAACGTCGCATTGCCCCAATCGGCTTCGGGGTTCTGTTGCGAATGCGCATGCTTGAAGGCATAGCGATGCGGCCAGGCGGCGGCGTACGAGGCGAGGGTGGTGCCCGCGCCGGGCAAGGCGGTGAAATGGCTCAGATCGCCCGCGCTGTTGGCGGTCGCGGTGCGGCCATCGATGAGCGTGACGGTGTCTGAATCGAGTTCATGGGCGCCATTGCCGCTGCCCTTGTCGGTGTAGGCGACCGCGCATCCGCGCTTGAGTCCCCATTCGCCGGCCGCCGAAACCGCGCCGTAGACGCCGCGTGAACCCGACGAGGTCGCGGTGACGATGCACGGATTGTTGGCATCGAACCCGGCCGGAATCTGCACCATCATCGCGATGTTGCGCCGGTGCGTGCCGTCGTCGTCATAGGCCAGGTATTCGACGCCCGCGATCTTGCCGGCGCCTGAGGTCGAATCGACGGCGCCGGTCAGCGAGACATTGGGACCGTAAAGCCGGCCGTAGCCGCCGGCCGAGGTCATGTCGACCAGCGCGCGGTAATTGGTCCAGATCGCGCGTTTGCGCAGTTCAGCCGCGGTCGGCGTGGCCGACAACGTCGGCGCCGCGCCTTGCAGCATGTTCCAGCCCAGGCCGCCGGTCAGCAGGTCATCGCTGTTGCCGTCATAACTGGTGGTGGACACATTGGTTGCGAACGACGGCAGCTTGTTGTAATCGGGGGCTGGATCGGCGCAGCCGGCCAGCGCCAGCAAGGTCACGGCGCCGACGGCGCAGCGAAAGCGAGCACGCATATGGAAGTCTCCCAGGGAATATCGTTGTCGTTGAACTTCCGTCCGGCGCGTGAAGCCGGACCGACGCAACGATACGGATGCCCGGGGGCGCTGGCTACCACTTGAAGGCGCGTGTTTACCCGTAGCGCAGCGGGCTGCGTTCATGCAACAGCGCGCGGTAATGCGCCAGGCGCTCGTCGGCGAGGCCGCGTGCTTCGAGCGCGCCGACCGTCTTGCAGACATATTCCGCCGTGCTTCCACAGCGCCCGCGCGCATGCAGGAGCACGTCGATCACGCGGTGGTCGTCGAGCCGGCCGGCATAGGTCGGCAGATGACGGTTCATCACGAACGCGAGCGCGTGCACGCTGCCTTGCGCGGTGTGGGCTTTGAGCCAGAGCGGCCGATACGAGCCGCGCATCATTTCGCGGCGCCAGAGCGCGGCGAACTCGCCGCTGACATCGGCTGCGCGCACGCGCAGGCCCACGCCCTGGCAGGAACCGCCGGTATCGAGCGCGAGGACCAGGCCGGGCGTTTCGGGCGTGCCGCGATTCACGGTGCTCCACAGGCACAGGCTGCGGTGGTAGCCGAAGATCTTGGCGTTGCGTTCCTCGACGAAACGCACCTCGGGCTTCCAGATCAGCGAGCCGTAGGCGAAGACCCAGAGGTCGGAACGCATGTCCCAATGGGCGAGGCTGCGCTGCATGCTGGCCGCCAATTGGACATCGGTCCACATCGGCATCGATTGCTCTAGCTCGGTGGAAAACACGGGCGGCGGCGGTTGCAGCAAGGCGTTCATGTGCGGTCTCGGTACCTGTGATTTCGGCAGCGCGGCGCGCAACTCAAGCGCGACGGCGGCGCCGGGCGCAAGGCCGGCCCGAAGACGGGTGCTAGCATCGGACACATGATCGATTCGAGTTCCACCAACGCGCCGCGTTCCGCGACTGGCTTGTCGAACGGCGCGGGCCCCTGCGGCGTTGACGCGGCCTGCGACGCCGGCGGCCCGGTCGCCGAGGCCGATGCGGCCAACGCCGGAACGGACCACGCGCGCCGTTTCGGCGGACTCGCGCGTTTGTACGGCGAGGATGCCGCCAAGTGCATCGCGCAATCACGCGTCGCCGTCGTGGGCATCGGAGGCGTCGGCTCCTGGGTGGCCGAGGCCTTGGCGCGCTCGGGCGTGGGCGCTTTGCGCCTGATCGATCTCGATGTGATCGCGGAGTCCAACATCAATCGCCAGGTCCATGCGATCGAGCCGGAACTCGGCCGCGCGAAGGTCGAGGCGATGGCGGCGCGCATCGGCCTGATCGCGCCGCAATGCGCGGTCGAAGCGGTGGACGAATTTCTGAGCGCCGAGAATTGCGCGCGTCTGGTCGAAGGCGTCGATCTGGTCATCGATTGCATCGACGAGGTGAAGGCCAAGACCGCTTTGTGCGCCTATTGCGTCGCCCATGGGCGCGCGCTCGTGGTTTGCGGCGGCGCGGGCGGCAAGCGCGACGCGACGCGCTTGCGGCACGACGACCTGGCCTTGGTGCGCAACGACCCCCTGCTGGCCAAACTCCGGGCCAGGCTGCGCAAGGAACATGGGTTCGCCGCGGGCGTCGCCAAGGGCAAGCCCAAGCGCTTGCGTATCGCGTGCGTCTACATCGACGAAGCGCCGGCCGCGGCGCCCGCGGTTTGTGCGCCGGGCGCCGCGCTGGCTTGCGCCGGGTATGGCTCGGCGATGCACATGACGGCCGGTCTGGGCATGCTCGCGGTCGGTTTGGCTCTGGAACGCTTGTCCCACCGCGGCCTGGGGTCTTGACCCGACGCTTGCCTTGGATCAATCCAAGGCCGACGCGCTGGGCTACATTCGCCGCTTCTGGAAGGAAATCGCAATGGCTGTCATGCAATGGGTGGATGCGTTCGTCCTCGACAACGGGCGCATGGATGAGACGCACCGCGAATATGTCGATCTGCTCAACACGCTCGACGAGGCGGCCGACGAGGCTTTTCTGGCCGGGCTCGACGCGTTCATCGCGCATACCGAGGCGCATTTCGGGCAGGAAGACCGCTGGATGAAGCGGACCAATTTCGCACCGGTCAATTGCCATACCTCCGAGCATGCGAATGTGCTGGAGATCATGCGTGAAGTGCGGCGGCGCGTCGCCGAAGGCGATTTCGAGATCGGGCGGCGTCTGGTGAAAGAACTCGCGCCTTGGTTCGCCAACCATGCCGAGACCATGGATGCCGCGCTCGCCTACCATGTCGGCGCGGTCGGGTTCGACACCATGACCGAAAGCTTCACCGGCGCTCAAACCGATGAAGCGCGCGCCTTGCTCGATGCGGCGCCGATGACGTCCTGCGGCACGGCCTGCAGCGATGCGCACGAACACGGTGCGGCCGGGACCACCGCCGCCTGATCGGCATACCTCGACACATTTCTTACGCTGCGCCGGTGCGCCGGGAGCGGCCTTCGAGCATTCAGGGCAGTAGGCTCATGGAATGTTCTCAGGAGGTCGCTCATGCAAACCAACGAATCGATTCCCAATGCCGGCGCCGTGGCGCCGCGCTCGTCCATCCATCCGCTGGTCGCCGTGGCCGCGGTGTCGGTGATCGCAGCCAGTGCGGTCGGCATTTGGGCCATGACGGCGCGTACGCATTCCAATGTCGAAGCGGCGAACATGGCGGCCAGCGCGCCGACCGCGCCGCTTGAGGTGACGCAGGCGGCGCCCGAACCGCCCGCGCCGGCCGCAGCCGCCAACGCGACCGAAGCGCAGCCGCCCGCGAGCCCGGTCAAGCACGCTGCCAGCCCATCGCACCCCGCCAAGGCCACCGGTACCACGAGCACCCGCACCGCGCCGCCGCCGTATGCGCCGCCGGTCGCGCAAGCCCCGGCCCAGGTCGCGGCGGCAACGCCCGCACCGCCGGTGCCGGTGGTCGATCCGACGCGCGGGCGCATCGAATCCATCTATGTGACCGAGCAAAAAGGCGATTCCAAGGGCGTGGGTGCCGTGGCCGGCGGCGCGGTGGGCGGTTTGGTCGGCAACAGTTTCGGGCGCGGCAACGGTCGCACCGCCGCGACGGTGCTGGGGGTGGTCGGTGGTGCGTTGGCCGGCAATGAAATCGAAAAGCACGCACGCACCGTCAAGACCTGGCACATCGTGGTCCGTATGGATGATGGTTCGAGCCGCACTGTGACCCAAGACAGCGCGCCGGGTTGGCAGCAAGGCGACCGGGTGCGTTTGGCCGATGGCCGCATGACCCGTCCCGATGGTTCGGTGCCGGCCGCTCCCAAGAGCACCACGCCCGGCACCGCGAGCGGCGACGCCAACTGATCCGCGGCGCCGTGCGCGGCGGCCGCGATGACATGAACGGGGCGCGCGGTCGGACCGCGCGCCCCGTTCCTCATTTGAGGATCGCGCTCGACAACAAGCGACGGTAGCGGCTGACCAATTCCGGATTGGCGTTCGCAAGCTCGAACACCTTGAGCATCGTTTTGCGGCCGATGTCGTCTTCGTAAGCGCGGTCGCGCTGCACGATCTCGATGAGTTGCGCCAGCGCTTCTTCGTAGGCGCTGTGGGCGATGTACAGATTGGCCAGATCCAGGCGTGCGCCCAGATCGCCCGGATTCGCGGCGATGCGCGCTTCGATGTCGGGCGAACTCGGCAATTGGCGCGCTTCCTTCATGGCGGCCAGTTTGGCCGCCAGCGCGTCGATGTGCGGCTTGAACTCCGGGTCATTGCGGGTGCGCGCATCGAGCGCGCCGAAATGCGCCTCGGCCGCCGCCGCATCATCGCGTTCGAGCAGCAGGCTGATCAGGTCCAGTCGCGCGAGATCGTTCTTGGCATCGAGCGCAAGCGCCTCGGTGAGCGCCTTCAGCGCGCCGTCCAGATCGCCTTGTTCGAGCAGCGCTTGCGCCTTCTCATGTTCGAGCTGGCTCGGATTGGGGATCAGCCGATCGAGGAATTCGCGCAACTGGCCTTCGGGCAGCGCGCCCATGAATTGATCGACCGGTCGGCCGCCCGAGAACGCGACCACATACGGAATCGAGCGGATGCGGAACGCTTGCGACAGCTCGGGATTCTCGTCGGAATTGACCTTGACCAATTTCCATTTGCCCGCGTACTCGGCTTCGAGTTGTTCGAGCATCGGACCGAGCGTCTTGCACGGGCCGCACCACGGCGCCCAGAAATCGACGAGCACCGGTTGCGTCATCGACGCTTCGATCACGTCTTGCTGAAAATCCTGGATGTTGGTGTCCACCATGGCGTAGTCCCGAGTCGAACGAAGATCGAGCGAAGATTCAACGAACCAGCGCGCGGCCGGCGGCCGCAGCCCGCAATGGTAACGGAGCGGGCATGGCGGTTTGTCTACAGCCCGTGTCCGCCGTCGACATCGAGGCAGGCGCCGGTGATGCAGCCGGCTTCGTCGGACGCGAGAAACAGCGCGGCATTGGCGACATCGATCGCCGCCGGCAGGCGTCCGAGCGGAATCGCGGCCAGCAAGCGCGCGCGTTGTTCGGCGGTGTCGGCGGTGCCGGCGAATTCGCCGCGCGGATCGCTCTCATCGGGCAACGGATTGACCACGTTGACCCGGATCCCGTCGCGGCCGAGTTCGACGGCCATCGCCTTGCAGGTCGCGATCACGCCGCCCATGCTGCCCGAGAACCAGGTCAGGCCCGCGCGCGGATGCGCGCCGGTGGCCGCGGCGATCTGCACGAAACTGCCGCCGCCCTGGGCGCGGAAGTGCGGCACCAGTGCCTGGGCGCTCAAGTACAGGCTGCGCGCGTTGGCGACCAGCATGCGCTCGTAATCGACCGCGTTCATGTCGAGCAGCGAACCGTTGCGGTGGGCGCTCGCCAAGGCATTCACGCAGATGTCGATCCGGCCGAAGGCCTCGAGCGCGGCGGCGACCACGGCGCGCATGTCTTCGGCATCGGTCGGGTGGCCATACAGGTATTCGGCGCGGCCCCCGGCAGCCTGGATGGCCTGGACCACGCGCTTGCCTTGGGTCGCGTTGGCATCGACCACCGCGACCGCGCCGCCCGCCTGTGCGAACCGGCGTGCGATGTGTTCGCCATAACCGCTTCCGGCGGCGAGCACGAGGGCAACTTTGTCAGCAAGGCGGTCGGGCATTCAGGTCTCCAAGACGGGAAATCGCTCAAAACGGGGAGGAACTGCTGCAATGCAGCATGATAGAATCGCCCGCGATTCTTTCATCATCCGATCGAGCGCGAAAGCGCCACCCCCTTCTGGAGACAACATGAGCTTCGAGCGCGTACCGACCGGCGCGAAAGTGCCGGACGAATTCAATGTCATCATCGAAATTCCGATGAATGCCGACCCCGTGAAATACGAGGTCGACAAGGAATCGGGCGCCTTGTTCGTCGACCGCTTCATGATGACCGCCATGCATTACCCGGCGAATTACGGGTATGTGCCGCATACCATCGCCGACGACGGCGATCCGGTCGATGTGCTGGTCCATACCCCGTTCCCGCTGGTGGCCGGCGTCGTGGTGCGTTGCCGCCCGGTCGGCATCCTCAAGATGGAAGACGAAGCCGGCGGCGATGCCAAGCTCCTGGCCGTGCCCATCCCCAAGGTCTGCCCCTTGTTCCAGAACTGGAAGTCGCCCGAAGACGTGCCGCAGATCCGGCTCAAGCAGATCCAGCATTTCTTCGAGCATTACAAGGATCTCGAAGCCAACAAGTGGGTCAAGGTGCTCGGCTGGGGCGGCGTCGAAGATGCCAAGCAGGAAATCCTCGACGGCATCCAGCGTTACAAGGCCGCGAAGGACAAGCCCAACTTCTGAGGCGGCGGGCGGCGCGCGTCAGCGCTGCTCGATCACACGCTGATAGACCGGCCCCCAGACCGGGTGGCCGGCTTCCGATTTGCTCAAGGCGAAATCGGGTTGCGCGGCACGGGCGGCGCGGAACGCCTGTTCACAGGCTTGCAGCCGCTCCGACGTGCAATAGACGAAGGCCAGATACTTGTTGGCGTTCGCGACATCCTTGGCCGCATGCAGCTTGAGATCGAGCGCGCGCTGCAACTCGCGTTCGGCCGGGCCGTACTGGCCGTCTTCATAGAGCCGGATGCCGGTCAGCAAGGCTTGTTCGGCCGGCATGTTCGATAGGTCGGACACCGCGACCGGTTGCACCGGCGCGCATGCGGCGACCAAACCCAATAGCGCAACGATCAGCAGTTTGTTCATCAGAACTTGTGGCGTATGCGGGTGGTTTCGTTCGGTTTGACTTCGACCGCCATGCGCACCGGTTCGAAATCGCCGTTGCGTATCTCGATCGTGTGCCGCCCGGCGCTCAGGGTCAAGGTCGACAAGGGCGGCGAGATGCCGCGCGAGGCGCCATCGACGATCACTTCACCCCAGGGACTGACGGCGACCGCCAACGAGCCGTTGGCCGGCGGCGGCGCGGTGTCGGCGACCGGCGCGGCGGTCGGTTTCTTGGTCTCACGTTTGTTCGCACGTGGCTTGTCGGCCTTGGCGGCTTCGGCTTTGGCCGGTTTGCCGGCAACCACGGTGGCGACGGTCTGGTCGTGCAGGCTGGCGCTGGCGATCACCGGCGGTTCGGTCACCGGCGCGGGCGTGGGCGCGGGTTCGGCTGCCGCGGGCGCCGCGACGGCGGCGGCGCTTGCCGCGGCGGGCGGAGGCGCATCGGTACGGTCGTGCAAGGCGAACCAGGCGATCCCGATCGAAGCCGCGACCGCTGCGGCGCCGCCCAACCACCAGCCAACCCGCGAAGCGGGCGCTTCTTCGTAAGCCATGTCGGGAGCGCCGCCGTTGGCCGATGCCGACATGATCTGGCGCACGCGCACGGTCGCCACATAACGGCGCAGGTCGTCGGCCAATTCGCGCGCGCTCTGGTAGCGCTCGGAGGAATTCTTGGCCAGCGCCTTGGCGACGATCTTGGCGATCGGCAGCGGCACGTCGGGGTTGATGTCTTGCGGCGGGGTCGGGTGCGCGGTGCAGATCGCGCGGGTCAGGTCTTCGAAGGTCGCGCCACGGAACGGCACCTGGCGCGTGAGCACTTCGTACATGACCACGCCCAGCGAAAAGATGTCGGACCGGCCGTCGAGCGGTTGGCCGAGCAGCAATTCGGGCGACATGTAATTGGGCGTGCCGACCAGGTTCTTGCCGAACGGATTCGGCATGAAGCTTTGCGAGAACGAGGTCGCGGCTTGCGCGATGCCGAAATCGAGCACCTTCGGATTCGTCTTCGCGGTCAGGAAGATGTTGGCCGGCTTGATGTCGCGGTGGACGATGCCGTTGTCATGGGCGTATTGCAGCGCGTCGGCCACGCGGATGAAGATTTCAGCGACCTGCTTCATCGTGAATTCTTCGCCGCGCGCGATCAGCTCTTTGAGCTCGACGCCCTTGAGGTATTCCATCGCGATGTACGAAATGCCGTCGATGCGGCCGGCGTCGTACACGGTGACGATGTGCGGATGGTTGAGCCGGCCGGCGGCGCGCGCTTCGTTGAGGAAGGTTTCCTCGAACATGCGCGCTTCCTGCGCGGTCAGGTTCACATTCAACGTCTTGATCGCGACTTCGCGGTGGATCACCGGGTCTTCGGCGAGGAAGACCGCGCCCATCGAACCCATGCCGAGCAGGCGCTTGATCCGAAACCGGCCGACATGCTCCGGGTGCGGATTGGTTTGGGGTTCGGTGTCTAGCTTGGCCATGGCGGCGATTATAGGGGGGGCGGTGAAGCCAAAAGCGTGAAATAAGCGGTGTTTCGGACCACTGTGGCGCTAGGTTTCGCCGGTCGGCGGGGATTTGTCGTGTGCGCGAAACGGCAAGTGCTCGTGCAATTCGTCGAAATACCGCGCGACATGGTGCGATTCCCGGTTCAGAGAGCGCTCGACCGCCGCAGAGAACTCGGGATGGGCGAGCCAATGCAAGCTGGTGGTGCGCACCGGCACGAACCCGCGCGCAAGCTTGTGTTCACCCTGGGCGCCGCCTTCGAAGCGGGCGATGCCGTGGGCAATGCAATACACGATCGGCGTGTAATAGCAGGCCTCGAAATGCAAGCTGTCGATGGTCTCGATCGCGCCCCAATAACGGCCGTAGAGCGTATGCGCGTCGAACAGGCTCAAGGTCGCGGCGACCGGTGTGCCGGCGCGGTCGGCGATCACCAGCAATACCTGCTCGCCCATCGTGGCGGCCAGGCGTTCGAAGAAGCCGTGGTTGAGATAGGGCGTGCCGCCATGCGCGCGATAAGTGTGGCGATAACAACGCTCGATGAAGGCCCAGTCGCGCGCGCTCGCTTCCGATCCGGTCAGGGTCCGCAGGCTCACGCCGGCTTGCGCCACCTTGCGGCGTTCGGCGCGCACCTTGCGCCGTTTGTCCGCCGTCAGGTGCGCGAGGTAATCGTCGAAATGCGCATAGCCCGGATTGCGCCAGTGGAACTGCACGTCGTCGCGGCGCAGACAGCCGCGCGCACCGAGCAAATCGATTTCATCGTCTTGCGCGAACAAGACATGCAAGGACGACAACCCGCTGCCGCGGGCCAGATCGAGCAGCGCGTCGGCGAGCTGGGCGCGGGCGGCCGGATCGATCGCCAGCAACTTCGGCGCGCCGATCGGCGAGAACGGGATCGCCGCCAGCCATTTGGGGTAGTAGGCGAGACCGTGCCGTTCGTAGGCTTCGGCCCAGGCCCAGTCGAACACGTACTCGCCATAGGAATGCGCCTTGCGGTACAAGGGCACCGCGCCGGCCAGCTGCGCGCCGCGCCAGAGCAGCAGATAGGCGGGCGTCCAGCCGCTGGCCTCGCTCGCGCTGCCGCTCGCGTGCAGCGCATGCAAGAAGGCGTGGCGCAGGCCGGGGTGCAAGCGGCCGCAACTCGCGCGCACCAGGTCGTCCCAGACCTGCGCGTCGAGGCCCGCCGGATCGGCACAAGTCTGCATGCGATAATCGATCGCGCCTGAGGAACCGGACCGGGTCGTCATGATCGTTAGAGTAGCAATCGCGCAAATCAATTCCACTGTCGGCGACCTCGACGGCAACGCCGATCGCATCGTGCGGGCCTGCGAACAAGCGGCCGCGCTCTGCGCCGACATCGTGGTGACGCCCGAATTGTCCCTGGTCGGCTATCCGCCCGAAGACCTGTTGTTGCGGCCGGCCTTGTACGCGCGCGCCCGCAGCGCGCTCGCCGGTCTGGCCGCGACACTGGCGCGCTTTCCCGGCTTGCATGTGGTGGTCGGCCATCCGTCGCTCGAAACCCTCGCCCCGGCCCCCGAACAGCGCTACAACTGCGCCTCGGTGTTGGTCGATGGACGCATCGCCCACACCTACCGCAAGCATGATCTGCCCAATTACGAGGTCTTCGACGAGGTGCGCTATTTCGCGCCGAGCGGCCACCCGTGCGTGTTCGAGGTCAAGGGCATCCGCTTCGGCTTGAACATTTGCGAAGACGTCTGGTATGCCTATGCGCCCGACGCCGCGCGCCGCGCCGGGGCCCAGGTGCTGCTGGTGCCCAACGGCTCGCCCTACCACATCGACAAAGCGCCGCAGCGCGTCGAGATCGTGCGCGCGCGCATCGAAGAAACCGGCATGCCGATCGTATACGCCAATCTGGTCGGCGGGCAGGACGAACTGCAATTCGACGGCGATTCCTTCGTGCTCGACGGATTCGGCATCGAACAGGCGCGTTTGCCGCATTGCGAGGAATGCGTCGAGGTCGTCGAGTTCGAATCGGTCGGCCACGCGGAGGAAACCCGCATCCATGTGCATCGCGGCCATTTGGCGCCCGCGCTCGAGCGCGAAGAGGCCGTTTACCGGGTGTTGGTGCAGGGCGTGCGCGATTACCTGGGCAAGAACGGCTTTCCGGGCGCGATCGTCGGTCTATCCGGCGGCGTCGATTCGGCGCTGACGCTCGCGATCGCGGTCGATGCGCTTGGCGCCGACAAGGTGCGCGCGGTCATGATGCCTTCGCCTTACACCGCCGATATTTCGTGGATCGATTCGCGCGAGATGGTCAAACGCTTGGGCGTGCAATACGACGAGATTTCGATCACGCCGGTCTTCGAGGCTTTCCGCGCCCAACTCGCCGGGCAATTCACCGGTCTGCCCGAAGACGCGACCGAAGAGAACATCCAGGCCCGCGTGCGCGGCACCTTGCTCATGGCCTTGTCGAACAAGACCGGGCGCATCGTGCTGACCACCGGCAACAAGAGTGAGATGGCGACCGGGTATTGCACCCTCTACGGCGATATGGCGGGCGGCTATGCGGTCATCAAGGACATCTTCAAGACCCTCGTCTATCGGCTGTGCCGATGGCGCAACGCCAAATCGGAAGTGATCCCCGAGCGCATCATCACCCGGCCGCCGAGCGCGGAACTGCGCCCCGACCAGCTCGACCAGGATTCGCTGCCGCCCTACGAGGTGCTCGACGAAATCCTGCGCCTGTACATGGAAGAAGACGAACCGGTGGCCGAGATCCTGCGGCGCGGCTACGATCGCGCGACGGTCCAGAAGGTGGTACGGTTGCTGCGGATCAACGAATACAAGCGCCGACAGGCGCCGGTGGGCGTGCGCGTCACGCATCGCGGCTTCGGGCGCGATTGGCGCTACCCCATCACCAACCGGTTTCGTGAAGAATAGATTTCCAGTCTCAGTCCCCACCCATCGCTTTGGAGGTTCGCAGTGAAACAGATCGTCGCCATCGTCAAACCGTTCAAGCTCGAAGAAGTGCGCGAGGCGCTCGCCGAAGTTGGCGTGACCGGATTGACGGTGACCGAAGTCAAAGGCTTCGGCCGTCAGAAAGGGCATACCGAGCTGTATCGCGGCGCCGAGTATGTGGTGGATTTCCTGCCCAAGGTGCGCATCGAGGCGATCGTGACCGACGAACTCGTCGAACGCGCGATCGACGCGGTCATCAAGGCCGCGCGCACCGGCAAGATCGGCGACGGCAAGATCTTCGTCACCTCGGTCGAACAAGTGGTGCGCATCCGCACCGGCGAAACCGGCGAATCCGCGGTCTGAGTCCGCGGTCGGAGTCCGCCGCGCCCGGGCCTCATCCGCCCAGGCGCAGATTCAGGCGCCATGCCACGAGCCGGGACCCGGTGACGAGCATGGCGCCGGCCACCAGGGCCAGCACTTGCGGCATGTCGAGCCGCATCATCAACAGGTAAAGCCAGGACCCGCCGAACGCGCAGATCGCGTAGGGGCTGCGGTCTTTGAGCACCATCGGCACCTCGTTGCAGATCACATCGCGCAGCACGCCGCCGAAGATGCCGGTGATCACGCCCATCATGCTCGCGATGATCATCGGCACATTGAGCGCCTGGGCGATCGCGGCGCCGCTGACCGCGAACAGACCCAGGCCCAGTGCGTCGGCCACCACCAGCATGCGCTCGTTGACCACATCCTTGAGCCAGCGCGTGAGCGGCGCCGAGACCAGCGTGAGGACCAGCACCAGCAACACATAGCCGCTGTGCTCGACCCAGAACAGCGGACGCCGGTCGAGCAGCACATCGCGCAGCGTGCCGCCGCCGAAGGCGGTGATGAAGGCGACCACGAAGATGCCGACGATGTCCATGCGCTTCTTGCGCGCCTCGAAAATGCCGGAATAGGCCGCCGCGACGATCGCGCCGACTTCGATCGCCTTGACGATCGGCTCGATGTTGGCCGGAACCGGAAGCGAGGTACCGGGCATGTCAGCGCGTGGCCCGCAACAGCACCACCACCGCGCCCGAGCCGCCGTCGGCCGCGCGCGCGCTGCAGAACGCGATCACCTCGTCGCGTTGCATCAGCCATTTGCGCACCTTGCCTTTGAGCACCGGCTGGCGGTCTTTGGAGCCCAGCCCTTTGCCATGGATCACGCGCACGCAGCGCAGACCGCGGCGCAAGGCATCGCGCAAAAAATCGCCGACCAATGCGCGCGCTTCGTCGCTGCGCGCGCCGTGCAGATCGAGTTCGTCTTGCAGCACCCAATGGCCGCGGCGCAATTTGCGCACGACGTCGGGCCCGAGCGGCGGACGCTGCCAGCTCAGTTCGTCATCGGTGTCGAGCAGGGACTCGGGATCGAATTCGTCGGAGATCGCATCGACCAGCACTTGCTTTTCGTCGGCATGGCGTTGAACCGGCGTCGGGGCCGGCTTGGGCGGCACGCTCTTGGCCTTGGGCGGGGTGCTCAAAGGCTTAACCTCGCCCACGCTCGCGCGAAACAGATTCGCTTCTTGCGCCTGGCGTGCGGCGTCTTGGCGCGCAAGTTCGGCAGCGCGTTCGTGCGCGATCGCCTGCGCCTTGAGCTGGTCGCGCAAGGCGCCCAGGTCGGACAGGCTGGGCCGTGTCGGCTTGGCCACGGGTCTAAGCCGGGAGGTGTCGGGCGGGGCAGGGCCGGGGCACGCAGCCGCGCGCGGATCAGGCCTTGCCTTCGAGATAGCGTTGCGCGTCGAGCGCCGCCATGCAGCCGGTGCCGGCCGAGGTGATCGCCTGGCGGTAGATGTGGTCTTGCACATCGCCCGCGGCGAACACGCCCGGCACGCTGGTCGCGGTGGCAAAGCCTTGCTGGCCGCCACGCGTGACGATGTAGCCGTCGTGCATGTCGAGCTGGCCGACGAAGAGGTCGGTGTTGGGCTTGTGGCCGATCGCGATGAAGCAGCCGTGCAGCGCGATCTCGCGCGTGGCGCCGGTTTCCACATGCTTGATGCGCACGCCGGTCACGCCGGAATCGTCGCCGAGCACTTCTTCGAGCACATGGAAGAGTTGCAATTCGATCTTGCCTTCCTTCACCTTCTCCATCAGTTTGTCGACCATGATGGGTTCGGCGCGGAATTTGTCGCGCCGGTGGATGAGGGTGACCTTGTTGGCGATGTTGGCGAGGTACAGCGCTTCTTCGACGGCGGTGTTGCCGCCGCCGACCACGCAGACTTCCTGGTTGCGATAGAAGAAGCCGTCGCAGGTCGCGCAGCCCGAGACGCCTTTGCCCATGAAGGCTTGTTCCGAGGGCAGGCCGAGGTACATCGCGCTCGCGCCGGTGGCGATGATGAGGCTGTCGGCCGTGTATTCGCCGGCATCGCCGATCAGCCGCACCGGCTTGTCGGTCAGGCGCGCGGTATGAATGTGGTCGAACACGATTTCGGTGTTGAAGCGTTCGGCATGGGCGAGAAAACGCTGCATCAGGTCGGGGCCTTGAACGCCGCTCACATCGGCCGGCCAATTGTCGACCTCGGTCGTGGTCATGAGCTGACCGCCTTGCGACAGGCCGGTGACCAGGACCGGATTCAGGTTGGCGCGTGCGGCGTAGATCGCGGCCGTGTAGCCGGCCGGGCCCGAGCCCAGGATCAAGACGCGGCAATGCTTGGTGGTGGCCATGTTCTGGACTTTCTCCAAAGGGTTTTTGTGGGTGCAGCGCCGTGTGCGGAGCATTCCAAATGTGGCTGCCAGACCGCAAATCAAGGCGGCAAATCAATGCGCCGGTCATGCATTCATGCGAAAAGCGCGCTGCAACTCCTTGAGGGAATTAGGTTTTTTTGGCTGGGAGATTGGACTTTTAGGGTCCATTTGGATTATAAACGCGCCAATTTCTGTGGACTTTGTCACAACAATACGATGACGACGAACGTTGAAATGCTGCGCCGGGTGCCCTTGTTCAGTGGCCTCGACGACGTACAGCTCGAAGTCCTGACCCGCACCCTGGTCAAGAAGGCCTATCCCAAGCATCGGGTCGTCCTGACCGAAGGTCAGCCGGCGGACTCGATGTTCATCATCATTTCGGGGCGGGTGAAGGTCCAGATCGCCGACTCGGAAGGCAAGGAAGTCATCCTGGCCGTGCTCGGGCCGGGCGAATTCTTCGGCGAAATGAGTCTGATCGACAACAATCCGTCGTCGGCTTCGTGCATCACGCTCGAGCAATGCCATTTCATCGTGGTCGGCAAAGACGACTTCCGCCGCCACCTGGCCAGCAATGTCGACATCGCGATGAACATCATGCGCGGCCTGGTGCGTCGCATCCGCCTGGCCGACAAGAAGATCGAAACCCTCGCGCTGCTCGATGTGTACGGCCGCGTGGCGCGGGTGCTGCTCGATTTTTCCGATGTCATCGATGGCAAGCGCGTGGTGCGTCACAAACTGCCGGCGCGCCAGGAAATCGCCAAGATGATCGGCGCCTCGCGCGAAATGGTCTCGCGCGTCATGAAGGACCTCGAAACCGACGGCTATTTCGTCGAGCAGGGCGACGGCACCATCCTCATCAACGAACCGCTGGCGACTTGATCGGCGCTGTTTGATCGGCGCCCGCCGGGCGCCGTTACATGGTTCGTCCGGCTTGCCCGCCTATAATCGGGCATGCCTCGTGGTTCCACTTCTTCCAACGCTGCGCGCGCGAGCGCGCGTCACGGCGAAGCCTTCATTCCGGCGCGCGGTTCGGGCCCCGACGAAGGCGGCTCGCGCCTGGGCCGGCTGATCGCCGAAGCGCGCTGGCTGGTGCTGGCGGTCCTTGCCTGCTATCTGCTGCTCATCCTCCTGAGCTATCACCCGACCGATCCGGGCTGGAGTCGCGACACTGGTCAGGCCATCGCCAACAAGGGCGGTCGGGCCGGTGCTTGGCTGGCCGATCTTTTGTATTACGTCTTTGGCGTATCGGCGCTCTGGCTGGCGGTGGCCATGGTGCGCCGGGTCTGGCTGGGGCTCGGACGGCTGCGCGCCGCCATTGCCGGACGCGCATGGGTCGAAGACGATCATGCGCATGCCGGCGCCTGGTCGGTCGCCGGCTTCGGCGTGCTCTGGCTCAGCAGCATGGGCGTGGAAGCCCTGCGGTTCTGGGATATGGGCGCGGCCTTGCCGTATGGCGCCGGCGGCGTGGTCGGTACCGCGATCGCGATCCGGGCCCAGACCTGGTTCGGATTCACCGGCGCGACCTTGTCTTTGCTGGCCGGCTTCTGCGTCGGCTTCTCGCTGTTCTTCCGGGTGAGCTGGCTCGCGGTGACCGAGCGCCTGGGCGCTTGGGTCGAAGGCGGCATCCAGCGCCTGCGCTGGTGGATCGAGGCCCGGCGCGACCGCAGGATCGGCGAGGCGGCCGCCGCGCAACGCGAAGAAGTGGTCGCCGAAGAACGCGAGTATTTCACCGAGGCCAAGGAAGCCAAGCCGATCCGCATCGAGCCGCAAGTCATCGAGGTGCCGAAGTCCGAGCGCGTCATCAAGGAAAAGCAGCAGCCCTTGTTCGCCGAACTCCCCGATTCCGATCTGCCGCCGCTCGATCAACTCGACGCTCCGGCCGCGGCGCAGGAATTCGTCAGCACCGATACCCTCGAATTCACCTCGCGCCTGATCGAGAAAAAGCTCAAGGATTTCGGCGTCGAGGCGACCGTGGTTGCGGCTTATCCGGGCCCGGTGATCACGCGCTACGAAATCGAGCCGGCCACCGGCGTGAAGGGCGCGCAGATCGTCAATCTCGCCAAGGACATCGCGCGGGCTTTGTCGTTGGTGAGTGTGCGCGTGGTCGAGACCATCCCCGGCAAGACCACGATGGGGCTCGAACTGCCCAACCCCAAGCGGCAGATGGTGCGCTTGTCGGAAATCCTCGGCTCCACGGTCTACAACGAAGCGGCGAGCCGGCTCACGCTCGCGCTCGGCAAAGACATCGCGGGCAAGCCCGTGGTGGCCGACCTCGCCAAAATGCCTCACCTGCTGGTGGCCGGCACCACCGGCTCGGGCAAATCGGTGGGCATCAACGCGATGATCTTGTCGTTGTTGTACAAGGCCGATCCGACCCAGGTGCGCATGATCCTGATCGATCCCAAGATGCTCGAATTGAGCGCCTACGAGGGCATTGCGCATTTGCTCGCGCCGGTGGTCACCGACATGCGCCAGGCCGGCCACGCGCTCAACTGGTGCGTGGGCGAAATGGAGCGCCGCTACAAGCTCATGAGCAAGCTGGGCGTGCGTAACATCGCCGGCTACAACGTCAAGATCGATGAAGCCGAAAAACGCGGCGAGAAGCTCACCAACCCGTTCACGCTCACGCCCGAAGCGCCCGAACCGCTCGACAAGCTGCCTTTCATCGTGATCGTGATCGACGAATTGGCCGACCTCATGATGGTGGTCGGCAAGAAGGTCGAAGAATTGATCGCGCGCATCGCGCAGAAAGCGCGCGCCGCCGGCATCCATCTCATTTTGGCCACGCAACGCCCGAGCGTCGATGTGATCACCGGCCTCATCAAGGCCAACATCCCGACCCGCATCGCGTTCCAGGTGTCGAGCAAGATCGATTCGCGCACCATCCTCGACCAGATGGGCGCCGAAGCCCTGCTCGGCCAGGGCGACATGCTCTGGCTGGCGGCCGGCACCGGTCTGCCCACGCGGGTGCATGGCGCTTTCGTGGCCGATGATGAAGTGCATCGCGTCGTGAGCTTCCTGCGCAAACAGATCGAGAAGACCGGCGGGCCGCAATACATCGAAGGCATCCTCGAAGGCGGCGTCGACAGCGACATGGTGGTCGACCTCGGCCCCGGCACCGGCGCGATCGAGGCCGAAGGCGGCGAAAGCGACGCGCTGTACGACCAGGCGGTCGCGGTGGTGCTCAAGAATCGGCGCGCCTCGATCTCGCTCGTGCAACGGCATTTGCGCATCGGTTACAACCGCGCGGCGCGTCTGCTCGAACAGATGGAGCAGTCCGGCCTAGTATCGGCCATGCAATCCAACGGCAACCGCGAAATCCTGGTGCCGATCACCGGCAACGAATAATGAAACCCAAGTTCTTGATCGCCGCGGCCCTGCTGGCCGCGGCCACCCCCTTTGCGCACGCGGGCGCGCTCGACCAATTGCGCGCGTTTGCCGCGCAGACCAAGTCCGCGCGCGGCGAATTCACGCAAAGCATCGTCAAGTCGGGCCAGACCAAGACTTCGTCGGGCAGTTTTGCCTTCTTGCGGCCCGGAAAATTCCGTTGGGCCTATGCCAAGCCGTTTGAGCAACTGCTGGTGGCCGATGGCGAAAAGCTCTGGATCTATGACAAAGACCTGAACCAGGTCACGGTCAAGAAGCTCGGCAATGCTTTGGGCGAATCGCCAGCGGCCATCTTGTTTGGCAACAACGACCTTGAAAGGAGCTTCGTGCTCAAGGAAGCCGGCGCGCGCGACGGGCTTGAATGGCTCGACGCGACACCGCGCGGCAAGGATTCGACGTTTTCGCGTGTGAGCATCGGTTTTCGCAACGGCGCGCCCGAGGCCATGGAATTGCACGATGCCTTCGGCCAGGTCTCGCGGCTCGCGTTCCGCAACCTGGTGCGCAACGCCGATAACGCGGCGGGGCAGTTCAGCTTCACGCCGCCCAAGGGAGCCGATATTTTCGAGCAATAGGAGGCCGTCATGCTGGTGCGTCGCCTTGCCGTTGTGTTGACCCTTGCCGGGTGCCTGGGCGCTTGTGCAACCGTGCCCGAAACCTCGTTCAAGCTGGTGGACGAACGCACCGAGACCCGTTTCGGCGATGCGCGCTCGACGGTGCAGGGCGCCGAGGTGATCCTGGCCGACGATGCGATTTCGCCGAGCCTCATCGACCGTTTCAGTGCCAGCTTGCAGACCAAGCTGGGCGATCGGCTGACCGGCAAGGAAGTCCGCATCGAAAAGGCCATGGCGGTCTTGTTCGTGGATGACGCCCGGGTGGTCCCGACCGCCTTGTTGCGTCCGTCGGGAGCGCTGCCGGTGCTGCGCGACGTGACGCTGACCGCGCTCAAGCATGTGCGTGTCGATTATGTCGGAACCATCGACGGCAAGCGCTTCGTCGGTCATGGCGAAGAAAGCTATCGGCTCGGCGACGGTGCAGCGGAATTGTCGCGGGTCATCAACATCGCCGTGAATGCGGCTGTCAACGACGTCGGCGCCCAGCTTCAATAGGCCATGCACGACGGCGGCGCGCGATTTGCGACAATCGCGCGCATGCCCACCGATTCCTTGTTCGACGACGACCCCGCGCTCCCCGGCGCGGCCGGCGCTGCGCCTTCCGCGAAAACCGGCCCCAAGGCCGCGCGCGCCGACGCGCCGCTGCCCGAACGGTTGCGCCCGCACAGCATCGCCGAGGTGATCGGCCAGCGCCATCTGCTTGGACCCGGCAAGCCGCTCGCGGTCGCGTTCGAGTCGCATCAACCGCATTCGATGATCCTTTGGGGGCCGCCCGGCGTGGGCAAGACCACGCTCGCGCGCCTGATGGCCGATGCTTTCGGCTGCGCCTACATTGCTTTGTCGGCCGTGCTCGCCGGCGTGAAGGACATCCGCGAGGCGGTCGCCCAGGCCGAACTCACGCGTGCGCAAAGCGGGCGCCAGACGCTGTTGTTCATCGATGAAATCCATCGCTTCAACAAGAGCCAACAAGACGCGCTGTTGCCGCATGTGGAAAGCGGGCTTTTCGTCTTCGTGGGCGCGACCACCGAGAACCCGAGCTTCGAGGTGAATTCCGCCTTGTTGTCGCGCGCGGCGGTCTATGTGCTCGCCTCGCTGACCGAAGACGAATTGCGTGAATTGCTCGGCCGCGCGCTCGCCTCGCCGGCCGCGCAGGAATTGCACGACATCGCATTCGACGATGCGGCCGCGACCTTGCTCGTGCGTTCGAGCGATGGCGACGGCCGCAAACTGCTCAACAACCTCGAGATCGTGGTGCGCGCGCTGCCGCGCAATGCGCCGGTGGTCGGGGGTAAACGCCGCATCGACGAAGCCATCATGGCGCGCGCGCTGGCCGAGAACCTGCGTCGTTTCGACAAGGGCGGCGAAGCCTTCTACGACAGCATCAGTGCCTTGCATAAAAGCGTGCGCGGCTCTGACCCCGATGCGTCGCTTTACTGGTTTTGCCGCATGCTCGACGGCGGCACCGACCCGCGCTACCTCGCCCGGCGCATGATCCGCATGGCCAGCGAAGACATCGGCCTGGCCGATCCGCGCGCGCTGCAACTCACGCTCAACGCGGCCGATGTCTATGAACGCCTGGGCTCGCCCGAAGGCGAATTGGCGCTCGCGCAAGCGCTCGTGTATCTGGCCGTGGCGCCCAAGAGCAATGCGGTCTACATGGCCTACAACGCCGCGCGCGAATTCGTGAAGCACGACGGCTCGCGTCCGATCCCCATCCATTTGCGCAACGCGCCGACCAAGCTCATGAAGGAACTCGGCTACGGGCGCGAATACCGTTACGCCCATGACGAACCCGAGGCCTACGCCGCGGGTGAGCAATACCTGCCCGACGGCATCACCGACACGCAGTTCTATACGCCGACCGGGCGCGGCCTCGAAGGCAAGATCGCCGACAAGCTCGCCCATCTGCGCGAACTCGACCGCAAGGCCGGCAAGGGTTGATCCTGAATCGCGGCGCATTGCGCGCGCCAAGCGCGGCCGATAGGCTGCGTCGTCTTACAACTCGATCACGGAGACTCCCCATGCGAAGCTGGACGCGGTGGTTGGCGGTGTTGTTGGCAGCCGGATTGACCTGGAGCGCACACGCGGAGGAAGCGCTGGTCAAGAAGCAGGTGTTCAGCATGACCGGCTTCAAGACCGTGGGCGGGCAGCCGATCAAGCAGGTGCGCCTGGGCTATGAGACCTACGGCAAACTCAACGACGCCGGCGACAACGCGATCTTCATCGCGCATTTCTATTCGGGGACTTCGCACGCGGCTGGCAAATACAAGGCGACCGATGCGGCGCCGGGCTACTGGAATTCCATCATCGGCCCCGGCAAGCCCATCGATACCGACAAGTTCTATGTGGTGAGTGCCGACAGCTTCGCCAACCTCAATGCCAAAGATCCGAATGTCGTCACCACCGGACCGGCGTCGATCGATCCCGACACCGGCAAGCCTTATGGCATGCGCTTTCCGGTCGTGTCGATGCGCGACTCGGTGCGCGCGCACTGGATGCTGTTGCAGACCCTGGGCGTCAGGAAGCTGTATGCGGTGGCTGGCGCATCGGGCGGGTCGGTGCAGGCCATGGAATGGGCCGCGCTGTATCCGGGCTATGTGGAGCGCGTGATCCATGTCATCGGGCCGGGCTTCGACATCCATCCGTATGTGATCGGTCTGCTCGATGCCTGGGCGGCCCCGGTCCGGCTCGATCCGCGCTGGAATGGTGGCGATTATTACGGCAAGGATGAACCGATCGACGGCGTCGCCGAGTCCTTGAAGCTCGTCACCCTGACCGCGCGCGCTTTTGGCTGGGCCGAACAATCGTTCGGCTACCAATGGGCCGGCACGCGCAACCCCGGATCGGGAATGGATCAGGCCTTCGCGGTGCAAGACGCGCTGACCAAGGCGGGCATCGCGCGCGCCAAGACGACCGACGCCAACTCCATCCTTTACATGTCCAAGGCCAACCAGCTCTATCGGCTGACCGACGACGAGGTGAAAGGCATCAAGGCTAAACTGTTGTTCGTGCCGGCCAAATCCGATCAGATCTTCCCGCCCGAATTGTCGCGCCGCGCGGCCGAGCGCTTTCGCGCCCTGGGCGGCAAGGCCGAGGTGTTCGAGATCGACGGCAACGGCGGGCATCTGGACGGCGTGCTCGCGATCGACCGTGCGGGCGAGGCGATTCGGCGCTTCCTGGCCGACTAGGCGCGCGCCGCAGCGCGGCATGCGAAAATGCGCGGCCGCCGTCGCAAGACGGCGGCCTTTTTCTGCCCGCTGCGGGCTCATCAGGCGCTTCCCATGCTCGACATCAATCTTCTCCGCAAGGACATCGACGCCGTCGCCAAACGGTTGGCCGACGGTGGCCGCTTCGCCTTCCCGGTCGCCGAATTCCAGGCGCTCGAAGCCGAACGCAAACAGGTGCAAACGCGCACCGAAGAACTCCAGGCCAAGCGCAACACGCTGTCCAAGGCCATCGGGATGAAGAAGGGCAAGGGCGAAGACGCATCGGCCGAGATGGCCGAGGTGGCGGCGCTGCCCGAACAGGTCAAGGCGCTCGAAGGCCAGTTGGCCGACATCCAGCAGCGCATGCAAGACCTGCTCATGCGCGTGCCCAATGCGCCGCATGCGAGCGTGCCGGTGGGCAAATCGAGTGACGACAACCTCGAAGTGCGCAAGTGGGGCACCCCGCGCCACTTCGACTTTGCGGTGCGCGACCATGTGGACGTGGGCGCGGGCCTGGGCCTCGATTTCGATGTGGCCAGCAAGCTGTCGGGTGCGCGCTTCTCGTTCATGAAAGGCCCGGCCGCGCGGCTGCACCGCGCGCTCGCGCAATTCATGCTTAACACCCATACCGGCGAGCACGGCTACACCGAGTGCTACACGCCCTACATCGTCAACACCGCGACCTTGCTCGGCACCGGCCAATTGCCCAAGTTCAAGGACGACATGTTCTGGGTGACCAAGGGCGGCGGCGAAGACAAAGAAGAGATGTACCTCATCAGCACTTCGGAGATCACGCTGACCAACACCGTGCGCGGCGAGATCGTCCCGGCCGAGGCGCTGCCGATCAAGCTCACCGCGCATTCGCCGTGTTTTCGCAGCGAGGCCGGCAGCTACGGGCGCGACACGCGCGGCATGATCCGCCAGCACCAGTTCGACAAGGTCGAGATGGTGCAGATCGTCGATCCGGCCACGTCTTACGACGCACTCGAACAAATGACCGGCCATGCCGAGGCGATTTTGCAAAAGCTCGGCCTGCCGTATCGGGTGGTTTTGCTGTGCACCGGGGACATGGGCTTTGGCGCCGCCAAGACCTATGACCTCGAGGTCTGGCTACCGGCGCAGAACACCTACCGCGAGATCAGCTCGTGCTCGAATTGCGAAGCCTTCCAGGCCCGCCGCATGCAAGCGCGCTTTCGCAATGCGCAGGGCAAGCCGGAGTTCGTGCACACCCTCAACGGCTCGGGCTTGGCGGTTGGCCGCACGCTGGTTGCCGTGCTCGAGAATTACCAGAACGCCGACGGCAGCGTGACCGTGCCCGAGGTGCTGCGGCCGTATCTGGGCGGGGCCGAAAAGCTGGAACCGGCGACTTGACGCGGCTTGGCCGCAGGTGGCTTGGCGCAGCCTGCGGCTTTGCTATACTCCGCGCCTCCCGTGACCACGCGGGCACCGGATGGAGAGGTGGCAGAGTGGTCGAATGCGCCGGACTCGAAATCCGGTGTACGGTTATTCC
>JADHEF010000532.1_pt1 | contig 37359 bp, 46 predicted proteins | sample 8952391 | NCBI WGS metagenome assembly JADHEF01 (sample SAMN16124439, study PRJNA663245) | bioreactor sludge metagenome | isolation source: sludge (nitrite) | place: India:Bengaluru | collected 2019-02-28 | reverse complement strand
GCTAATCGCTAAAAATCGCCCGCACGCGCAGCCTGCCATGGGGTATACGCACCCATCCGCCACCAGCTGTATTGAGGCCGCGATGGGCGTAACACTGGCCGAGCAGAACGGCGCGTACGCCACCTCCGGGCAGATGGCAAAGGCAATTGAGGCCGCCCTGCAGCAAGCCGGGTTCCTACCCCCTGCTGATCAGCCCCACCAAGGCATGCCGGTGACCAGATCGGACTATGACCTGCTGATCAATGCGGCCGAAACATTACGTCTGGCCGAAAAGACTTGGAAAGCCCTTCCAGGCACCGAGCCAGGCTGCAAACGGGCCACCCAGCAACAGCAGGACATCCAGGCGCTTGCGATGCGCATTCACTCCCAGCTGCGCACTACTCCTACCGGCACCGCAATCACAGGAGAAGCAGCATGACCGCAGTCCAGCAGATCAGTTTGACGGGCGCGCAGCAGCATGCCCTACCTTTTTCGCGTGAGTTGTACGTAGATCTGTTCGCCGGTGCCGGCGGTGCCAGCAGCGGCGGCGCACGCGCGTATCGCGCCCCTGACATCGCGATCAACCACAACCCCATCGCGATCGCGGTGCACCGTGCAAACCACCGCAAGACCAGACACTACATCTGCGACATCTACGAAGTTGATCCGCTGGAAGCCACCGGCGGTCAACCCGTGGGGATTCTGTGGGCCTCACCGGACTGCCGCCATTTCTCCAAGGCGAAAGGCGGAGCACCACGCAGCAAAAGCGTGCGCTCACTTCCTTGGGTGGTCGTTCGCTGGGTATTTGCTACCCGTCCCCGCTTGTTCCTGATGGAGAACGTGGAAGAGTTCCAGGCCTGGGGGCCTTTGGACGACCAGGGCAAGCCAATCAAAGAGCACACCGGCCGCACCTTCCGCGCCTTCGTTTCTTGTCTCACCACAGGCTTGCCTGCAAACCATCCCGACATGGAAGAGATCATGGCGTGCATCGGTCAATGGGTACCAATGGAAGCGCTCATCCGCGGCCTTGGCTGCGACGTTCAATGGCGCGAACGACGAGCCTCTAACGCTGGGTCGCCGACCATCCGCAAGCGCCTTTTCCTGATCGGCCGCACCGATGGCCGCCCAATTGTCTGGACGAAACCCAAACGACACGAAAACCCAAAGGCAGGGCAATTGCCATGGCGAACCGCTGCCGAGTGCATTGACTTTAATGATCTGGGCAAGAGCCTGTTCGGCCGCAAGCGTCCACTGGTGGACAACACCTGCCGCCGCGTTGCCAAGGGCTTCTGGCGTCACACCGTCATGGCCGAGCAGCCTTTCGTAATTCCAATGAACGAACAGCAGCTCGCCGCCGCAAGCCTGACCGAGTTTGCCAACGCAAGCACCCAACGGACGTTCAGCGCGATAGAGCCTTTACGAACCCAGGTAGCCCAAGTAAAAGGCGGTCACTTCGCACTGGCCGCTGCCACAATGATCACTCTGCGCAAGGGAAGCACCAGCGCAAGTATGACCAGGCCAGTGAACGCGTTAACCACTGGCAGTGGGCATCATGCGATTGCAGCGTGCCACTTTGAACAGGCAAATGGGGGGTTCTACAACGGTGATGGTCGAGCGGCATGCTCCCCCCTGAGCACCATCCTCGGACGCGGCACCAACCAGAGGCTGGCTAGCGCCTATCTGGTGAAGTACTACGGCACCGGCGGTCAGTGGCAAGGCATGCGCGAACCGATGCACACGCTACCGACTAAGGAACGCATGGCGTTGGTCAGCATTGTCCAAGTGCCTGCCGCAGTCCTGCCGCCGGAGCTGATGAAGAAAGCACGTCAGTGCGCCCGTTTCCTGCACAAGTACCTGCCCGAGCATTTCCCTGAGCCGGCCGACCTGGTGCTGCTGGGCGACTACGCGCTGGTCGACTTCACCTTGCGCATGTTGAAAGCACCAGAGCTGAAACTCGCTCAAGGTTTCAGCCCTGACTACATCCTAGATCGTGGCCTGTTCGAGAACCAGCGCACTGGCGAGCTGGAGTGGCGCGCTATCAGTAACACCAACCAGATCCGCTTGATTGGCAACAGCGTCTGCCCCGACGAGGCCGAAGACCTGATCGCCGCCAACGCCAAAGATCTGATCGAGCTGTACCAGCGGGAGGCAGCATGAGCCAGCACGACCATTCGGACCACAATGCGAAACCCAAAGCAGTCGGTTGGCTCGGCCAGGCCGGGCTGTATCGCACTCGGCTGGAAGCCGTGAGCAACTGCGAGCAGTCGGTCACGCCTGTATCCTCGAACGAGCTCTTCGAACTTGCTCACAAGCAGGTGCAAAGCATGCTCACTGCAACGCCCGAGACCAGCGTGACCCCGAAGTTTCTCAGCGTAACATCCGAACCTCTGGAGCAAGCCCTTGATGCGGCAGCGGCTGTTGGCATGCAGGACGTAGCTGACGAGCTGGATCGCATCCTGACACCAACAAATGCGCAAACATCCAAGCTAACCGACGCACTGCCATCGGTGGCTATCGAAGGCGACCAACTGGTTATCCGCATCACTACCGAGTGCCTCTTGCACGCGGTCACTTGCTCACCGGAATGGCCGGCCGACTACAAGGGCGCTCCGATCAGCATCCAGAACGGTACGCTACTGATCCAGGAAATCATCCATGAACTGCAGCGTGAGGACGAGCAAGGCACCAACCAGATGCACCGTATGCTCGACCAAGCCGCCCAGGACGCTATCAACAACGGCAGCGAGGCGATGAGTTATGACTGAGCGCACCCGTCCAACCATGGCCTCCCACAGCCTCGACTTGCCCGCCATTTGCGATGTTTGCGGCAAAGGCAGGTCAACCCGTCGACACATGAAATGCAGCCAGATCCGCCAACGCCGGGAGGGTGATAAGTGGGCAGCCTACATGGCCAACGTGGCCGCCAAACGAGCACTGAGTAAACGGACCATAGCCCGCCGGGGAGATAGCGAATGAAAACTGCAGTGCCTAATCCGACCCTCGCCGGCGCGAAACTATCAGCGACGGTCAGCACCGGGTTCACAGCCCGGAGCGAGTCAGGCGCCCCTGCTCAGATGGCGATCATTGACGAGCAAGGCAACATTCTCGCAGTCGGAAAAGATGTCGCGTGGGCCGCCTGGCGCGTATGCGTCGAGGTACAGGAAAATTTCTGGGAGGGACAAGGCCACCTGGTGGTACACACTAGCCCGCCCGGCCTCCCAATAGACGACAAGAAGTCAGCGTAAACATCAGTCTGGGCGGTCGACGCCGGCCGCCCACTTTCCAGACTTCCTCTCGACCCTGAGCCATCGCCGCTGCCCTGCCTTGGAAATCAGCAAGACATCGATGTACCAAGCCCTACGCCCCTCTGGCACTACGCCACGCATATAAATCACGATGCGGTCGAAAGTATCGATCATCAATTGGCGAACCTTATCCCGCGCGTCGACCTCTTGCGCCTCGACACCTGCAGCCAGATCCAACCATACCCTCGCATCTGCTGGCCTTTGCCTGGAGGCGATGCCGGCCAGTTCTCGCTCCTCCTGATGCAGCTTTGCTTTGGCCGCAATCAGCTGCTCTTCGAGATCGCGGGCTTTTCGTAGGAACGTAATCGGCAGTACCCCATCGCCCTCCCCCAATGCCAGAGCCTCAGTAATCCGGCCAAGCTGCGCTTCGAGATCAACTACGTGTTTTCGCGAGATCATTACCCCTTGCTGCAGATCACCGCTCGGTCCAACGGGCTGCTGTAAGCGCAGCAAGTTCATCTGATCGGAGCAAAATGACATGACAGCACGTTCGACAGGAGCCACGCTGCAGCTTCCGCCAACATCACACCCCCCTTTGTTCATGTAAGACATACACATGATACGCCGATGCCCGTCCATCAAGGTTCCATCGGAGCGAACCTTATGCATCACATTTTGCGCAGTCATTGGCGTGCCGCAGTAGCCACAGTAGGTAATACCGATTCCAGTCACGACTCCAGGAATGGCGCCCTTTCCTCGTCGACGGCTTCGTTGACCTCGCAGTAGTTGCAACTCGTCGAATTCAACATCAGTAAGTAGCCGTGGATAATAATCTTTCAGAAGAAAGTCTTCACCGTCGACGGAAATCTGCTTCGCCCCTTTTAAAGCCACCAATTTGATCAAACGATAGATTTGCTGGGGAGAGATTCCGAGATAGGAGGTATCGAAGCCCCGTTCTTGCATCATCGTATGCGCGCGATCAGCACCATGCCCTTCGCGATACTTTTCTATGGCAAACCGCACAACTTCCACACGCTCGGGAATCAGCTCCCAGTGACCGTCGACGAGACGCACCCAGCGAGGATCGCTGCCATTGCGGATCAAGCCACGGTAATGGCCAGTAACCCATCCGTCACACAAGCGCTTGATCGAGGCTTTCACACGCTTGCTTTTGGTATCGCTTTCTTCGTGAGCCCGGATCATGACCAGAAGGCTATAAACCAGGTCCATTGGCTGCGCTTTCAGCCTTTCCCTGTTGTACTCACGGCCGTCACTCGCAGTGACCACAGTAATCCCCGCGTTGATGATCTGAGCCAGCTGCGCTTGCGCCTGTATGGGTTCCGCCCGGCTCAGACGATCCAGGCCTTCAACCACCAAGACGGAGCCGGCCGGGATGCGTCCCTCGTCAACAGCCTGAAGGAAAACGCCTAAGGCACCTTGTTTAATGTGCCGCTGGTGGAATGCAGACAGGCCCTCATCCCTCAAAGAAAGCGACTCATCTAGCGTAAGGCCCCTTGCTGCAGCCCAGGACTTCGCATACTCCGCCTGCCTGTCCGCACTATTCCCAGCCGCCTGGCGCGGGTCGGAGAACCGAAGATAGCTGTAGACCAATCCCTGAGACGTTTGCATGCCCTGATTCCACTCCAACCGGGAAAGCCAGAGTATATATTACCCTTCACCGGACACGCCAAAAAACACATGAGCGCGCCAACAGCCTAGCTGCCTGGGGATTGAAAATCTAAACGACATCATCAATGATGCCTGGATCAACCTTCACAAAAATAATGTGCACCCCATGAACATTTCGACACTTCTCATATTCATACCAGCCTGCTTTGCGCTCAACATGGCCCCAGGCCCAAACAATTTACTTTCAATAAATAACGCCACACAATATGGCTTCTGGGCTTCATGCATGGCGGGCACAGGTAGACTAATAGCGTTCGCCGCCATGATAGCACTCGCCGCAGCAGGCCTAGCTGTCGTACTTGAAACTTCCGAGCTAGTATTTCATGCAATAAAAATTCTTGGTGCTGCCTACCTTTTCTATCTAGCCTTCAAGCTATGGACGGCAAAGGCACAGCAGCAAGAGGCAAGTCAAACCAAAACAAAAAACATAGCAGGCTTAGCGAAACAAGAGTTTCTAATTGCAGTTGGAAATCCGAAGGCGATATTGATCTTTACAGCATTCCTGCCACAGTTCATAAATCCTGCTCATGATGTTGCGCCGCAGTTTGCAGTGCTTGGCGTTCTATTTTTGATTCTGGAAATGATCGCGCTGGCAGGCTACGCATTGATCGGGCTGCACCTGCGCCGCTGGTTCAGTGAACCCAAAGGCAAACGTCTCTTCAACCGCATCTGCGCGGTGCTGCTATCGGGCGCCGCCTCGATATTGCTGGCTACACGACGCGCCTGAGGGCGCTCAGCAAATCGGATTGGCTAATTTATATTGTGCATCGCTAGGGTTGCCGGCCGCCACCCAGAACTCCTGGCGTGCCAGGCGCCACGTGCCACTTGGGTGGTCACTTGCCACCACGGCTTCGCCCACCGGTGCGCGCCACAGCTGCCAGGCGATGTAGAACAGGTAGGCCGCGCCCACCACCTTGATGGCCAGGAACAGGTATTCGCTGGTGTGCAGCACCACCGCCAGGCCCATGGCCGCCAGGGCAATCATGCCGCTGAAGGCCAGGATACGCCCGCCACCCGCCACGCAGGCGGTGCGCAGGCCGTAGCGGCTGGCGTTATGAAGCGACAGCAGGTTGTTTGGCCCGGGCGCCATGTTCAGGGCGAAGCAGGCGGGGATGAAAAGCAGCAGGCTAGAAAGGTCCATTCTTGTTTTCCTTTGGCAACAGGCGTCTATTTCGGCGGGTGCCGGGCCTTGCGGTCAAGTTACAGCCAGCGTTAAAAACTGTACGGGTGAACGGCAACTGTTACCCTGCTGGCAAAACCGAGGACCTTGTGATGCCCCGCCCCCACACCGCGCTATGGCGCGACCCGGCACTTGCGCATGTGGAAAGTCGCCGCGCCTGCCATAGCCGGGCTTGCTACAAGGCCCACAGCCACCCCACGTTTTCCATCGGCGCGGTGGATGCTGGCCACAGCCATTTCACCGGGGCTGCCGACGGGCAGGAACGCCTGACGCCCGGCACGCTGGTGTTTGTCCCGGCCCACCGCGTACATGCCTGCAACCCCGCACCCAGGCAAGCCTGGAGCTACCAGATGCTGCATGTGGACGCCGACTGGCTGACGCAGTTGCGCCTGGAGTCGGGGCTGAGCGGTGCCGGGGCAGGCGAACCGGCGCGTATCTGCCGGGCACCACAGGTGTATCGGCAATTCTGCGAGTTGAACAGCCTGTTGTTCTCCTGCGCCAGCAACGGTGAGAAGGATGCAGCGCTGATTGCCTTTCTGGGGGACCTGGACTACTCGGCCCAGCCGCCGCTATCTGCAGCCCCCGCCCTGGAGGCAAGCGCGCTGAGCGGGTTGGTCGCGCGCATCGAAGGCCAGGACCCGGCGCACTTGAGCCTGGAAGCACTGGCCCATCAGGCCGGGCTTGGGCGCTATCAGCTGATCCGTGCGTTTCGTGCGGCTACCGGGTTTACACCGCATGCCTACCTGCTCAATGCCCGGGTCAATCGTGGGCGCCAGCTGTTGGGTAAAGGGGCGGCGCTGGCGGAGGTGGCCTACCAGCTCGGGTTTGCCGATCAGAGCCACTTCCAGCGGGTGTTCAAGGCCCATGTGGGGGTGACGCCGGGGCAGTACCGGGGGCGCTGAAGGCCCGCCGCCTGGGCTTGCAATATTGTTCAATACGCCTGACAGGCCCTGCAGCAGACTGCGGTTTTCCGCAGAGCAGCCCCACCCATGCAACAGTTCCTGATCATCGCCCTCGCCCACTTCCTCGCGCTGCTATCACCTGGCCCGGACTTCTTCCTGGTGGCGCGTACCTCGATCAACAGCGGCTGGCGCATCGCCAGCGGTGCCTGCCTGGGCATCGCCCTGGCCAATGGCGCGTTCATCGCCATGGCGTTCACCGGCCTGTCGGTGCTGCAGGAAGGCAGCCTGCTGTTCACCTCCCTGCAACTGGCGGGGGCCAGCTACCTGTTGTACATCGGCGTGCTGTTTTTACGCCATGCCGGGCAAACCCGCCTGGGCGCAGTCGCGGGCGAGTCGGCGGTACCGGGTTGGTGGCGGGGCTTGGGCATGGGTTTCTTGTCCGGCATCCTCAACCCCAAGAACGCGCTGTTCTATGCCAGCCTGGCCAGCATGGTCGCCAGTGCCAGCGACAGCTGGAAAACGGCGTACGCCTTGTGGATGTTCAGCATCGTGCTGCTCTGGGACTTGCTGGTTGCCGTGGCCATCGGTAACCGGCGGGTTCTGCGGCGTTTCGCCCGCAGCCTGCCGTGGCTGGAGCGGGCCTCGGGCGTCATGCTGGTGGCATTGGCGTTGGCGTTGCTGCTGCATCTGGCGCGGGGCTGAGCAGTTTCAGCGTGCGCATGTCCATCAAGCTGAAGTGGCCGCTGGCCCAACCGCCGGTGTCCAGGTGCCAGACATTGCCCAGCAGCTTGGGCTCCAGCACCGGCGTGTGCCCCACCAGCAAGGCGCGCAGGCCTTGCACCGGCTGGGTATTGCCTTCCTTCAGCCGCCGCCGCGACCACTGGCACACTTCCCGCACTTTGGGATCGTCATCCAGTTCCAGCTCCAGCCAACGCCTCAAGGCTGCCCAATCGGCAAACGGGCTGTCGGCATGCAGCAGGCCTACCAGGCCATCTGCACTTTCCACTTCTATCGCAATCGGCAACTGCTCGAAGCGCTCCACGTAGCGAAGTTGCTCGGCCCGCGGCAGGTCGAGGAACCAGCTTCCACCCGCTGCACGGTACATCTCCAGGTCAAGCCGCCCCCCTCGCACGCGGGTGATTGCCAGCGCCTCATGGTTGCCTTGCACCGCGTGAAACCATGGCCGCGCAAGCCATTCCAGAGCGGCCTCGCTGTGCGGCCCACGGTCGACCAGGTCACCCACGCTGAACAGGCGGTCCACGGCCGGGTCGAACCCTACCGCTTCCAGGCACTTCTCCAGCCGCTGGAAGTGGCCATGGATATCGCCCACTGCCAGGTCCCGCCCCCGGATGTTGGCGAGCAACCGCCGAAACCGTCCCATTACAATCTTCCTCTGCTGGTGGCGCCATGGCAGGCGTAAAATGGAAGTACTCCCACTCTACCCCGGAGGTGCATCATGCGTACCGCCCTCGTGTGTGCCGTGCTCATGGCGCTGTCACTGGACAGCATGGCACAAGGTGCCCCGCCCGCGCAGGTCGAGGTGCGTTTCGACCACCCGGAAAAATTCCGCGATGCCAGCCTGGACAGCCACGGTTATGAGCGTGGCGCCGATGACTATGTGATGAAAACCCTCACCCAGTACTTGCAGAAGCTCGGCCAACGCTACCTGCAACCGGGCCAGCAACTGGTCATCGACATCCGCGACATCGACCTGGCCGGGCGCTTCGAGCCTTGGCACAGCCAGGCCTACGATGTGCGCTTCATGCGCGAGATCACCTGGCCGACGATTGACCTGACCTACACCCTCAGCCAGCCGGGCAAACCCGCCCGGCAAGTGGAGGAGCGGGTCAGCGACAAGATGTACCTCAGCCGCCCGGGCCGGGTCGCCAGCAGCAGCGACCGCCTGTATGCCGAGAAGGCCATGCTCAACGACTGGTTCCGCCAACGCTTCGCCGCGCACCCGGCAACCTGAAAAACCCTTCACTGGTACAGGTATTGGTGCCGGTAGTATGCTCGGCCCTTCAACCTGTACCAGGGAAGGGTTTAGATGAAACTGTGTGCCGTACAACTGGCGTCGCTCAAGGGCGATGTGCCAGGCAACCTCCAACGTCACCTGGCCTGTATCGAGCAGGCGGCGGCGCTGGGTGCCGAGCTGGTGGTCTTCCCCGAACTCTCGCTGACGGGCTATGAGCCTACCCTGGCGCGCCAGGCCGCCCTGCCGCTCAGCTCCGCACGGCTGGACCCGCTGCAAGCCGCCTGTGACCGCTTGGGCATCACCGTTGCGGCTGGCTTACCGTTGCCGACACCCGAAGGTATCCGCATCGGCATGCCGATTCTCAGCCCCATGGCTGCGCGCCAGGCCTATGCCAAACGGCGCCTGCATGAAGACGAGTTGCCTTACTTCACCCCGGGCGATCAGGCATTGCTGCAGCAGGTCGGTGAGCACCGAGTGGCACCGGCGATCTGCTACGAGTCGATGTTCATGGCGCACGCTGCCGCCGCCCGCGAGCACGGCGCCGACCTGTATCTGGTCAGTGTGGCGAAAACCGCCAAGGGCATCCGCGAAGGCTACCTGCATTACCCGGCAGTGGCGCGTGAACTGGGCATGCCGGTGCTCATGGCCAACTGCGTGGGGCCGGCGGACACGTTCATCGGCGCCGGCGGCTCGGCGGCGTGGGACAGCCAGGGCCGCTTGCTGGCGAGCCTGGATGACCACAGTGAAGGGCTGATCCTGCTGGACACTGGCAACACCAGCGCCGTGGCCCTGCCCTTGGACCTACGCCCGGCATGATCTACCTGTTACTGGCGCTGCTGAGCTACGCCTGCACCTACTACCTGGTCGGCCTGCTCATCCAGGGCCAGCTTGCCGATGTGGCCGAAGGCTTACGCCATAGGCCGGACGCGCCTACACCCGGCGAGTACCTGCGCGAGGTCAAGCCCCATGCACGGCGGGCCCACCGGCATTACACCCTGATGGCCGGGTCGGTGTTGGCCATACTGGCCTGCGTGGTCGCCAGCTGGTTCAGCTGACGCGTTACAGGTCCAGTGCCAGGCTTTGCCGCCCCTCCAGCGCCAGCAGGTACTGCTTGGCCGCCAGGCCGCCGGCAAAGCCGGTGAGGCTGCCTGATGCACCGATCACGCGGTGGCACGGTGCTATGATCGAAATCGGGTTGCGGCCGTTGGCGGCGCCTACTGCGCGCACCGCGTTGGGGTTGCCGATCTGCCGGGCGATGTCACCGTAGCTGCGGGTTTCACCGAAGGGTATCGCCAGCAACGCGGCCCATACCTGGCGCTGGAACTCGGTGCCGGCAAAATCCAGCGCCAGCTCGAAACGCTGCCGCTTACCCGCAAAGTACTCACCCAGCTGTCGTGCAGTTTCCCGCAGTACCGGGCACTCGTCGTCACGGTACAAGTCGCCGAGGCGAACGCGGTTTTCCCGCTCTTCCTCCCACAATACGGCTGCCAGGCACTCGCCGCGCGCCACCAGGGTCAAGGTGCCGACGGGCGACTGCATGAGGGTGAATGCGCTGGACATAAGCGTTTACCTGCCTGTTTGCGATGGGCGTACTGTACGCATCCACAGCCCCGTGCGCATCCGCTTTCTTGCTCAGGTAATGGCACAACCGGCAATCCGCCGCGCTTCGTTGAGGTTGACCTTGGGGATCAGTTCGGCGGGGATGCGTGAGGTGGCCGACAGGTTGTAGACGTGAAAATGCGCGTTCACCACCTCCCGCGCCATCAGCGTCAGCGACGGCAGGATGCGGCTGTCCCAGTGCTGATCCAGCCCGCATGGCGAACACTGGCCCTGCCCGTTTTCATAGAAGCGCCCCACGGTCTGGTCCAGATCCACCCCGACCAGCAGCACTTCTTCAAAGCCCAGGTGATACGCCAGCTGCAAGGCCACATAGGCCACTGTGCGGGCATCGAAAAAACCATGGGCCAGGTCTTTGCTGAAGGCAATCGAGCGGCTGCGCTTGCTCCACAGCGCGCGGTTGCACACGCAACTGTCACCATGGCCGCGCAAACCGTCCAGCAGGCCCGGTGTGTCGGCTTTGTGCAGGGCATAACACTCGGTACTCGCCGGCACATCGGCACCTTCGTACTGCTCGGGCCAGAGTGCCAGGCGTTCGCTGTCGCGCAAGGCAGTGGCAAACAAGGCCGGCTGCTGCTGGCTGAAGCTTTTGTCGGTGCACACGTAGAAGAAGGGATGGATACCGTGTTTGGCGGTCATGGCGACCGAGCCGTTCATGGCAATGATGGGCAAATGTGCGAACTCGCCCAACGGAAAATGCCTGGCAGAAGCGCCGGAGGCAAGGATCACCACGGGGCCCTGCTGGGTGTTGCGACACGCCTCGAAACTGGAGAACGCCCCGCGTTCAGCGCCTGGCTGCGACGGAAGTGTGTTCATCTTTGGCATCTTTGACCGGACAGTACAAACCACAATACTGATCCGTGTATATGCCGTGGCCGCTTTTACCTAACTTTACCTGGCTGAACATGAGCAAACCGCCGTTCCCTTGCCTGGCGGGGATTTGGGGCGCTTTGCGCCCCTGGAAGTCGCAAGCCAGACCTAGATTTCAGCCTGGCGAATGCGCTTCTTGTCGATCTTGCCGACACTGGTCCTGGGGATCTCGTCCACACAGCGTAGCTGCCGTGGAATCGCCCATTTGTTCAGGTGCCCACTGTCGACATACGGCTGCAGGTGCCTGGCCAATGCTGGCTGGTCCAGTTGCACACCGTCACAACAGACCACCAGGGCCAACGGTTGTTCCCCCCACTGTGGGTCAGGAATACCGATGACCGCCACCGAGGCGACGGACGGGTGCTGGCTGATGAGGTTTTCCAGCGCCACCGAGCTCACCCACTCGCCACCGGTCTTGATGACATCCTTGATCCGGTCACGGATGCGCACCACGCCGGCTGCGTCGATGCAGGCCAGGTCACCGGTGTGCATCCAGCCCCCCAGCCACAGCGCCGCGCCTTGCTCCGGTTCGTGCAGGTAGCCCTGGGTGAGCCACGGCGCGCGCACCACCACTTCGCCCAGGCTTTCGCCATCGTGCGGCACCGCCCTGCCCTCACTGTCGACGATACGCAGGTCCACCAAAGCAATCGGCACGCCGGCATCGATGCGCAGTGGCAGTTGTTGCGCCATGGGTTGTGCCAGCAGGTCAGCACTCAGGTGGCTGATGCTCAGCAGCGGGCAGCTTTCCGACATGCCGTAGCCACAATGCACGCTGATGCCCCGCTCGCTGGCCCGCTGGGCCAGGCCCAAGGTCAGCGCGCTCCCGCCCAGCAGCATCTTCCAGCCGGTCAGGTCGGTGCAGCGCCCTTGCTCGCTGTCGAGCATCATCTGCAGCACCGTGGGCACACAATGGGAGAAGGTCACACCCTCGTCGCGATAAAGGCGCACCAGACGATTGGGCTCGTAGCGCCCGGGGTAGACCTGCTTGATACCCAGCGCGGTGGCCACATAGGGCACGCCCCAGGCATGTACGTGGAACATGGGCGTGATCGGCATGTACACATCGCCCGTTCGCAGCAGCGGTACGTCGCCGCACGCGGCCAGGGTGCCCTGCTCGACCAAGGTGTGCAGCACCAGTTGCCGGTGGCTGAAATAAACGCCCTTGGGGTTGCCGGTGGTACCGCTGGTATAGAACAGCGTGGCCAGCGAATTCTCGTCGAAGTCCGGGAATTCGAACCGGGGCTCGGCAGCCGCCAGCAAGGCTTCATACTCGCCCAGCACAGGCACCACCTGCGTGGCGGGGGCGCCATCGCTGAGGCGGATGAAGCCATCGACTGTCGGCAGGTCGGCCTGCAGCTGCTGCATCAGCGGCAGGAAGTCGTCATGCACCAGCACCCACCGGTCCTCGGCATGGTTCATGGTGTAGCGCACCTGCTCGGTGGACAGCCGCACATTGACCGTATGCAGCACCGCCCCCAGCATCGGTACGGCAAAGAAACACTCCAGTGCCCGATGGCTGTCCCAGTCGAGCAAGGCCACGGTATCGCCGGGTTTCACCCCGGCAGTGGTGAGCGCATTGGCCAACCGCTGAATGCGCGCCAGCAACGTCGTGTAGGTGTAGCGCAGCCGGTCGGCGTAGACGATTTCCTGGTTGGGCTGGTAGCGCACGCCCGACAGCAGCAGGCGCTTGATCAGCAGCGGGTAGGCATACGCCTGCTCGGCCGCAGGCATGATGCGGGTCGAGGTCATGTTCGCGGCCATCACAGTTGCCCGGCCTCGAGCAGGTACAGGCTGTCGCTGCCGGCCCTGACACTGGCACTGAGCGAATGGATGCGCGGCAGCAGGCGTGCAAAGTAAAAGCGCGCGGTACCGAGCTTGCTCACGTGGAACGGCCCCAGTGCCGCTTGGCGCTGGCACACCTCGGCCATGCGTGCCCACAGGTAGGCGTAGAAGGTGTAGCCAAACACCTGCAGGTACTCGACCGCCGCCGCGCCAAGCTCGCGCGGGTTGCCTTGGGCACGGTCGAGCAGCCAGGCACTGAGCTCGTCAAGGTTGCGCACGGCCGCGAGCAACGGTGTGCTGAACTCGGCACATGCAGCGGGCAGCGCCTCGGCAAAGGTGGTGAGTTCATCGGACACAGCGAGGTACGCCTCGCCACCATCGGCAAACAGCTTGCGCCCCACCAGGTCCAGGGCCTGGATGCCATTGGTGCCTTCGTAGATCTGGGTAATGCGGCAGTCGCGAATCAACTGCTCCTGGCCCCATTCACGGATATAGCCGTGGCCACCCAGCACCTGCTGGCCGTGCACGGTGGTTTCCAGCCCCATGTCGGTGAGGAAGGCCTTGGCCACCGGCGTGAGCAACGCCACCTTGGCGTCGGCCTGCGCGCGGGCAACCGGGTCGTCGCTGTATTTGGCCAGGTCCAGCTGCAATGCCACGTAGGTGGAAAATGCCCGGCCACCTTCGTTCAGCGCTTTCATGGTCATCAGCATGCGGCGTACGTCCGGGTGGACAATGATCGGGTCGGCAAGCTGCGCCGGCACTTCGGCCCCCGTCGGTGCGCGGCCTTGCTGGCGATCGCGGGCATAGGCGATGGCCCCCTGATACGAACGCTCACCCAAGGCCAGGCCCTGGATACCCACGCCGAGGCGCTCGTAGTTCATCATGGTGAACATTGCATTGAGCCCCTTGTTCGGCTCACCGACCAGGTAGCCGACGGCGCCGTCAAAGTTCATCACGCAGGTGGCCGAAGCCTTGATGCCCATCTTGTGCTCGATCGAGCCGCAGCCCACCGCGTTGGCCTCGCCCAACGTGCCGTCGGCGCCAACCCGCACCTTGGGTACCAGGAACAGCGAGATACCCTTGGGGCCGGCAGGGGCATCCGGCAGCCTCGCCAGCACCAGGTGGATGATGTTCTCGGTCAGGTCCTGCTCGCCGCCGGTGATGAAAATCTTCGTGCCGCTGATGCGGTAGCCGCCATCCGCAACGGGCTCGGCGCGGGTGCGGATCAGGCCCAGGTCGGTGCCGGCGTGGGGCTCGGTCAGGCACATCGACCCACTCCAGCGCCCTTGGTACATCGGCGGCAGGTACAGCGCCTTCAACGCCTCGCTGGCATGGTTCAGCAGTGCCAGGCAGGCGCCGGCCGTCAACATCGGGTACAGGCCGAATGACAGGTTGGCGGCATTGAGCATTTCTTCGAGCTGGGCACCGATCACTTTCGGCATGCCCATGCCGCCGTATTCCGGCGCACCGGCCACCCCGACCCAGCCGTCAGCGGCGAATGCCCGGTAGGCATCGGCGAAACCGTCGGGTGTCCGAACCTGGCCAGCCTCCCAACGGCATCCCTGCTCGTCGCCACTGCGGTTGAGCGGCGCCACCTGCTCGGCAATCAGTTTGCCGGCTTGCTCGAGTATGGCCCGGGCAGTGTCGCCATCGACCACGTCGGCCAGTGCGGGCGTTTGCGCCCACCAAGCGGGGATGTCGAACACGTCGTTGAACAGAAAATCCATGTCGCGCAGTGGCGGAAGGTAATCAGACATGAGGCGAACACTCGGTTTCTTGGGTTTGCGAAAGTGCTACGGCCCGGGTTTCGGCAGCCGCCGGAGCGCCCTGGCCACGCAGGAGGAAGTGCGACAGCGCGGGTATCAGCACCAGCGCGCCGAGCATGTTCCACAGGAACATGAAGGTCAGCAGCAGGCCCATGTCAGCCTGGAACTTGATGGGCGACCAGGCCCAGCCAACCACACCGGCGGCCAGGGTAATGCCGACCAGCCCCACCACCCGGCCGGTGAAGGCCACGGCGTTCTGGTAGGCCTGAGCCAGGCTCAGCCCGGCGCGCTGGTAGTGCAGCTGCACGCTAAGCAGGTACAGCGCATAGTCCACGCCAATGCCCACGCCAAGGGCGATCACCGGCAAAGTGGCAACCTTGACGCCAATACCCATGGCCACCATCAGCGCCTCGCACAGCACCGAGGTGAGCATCAGCGGCAGGATCGCCACCAGCGTTGCGCGCCAGCTGCGGAAGGTAACCAGACAGAACAACGTGACCGCCAGGTACACCAGCAACAACATGCGGTGGTTGGCCTCGCGTACCACCACGTTGGTGGCGGCCTCGATACCGGCGCTGCCGGCGGCCAGCAGGAACTGGTGCTCGGCACTGCTGTTGGCCTGGGCAAAGCGTTCGGCCACGGCAGCCACCTCGGCCAGCGTGTCGGCGCGATGGTCTTTGAGATAGGCGATCACCGGCATCAGCGAGCAGTCGTTGTTGAACAGCTCCGGGGCGTTGACCGAAGCCTGTTGGGCGGCGTAATTGAGCACGTCCTGGTTGCGCTGCAGGCTGTTCAGCCGTGGGTTGCCTTCGTAGGTACCGGCGGTGATCTGGCGCACAGCGTTGGCCAGCGACACAGTGGTCTGCACACCCGGCAGTTGCTGCAGCTCCCAGGCGAGGCGGTCGGCCAGGATCAAGGTCGGGTATTGCAGGCAGCCTTCGGGAGCGGTCTTGACCATGACCGCGAAGGTGTCGCTGGACAGTGCGTAATGCTGGGTGATGTAGGCATTGTCGAGGTTGTAGCGCGAATCAGCGCGAAGCTCGGGGGCGCCACTGTCGAGGTCACCGACTTTCAGCTGCAAGCTGCCCCAGATGCCAAGGGCGGCCAGGGCAAGGGCCGCCAGCACAGCGGCGCTGGCCCAATTGCGTTCAGTGAAACGGTCGAGCAGGTCCCACAGCCGACCGAAGCCACGGTGCCGAGCCGCGCGGGCATCGATACGCAGCGCCCGGTCGGCGGCCTTGCGGCCTACCCCGACATAGGACAGTGCCACCGGCATCAGCAGCAATGAGGTAAAGATCAGCACTGCCACACCAATGCTGGCGGTAATCGCCAGGTCCTGAATCACCGGAATATCGATGATCATCAGCACGGCAAAGCCCACGGCATCGGCCAGCAAGGCGGTCACCCCGGCCAAGAACAGGCGGCGGAAGGTATAGCGAGCGGCGATCTGCCGATGGGTACCGCGACCGATGTCCTGAAGGATGCCGTTCATCTTCTGCGCCGCATGCGACACGCCGATGGCAAAGATCAGGAAGGGCACCAGGATCGAATACGGGTCAATGGCATAGCCCAGCCAGGCGACGATACCCAGTTGCCATACCACCGCCGTCAGCGAACACAGCACCACCAGCAAGGTGCTGCGTATACAGCGGGTATAGCAGTAGATGATCACCAGGCTGGTCAACACCGCCAGGGCAAAGAACGCCATCACCTCGATCAAGCCGTCGATCAGGTCGCCCATCAGCTTGGCGAAGCCAATCACATGAATACGGTACTGACCGCAGGCCTGGTACTGGCTGCGCAGCTGTTCGAGCTTTTGCGAAAAGGCATGGTAGTCCAGGCCTTTCCCGGTGGCCGAATCCTGGTCGAGCAGCGGTACCACCAGCATGCTCGACTTGAAGTCGCGCGCCACCAGGCTGCCGACGATGTTGGCACGTTCGATGTTCTGCCGTAGCTGTTCAATGTCACCGGCCGCGCCCTGATAGCCGTCAGGCATGACCGGGCCACCCTGGAAGCCTTCTTCGGTGACCTCGGTCCAGCGCACCGCCGGGCTCCACAGCGACTTCACCCAGGCCCGGTCCACCCCCTGGCTGAGGAACAGCTCGTCATTGATGTGACGCAGGGTCTGCAGGTAGCCCGGGTCGAAAATGTCGCCCTGAGTGTGCTCTACCACTACCCGCACCGCATTGCCCAGGCCGCGCAACGAGGCGCGGTTTTCCAGGTAATTCTGGATGTAGGGGTGGCTCTGCGGCAGCATCTTGTCGAAGCTGGGGCGCAGTTCCAGGCGGGTCAGCGCCATGAAGCCCAGCACCAGCGTCGCCACCAGCATGCACAGCAGAAATGGCAGGCGGTGGTTGAACACAAGGCGTTCCAGGCCGTTGCCCGAATGTGGATCGAAGTCGGCAAGGTTGCGGATTACCGGAAGGGTATCTTGGCGGGTAGCGGCCATCAGGGTCTTCTCTTGTTATGGGTGTTGCGTGGGGTTACCGGCCTGGTTGCGCACGCCCCGCTCGCCCACCAGCACCAGGCCGTTGCCGGTGTCGCTGACAAGCGCGGTCACCGGGCCACGGGCGCTTTGCGGCACCTGGCTGAAGCTGGCACCGTCATCCCGACTGAGCAGCAGGTCGCCGGCCTGGCTGGCCAGCCACAGCTGGCCATCACGGTCGATGCCCGCGGCGGTGAGGCTGGTGTTGATGCCCGTGTTGACCGGCTGCCACTGCTGGCCACCATCGGTGCTGCGGTAGACGTGGCCGCGCAGGCCGTAGACCAGCAGCACACCGGGTTTGCCGACGACGCCGAACAGGGTGCCGGCATAGGGCGTGTCGACGCGGCTGAAGCGTGCGCCGCTCCACTTCAGCCTGCTCGCCGGTGATGTACAGGTCGTCACCCACCGCCGCCAGGCTGGTCAGGTGCAGGCCTTGTGGGTTGTCGCTGTGGTCGAGCCAGGGTTGCCAGTGCTCGCCGCCGTCGGTGGTGCGCAGCAACAGGTTGAACACACCCACTGCATAGCCGTTGCGGGCATCGCTGAACCACACGTCGAGCAAGGCATTGTCGGTGGCCGCCGCAGGCAACTGCTCGGCCAGCGCGCGACCATCCAGCTGTTTGTGCCAGTGCACGCCACCATCGCGGCTGTGCAGCACCACACCGTCGTGGCCGACCGCCCAGCCCAGTGCGGGCGTGGCAAAGCTCACCGCATTCAAGTCGGCGCTGACGGGCACCTGGGCTTGCTGCCAGTGCGCGCCGTGGTCATCGGAATACAGAATGTGCCCGCGCGGGCCGACCGCGACCAGGCGCGGCCCGGCCAAGGTCACGTCACGCAGGGCGCTGCTGCTGGCCAGGGCACTGGGCATGGCGGGCACATCCAGCACGTCGGTGAAGGGCGCGGCCTGCGCCGTGCCCTGCAGCGCCGCCAGGGCCAGCATCACCACGCTGCATCGTTTGAAGACAGACATTGGCAACCTCTGCTCCGTGCGCTCAGCGAATGCCATTGCCGGCCAGCGACTCGGGCGACCACTGGGTTTTCGACAATGGGTCGATGTAGCGGATGCCACCGTAGGCACCGACCACGCCGTTGAGGTTGTAGGTGCCGCCGATCAGGTCGTAGATCATGAAAGGCGTGGCGTCCGGGGTCTGCTTGTCGTAGCTCTGGGTGAGGAAGGCGAACGAGCCACGATAAAGCTGGCCACGGGCGTCGTACTGGTCCGAGGCCAGGGCGATCCAGCTGTCTTCGTCAAGGTAGAAGCGGCGCTTGTGGTAGATGTGGCGTGCGCCGTCCTTGAGCTTGCCTTCCGCCACCCACACGCGGTGCTTTTCCCAGCGCACGAACTGCGGGGCCAGGTGGTTGGGGGTGATCAGTTGCTTGACGTCGGTGTTGTAGGTGAGCGGGTAGGTGTTGTACGGCACGTACATCTCCTGCTTGCCGACCAAGGTCCAGTCGTAGCGGTCCAGCGCGCCATTGAAGACGAACACGTCATCGTAGGTGCCCGAGCCCGAGGTGCCCGGGTTGGGTGTGTCGTAGGCCAGGTTTGGTGCCAGCTTGACCCGGCGCTGGCCCGGCAGGTACTGCCAGGCGCTGCGTGGCTGCACCAGCGGGTTGGCGGCGTCGCGCAGCATCATGGCTTCGCCGGCACGGCGCGCGGGCCCGGTGTACACCAGTTTCATCTGGTAATAGGTGTCCTTGGCACCGATCGGCTTGGCCATGTCTTCGTAGATCGGGTAGCTGATATTGGCCTGGCCGGTGGTCGACAGTGACGCTTTGCCGGCGGCATCGACGTTCCATGAGTCGTACTTGGCGGTCATGCTCACGCCCTGGTAGCGCAGCAGGAAGTTCCACATGGCCTCGGCGCCGTTTTGCGGAATGGGGAACGGGATGCCCGGCAGCACGTTGTCCACCGCCGTGCCACCCTCCTGGCTTTTGGCAGCGGTGGCGTTCTTGCGGGTGTTGTCCAGCACCGCTTGCGGCAGCGCTACGCTGCGATGAGTCGGGTACACGTCGACACGGTAGCTGGGATAGCGCTTGAGCAGTTCCAGGGTGGTGGCAGTCAGCTGGCCTTTGTACTGGTCGGCGTTCTTGCCATCGATGACCAGCAGCGGCTTGTCGCTGGCAAACGGGTCGGGGCGCATGCTGGCACCGCTCTGGAAGTTGGCAGGCGGCGTCTGCAGGCCACCCTGGTAAGCCGGGATCGAACCGTCGGCATTGCCGGCCTTTTCGGCACCGATGGCGGTCAGGTTGGTGCCCAGGCGGGCAGCCTGGTCAGGGGAAACGGCGGCCTGGGCGGCGTTGAGCGCGGCCAGCGACAGGCACGAGGCCAGCAGGGTACGTACGAAATTCATGATGGTTGTCTTCCTGTGTAGGCGGTAGGAAACATGACTCAGAAGGTCGTCTTGACGGTCAGGTACAGGGCGCCACGGTCCTCGGTGGTGGCACCACCACCGGAGAAGGAGGCGTAGCCGCCGCCGTAGCAGGTGTAATCCTGTTCGCCGTCCAGGGCATTGGGGGTGCTGCCGTCGGTCTGGCCATCCTTGCAGGCCTTGGCCTCACCGAAGCTGTCGACATACTTGAGGTCGACGAAGTACTGGTTGTAGATCGCGGCGCTTACGCCCAGGGCATAGTTGCCGGTGTTTTCGGCACCGCCGCCCTGCACCGGCGACACACCGTCGATGCCGACGTTGACCGACAGCGGCATGCTCAAGTCCATGCCCGGCACCACCTGATACCAGGTGGGGGTGAAGTTGACGGCGATGCCCCAGTTATCGCGGGTGGCCTTGTCGATACCGCGGTAGCTGCTCTTGCCCTTGTACAAGGCCTCGTTGTGGCCATCGAGCTTGAGCAGGTTGCTGTAGAACAGCTCGCCGAGCAGGGTTGCCGAGTCGAACAGCGGCGTGTCGCCGATGGTCATCAGGCCGTTGAGGGTGAAGTGCAGGGTGTCACCGGTGGCGCTCAGGCTGTCGCCGTCCTTGGGCACGTCGTAGATCACCCCGCTACTGGGCAGGCGCGCCGGCAGCAGGCCGAAGCCGCCCCCCAGGCCTGCCTGGCCGGGGGCGCTGACAATTGCCGGGATGCTCGCCAGCGGCATGTTGTGGCGGATGTTCAGGTCGCTGCCGACGCTGATGCCCGCCACATCCTTGGACAGGCTCAGCCCATAGATGTCGATGTTGTCGGCATAGGCGAACTGGTAGGTGGTGCTTTGCAGTGAGTTGTAGAGGTTGCCGACCGCGCCCTGGCGGCTGCCCGGCGGGTTGCCGAACGGACCGTTGGCCACGGTCATGCCACGCGCATCGAGCCAGGCCTGGGGCAGGATCTCGGAGGTCTTGCGGTAGTAGAAGCCCAGGGTGCCGCCCAGCCACTCCGGCGACCACTTGGCCATGACGCCCCAGTCGCCGCTTTTGCCAGGGGTAAGGTCATGACCACGGCGAATGCTGGTCAGCGCGCCACGTACCGGGATCAGCCCCGGGGTGCCGGTATGGCCCAGCAGAAAGCTCTGCGCGCCCTCGCCTGCCACGTCGGAGCCACCATAGTAGGTACCCGCCTCGGGCAGTCGGGCCGCGTCCCAGTCGAAGAAGTACTGAGCACCCAGGGTGAGCTCGGAATTGACCAGAAACGAAGTGGACAACTGATTACGGGGCACGAACAGCTCCTTGGCCTCGGTGCCCGGCGATGCCGCCAGCTTGGCCAGGTCCAGGCCGGACTGGCCGTAGCTCAACGAATGCACCGGGTTGAGCAGGGTTTCACCCCAGAACAGGTTGTGCTGGCCCAGCTTGGCGCTGACCTGTGATGCTTCGCCCACGTCACGGCTTATGAACACGAAGGCATCCAGCACTTCGCCCGAGGGGCCGCTGTAGTAACGCTGGGCGTAGTTGCTCAGGTGCGGGCTGCCCAGCGGTATGCCGGTGCCCGGCAGGCCATTGAGGCTGGGGTTGATGCCTGACTGGTCACCGTTGCCGTTGACGAACGGGTTGCTGTTGGAGCCGGTGTTGTCGTACGCCTTGTCGTACCAGCTGGCAGTGCTGACGCGAAAACCGGTGTTGCCCTGGTACACCACGTCCAGCTCGGTCAGCAGGTCGACCCGGTTGGTGACGTTGGTGCCCGCCTTGCGGAAGTTGTAGTCGCCGTCGTTGCTGTTGGGCGTGCCCAGCAAGCGCTTGTCAGCACTTTCGGTGCGCACGCCGTAGTTGTACTTGACGGTATTGTCGAAGCGCACGGCCCAGTCTTCGTAGCCGGTATCGACTTCGAAGGCCTGGGCGGCAGGCAGCGTGAGCAGGCCGATGGCGCAGGCAAGCAGGCAGCGCTGTGGCTTCACAGCACGGTGAATGCGGTGTTCTGGCATTACGATGGCTCCACGTATTGTTATTGTTTTTTACGCCGCCCGTCTGCTGCGGGCGTGGCTGGGGCGTCCATGCGTTACTGCAGGTTTGCGGCGTCCAGTCGGCGGATCAGGGCCTCGGCCAGCGGCCAAGGGCCGAAACCGGAAGCCGGGTTAAGGTGGCCAACAGCGCCCAGGCCAACCAGCTCGCTGCCCCAACGCCGGGCCAGTTCACCGGCAGCGGCGTAGCTGGCGAGGTGGTCGTTACTGCTGGCCGCGACAATGCTTGGGAATGGCAGCGACGTCGGCGGAAGCGGTGACCAACCCTTCTCGGCCAGGCTGGCCGGGCTTGGGTAATGCGCCGGCCAGTGGGCATTGAGGTCTGGCGGGGCCGCCAGCAAAGCCCCCTTGATCGGCCGCCGGTAGCGTGCCGCCCAATGGGCGACCATCAGTACGCCAGCGCTGTGCGCGACCAGGATTACCTCGCCTTCGAGCTGATCGAGCTCGCGCTGGATCGCCTCGACCCGGGCATTGCAGCACAGCCCGTCAACCTGCAGCGGCGGTACGCTGCGCACCTTGGCCAGGCGGCCGGCAAGCAGGGTTTGCCAATGCTCCGCGACGTGGTCGCGCAGGCCGGGGACAATCAGCACGGTGGCGGTGGTTTGCAGTTTTTCCACGGTGAACCTCATGGGCGATGTAGCGCTTGAAGGTCACAGTAAACAGGCCTCCCCCCGGGTGCTTTACATTGGGCGTCAGGCGCTTTTCATTTGATGACAACGGTCAAAACAGGGCTTTGCTTTTCAATTGATGACACGCAGGCTATAAAACCAGTGGACCTGCAACCCCCGTGCTTTAGGGACAACAATAAAAAATGCCTGCTCTAGTCCGTGCCGCCAGCTTGACCAACTACCTGGAAGTGTCCCGCCACCTGGGCCTCAACCCCCATGCGCTGCTGGCACAGGTTGGCCTGAGCGCCGCACTGCTCGACGACCCCAACCGGCGTATACCGGTGGCCAGCGTCATCAGCTTGCTGGAGGCCTCTGCCAGCGCCACGAAGTGCGAAAGTTTCGGTTTGCGCATGGCCGAATTGCGCCAGTTGTCGGACTTCGGCGAAATCAGCCTGCTGCTCAGCCACCAACGCAACCTGCGCGATGCGCTGCAAGTGATCGTGCAGTACCGCCACCTGCTCAACGACGCGCTGGCCATCCATATCGAGGAAGCCGGCAAGACCGTGGTTATTCGTGAAGAGGTGATCAACGAGCGAGCGCCGTGCAGCCGCCAGGCCACCGAGTTGGCCATCGGCGTGATGATGCGCCTGTGCGCGGCGCTGCTGGGCGCCCATTGGCACCCGATCAGTGCCAACTTCACCCACGCAGCCCCTGCCGACCTGGCCATTCACCGGCGCATTTTCGGTTGCACACTGGTGTTCGGCAGCGAATTCAACGGCATCGTCTGCCCCGCTGCCGACCTCGACAGCGCCAGCCCGCAGGCCAACGAGGCCATGGCCCGGCTGGCGCGGCGCTACCTGGACACGCTGCCGGCCAGCGGCGTGCCGTCGCTGGAACTGGAGCTGCGCAAGACCATCTACCTGCTGCTACCCATGGGCCGTGCCCCCATCGAGCAAGAGGCGCAGACCCAAGGCATGAACGTGCGCACCCTGCAGCGGCGGCTGGAAGAGAACGCGCTGACCTTCAAGGACCTGATCAACAGCGTGCGCCGTGACCTGGTGATGCGCTACCTGGAAAACCCCAGCTATTCGCTGGGGCGCATTGCCGACATGCTCGGTTATTCGATGCCCAGCTCATTCACCCGCTGGTTCATTGCCCAGTACGGCATGCCGCCGGCGAACTGGCGCGCACAGCACAATGGGCAGTTGCATTAACCGCCCGTTGCAGGCTCATCGATGAGGATAAACACCTCACCCTTCTCGTGCTCGACAGGGTACGTGTTCAGCTTGAGCGCGGTGGAGTTCTGCAGATAACCGCTGGCCAGGTCGAAACGCAACCCGTGGGCACAGCACTGGATGACGCGGCCTTCCAGGCGACCGCCGCACAGCGATGCCCCCTGGTGCGGGCAACTGTCATCGACGGCATAGAACGAATCGGCAATGTTGAACAAGGCCACGCTGTGGCCTTCAAGGTCCAACAGCACCCGCCCGTTGCGTTGCGGTACTTGATCGGGGGCCAGCGCCATACGTCGCTTCATGCCTGCGCCACTTCCAGCAAGGCGTCGTTCATGGCCGCGAACAGCGCCTCAGCCGGCCGCACGCCTGCAATCAACGGCCCCTGATTGAAGCGGTAGCGCGGCACGGCACTGCCTGCGCGCCCTGCCCCCTCGAGAAACGGGCTACCGTCGTCACGCAGGCAGTCAACCACTTGTGCGGCCTGCAGCCCGCAGCTCTGGGCAATACCGAGCAAGGTGCCGCTGTCCCCCAGGTCACGGCCCTGATGGAAATAGGCAATGAATAACCGCGCCAGCAACGCCTCCTGTTGCGGTGCACCGAGCAGGCTGCCGGCCCGTTGCATCAACCGGTGAGCATTGCCGGTATTGGGCATGCGGCGGATGCGCGAAAAATCGATATCCTCGCCCACCACGCTGGCAGCGCCGCGCACCTGGGCCTGGCGCTCGCGCACCTGGGCCTGGCGCTCGCGCACCTGGGCCTGGCGCTCGCGCACGGCTTGTTCACTGCCCAGGCGTTGCAGGTAAAACGTACTGAACGGCACGCCATTGGCAGGCAGCCCAGGCAGCAACTGCACGCCCTGCCAGTGCACCTGCACCTCTACCTCGGGTTGCTCACGTTGCAACCACAACAGGGCCGCTTGCAGGTGCCGCTGCCCAATCAGGCACCAAGGGCAGACAAAATCGAAGAACACCTCGACGGACAACAGCTGTTTCACGGTTTCAACTCCTGGTGCGCAGACAGTCCATGTCGCGGTGGTAATGGCGTTTAGCGAACAAGAACACCGCCGCTGCCGCGAGGCTTGTCAGCGGTACCCACTGCAGTGCGGCTTGCAGCCCGATCAGGTCAGACACCCGGCCGGTGATCAGCGGCCCGGTGGCCAGGCCCAGCAGGTTGTTGGCCAGGGTCAGGGTGGCAAAAGCGGTGCCATGTACCGAGGCGTGGGTCAGGTTGGCAACCATGGCACTGGACGGGCCGTTGGTGCCGGCGGCAATCATCATGCCCAGGCAGATCAGCACCAGTTGTGCGGTGCCAGCGGGCAACGCGAAGGCTATGCTCAGCAGCACGCAGCTGCCCAGGCAGTAGCCGATGGCCAGGCTGATCTTGCGGTCCGGGCGCTGCCGGCCCAGGCGGTCGCAGAGCATGGCGCAGAGGATCATGCCGACGCCGCTGCACAACACGATGACAGCGGCGACCGCACCGGCGCGATCAGTGCCCATGGCGTAATACCGGTTCAGGTAGCTGGGCATCCACACAATCAAGGTGCCGCCAACAAACAACTGCAGGCCGCTGCCGACATAGGCGGCGATGACCGAGCGGCTGCTGTACAGGCTGCGCAGCGGGCGGCTGACCTTGCCCAGCGCCTGCTGCGCGCACTTGGGCGCAATGCGTGCCTCCTTGACGATCATGGGGTACAGCATCGCCAGCACCAGGCCGAACAGTGCCATACCGGCGAATGCCCAGCGCCAGCCCAGGTGCTGAGCCAACACGCCGCCCAGGGCCATGCCCAGCACCGAGCCGAACATGCCACCGGCCATGAACGCCCCGGCCAGGGTCGAGCGCATGTCGCGGGGGAACACAGCGACCACCACGGCAATGCCGACACTGCCGTAAGCGGCCTCTCCGACCCCGACCAGAAAACGCGCAATGAACATTTGCGGGTAATTTTCTGCCAAGGCGCAACCGAGCGTCGCCAGGCTCCACAGTACTGCCATCAACACCAGGCTGCGTACCCGGCCGAAACGGTCGGCCAACAGTGACAGCGGGAACGTCAGCAGGCCAACCATCAGCGCGACGATGCCGCTGAGCAGGCCCAACTGGCTGTCACTGAGCGCCCATTCGCCCTTGAGCAGCGGGAACACCGCGTTGAGTACCTGGCGCGACATGTAGTCGGAGATCAACAGGCCGAAGGTCAGGGCAAAGACCACCCAGGCATAACGCCGGGGCACGCTGTGGACGGATGCGGTGCCGGCGTCTTCGGCACTGGCGAGGTAGGTGGCCATGTTGCCTCCTTGGGTGTGGTGTGGGTTTTTCTTGTTCTTATGTATTGGCACGCCCCCTGTAGGAGCGGCCTTGTGTCGCGATGGGCCGCAAAGCGGCCCCCGGTTGAAGCGTCAACTCAACTATTGCCGGGGCTGCTGTGCAGCCCTGTCGCGACACAAGGCCGCTCCTACAAAGGCCAGCGCAGGCCAGTGAGGTCAGCGCTGCGGCACCCCCTTCACACCCGGCTGGCGGTTCGGCGCCATGCCGTTGGCCTTCAGGGTCTGCTCGATGCTGTCGTACTGCTGGCCAATGCGGTAAATGGCGCGGGCCTCTTTGCCAGTGGCAATCTCGCGACCCAGCTCATGCGCCACGCGCACGGTCTGCCGGATCTGCTGCACCGAGGTGAAGCGTTTGCCGTGCTGGTCGATGATGGTGTCTTCGTTGCCACAGCGCGGGTGCAGGCCCATGGCCAAAGCCATGGTGTTGAACGGCAGCACGTTCTTCAGCAACGACTCGGCGGTCAGCGTGCAGCCGTCCGGTGCGCGGTGGATGAAATTGAAGAAGTTGAACGGATTGGGGCCGTCGAAACCGCCGCCAATGCCGATCCAAGTCAGGTTCAGCGGGCCCATGTAGTCACCCCGGCGCACAATGCGCTCAAGGGTTTCCAGGGCATGCATGCCGGTCAGCTGGAAATGCGGCTGGATATTGCTGGCCTGCAGGCGGCGCAGGTGTTCGCGGACCCAGGCCGGGCCGGCCGGCACGGTCATCTCGCTGTAAGCTGCATGGATTGCGGGGCTGGCCAGCGAGGTGCCTTCGAGGTACTCGGGGTACAACAGCTCCATGATGTTCATCTGCGTGGTGTTGATCGCCACCGTCACCTGGTCGGGGCGCGGCGTCAGTTCGGCGAGCATGTGCCGGGTGTCGTCCGACAGCCATTTGGCCGCCTCGCCTTCGCCTTCCGGAGCGAAGGAAATCGAACCACCCACCTGGATGATCATGTCCGGAACCGCCTCACGCACACCGGCGATCAGCTCGTTGAATTTGGACAAGCGCTTGGAGCCTTTGCCGTCCAGTTCACGCACATGCAAGTGCAGCACGGTGGCGCCTGCCTCGTAACAGTCGACGGCCTTCTGCACCTGCTCGTCCATGGTCAGCGGAATGTCTTCAGGGAAGTCTTCGGGCATCCACTCCGGGCCATAGGGGGCCACGGTGATCACCACCTTTTCCATGTTTTCCGGGTGCAACGAATCGTCGAAGAATTGCATGCTGTAGTCCTCGCTATTGTTATTGTGCGGTTGCCGCCAGTGACGGCGACAGGCTTAGAACGTGCGGCTGCCCTTGATCCCGGCGCGCTCCATCTTGCGGTGGCACGGCGGGTAGTCCATGACGGCGTAATGCTGAGTGCTGCGGTTATCCCAGATCGCCACGCTGTTGGGCTTCCAGCGCCAGCGCACCTGGTACTCGGGCAGGTACGCCTGGCTGATCAGGTAACGCAGCAGGTCGCTGGCACCTGGGTTGGCGTCCTGGCCGAACCGCACCCGCTGTGGGGTGTGGTAATTGCTGAAATGGGTGGTGAAGGCGTTGACGAACAACACCTGCTCACCCGTTTCCGGGTGGGTGCGCACCACCGGGTGCTCGGCATCGGGAAACTGCGCCTTCAGTGCCAGGCGTTTGTCCAGTGGCATGGCGGCGCCGAAGCTGGCCTCGATGCTGTGGCGGGCGCGCAGGCCTTCGATTTTGGCTTTTACGTCGCTTGGCAGGTTTTCATAGGCCAGCACCATGTTCGCCCACACCGTATCGCCGCCCACCGGGGGGCATTCGACGCAGCGCAGTACGCAGCCCATGGGGGGCGCCTCGCGCCAGGTGGCGTCGGTGTGCCAGGCATTTTCATAACGGTCGTTGGGCTGGTCCGGGCGCTTGTAGATCTGCACCAGCCCTGGGTGCTCTGGATCGCTACCGGCCACCGGGTGGTCTTCCAGCTCGCCGAAGCGACGGGCGAAGGCCACATGCTCGGCACGGCTGAAGTGCTGGTCGCGCAGGAACAGCACACGGTGCTGGAGCAACTGCTGGCGCAGTTGGGCGAACAGGTCATCATCGTGAATCGCGTCGGCCAGGTTGACGCCACTTACCTCGGCACCGATCGCGCAGGTCAGTTGTTCGATGTGCATGCTGTTGCCCTCTTCAGATGACGAAGATCGACGAGCCGGTGGTTTTGCGGGCTTCCAGGTCACGGTGGGCCTGAACGGCATCCTGCAAGGCGTAGTGCTGGTTGATTTCGATCCGGATGCGCCCGCTGCTGACGTGGTCGAACAGTTCGCCGGCCAGGTCGGCCTTTTCTGCCGGGTCGGCAATGAAGTCGGCCAGCGCCGGGCGGGTGAGCTGCAGCGATCCCTTGATCGCCAGCAATTGCGGGTCGAACGGCGGGATGGTGCCCGAAGCCGTGCCGACGCATACCATCAGGCCACGGCGTTTGAGCGAATCGAGCGACCCCATGAAGGTGTTCTTGCCAACGCTGTCGAACACCACGTTCACCCCTACCCCGTCGGTCAACTCACGCACGCGGCTGGCCACGTCCTCGACGCTGTAGTTGATGATGTGGTTACAGCCATGGGCACGGGCCACTTCAGCCTTGGCCTCGGTGGATACGGTGCCAATCACGTTCAGCCCCAACAGCCTCGCCCACTGCGCGACAATCAGGCCCACCCCGCCAGCAGCGGCATGCAGCAACACGCTGTCACCGGGCTTGAAGTCATAGAGCCGGCGTAGCAAGTAGGCCGAGGTCAGGCCGCGCATGGTCATGGCGGCAGCGGTCTCGAAGGCAATGGTCTCCGGCAGTTTTATCAGTGCCGCGGCGGGGATAAGGCGCTCGGTGCAATAAGCACCCAGGGTATTGAGGAAGCCGGTATAGGTGACACGGTCACCGACCCTCACCTGAGTCACGCCCTCGCCCACGGCCTCTACCACCCCGGCAGCTTCCACGCCGATGCCATTGGGCAACGGGATCGGGTAGGTGCCATTGCGAAAGTAGGTGTCGGCGTAGTTCAGGCCCACCGCCACCTGGCGCAAACGCACCTGGCCCGGGCCGGGCTCTCCCACCTCGGCATCCTCGTAGCGCAGCACTTCGGGGCCACCGGTCTGATGGAAACGTACGACTTTGGACATGCTTGTCTCTCCACTCATCGATCTGGACGCCTGGCGTCAGTTCTGGATGACTGGACTGTATGCCCTTGGCTTGCAGGGTGCTTCGCATCGGACGACAGCAGGTTTTCATTTGATGACAGCGCGATCGTCGCCCTGCCCTGCATGAACGCCGTTTTATTGATGAGCCTCCTTGATGCTTATCCATGGCAAGACTAATACTTAAGTCTCTGCCTGGGGAGGCACGAAACATGCAACCAAGATTCGTTATCGTTCCCGCTGTGCCGATCGAAAAGGAGTCGTTCCGCATGGGCAGCCGCTATTACGCCGCTACCGTTTGTGGAGGGTTCGACATTTACGATAACCAGGTGAAGGAGCGGCTCAAGCCGAGCTACCCGAGCAGGACGGATGCTCAGGTGCAGTGCGAGCAGATGAACAAGCGCGGTGAGGCGGGATGAACCATGCGAAGGCCGCCCCACCCGGGGTCAAGCGCCTGTGGCCTCAACCTCTTGCCAACCGGCAAGCAAACGCTGGGCGTTCTGTTCGCAGTCCATCCCCTGTGGCTTGCCTTCGATACCGGCAATTACCGCCAGCAACTGAGCACGGTTCTGCGCCAACCGCTGCTGCATCGCCTCGATCTCCGCCACCTTGCGCTTGAGGCTGGCCAGCAACAAACCATGATCGCCCGGTGCTGCCCCGGACGCGTCGGTAAGCTTGCGCATTTCATCCAGGCTGAACCCCGCCTGCTGGCCACAGGTAATGATCTCCAGTGCTCGCACGACCTGCTCTGGGTAATCCCGGTAGCCGTTGCCCAGGCGCCGGGCGGCAATTAGCCCGCTGGCTTCGTAAAAACGGATACGCGAAGCACTGAGGCCCGTGCGTCGTGCCAATTCACCAATTTTCATTTCACTGTCATTCCGCTATTGACCTTAAAGTTGACTTTAACCTTAGCCTTCTCTGCAACCTAGCCCACGCGGTCAGTAACCGATGCGTGGTAACCCTGTCCGGAGATCGCCATGACACCCTTCCAGCCGCTGCAACTGCCCAATGGCAGTATCATTCCCAACCGCATCGCCAAGGCGGCGATGGAAGAAAACCTGGCCAACCCCGACCAGACCCCTTCCGACTCATTGCTGCGCCTGTACCAGGCCTGGGCCGAAGGTGGTGCCGGGTTGTTGCTGACCGGCAATGTGATGGTCGACCCCAGCGCGATGACCGGCCCGGGCGGGGTAATGCTCGATGCCAGCCAGCCGCTGCAACGCTTTCGCGACTGGGCCCGTGTCGGCCGCGCCCATGGCGCGCAATTCTGGATGCAGATCAACCACCCGGGAAGGCAGATGCAGGCCAACCTTGGCCAACCCACCGTGGCGCCGTCGGCCGTGGCCCTGGACATGGGTGGCCTGTCCAGGCTGTTCCCCCTGCCCAAGGCGCTGGACGAAGCCGAGATCGCCGCCCTGATCCAGCGCTTCGCCCGAACCGCAGCGCTGGCCGAAGAGGCCGGCTTCAGTGGCGTGCAGATACATGCCGCTCATGGTTACCTGCTAAGCCAGTTTCTGTCGCCGTTGAGCAACCAGCGTCAGGACCGTTGGGGCGGTAGCCTGGAGAACCGCGCACGGCTGTTGCTGGAAGTCGTCAAGGCCGTGCGCGAGGTCGTTTCGCCCGGTTTCGGCGTGGCAGTGAAGCTGAATTCGGCCGACTTCCAGCGCGGTGGCTTCGAACCTGCGGATGCCCGCCAAGTGGTGCTGTGGCTGAACACGTTGCCAGTGGACCTGGTGGAGCTGTCTGGCGGCAGCTATGAGGCACCGGCCATGCAAGGTGACGCACGCGACGGCCGCACCCTGGCCCGCGAGGCTTACTTTCTGGAGTTTGCCCGGGATATCGCCGCTATCGCGAAGATGCCGGTGATGGTCACGGGGGGTATTCGCCGGCTGCCGGTGGTCGAGCAGGTGCTCGCCAGTGGCGTGGCCATGGCCGGCATCGCCACGGCGCTGGCTGTCGAACCTGGCTTGCCCCGGCGCTGGCACAAGGGCGAGGCGACAGCCAGTGCCGAGCTGAAGCCGATTCGCTGGAAGCGCAAGGCGTTGGCCGCACTGGCGTACATGGCCTTGGTGAAGCTGCAGATGCGCCGGCTGGCAGCAGGCAGCCAGCCCAAGGCCCATGCGTCACCGTTGCGCGCCTTGTTGCTGGAGCAAGGCTGCACCTTACTGCGGGTAAGGCAGTACAGGCGTATGATGAAAAGCCGAGTGGATTGATATGTGGTGCACTGCCCTTTACTGGAGCACTGCCATGAACAAACCCCTTTACGCGCTGCTGTTCACCCTGGCAGCACTCGCTGCCTGTTCATCCAGCTCTGCGCTGTACCACGACCAGCCACTGGTGGCCAAGGTCGATACCGGCATGAGCAAAGACCAGGTCGTGCAAATAGGCGGCAAACCTGATGCCGAGTCCGAACGCACCGTCGTTCCCGGCACGTGCTTCGACTACATGCTGTCCAAGGCCGGAAACCGGCAACCCTACAGCGTCAGCTTCGACGGCAACGGCAAGGTGGACAAGACCGCCTTCATGACCTGCGCCGAATGGAGCAATGCCCAGCACAAGGCCCGCCTGCCCAGCATGGGCGGTTCGAGCGGCTCGGGCTACTGACTCAGTCCAGGCACTCTCGGGCAGCCTGGCGCAATTTGTCGCCCGACAGGAAGCTGCCCTTGTAGAACGTCGCGCGGCTGCCATCGCGAGAATCGACCACGTCCAGCACATCGTCGCTCGCTACGGCACTGGGCGCCGTCAGCCGATAACCGTGGGCTATCGACTTCTGCGTAGCCTGGGGCGCCAGTGCCTGCCACTTTGGCAGGACACAGGCGGCGTACTGCTGCGGCGATTTCTTGGTCAGTTTACTGGCCGTGGGTTTGCCGGGGGTTGCACAGCCGGCAAGGCTGGCAACTAACGCAGAAGTGATAAAGATACGAAAGGTAGGCATTTGCAATTGGCCATTAGGGATACGCTGCATTCTAACGGGGGTTGCGCCGAGTTACTAATCAACCAAGGTCTGGCTGCAGGTTTTCGCGCAATTGACACAGCAATAGCGCGCTGCTGGATGAGCACCAGACAGGGATCGACGGTAAGTACCTGACAATTCTGCCAGTAGCGTGAGCAGGAGGAGGCTGCGACAGTAACGGGGTCAACCCACACGTCGGCAAGGAGTTATGCAATGCAAAATAACGCCAACAAAACACTTCTTTTCTATCAGAATGGCAAACTCATCACCCTTAAAACCGGTGAACAGAACCGTAGCATTTTTCGCCACTCGGACGTGCCACTTGCCGAGCAACAATCAGACGGTATCCAGTCCGTCGGATTGTTGGTAACGGACGATAAAGGTTCGGTACTGCAGGTGGAAACAGACAGCTGAAAAAACCGGGGGCTCTCCGACGCCCCAGCAAGCATCGCGTAAGCTCTTCCGGGTTTGGGCGAGAAAGCGCCTTCTATAAATCGGTTGCGTTTCACCCTGCCCTGCGGCGATGCTCACAGGCTCGTTGAAGCAACTGACAAGGAAGGCCTTTAACACCATGGAAACGCTTCATAGCATCAAGTCAGACCTGGTCAGAACAGCCGATCACCTGGACCAACTCAGTCAGGCCATGAGTGGTCACGCCAGGTTCATGGCGGCGCGTGGTAGCTCGCAAAACGAGGTGGATGTTGCTGCGCACATCAAGTCCATCGATGTGGTTGCGGACGAGCTGCGCTCTGTCGCCGCAAGAATCGACGACATTGAAGGCGCTTGTTGACTGAATTCAAATCCCGGAAAACGCCTTGGCTTGCCTGCTAATCCATGCCTGACCTTGACTACATACCCGGTTCAGGGTGCCAGCCCCCCAAACGCGGGTCAGGGTTTGGCTCCCCGGTACAGCACGATGGCCGCTACATCGAGGGCCAGCACGCTGGCGACAAACAGAAACATGACATACAGGTCTTCAGGAAGCATTGCCGTATCCCCCAAATGCGCCGGTTTGAACGGGTAAGAGCAATATCCGTTCCAGTCGGCGCATCAGGTACCCGGGCAGCGAGTCAGCTGAACTTGAGCTTCACCACTTTGCTCAGCGCCCAACCACCGAAGACGTAGAACGCATCCAGGTAGAGGCGCCCTGCATAGTTGGGCAACGGCGCGTTATTCAACAACACATCCGGGTCGGGCGCAGGGGGAAACAGCGCATAAAAACCGTTGGGCAGCACCGCCAGCGCCAGCAGCAACACATAAGTCGAGGCTTGCAGCAGAGTCGCGCGACTGCTGGATCTGGCGGACCACTTCAAGCCGTAGTACGCAACCAGACCTGCAACGGGCAACACCCAGAAATGCGTCGGGATTCCAATGAACATTTCGGCGACAACGCTTCTTGCTTGCACCCGCGATTCTCCTTCCAAATAGGCGGATTATTGCGGCCGTGGCCCGCAAATGCAAAAAGCCCGCTCTCAACAGCGGGCTTTTTGTGTTTTCCAGTACTAACAATCACGCCTTGGAACACATCAGTGCGGCATCCAGCAACCTGCCATGGTCGTACCAGGCATCACGTTGATAAGCCGTGAACTGGCGCTGAGTTCCCGTGCCCCGCAACTCTACAAGCCCCTGCGCCTTGTCGGGGTCGGTGCTTTCGATGAACAGCCTGACCGCATTATCGCCCTGGACTTCGTAGGTTTTCACATTGCCTTGAAGTTCGTCTTTGACGCACCCCAGATACACGGGTGGGCTTTTCGCGGTACTGCCAACGGTATAATCGTGGCTGTCACGTACATCAGGGTTTTGTGCGCAGCCTGCCATGAACACCGTAGCGAACCCGGACACAAATATTGCGATTGCGCCTGCTAGCGATCTTGAGCTCTTCACGCGACACGCTCCTGTTGCCCCATGAGAAACAGGTAAATTCATTACCAGCCAACCGCCCTGTTTTGGTTATCGTGTGCCCATGTTACTGCTGGAAGGCAACCCGGTATCAGGCTTATTGGCTATATGGACCTCGGGGCGCCCCTCGCGCCCGCCATCAGTAGCGACGATACTCCTGCCCGCCATGATCACCGTCGTAATAATGGCGATGATGCCGCCCGTCATGCCAGTATGGCCAGCAGCCACTGAGCAGCAGCAAACCGGACAACACCACAACCCATGCAGTCTTGCGTTTCATGTGCGTACCTCCGACAAGCGAAGCCAAGGCTTGCTTACGTTGGACCGCACTCAATCGGGATGTTCAGGCAGGCGCAAGCCGCTGGTCATCTTCCCCGACAGGTTTCATGTAGCGGCTGGCCCCGATTACGCGTATGGCGTGCCCCACAACCGGGGTCAGGATATGACATTGAGAAACACATAAGTCGCCGCCAGGTCCAGCACCAGCACAGCCACCACGCTGAAAATCATGTAATAGCGGTCATCCTGAGTCATTTCTGCGTACCCCGCATGTTCAATGTCTCAGGGTCTCAGCAATTCCTGTTCCAGCGCTGTATTAAAGCAATGCAGCGTTAGCTGTCCGCACCTTACTGCCTGGAGTCTGGCACGAACTGCCAACCTCCCATCAGGATGATTACTCCGGTTATTGCTACGTAAAGCAGGTATTGGCCTGGATGCACCCTGCAGGTATCGCCTGATAGCTGCCCTTCAGAGGGCAGCTTACAACTCGAAGCTGGCGGCGACTGAGTGCGTGAAAACTAGCGACTGGCAGTCGACCTTTCTAGCCAGTCAGCACGCGTCATTTCCCATATTTCGACCTCCATCGGTCCAGATACAAATTCTCCTGCCCGCACGTCTACCAAGCGCATACCCTCGTGTTTGGAGACCTTGCGAGATGCGTCGTTGGCAACAGCTTTGGGAACCTGCATGACCGGACGCAACAGTGTCTCGAACCAATAAGCATTGATAATCCGGCATGCCTCACGCATGTAGCCCTTTCCCCACCATTGTGGTGCGAGCCAGAAACCTCTGTTGTTTCCAGGCTGATCATACAAACTGATGCTACCCAGGGTGCAGCCAGCATCGTTTCGCATGCGGATCATCCAGTGCCTTTCACGACCTGCTGCCATGGCAGGCAGGGCGATATCTCGGACATAGACCAGCGCCCCGTCTTCTGGATACGGCCATGGGACACGACGATCCAGGTAGCGAACCACCTCCCAGCAGGGGAACAGCTCCTGAATGATGGGTGAATCCTCCAGCTGGAGGGGCGTGAGAACCAGCCGATCGGTGATCAGCGTCGGAAGACAGTCCATGACATTCGTTCCCGGGCATCCCTGTGAGACGGTGATTATCAGTACAGGGCTTGTTTGTGTCGACCGCTCCCTGATTTGTGAAACGTCACTACCGGAGGCATTGGGTCGATGACGCCAGTCGCGAAGGGCAGCAACCGGCCAGGAGCTGTCATTCAAATCGGATTTAGATTTGCCTGACTTATTGGGAGCGACTCAGGTTGGCGAGCGCCTCCAGAAGATCCTTTGGTGGAAAACAGAGACACCTCCCTCACAGCCCTCAGGCCCAATGATAGAATCTTGTTTTGAAAAAGGAGTTTCATCTGTGGAAACTGGAAAAAAGAGCTGCCCCTATTGCGCGGAAGTCATCATGGCTGAAGCCATTTTATGCAAGCACTGCCAATCCAACCTCAGGCAACCAATACGGAATCCACCTTGGGGCCCACTACCGTCAGTAAGGAGAATGGGCTCTGTCAACAAGGCTATCGTCGGGATCATCATTGCCATCACCCTGTACTGGGATTTCGGCTTTTACGCCGGAGACACGCCAGCAGACAAGGAAAGAATACAGGCCCAAGATGCCGTCGAACTATGCCGTGAGAAACTGGACAGCTACTCCGGCCCAGCAGTAGGGAAAAGCATATTCTCTGATGCTTGCCGAAAGCTGGAAGTCGAAACCCGCAAGAGTTTAGGCAACGCGCCTTAGGAGACGCTGATTACAAAAGTGGCTTATCACTTGGCGCGTAAAGGCGCGAAGGTCACCGTGTAGATTTCCCTCAGGAGCGCGCTCCCTCCGGCGCGGCCCGCCAGTGCCTATCGCCTTTTACTCGGCGTCCCCATGAAACTACCGGTGATGAGAACGGCAGCAGGGCCGATAAGCCAAGTCAGGTGCGACTCGGGGTACTTTGCCGTCACCACAATGACAAAAACAAAAAGGCCCATCCCGGACCACAGCCGCTTCCGTGGCGTCAACCACTCTCGAAATTCTTCCAGCCGTCTACCCATCACCGCGCTCCCTGCTTCAGCCTTTGTTTCGGGTCTTATTGCACCTGTATCACTTCGACAAAACCTAGCGCTTGCGACGAAGACCGGGCGACCAGGCAGTAAAGAACCAGTAGATCCCCGTTCCGAAGACCAGGCTCCACCGGCTTTGCGGGTTGATAACCATCCCAACCAGGCCAAGGACGATCAACGCTACGCCTGCGCGCCTCCTGCGCTTCGGATTGAACCAAGCCTGAAACGCCCGAAGTCTCTCGCTAACCCGCATCACCGCTCTCCCTGCCTGGTAAGCGGCGAAGCATATCACCCCTGTTCAACAATAAAGCCACCCCGTGAAGGCGGCGCAGAACCACAAGCGTCCAGCCAAGTGCCTGAAGGCCTGTTGTGCGGCTGAGCGATGGTGCCGAGACTGAATGAATTGGGGATCAAGCGTCGCTCCCCATACAACTGCCGTCACACCTATGCGACAATGCGCGCAATGTCCGGCCTCAACCCCGCATTTATCGCCCAACAGCTGGGTCACAGCGTTCAGATGCTGCTGTCGACGTATGCCCGTTGGCTTAACTCAAGCTCCGACTGGAGCGAGCTGGAAAAGCTCAAGATTGGTATCAAATCGGTATCAGCTGAAAGCCCAGCGTCGTAAGTTACTGATAGGTAAGCCCTTTGATCTCCACCGCTAACATCACCATGCAGTTCGGCTCCAAGCCGCTGTTCGAAAACGTTTCCGTCAAATTCAACAACGGCAACCGCTACGGCCTGATCGGCGCCAACGGTTGCGGCAAGTCGACCTTCATGAAGATCCTCGGCGGTGACCTTGAGCCATCCGGGGGCCAGGTCATGCTCGAGCCGAACACCCGTCTGGGCAAACTGCGCCAGGACCAGTTCGCCTACGAGGAATTCACCGTGATCGATACGGTGATCATGGGCCACGGTCAACTGTGGAAGGTCAAGGCCGAGCGCGACCGCATCTACTCGCTGCCGGAAATGACCGAGGAAGACGGCAGGGCCGTCGCCGAACTGGAAACCGAAT
>JADHEF010000528.1_pt1 | contig 37490 bp, 29 predicted proteins | sample 8952391 | NCBI WGS metagenome assembly JADHEF01 (sample SAMN16124439, study PRJNA663245) | bioreactor sludge metagenome | isolation source: sludge (nitrite) | place: India:Bengaluru | collected 2019-02-28 | reverse complement strand
GCTGCCTCTCCGCGCGGAGGGGGTGAGGGGGAAACCCGGCGGTCCGGGTTCCCCCCGGGTAGCTCCGTACGAGCGGCAGCGAGCTGCCTCTCCGCGCGGAGGGGGTGAGGGGGAAACCCGGCGGTCCGGGTTCCCCCTCTAGAAAGTCGTTCCGATCGAGAACTGGAAGTCGCTGCTCTTCTCCGCGACGCCGGTGAGCGGCGACCCGTCGGGCCCCTTGATGGTCTTCGGATCGAGGTTGATCCCGTAGATGAATCGCAGCGGCGCCTGAAAGATCGGGAGGAACATCCGGAGCTCGGCCCCGGTCGAGGCGCGGACCTTGAACGGGTTGAAGCTCTGCCCTTCGAGCCAGGCGTTTCCGGCGTCGAAGAAGAGGACCAGCTTCAGCGGCCCCGCGATCGCGTGGACCAGCTCGGCGTTGAAGACGAAGTACTTGTCTCCGCCCAGGAGCGCGCCCGCGTCGGTGAAGTAAGCCTTGTCGTCGTCGTCGAGCGGATAGATGCTGCCGTACTGGAAGCCGCGGATCGAACGGTCTCCGCCGATCCGGAATCGCTCGAAGATCGGGATCTCCTTGCCGTCGTAGGCACGGATGAAGCCGCCTTCCATGTTCACGGCGAAGTGGGACTTCCGGCCCGTCCGGAAATACGACGTCGCCATGCCGACCGGCTTGATGTACGAGAAGTTTCCGCCGAGCGGTCCGCCTGCGATCGTCGTCGAGAAGTTGAACCGGCGCCCTCGGGTCGGGTCGAACGGGTCGTTCCGGCTGTCGTACCGGTAGCCCGGCGCGATCGCGGAGGTCTTCCCGATGTAATCCGCGTAGGCGGCGGGCGGGATGCCCGACCCCGGAGGCGGAGCCGCCGGGTAGACCTGATAGCGGCTCTTCGTGTCCGTGTATCCGTAGAAGAGCGACAGCCCGTCGAACAGCCCGAGGCCGAGGCCGAAGGACACGTTGATGCCCTTCGTCTCCTGGTCGACGTCGAGGTACTCGAGCGAGCGGTTGAAGATCGAGCCGCCAACCGACATCCGCTTGTCGAGGAACCAGGGCTCCACGAAGGAGAGGTCGAAGAAGTTCGAGTAGCCGCCCCGCTGGAACTGGACGCTGATCGTGTCGCCGCGTCCGAGGAAGTTCCGGGTCGCGAACTGGAATTGCCCGAAGACTCCGTCGAGCTGCGAGTAGCCGGCGCCGAACTGGATCTCGTTCCGGTTCGTGTCGAGCCCCTTGATGGTGACGTCGACGACCTTCTTCTCCGAGTCGACGCGGAAGTCGGGGTCTTCCTCGATCTTGAAGTAGCCGAGCTGGGAGAGCTTCAGGAGCCCCTTCTTGAACGTCTCCATGTCCAGGACGTCGCCCTCGAAGAGGGGGATCTCCCGCCGGAGGACCTTGTCCTTCGTCGTCTTGTTCCCGGTGAACTCGACCCGGCCCACGCGGAACATGTCGCCCTCGGTGACCCGGACGACGACGTCGACGAGGTTCCCGTTGCCCGGCCGCTCGGTGTACTCCGGGTTCATGAAGGCGTAGATGTAGCCCCGTCCGCGGTAGATCTCGTCGAGCGTCTTCATCCCGTCGACGAGAGCCGCACGTTTCAGCGGCTTGCCCGGGCTCCAATCGAAGAACTGGAGGAGGCGGTCGCCCGGGAAGACCGTCGTCCCCTCGACCTTGACGTCGCCGAAGTAGAAACGCTCCCCCTCGACGAGCGGGATCTCGATCCGGGCCCGACGCTTGACCTTGTCGCGGCGGGTCTCGTCGGGGTTCACGACGAACGTCTCGATGACCGGGTCCTTGGCGACGATGTCCTTGTACCCGGCGTTCTGGTAGACCTTCTTGACGGACTCGATGTCCTCCTCGTAGTTCGCCTGGTTGTAGACGTCCTTCGAGTCCCAGAACTGGTAGAAGTTCCGCTGTCGGGTCTTCTTCATCGCGTACCGGAGGCGCCGGTCGGAGAAGACCGTGTTGCCGGTGAAGTCGATCGACTCGATCTTGATCTTGTCGCCTTCGTCGACGAGGAAGACGACGCGCTTCTCGTTCTCCCCCATCGGCTCGAGGGCCGTGTCGACGACCGCCGACCGGAAACCGTCGGCCCGGTAGGCCTCCATGAGGACGCCCTTCCCCTTGGAGACGTCGCTGAGGGAGAGCGGCGACCCGACGCGGATCTCCACCTTCCCCTCCTTCAGCTTGTCCTTCAGCTGGGAGGTCGTCAGCTTCTTGTTCCCGCGGAACTCGAGGTCGCCGATCCGGGGGCGCTCCACGACGACCGCGACGACGCGCGAGCCGCCCGGGACGCTCTCGCGCTCGAGGCGGAGGTCCTCGAAGAGCCCCGACTCCCAGAGCTTCGGGAAGGCCCGGCGGAGCGTGTCTGCGTCGTACGGGTCGCCGACCTTCACCCCGAGGTAGAACGCGATCGTCTCCGCCGTGACGGTCCGGCCGCCTCGAACGGCGATCTCCGCGATCCGCTCCCTCCCGTCGGCCCCCGGAGTCGACCGGAGCTCCGGGGGGGGCGGAAGGGCCCCGGCGAGCGGAGAGGCCGGAGCCTGCGGCCCCGCCGCTCCGGGCCGAAGGTCGAGCGTGGCGGGAGGCGCCGCCGGAGCGGCGGGCGGCTCTCCCTGCGCCAGCGCCGGAACGGAGAACGCGCTGCCGAGGAGGAGGACGAGGGCCGCGGCGACCCGGGCGCCGCCCGCGGGCCGCCGGGACCCGAACGGGGGCGCCGGGGCGACCGTCGCCGGGTCAGGGACGATGCACACTTCCTGCACGTCGCTTACTGCTCGGTCGCCAGGGCGGCCGCCGAGCAGACGAGAACCTTCAGTTCGCTGTCGATCACGGTGACTTCGAGGCACTCGAGCTGCTCCCGGGCGCCGATAAGCAATTCGGATACCGCATCCTCCACGTGGCGTTGGATCGTCCTTCGGAGCGGACGGGCGCCCGAGTGGGCGTCCTGCCCCGACATCGAGAGCAGCCAGTCGACCGCCTTCTCGTCGGCGACGAGCTCGAGGCCCCGATGCTTCAGGGTCTGGGCGACGTCGTCGAGGAGGAGCCGGCAGATGGCCCGGAGGTTCTCCGTCGTGAGCGGGTTGAAGACGATGACCTCGTCGATCCGGTTCGTGAACTCCGGCGAGAACTCGCGGCGAAGCTCCTTCAGGACCATCTCCTCCACCTCGCGGGCGGGCGGCGCGTTCTTGCCGTCGCCGAAGCCGACCCGAGACTGGGTGACGAGGTACTTCGTCCCGATGTTCGAGGTCATGATGATCAGGGTGTTCTTGAAGTCGACCGTGTTGCCGTAGGCGTCGGTCAGCTGCCCGTCCTCCAGGATCTGGAGGAGCAGGTTCGCGATGTCGGGGTGGGCCTTCTCGATCTCGTCGAGGAGGATCACGGAGTAGGGCTGCCTCCGGATCCGCTCGGTGAGCTGCCCCCCTTCTTCGTGACCGACGTAGCCGGGCGGCGAGCCGATGAGCTTGGAGACCGCGTGCTTCTCCATGTACTCGGACATGTCGAAGCGGACCAGCGCCTTCTGCGCGTCGAAGAGGAACTCGGCGAGCCTCCGCGCGACCTCGGTCTTCCCGACGCCCGAGGGGCCGAGGAAGATGAAGGAGCCCATCGGTCGGTTCGGGTTCTTCACGCCGAGCCGCGAGCGTCGGATCGCGCGGGAGATGGCGTCGATCGCCCGGTCCTGCCCGATGACCCGCTTGCGGAGCGTCGTCTCCATGTTCAGGAGCTTCTCGGCCTCCTCGACCTGGATCGAGGTGACCGGGATGCCGGTCCAGCTCGCGATGATCTCCTCGATGTCGCCCCGGACGACCTCGGCCCACGCCCCTTCGTCGAGCTGCGCGTTCCGGGTCTTCTCGATCTCTTCCTTGATCTCGACCTCCCGCTCGCGGAGCGAGACGGCGTGCTCGAAGTCCTTGTCGGAGATCGCCTTCTTCATCTCCTTGACGATCTGGCGGGCCTCGTTCTCGAGGCGCCGGAGGTTCTGCGTGTCCGCCGTCAGGCGGAGCTTCACCTTCGCGCCCGCCTCGTCGAGGAGGTCGATCGCCTTGTCGGGGAAGAAGCGGTCGGGGATGTAGCGGCTCGACTGGTAGACGGCGGTCCTCACGGCGTCCGGCGTGTACCGCACCCTGTGGAACCGTTCGTAGCGCTCGCGGACCCCTTCGAGGATCTCGAGGGTCTCCTCCTCGCTCGGCGGGTTGACCGTGATCGCCTGGAATCGCCGGAGGAGCGAGCGGTCCTTCTCGATGTACTTGCGGTACTCCTTGAGGGTCGTCGCGCCGATGCAGGCGATCTCGCCCCTGGAGAGGGCCGGCTTGAGGATGTTCGCCGCGTCGAGCGAGCCCTCGGCCGACCCCGCGCCGATCAGGGAGTGGATCTCGTCGATGAAGATGATGAGGTCCTGGTTCTCCCGGAGCTCCTTCAGTATCCCCTTGAGCCTCTCCTCGAACTGCCCGCGGTACTTCGTCCCCGCCACGATGAGCGAGAGGTCCATCGCGAGGATCTTCCGGTTCGCGAGGAAGAGCGGGACCGCGCCCTCGACGATCCGCTGCGCGAGGCCCTCGACGATCGCCGTCTTGCCGACCCCCGGCTCCCCGAGGAGGATCGGGTTGTTCTTCGTCCGGCGCGAGAGGATCTGGATGATCCGCTCGACCTCCTTGTCGCGGCCGACGAGCGGGTCGAACGTCCCCTGGGCCGCGAGGGCCGTCAGGTCGCGCGCGTACTCCGCGAGGAACGGGAGCTCCTTCTTCTGCTTGGAGGCCTCGCGCTCCTTGATGAGGGCGATCGCCTCCTCCCTCACGCCGTAGAGGTTGAAGCCGTGCCCGGTCAGGAGGCGGGAGGCGACGCACGGGTCGACCCGGAGGATCCCGATGAGGAGGTGCTCCGTACCGACGTAGGGATGCATCATCGACTCCGCCTCGTGGGAGGCGTAGGCGAGGATCTTCTTCGACTCCTCCGAGAGCGGGAGCTCCTGGGTCGAGGAGACGCGCTCGACGAAGACCCGGTCCCCCTCGATCTCTTTCCGGACGTCGTCGGGCTTCACGTTGAAGCGCGAGAAGATCTCGCGGGTGACGTCCTCCCCCTCCCGGAGGATGCCGAGGAGGACGTGCTCCGACTCGATCACCTTCGAGCCGAGCTTCGAGGCCTCGTATCGGGCGAAGAACAGGGCGCGGCGCGCTTTCTCGTTGTACTTCTCGAACATGGCTCGACCTCGACGAGGCCGCTCGGAAAGCGGGCTTCGGCCGTCTCGCGATCCTAGCACAGGGGGTGCCAGCCGCCGGGTGCCGCTCAGGCGGCGGAGAGGCCCTCCGGGGTCAGCGTCCTCACCGACCCGCACCGCGACGCGACGCCGGGGTCGTGCGTGACGAGGAGGAGCGCGCCCGCCCGCTCGCGCGCCGCGCCGAGGAGAAGCTCGAGGACGTCTGCGGCGTGCGCCGCGTCGAGGCTGCCGGTCGGCTCGTCGCACAGGAGGAGCCGGGGACTCCTCACGACCGCCCGGGCGATCGCGACGCGCTGGCGCTCGCCGCCCGAGAGGACGCGAGGGAAGACGCCCGCCTGCCGGGAGAGCCCGACCCGCGCGAGGAGATCGCGGGCCGCCGCGCGCGCGGCGCCCTCCGGCGAGCCGGCGAGGAGGAGCGGAAGCGCGACGTTCTCCTCGGCGGTCAGCTCGGGGAGGAGGTGGTGGAGCTGGAAGACGAACCCGACGGCTTCCCCGCGCCATTTCGCCCTCGGCTCCGGGGCCAGGGTGGTCCAGTCGCGCCCGTCCACCAGGACGCACCCCGCGTCCGGGCGGTCGAGACCCGCGAGGAGGTGGAGGAGCGTCGACTTTCCGCAGCCCGACGGGCCGACGATCGCCGCCGCCTCGCCTGCGCCGAGCTCCAGCGAGAGGCCGGAGAAGAGCTCGACGCGGGCCGCGCCCTCGCCGAAGCCCTTCGCGAGCGACTCGGCCCGGAGCAGCGTTTCAGCCGGCACGGAGCGCCTCCGCCACGTCGACGCGCGCCGCCATCCGCGCCGGGACGAGCGAAGCGACGAACGACCAGATCAGCGAGAACGTCCCGACCGCGAGGAGGTCCCGCGGGGTCACCCGGAACGGCACGTGCGCGAGCGAGAAGAGCTGCGCCGGGAGCGGGAGCGCCTTCGTCGCGTCGAGGACGATCGCGAGGAGCGCGCCCACGGCGAGGCCGCAGAGCGTCCCGGCCGCGCCGAGGAGGAGGCCGGCGAGGAGGAAGACGCGGGCGAGGAGGGCGGGCGTCGCGCCGAGCACGGTGAGGACGGCGGCGTCGCTCCGGCGCGTCGCCGCGAGGACGGCCGACGTGGCGGCGAGGTTCAGCCCGGCGACGATGACGACGAGGAAGACCGTCGCGAAGATCGCCAGCCTCTCGAGCTTCAGCGCGAGGAGGAGAGGCCGGTTCGCCTCCTGCCAGGTCGTCGTCGCCGTGCCCGCCGCGCCGAGCGCCTCCCGCGCGCGAGCCGCGACCCGGGCCGCGGCGTCGGCGTCGGCGAGCCGGAGCTCGTACCCCGTGGCGCCGGCCGCCGGGAGACCGAAGAGCCGGCGGGCGGTGTCGGCGGGGAGGACCGCCTCGGGCTGCTGCCGCCCCGTCGAAGCGACCGCCACGTCCGTCACCGGCAGCGAGGCCGTGATCGGAACCGGGCCGATCGGGGAGAGCCGGGAACGCGAGGAGACGAGGACGACCTCCTCGCCCGGGAGAGCCGAGAGCTGCCGGGCCTGCGAGGGGTCGAGCGTGATCCCGTCCGCCCCCTCTCGTCCCGTGAGGACGGCGGGAACGGCCTGTCCGCGGGCCGTGATCCAGCCGCGCCCCCTCACGACCGGCACGACGGCCACGACGCCCGGCAGCGCGGCGAGCACCTGGCCCGCCCCCTCCTCCCCCGCGAAGTCGGGACGCCCCGCCGGCGTGACGAGGACGTGCGGCGTCTCCGCGGCGAGCCGCGAGAGGACGTGCGACTGGAAGCCGGAGAGGAGAGCGAGAGCGCCGACGAGGGCCGCGACGCCCAGGACGAGCCCGACGAACGCGGCCAGCGCGACGACGCCCACCTGCGCGTCGCGCCTCGAGGCGAGGAGGTAGCGGCGGGCGAGCAGGGCTTCGGTCAGCGCCCCGCCGCCTTCGGCCGCATGAGCGGGAAGAGGATCACGTCCCGGATCGACCGCGAGTTCGTGAAGAGCATCGCGAGGCGGTCGATCCCGACCCCCTCCCCCGCCGTCGGGGGCATGCCGTACGAAAGCGCCTCGACGTAGTCCTCGTCGAAGAGCATCGCCTCGTCGTCCCCTTTCGTCCGCTCGGCGACCTGCGCCCGGAACTTCTCCGCCTGCTCGTCGGGGTCGTTCAGCTCGGAGAAGCCGTTCGCGAGCTCCATACGGCCGACGAAGAGCTCGAAGCGGTCGGCCGTCCGGGGGTCGTCCGGGCGGGTCTTCGCGAGCGGGGAGATCTCGGCCGGGTAGTCGACGACGAACGTCGGCTGGAGGAGGTTCGGCTCGGCGAGGGTCTCGAAGAGCTCCGCCAGGATCTTCCCCGGGACGTCGCCGAAGCGCTCGATCGACTCGACCCCCGCGCGCTCCGCGGCCCCCTTCAGGCCCTCGAGCGTCCCGAGCTCCTCCGCCCGGATCGGCCCCCCCGCGACGTCCTTCCCGTACTCGACGACGGCGTCCTTCATCGAGAGCCTGCGGAACGGCGCCTCGAAGGAGATCGTCTCCTCCCCCCAGGGAAGCTGCGTCGTCCCGAGGATCTCCCGGGCCGCCCCGGCCAGGAGCTCCTCGGTGAGGGCCATCTGGTCGCGGGCGTCGGCATACGCCGTGTAGAACTCGAGCATCGTGAACTCGGGGTTGTGCTGGGTCGAGATCCCCTCGTTCCGGAAGTTCCGGTTGATCTCGTAGACCTTCGGGAAGCCGCCCGTGACCAGGCGCTTCAGGTAGAGCTCGGGGGCGATCCGGAGGTAGAGGTCGACGTCGAGCGCGTTGTGGTGCGTGACGAACGGCCGGGCCGCCGCCCCGCCCGGGATCAGCTGCATCATCGGCGTCTCGACCTCGAGGAACCCCCTCCCGTCGAAGAACCGCCGGATGTACGAGACGACGCGAGCGCGGATCTCGAACGTCCGCCGCGTCTCCTCGGAGACGATGAGGTCGACGTAGCGCTGGCGGTACTTGATCTCGACGTCCGTCAGCCCGTGCCACTTGTCGGGGAGGGGCCGGAGGCACTTCGCGAGGAACACAAGGGACTCCGCCTTCACGGAGAGCTCGCCCGTGCGGGTCCGGAAGACGACGCCCGTCACGCCGACGTGGTCGCCGAGGTCGAGGTTCTCGAGGAGGGACCACCCGCCGTCCCCCACGCCGTCCTTCCGGACGTAGGCCTGCACGCGATGCCGGCCGTCGGAGAGGTCGAGGAAGACCGCCTTCCCCATCTTCCGGATCGCCAGGACCCGGCCGGGAACGGCGATCCTCCTCTCCGGCTCGGGCTCGGCCTCGAGCGCGGCGGCGTCGCTCCCGCCCCAGCGGGCGACGACGTCGGAGACGAGTCCGGTGGCGGCGAAACGATTCGGGTAGGCGGGGTGGCCGAGCTCGACGATCCGGCTGCGGGCCGCCCTGCGGTTTCCGACCTGCTCGGCGAGGCTCTGCTCGGGCTGCTGGGGAGTTTCTTCGGGCATCGGGCGCCGATTCTCCGCGCCCCCCCGGCGCGGGTCAAACGAGCGTCCTTCGCCGAGCCCGCTAGGCCCCTCCCGAAGCGCGCGCGTTGTGGAGGAGCCAGAGGCCCGAGAAGGCCCGGAGGAGGCGGAACCGGGACCGCGTGAGCTCGTTGAGGCGCTCCTGCGGACCTTCCGTCCCGACCGCCTCGAGGCTCTGCCGGAAGCGCCGGTCGAGGTCCTGCGCCCTCCCCAGGCAGTCCGCCGCCACCTCGAGGACTCTCGCGTCTTCCGCCGACGCGGCCGGCACCTTGAGGACCTGGGCCGCCTCGTCGATCCGAAGGCGGAGCGCGGCCCCCTCGATGAAGAGCACGTCGTTCGCGGCCGTCTCCTGGTCCGGGGCGCGGTCGTCCTCGGACTGGATCCTGCGGGCCGCGCGGACCTCCCACGGCTCGAGGCGCAGCCTCGACAGCGAGCTCCCGTACGCCGCCTGGCCCGAGCCGGCCCCGGTCTGCAGCATGTCGACGGAGTAGAGGATCTTCGACGCGACCTCGCCGAGCAGCGGGTCCGTCGAGATCGCCGGCTTCGCCCGCGCCGCCTTCACCGGCTCGGGCGGCGCGATCGCCTCGCTCCGCCCCGGGAAGTAGCCGCTGACGGTTTCCTGCGCCTCGGACAGCTCTTCGTCCAGGGCCGGCAGGGCCTCCGGGATCTGCTCGCCGGGAGCCTCCCCGGCGGCGTCCAGCTTCGACATGAGCTGGTCGATCGTCTCGGCGAGGCGGGTGACCTGGGCGTGCCGGATCTCCCCCTCCCCCCGGTTCTTGTCGAACTCGTCCTTGAACTGCCGGAAGCGGCGGAACTCCTCCTGGAGCTCGGCGTCGGCGACCTCGGGTCTCCTCGAGAGCTCCCGCTCGATGTCGAGGAGCTGCTGCGACGACTCGAAGATCCTCTTTTCCTCGCTCCGGTAGAGGGCCTGGAAGCGGTTCTTCGCGGCGAGGTTTGCGTCGAGGATCGCCGAGAGGACGTTCGGGTCGTAGAAGGCCGGACCCAGCCGGTGCTTCACCGTCCGGAGGCTGTCGAGGATCTTCTTCTCGGTCAGGTCCTCGAAGCGTTCGCACGAGTCGATGTCCTTCCGAAGGAGGCCCAACGCCTTGACCGACGCCGTCAGCTCGGCGGCGGGCGCGGGATTGCGGCGGACGAGCCCGAGGAGCGAGGCGAAGAGCTTCGTGAGCTCCTGCGGGAACCGGGGCAGGTACCGCCCGTCGTCGAGCGAGCGGCGCGCGCCGACCAGCGTCAGCAGGAAGTCCATCTTGTCGAGCGCTTCCGGCGAGACCTGCCGCGCGTGGAAGTAGAAACGGAGGATCGCGAGGAGGAGCTTCTCGTCCTCCGTCCGGACCTTCTCGAAAAACCTGCGGACCCAGCTCGCCGCGATCTTCTCGTCGTCCGCCGAGAGGGACCGGTAGACGACGTCGAGCCGGCCGTCGAGCTGGTGGATCCGGTCGATGACGACCGGAGGCGGCTCGACGTTCATGACCGTCGTGACGGCCCGGATCTCGTCGTAGAGCCCCTGGAAATCCACGTTGTAGCCCGGCGCGTCGCCGAAGAAAGTCTTATGCACCCCCTGGAGGAACTGGTGGAACGTCCAGAAGGTCTTGAACTTCTCGGTCAGGCGCGTGTAGGCGTCGTGAATGGTCTTCAGGTCGACGATCGACGTGCTCACGTGAACCTCTCGGAGTTGCGGTTGCATTATAGTTTCGACCCGTGATCGACCGCATACTCATTTCCGAGCAGCAGATCGCGGCCCGCCTGGACGAGCTGGCCCGGGAGATCGACACGGCCTATGCGGGCCGGGAGATCCTCGCTGTCGGCGTCCTGAAGGGCTCCGTCTTCTTCCTCACCGACCTCCTGAAGCGACTTTCGACCCCGGTGGCCGTCGACTTCCTCCAGGTGCGGTCGTACTCGGGGACCGCCTCCACGGGGAACTTCGAGCTCGTCCGCGACCTCTCCTCGGACATCGCGGGACGCGACGTCCTGATCTTCGAGGACGTCGTCGACACCGGGCTGACGCTCCGGAAGCTCCTCGGCCTCCTCGGGACGCGGGGCCCGCGCTCCGTGAGGATCGCCGCCCTCCTGAAGAAGGACCTCCCTGAGAACGCCGACCTCCCGGTCGACTTCCTCGGCTTCACGATCGGCCCCGAGTTCGTCGTCGGCTACGGCCTCGACCTCGACGAGAAGTACCGCAACCTCCCGTACGTCGCCATCTGGGACCCGAGCAAATGAACCAGCTGAAGACCATCGCCGTCGAGAACGCCCCGAAGGCCATCGGCCCCTACGCCCAGGGGATCGTCGCCGGAGGGTTCCTCTTCACCGCCGGGCAGGTCCACCTCGACCCGGTCACGATGAAGCTCGTGTCGGGGACGATCGCCGAGGAGACGAACCGCGTGTTCGACAACCTCGAGGCGGTCCTCGCCGGGGCCGGCTGCACGCTCGCCGACGTCGTGAAGACGACAGTCTTCCTGACCGACATGGGGAGCTTCGCCGAGATGAACGGCGCCTACGCGGCCCGGTTCGGCGACCACCGCCCGGCCCGTTCGACGGTCCAGGTAGGCGCTCTCCCCGGGAACGGCCGCGTCGAGATCGAGCTGATCGCGAAGATCCCCGACGCCTGAGAGGCGGGGCGGGCTCCGCCCCGTCCCTCAGGCCGCGCCCGCGGACTCCCGGAACGCCGCCACGCAGCGGTCGACGTCGGCGTCCCCGACGTCGGCGTGCGTCACGAGGCGGATGGAGGCCGGACCGGCCGCGCCGGCCAGGATCCCCCGGTCGCGCAGCCTCCCGAGGGCCTCGTTCGCCGAGCCCCAGACACGCGGGTCGAGGTCGACGATCAGGATGTTCGTCGGGAACGCCTCCGGGTCGGCCGAGACGCCCCGGACGCTCGCGAGCTCGCGGGCGAGCCGGTCGAGCCGTGCGTGGTCCTCGGCGAGGCGCCCTCGCTCCGCCTCGAGGCCGACGAGGGCGGCGGCGGCGAGGACCCCGGCCTGGCGCATCCCTCCTCCGAAGAGCTTCCGGACGCGGCGGGCCTCCGCGACGAACGCCTCCGAGCCGGCCACGGCGCTCCCGACGGGAGCTCGCAGCCCCTTGGAGAAGCAGACCATGACGGAGTCGACGCCCGCCACGAGCGACGCCTCCGGGACGCCGAGAGAGGCCGCGGCGTTCCAGAGGCGGGCCCCGTCCACGTGGACGGCGAGCCCCTTCCTGCGGGCGAGGGTGAGGACCTCCTCCACCGCCGCACGCGGCAGGACCGTCCCCCCGGCGAAGTTGTGGGTGTTCTCGAGGCAGACGAGCGAGGTCCGCGGCAGGTAGTAGACGGATTCGGGCCTCACCCAGGCCTCGACCTCGGCCGCCGGCATCCGCCCCCCCGGCCCGAAGACCGGCCGCGGGAGGAGCCCGGAGAGCGCCGCCATCGCCCCCATCTCGTAGTGGAAGACGTGGCTCCGCGCCTCGACGATCACTTCCGTGCCCGCTCGCGCGTGGACGCGAAGCGCGATCTGATTCCCCATCGAGCCGGTCGGGACGAAGAGGGCGGCCGGGAAGCCGAGGAGCTCGGCCGTCCGCGCCTCGAGGCGCGCGATCGTCGGGTCCTCGCCGTAGACGTCGTCCCCGACCTCGGCCTCGGCCATCGCGCGGCGCATCGCGGGGGTCGGCTTCGTGACGGTGTCGGAGCGGAAGTCGGAGTACGGGAGCGCGCTCATCGGCGGGAGTGTAGGACGAGGAGACCGGCCTCCGTGTGGCAGACTCGCCCGCCATGGGCCTCGTCCTCGTCGAGACTTTCCCCGTCGCCCCACTCGGCTGCAACTGCGCGATCGTGGCCGACCCCGAGTCGAAGGCCGCGATCGTCCTCGACCCGGGCGGCGAGCCGGACCGCGTCCTCTCCGCCCTCTCCCGCCACGGCCTGACGGCCGTCGCGCTCGTCCACACGCACGCCCACCTCGACCACTGCCTCTCCTCCGCGAGGCTGTCGAAGGAGACGGGCGCGCCGATCCTGATGCACGAGGGGGACCTGCCGCTCTACGGCGACCTGGCCCGCTGGGGAACGATGTTCGGCCTGACGACCGAGGCTCCCGGCCCCGTCGCGCGGACTCTCGGCCACGGGGACCGCGTCGCCTGCGGCAGCGGAGCCCTCGAGGTCCTGCACACTCCGGGTCACACGCCCGGCAGCGTCTGCTTCCGGCTGGAGGGCGACAGCCCGGTCCTCTTCTCGGGCGACACGCTCTTCCGGCGCTCGGTCGGCCGGACCGACTTCCCGGGCGGCTCCTGGGACGACCTCGTCTCGTCGATCGAGACCCGTCTTCTGACGCTTCCCGGCGACCTCCTCGTCCTGCCGGGGCACGGCGAGGAGACGACGATCGGCGAGGAGTCGCGCCTCAACCCGTTCGTCGGCGCTCGCTCCCGGCCCCTGGCCTGAAGGCCCCCACCCCGCGCCCCCCACCCACCGCCCTTCGCGGTGCGCGCTTCGCGCGGGCGGGATGAACGCGGGGCGCGGGGTGGGACGCGAGGAGACGCGTTGCGCGCGCCCCCCGGACCCCCCGCTTCAGCTCACTCGTACCTCAACGCCTCGATCGGATCCAGCCTCGAGGCTTTCAGCGCCGGGTAGAAGCCGAAGGTGACGCCGATGACGGCGGAGAAGACGAAGGCGAGCGAGACGGAGCTCGTCGTGACGGCGACGGGCCAGCCGGCGAGCTTCGCCACAGCTTCCTGGATGCCGACGCCGAGCGCGATCCCGAGGACGCCCCCGGCGATCGCGAGGACGACCGCCTCGACGAGGAACTGCGCGCGGATGTCGGCCCCCTTCGCGCCGATCGCCATCCGCACGCCGATCTCGCGCGTCCGCTCGGTGACGGAGACGAGCATGATGTTCATGATCCCGATCCCGCCCACGAGGAGCGAGACGCCCGCGATCGACCAGAGGAGGATCGCCATCGTCTTCGACTGCTCCTCGGCGCGCGCGAGCATCTCGGTCTGGGACCGGATCATGAAGTCGTCCTCCTGGCCCGCCGCCCGGTTGATCCGGTGCCGCTGCCGGAGGAGCGCCGTGATCTCCTCCTGGGCCCGGTCGACGAGCTCGGGCGTGGAGACGGCCGCCATGATCATCCCGACCGCCGTCGTCCCCATGATCTTCTTCCGGACCGTCTGGTAGGGGGCGACGACCGTGTCGTCCTGGTCCTGCCCCATCATCGAGCCCCCCTTCGGCTCGAGGACGCCGACGACCCGGAACGGGATGTTCTTGATCCGGATCGTCTTGCCGATCGGATCCTCGCTGCCGAAAAGGGTCGTCGCGACGGTCTGCCCGAGGACGCAGACCTTCGCCGCCGCCCGGTTGTCCTGGTCGGTGAAGAACTGCCCCTGCGCGACGTTCCAGGAGCGGATCGCCGGCCAGTCGACCTCTCCCCCCTGGATCGACGTCGACCAGTTCTGGTTCCCGTAGACGACCTGCGCGACCGACCGGATCGACGCCGAGACGTAGGAGACGGTCGGGACCTCCGCGCGGATCGCCGCGACGTCCTCCTCGGACAGCTTCGAGTTCGACCCCCAGCCCGACCGCGCTCCCGAGGAGGTGACCGTCCCGGGGTGGATCATCAGGAAGTTCGTCCCGAGCGACTGGAGCTGCTGCTCGGTCTGGACCCGCGCCCCTTCTCCGATCCCGATCGTCGCCACGACGCAGGCGACGCCGATGATGATCCCCAGCGCCGTCAGGAGCGAGCGCATCTTGTTCCGCCCCATGGCGCGGAACGCGACTTTCAGGATGCTCGTCGTCTTCGTCATCGCGTCCCCTTCGCGGATCGGCGTTCCTTCACCACGTCGTCGGAGACGATGCGGCCGTCGCGGAACGCCACGACCCGCCGCGCGTACTCGGCGATGTCGTGCTCGTGCGTGATCAGGACGACCGTCTTCCCCTCCTCGTTCAGCTCCTGGAAGATCCCCATGATCTCGTCGGAGGTCTTCGAGTCGAGGTTCCCGGTCGGCTCGTCGGCGAGGAGGATCGCCGGATCGTTCACGAGGGCACGGGCTACGGCGACGCGCTGCTGCTGGCCGCCGGAGAGCTGCGCGGGCGTGTGGTCCCAGCGTTCCGCGAGGCCGACCTTCGCGAGGCAGCCCCGGGCCTTCTCGAGCTGCCCGGCGTCCGAGAGCCGGTGCTTCCGGGAGTAGAGGAGCGGCAGCTCGACGTTCTCGAGCGCCGAGGTCCTCGAGAGAAGGTTGAAGCTCTGGAAGACGAAGCCGATCTTGTCGTTCCGGATCTCGGCCCTCTCGTTCCGGTCGAGCGTCGAGACGTCGGTCCCCTCGAGGACGTAGGTCCCGGAAGTCGGCCGGTCGAGGCACCCGAGGATGTTCATGAACGTGGACTTGCCGGAGCCCGAAGGGCCCATGACGGCGAGGAACTCGCCGGAAGCGACGTCGAGCGTGACGCCGTCGAGGGCCCGCACCTCGGAGTCCCCCATCCGGTAGACGCGCGTCAGGTCGCGGATCCGGATGACCGGTTCGGCCGAGCTCGCCGCCACGCCTACATCCGCCCCATGCCGCGCGGCGCGCCGCCGCCTGCGCCGCCCCCCGCCCGGGCCGTCGCGAGGCCGAGGACGACCTCGTCCCCTTCCTTCAGGTCGTCCGTCTCGACGGCCGTCAGGTTCCCGTCGGTCAGCGTCGTCTTCACCCGGACGGCACGGAGCTTTCCGGTCGGCAGCTCGACGTAGACCTCTCCCGACCGGGAAGGACCGGAACGTCCGGCCCCGCCCCGTCCCGCGCCGCCACCCGGCCGGCCCCCTTCGCCTCGGCCCGGCCGTCCGCCGCCCGGGGCGCCCGCCGCGCCGTTCCCGGCCTTCTCGGCCGGTGCGGCGCCGGACGCGGCCGCCGCGTCGGGCTTCCCCTTCCCGCCGTCCGCGAGGTCGGCCGGGTCGGGCTTGAAGCGGAGCGCCGCGTTCGGCACGCGCAGGACGTCGTCCCGCCGGTCGACCGGGACGAGGACGTTCGCCGTCATCCCGGGCCGCAGGCGCAGCTCCGGGTTCGAGACGTCGAGCAGGACGGGGTAGGTGACGACGTTCTGGACCGTCTGGGGAGAGAGGCGGATCTGCGAGACCCGCCCCGTGAAGGTCCGTTCGGCGAACGCGTCGACGGTGAACGTCGCCTCCTGCCCTTCCTTCACTCGGCCGATGTCGGCCTCGTCGATGTTCGTCAGGACCTGCATCTTCGTCAGGTCCTGCGCGATCGTGAAGAGGACGGGCGCCTGGAACGAGGCGGCGACGGTCTGGCCGATGTCGTACTGCCGGTCGACGACGACGCCGTCGATCGGCGAGAGGATCCTCGTGTAGGCGAGGTTCGTCTCGGCCTGCTTCAGCCCCGCCGACGACTGGGCGACGGACGCGGCGGCCCCGTCCCGGTTCGCCTTGGCCGTGTCGTACTCCGACTGCGCCTGGAGCTGCGCCTCGAGGAGCTTCTTCGCGCGGGCCAGGACGAGCTCGGCGTTGCGGAGCTCGACCTTCGCGCGCTCCAGGTCGGCGCGGCGCTGGTCGACCGTCGCCTGGAACGGCGTCGGGTCGAGCTCGGCGAGGAGCTGGCCCTTCCGGACCTCGGAATTGAAATCGGCGTGGAGCCTCGAGATGATCCCCGAGACCTGGCTGCCGACCTTGACGGTCGTGACGGCCGAGAGCGTCCCGGTCGCGCTCACGGTCGCGACGACGGAGCCCTTCGTCACCTTCTCCTTCCGGAACTTCGGCCCGCTCTTCTTGTCCTTGGAGAGGAGGAGGACGCCCGTCACCACGACGGCGGCGACGATCACCGCTCCGACCAGAGCCTTTTTCATCGGTTCAACCTTTCGCGCCGCGGCCTCGGCCCGTCGAGTCCCCGAACGGGAATCGGAGGACCAGGCCGAGACGGAACGCGTCGAACGTCCGGACGGTCTCTCCGGTCCGGATGCGCCGCGCGGTGTACTCGACGATCGCTTCGATCCCCTTCCGGCCCTTCCAGACGGCCGCGGGCTGGTGGATTCGCTCGTTCGACGCGGCGCCGTCGTAGCGCCACTCGCTGTAGACGTAACGGAAGGTCGACTCGGGGAACTCGACGCCGGCCCCCACGAGGAGCGCGCGGCCGTCCCTTTCGGCCTGCGGCCGGACCTCCCCCGCGGCCGGGTCGTCCGATCGACGCAGGAGGCCCTGGAGCTGGAGGGTGATCGGCCCGAGCGTCGCCGACAGGTCGGCCGAGGCGTCGCTTCGCCGGTACTCCGGCCTCCCGTCGGACGCGACGATCCTCGCCGTCGCGCCGGACAGGCCCGGCCGCAGCGTCCAGAGCCCCTTGTTGAAGAGGAAGGAGACCCGGCCCGAGAGGCCGTCGCGAAGCCGTGCCGCGGGATCCGATTCGACGCCCTTTCCGTCCTCTTCCCAGGCGACCCGGTCGTTGCTCCCGGCCCAGCGCGCCGCCCAGTCGAGGGAGTGCCAGCCGAGCGGCCGGCTCCCGACGATCTGGACGCCCCAGTCGGGGTTCCGGTTGACTCCGTTCCGCGAGAAGAGGGTCCCGCCGAACGTCTCGTCGGCCAGGCCGACGACGCTCGGGACCTTCCCCGCGCGGAGCTCGCCGACCGGAGTCCCGACCCAGGCGTAGCCCTCCTCGAGCCAGACCGGGCCCGGGAAGTAGTCGCGGAAGCGGCCTTCGCGCGCACGCAGCTCCGCGCGGGCTCCCCAGCCGTCCCGCTCGACCTCGGCCGAGAGGAAAGCGAAGAGGAGCTCGCCGTCGCGCAGCTCCCGGTCCCGGATCGGCTCGAGGTCGGAGAGCGCCACGCCGAGGACGAAACGCGGCGTCGCTTCGGCCGGCGTCTCGGCCGGAGCGGGCGATGCGGCGAGGAGGAGCGACGGGAGGAGCGCCCGAATGGGGCGGAGGACTCTCAAGCCTCCGGATGATACGGCGCGCCCCGCGCGGGACCGCGCGGGCGCGCCTTCAGGGCTCGGCGTCGCCGGTCAGGCCGGCGAAGCGGGCCATTCGCCCCTCCACCGCGCGCCGCACCCGGGTCCGGAAGGCGAGGACCTCGAGCTGGCGGAGGCGGACCGCCTCGCCGCTCCTCCGGCGCTGCTGCTGGCGCGCGACCGCGAGGAGGAGCGCGCTCCGGACGTACTCGCGCCGTTCGTCCGAGCGCCCCAGGCGGGGCTCCCGGCGCCTCCGCCACGGGCTTCCGAGGACGGTCAGGTCCTCCTCGGGAAGGATCCCGAGCCGGGCTTCCTCGCCGAGCTCGCGACGGACGCGCGACCTCTCGAGGAGGAGCGCTGGAACCCAGGCAAGAACGGAAACGAGAACCGCCGCCGCGGCGGCAAGGAGCGTGAGCCGCGGCGGGAGCTGGTCCGCGAGCGCCGCGAGCCCCGCGGCGACGGCGCCGGCGAGGACCGCGCCGGTGCCCCACGCCGCTCCGCGCCTCCACCCGGCCTCCGCGCAGGCGCGCGTCCCCTCCGCGCCCCAGACGCTGAGCGCCGCGAAGGCCGCGCCCGCCCCGACGGCCGCGCTGCTGGCCCCGGCGCCCGCGAGCGCGAGCGCCGAGACGGCGGCCGCGCCGGCCGCGAGCGCAGACGTGAAGGCCGCCGCTTCCGACACGAGGGGCGAGTGCAGGTCCGCCCGGAGTACGGTCAGGACGAGCGCGGCGACGAGCAGGACGCCCCCGAAGGCCCACGGGGAGGCGGACGCCGGGAGCGCCGCGCCGGCCGCCGCGGCCGCTCCGGCCGCACCCGCCAGCGCGGCGCCGCGCGGCCCGCGCGCGCGGCGCGCCACGACGAGAGCGGCGAGGCCGAGGGCCACGCGCGGGAGGACGGCGTCCACGATCAGCCCCTCCCTCTCGCGAGGAACCAGAGGCGCGTCGCCTCGACGTCGCGGCGGATCTGTGCCGTCAGCTCGAGCATCGACGGGAAGACGCGCTCTTCGCGGAGCCTCTCGTGGAACGAGAGGCGAATCGGCTCGCCGTAGACGTCCGAGGAGAAGTCGAGGATGTACGACTCGATCGTCGTCGCGTAGTCCTCGTAGACGGTCGGCCGGCGGCCGATGTTCGTCACGCAGCTGAAGGTCCGCTCGAAGGAGCGGAGGAGGACCTCCGTCACGTAGACGCCGTCCCGCGGGTAGAGCTCGTTGTCGGACCGCAGGTTGATGGTCGGGAAGCCGATCTTCCGTCCCATCCGGTCCCCCTTCGCGATGACCCCTTCCATCGCGTACGGCCGGCCGAGGAGGCGCCCGGCCTCCGCGACGTCCCCCGCCTCGACGAGCGTGCGGACCCTCGTCGAGGAGACGGGGGCGTCACCGTTCGAGACGACGTCGATCGTCGCCACGCGGATCCCGGATTCCTCCCCCAGTCGCGTGAGGAGGTCCACGTTCCCCCTCTTCCCGCAGCCGAACGCGAAACCCGATCCGACGTACGCCTCGCGAGCGCCGAGGCAGCGGCCGAGGAGGTCCCGGACGAACTCCTCCGCGGGCATCGCGGCGAAGTCGCGCGTGAAGGGGACGACGACGAGGCCGTCGATCCCGAGGGCGGCGATCGCCTCCTCGCGCTGGCGGAGCGTCTGGATCCGCTTCGGCGCCGAGGGCGGCGATCGCCTCCTCGCGCTGGCGGAGCGTCTGGATCCGCTTCGGCGCCCGCTGCGGGTGAAGGACCGTCGTCGGGTGCGGGTCGAACGTCAGGACGAGGGCGGGCGCGTCGAGCTCCCGGGCGCGCGCGACGACGGCCCGCAGCATCGCCTGGTGCCCGAGGTGGACGCCGTCGAAGTTGCCGATCGTCAGGACGCCTCCGCGCGGGAGGTCGGACCTGCGGAGCGGGTCGGGATAGACGTTCACGGTCTCCGCCGCCTCACGGGACGACGCGCCCGACGAGGTCGTAGTCGTGCGCTCCCGTCACGCGGACCCGGACCATCGCGCCGGGGCGCGGGACGAAGCCCTCGGGGACGTCGTTGACGAGGAGCTTGCCGTCGATCTCGGGCGCCTGCCGCCGGAGCCTCCCTTCGAGGAGCATCTCCGACTCGGACGAGGCGCCTTCGAGGATCGCGTCGTGCACCTTCCCCCGAAGCCCGCGGTTCTTCCGGCGGGAGATCTCGCGCTGCTGCTCCATCACGGCCGCGCAGCGCTCCCCCTTGACCGGGGCCGGGACCGGGTCTCCGAGCGATTCCGCCCCGGACCCGGGTTCGGGCGAGTAGGGGAAGACGCCGACGTGGTCGAGCTCGGCCGCCTTCACGAACGCGAGGAGCTCCTCGTGCTCGACGTCCCCTTCGCCGGGAAAGCCGGCGATGAAGGTCGATCGAAGGGCGATGCCGGGTACCGCCGTCCGGAGACGCTCGACGATCCGCAGGCACGACTCCGGGTCGCCGCCGCGCCGCATCCCGGCGAGGACGGAACGGGAGACGTGCTGGAGCGGGATGTCGACGTACGACACGAACCGCGGCTCGGCCGCCATCAGCTCGAGGACGGAGTCGTGGAGCGTCTTCGGGTAGGCGTAGAGGAAGCGGACCCACGGGAAGCCCGTCTCCCGGAGGAGCGCCGCGACGAGCTTCGCGAGCCCCTCGCGGCCGAGCCCGAGGTCCTCGCCGTACCGCGTCGTGTCCTGCGAGATGAGGACGAGCTCGGAGACCCCCTGCCCCTCGAGCCCCTGCGCCTCTCGGACGAGCGACTCGACCGACCGGGAGCGCTGGAGGCCGCGCATCTGCGGGATCGTGCAGAAGGTGCAGGGGTTGTTGCACCCCTCGGCGACCTTCAGGTAGGCGTAGCCGCGGCGGCCCGTCAGGACGCGCGGGGCGAGGTCGTCGTAGAGGCGCGTCGCGAGCGGCTTCGCCGTGAACCGCGCGAGCGACGGCAGGCCGAGGGCCGCGGCGGGCGCCTTCTCGAGCTCGTCGAGGCCGAGGAAGTGGTCGACCTCCGGGATCTCGGCGGCGAGCTCGGCTCCGTACTTCTGGACCATGCAGCCGGCGACGACGACGCGGTCGACCTCCCCGGCCTCCTTGCGGCGGACCTGCTCGAGGACGGCGTTCACCGACTCTTCCTTGGCCTGGTCGATGAAGCCGCAGGTGTTCACGATGACGACCCGGGACGTGTCGGGGTCGCCCAGCTCGAGCCCCTCGCGCTTCAGGTAGCCGAGCATCACCTCGGTGTCGACGAGGTTCTTCGGGCAGCCGAGCGAGACGATTCCGACGGAGGGGAGCTTCAGGGGCATACGTGTCGACGGACGGCGCCGGGGAGCCGCCGTCCGAACCTCTGATTATATCCGTCGGCCGTCGATCCGGCTTTCGCCGCGGCGGGCGCCCCCTCGCTCACGCCATCTTCACGCCGAGCGCCTGCGCCATCCGCCGGAGGTCGCCCATCATCGCGGTGAAGAGCTCCGGGGTCAGGGCCTGCGGTCCGTCGCAGAGCGCCTCCTCGGGGTGCGGGTGGACCTCGACGATCACGCCGTCGGCTCCGGCCGCGAGGGCCGCGCGGGCCATCGGCGCGACGAACGCGGTGACGCCCATCGCGTGCGACGGGTCGACGATGACCGGAAGGTGCGTCCGGGCCTTGAGCACCTGGACCGCCCCGAGGTCGAGCGTGCTCCGCGTCGAGGTCTCGAACGTCCGGATGCCGCGCTCGCAGAGGACGACCGCGCGGTTCCCCGCCGACAGGACGTACTCCGCCGCGAGGAGGAGCTCCTCGACCGAAGACATCATCCCCCGCTTCAGGAGGACGGGCCGGCTGCTCAGACCGACCGCCTTCAGGAGGGCGAAGTTCTGCATGTTGCGCGCCCCCACCTGGAGCATGTCGGCGAACTCGGCCACCTTCTCGACGTCCTCGGGCGCGACGACCTCCGTCACGACCGGCAGGTGGTACTCGAGCCCCGCACGGCAGAGGAGGTCGAGGCCCGGAATGCCGAGCCCCTGGAACGAGTAGGGGCTCGTCCGCGGCTTGAAGACGCCGCCGCGCAGGACTCGGCCGCCCCCCTCGCGCACGACGCGCGCCGCCTCGAAGAGCTGCGCCTCGTTCTCCACGGCGCACGGGCCGGCGATCACGACGAACCCCTCGCCGAAGACGACGTCTCCGACCTTCACCGGCGTCCGGGCGCCCGGGTCGGTCGCGCGGCGGGCAGCGAGCGGGTAGGCGACCCGGCTCTCGGCGGGGACGGGCGTGCCGGCCGGCCAGGGCTCCGGCGGCGCCGCGTCCGGCAGGAGGTCGACGTCCTTCGGCACCTCGCGCGACGGGTCCGCCTTCCGCGGGTAGCAGCCGAGGACCCGGAGGTAGCGCGCGTTCCTTCCGACTCCCTCGAGGGCCGCCGCGAGGCGGGGGTCGTCCACGTTCCCCTCGACGTCGACGTAGAACTGGTACTCCCACGGCGTCGCCGGCATCGACCGGCTCTCGAGCTTCGTCAGGTTCACGCCCGCCTTCGCGAGCTCCGCGAGGCAGCGTTCGAGGGCCCCCTCGCGGTGGTCCGTGACGAGCAGGAGCGACGTCCGGCAGGGGATCCGCGGGTCGAAACGGAACGGCCGCTTGTGGACGACGACGAACCGCGTCTGGTTGTTCCTCTGGTTCGCGATCGAGCGCCGGAGGACGACGAGGCCGTGCCGCTCCCCCGCCTCCTCCGAGGCGATGGCGGCGTTCTCCTCGCTCCCGAGCTCCTTCACTTTCGCGACGCTCGCCGCCGTGTCGAAGAAGCTCTCGGCCGTCGCCCCGGCGAGGCTCTCGAGGAACTCCGAGCACTGCATGAGCGCCTGGGGGTGCGAATAGACCCTCCGGATCCTGGCGAGCGGCACCTTCGCCAGCCCGAGGAGGCAATGCTCGACGGGCCAGACCTCCTCGCCGACGATCGAGAGCTTCGACGTGCCGAGGAGGGCGTAGGTCTCGTTGATCCCTCCGGCGACGGAGTTCTCGAGCGGCAGGATCGCGAACTCGCACTCCTCCCGCTCGACCGCCTCCACCGCCTGCCGGAACGAGCGGTAGCCGACGAAGATCGGCTCCTCGGAGCGGTCGGCGAAGAACTTCCTCCCCGCGAGGTGGCTGTAGGCCCCCTCCGCTCCCTGGAAAGCGACCCGGAGGAGCGCCGGCTCCTCGTCGATCCCGTTGGCGGCCCGCGTCAGGCGGCTCTCCTGCTGCCTCACGGACGCCTCCACGACGTCCCGGAAGATCTTCACGACGTGGAACGCGTTCAGGCCGCGCCGCTGGGCCTCCCGGCCCACCTTCGAGAGGAGGTCGCGCTCCCGCTCCAGGTCGCGGAGGAGGAGCGCGTGCTCCCGGCTCTTGAGCGCCGCGACCTCGTCGACGACCGCGGAGCGCTCGGCGAGGAGGTCGAGGAGAGCGGCGTCGATCCGGTCGAGCGCCGCCCGGACGTTCGGGAGGTCGGTCGAGGAGAGCGGCGTCGATCCGGTCGAGCGCCGCCCGGACGTTCGGGAGGTCCGTCACGTACCCCTCCGTCGCGGCGCCGCGGGCGCGGCCGCTCTTCCGCCGCGGAGAGGACAGGGAGAGCCGGGCTGGAACGGGCTACCCGGGATCATGGATAGATGCGGTAGAGCATCCTCGGGTACGGGATGCACTCCCGCAGGTGCGGCACGCCGCACATCCAGGCGGTGAAGCGCTCCAGCCCCATTCCGAAGCCCGAGTGCGGGAAAGAGCCGTACTTCCTCACGTCGAGGTACCACTGGAACGCCTCGATCGGAAGCTCGTGCTGGCGGATTCGCTCGAGCAGGAGGTCGTGGTCGTGGATCCTCTGGGACCCGCCGATGATCTCCCCGTACCCCTCGGGGGCGAGCATGTCGAGGCCGAGGACGACCTCCGGGTCGTCCGGGTCGGGCTGCATGTAGAACGACTTGATCGCGGCCGGGTAGCGCGTGACCATGACGGGCGTGTCGAACCCCTCGGTCAGCGCCGTCTCCTCGTCGCCGCCGAGGTCGTCGCCGAACTTCACCGGGAAGCCCTTCTTCGCGAGGATCTCGATCGCCTCGCGGTAGTCGATGCGGGGGAACGGCTTCGCGACCGTCGCCTCGAGGACCGTCGTGTCCCGCTCGAGGCGCTTCAGGTCCTCCTTGCGGCGATCGAGGACGCGCGCGGTCAGTTCCTTGACGAACTCCTCCGCGAGGGCCTTCAGCCCGTCGATCTCCAGGAAGGCCACCTCCGGCTCCACCATCCAGAACTCGCGCAGATGCCGGCGCGTCTTCGACTTCTCGGCGCGGAACGTCGGCCCGAAGCAGTAGACCTTCCCGAGCGCGGCTGCGGCGGGCTCGAGGTAGAGCTGGCCCGACTGCGAGAGGAAGGCCTTCTCGTCCTCCGTGTACTGCGTCTCGAAGAGGTTCGAGGTCCCCTCGCAGGCGTTCGGGGTCAGGATCGGCGAGTCGACCCGCGTGTAGCCGCGCGAATGGTAGAAGTCGTGGATCGCGCTCTCGACCTCGCTCCGCACCCGGAGGATCGCGACCTGCTTCGCGGAACGGAGCCAGAGGTGGCGCTGCGACATCAGGAAGTCGACGCCGTGCTCCTTCGGCGTGATCGGCCAGTCGTGGCAGACCGAGAGGACCGTGAGGCCCGTGACGCCGATCTCGACGCCCCCTTCCTGACGAGGCGCCTCGCGGACGACTCCGGTCACCTCGAACGACGACTCCTGCGTCAGGCGGTCCGACTCGGCCCAGACCTCCTCGGAGACCTCCTTCTTCACGACGACGCACTGGACGTAGCCCGAGCCGTCGCGAAAGACGAGGAACCGGATCTTCCCGCTGTCCCGGCGGTTGTAGAGCCAGCCCTTGAGGGTGACGGTCTCTCCGATGCGGGCAGGGAGTCCGGAGACGGAAACGGCAGGTCCGGTCGACATAGCAGCGGAATTTAGCAGGCGCCGCAAGCCCCGGCTGCACGATGCGGCTCGGGGGGACCGGCCGCCGCGCCAGAGGCGCGTGGTCCCCCTTCAAACGAAGCCGGCTCGGAGGGGGTTCGGGGGGACCGGCCGCCGCGCCGCAGGCGCGTAGTCCCCCCGCTCAAACGCCGCCGGCTCGGAGGGGGCTCGGGGGGACCGGCCGCCGCGCCGCAGGCGCGTGGTCCCCCCGCCTAAACGCCGCCGGCTCGGAGGGGGTTCGGGGGGACCGGCCGCCGCGCCGCAGGCGACGCCGCCGGCTCGGAGGGGGTTCGGGGGGACCGGCCGCCGCGCCGCAGGCGCGTGGTCCCCCCGCTTAAACGCCGCCGGCTCGGAGGGGGTTCGGGGGGACCGGCCGCCGCGCCGCAGGCGCGTGGTCCCCCCGACAAGAAACGTCACCGCCGTGAACGGGCCGCCTGCAGGACCGTCAGCGCCTGCGAGATCCGGAGGAGCTTCCGGTTCTTCTTCTGGTTCCCGTCGACGTCGTCGACGGTCACGACGGTTCCCCGGAGCTCCCGCGCCGCCTTCTCGAGCTCGGCCTGCAGCGACAGGAGCTCGTGCGGCTCGTACTTGCGCAGCATGACGCCGTTCAGCGTCAGGTACCCCTCCGTCACGTCGGAGGCCGTCTTCCAGGCGGGATTCGCCATCTCCGGGCAGAATGCTCCCGCCCGCCCGACCCGTCAACGGTCGCATGCTAGATTCACCCGTCCGCGCGCGGCCCCCCGCCGTAGTGCGTCGCAGGAGGCGTTTCGTGGCGTTCCAGGGAGTCGACTTCTACCAGCTCGACGGTCTCCTCTCCGAGGAGGAGAGGGCCGTCCGCGACCTCGTCCGGGACTTCGTCGACAACGAGGTCCTCCCCATCATCGAGGACTGCGCCTACGAGGGGCGCTTCCCGGCCGAGCTCGTCCCGAAGATGGCCGCGATGAACCTCTTCGGGCCGACGATTCCCGACTACGGCCTGCCGGGCCTTTCGAACGTCGCCTACGGGCTCATCACTCAGGAGCTCGAGCGGGGCGACTCCGGCCTCCGCTCGTTCGCGTCGGTCCAGTCCGCCCTCGTCATGTTCCCGATCTGGAAGTTCGGCTCGAAGGAGCAGAAGGACCGCTGGATCCCGGCGCTCGCGAAGGGCGAGGCGATCGGCTGCTTCGGCCTCACCGAGCCCGACTTCGGGTCGAACCCGGGCGGGATGCGCACGGTCGCGAAGAGAGACGGAGACTCCTGGGTCCTGAACGGCGCCAAGGCCTGGATCACGAACGGGACGATCGCCGACGTCGCGGTCGTCTGGGCGAAGGTCGGCGGACCCGAGGGCCGGATCCACGGCTTCCTCGTCGAGAAGGGGACGCCCGGCTTCACGACCTCCGAGCACCGGATGAAGATGTCGCTCCGGGCCTCCGTCACGGGCCAGCTCGCCTTCGAGGACTGCCGCATCCCCGCGGAGAACGTCCTCCCGGGCGTGGACGGCCTGAAGGGACCGCTCTCCTGCCTCACGCAGGCCCGCTACGGGATCTCCTGGGGCGGCATCGGCTCCGCGATGGCGACGTACACCTGCGCGCTCGACTACGCGAAATCGCGGAAGCAGTTCATGGACCGGCCGATCGCCGCCCACCAGCTCGTCCAGGAGAAGCTCGCCTTCATGATCACGGAGATCACGAAGGGGCAGCTCCTCGCGCTCCAGCTGGGCCGGATGAAGGACGCCGGGACGATGAAGCCCGAGCACGTCTCGATGGCGAAGAGGAACAACGTCTGGGTCGCGCGGGAGTGCGCGAAGCTCGCCCGCGAGATCCTCGGCGCGAACGGGATCGTCGGCGAGTACCCCGTCTTCCGGCACCTCGCGAACATCGAGTCGGTCTTCACGTACGAGGGGACGCACGACATCCACACCCTCGTCCTCGGACAGGCCGTCACCGGAATCCCCGCCTACAACCCGCCCGCCGAGTGAAGCGACGCGGCTCGCGGACCCGCCCGAATACGGGCCGGTCCGCGAGCCGCCCCGGAGGGCCGGCCTCCCCGTAGAATGCCCCCCGGATGGCCATTACCGGAAACCTCCGGACGATGCAGTTGTCGGAGCTGCTGCAGTGGCTCTCGATGGGGCAGAAGACGGGCACCCTGGCCATCCGGGGCGGCGCGGGAGAGAAGCGGATCTACTTCCAGAACGGGCGGATCATCTCCTCGTCCTCCACGATCGAGCGCGAGTACCTGGGGCACTTCCTCGTCTCGTACGGCTACATCACCGAGGAAGAGCTGACGAAGGCGATGGAGGTCCAGGAGGAGTCGAAGATCCTCCTCGGGAAGATCCTCGTCATGATCGGCGCCATCGCCGAGGAGGACCTCGTCGAGCTGATCCGCCTCAAGGCGTGCGAGACGATCTACGACATCTTCCTCTGGCCCGAGGGCGCCTTCCAGTTCCTCGACGGCGAGATCCCGCAACGGCCGATGGTCCCGATCGCCATCGACGTCACGGGAATCGTCATGGAAGGCCTCCGCCGGTTCGACGAGTGGCAGCGGATCCGGGGCCGGATCCGGTCGCTGCGCGACGTCCCGACGATCGTCGCCCCGGTCGACGTCGAGAGCCTGGCCGAGCCGCACCGGCTGATCCTCCGCGCGATCGACGGAGTCCGCTCCCTCGGGGAGATCGCCGAGGCGACCCACAACTCCGACTTCCCCGTCGCCCGCCTCGTCTTCGACCTGATCGAGAGCGGTCACGTCGAGCTCGCGCCGGCGCCCGCCGTCGCCGCGCCGAAGAGCTCGGAGCTGACCCCCGAGGACCCCTACGAGACGGTGTTCGAGGAGGCGGTGACCCCGCACTTCGAAGGGGTGCCCGACACGGCCGACGAGCTGCCCCTCCCGCCCCCGCCGCCGGAGGGCCGGACGGCGCCCCCGAAGGACTTCGCCCGGTTCCTCCGGCGGGGTCCCGACAGCGGTTCCCATCGCGCCCGGCCCGCCGGACCGGTCACGACGTCGTTCGCGGCGCCCGTCGCCGCGCCTCCCGCGGCTCCGCCGCCTTCGACGAGCTTCCGGCCCTCCGCTTCGGTCTCCGCCGGCCCCCCCTCCTCGGGCTCCCTGCGCGTCGGCGCCCCCTCGGCCGCCTCGCTCTTCGAGGTCGGAGCCCCGCCGGCGAACGTCCCGTGGCCGGCGCCGGTCTCGGGCGCTTTCCGCGTCCCGCCCCCTTCGGGCCCCTCCTCGGGGAGCCTGCGCGCGCCGACCGCTCCGGGGCCTCCGTCGTCCACGACGCTCCGGGCGTCACCTTCACCCCCGAGCTCTCAGGGCCGGCTCGCGATACCGGCCTCTCCCTCCGGGAGCACGTTCTCGCCGACGGCGATCCCCTCCCTCACCAAGCCGATGGAGGAGCTGATGTCCTGGTCCTTCACGCCGAACGAGGCGTTCATCCTCTCCCGCATCAACGGCCTCTGGGACGTTCGCTCCATCGCGAAGATCAGCCCGTTCCCCGAGGGCGAGGTCCTCCGGGTCTTCGAAAAGCTGCACGACGGCGGCCTCATCCGCTGGCGCTGAGCGCCGAAGCCCCCGTGGAGCTCCCTCTCCCCCCCGACGTCCTCCTCGCCGCGACGGCGACGGCGTGTGCTGTGGCGTGCGCGATCGCCTTTCACGTCGGTCGCCGGGCCGCCGCGGCCGGGTTCCGGCCGCAGATCGTCGAGGCCGAGCGTCGAAGCGACGCCCGGGAGGAGGAGCTCCGGTCGCTGAGCGCACGCCTCGAGGCCGCGAACGGAGACCTGGGTCGCCGCGCGGCCGCGCTCGAGCGCGTGCTCCGGGCAGCGCCCGAGCTCCGGGCGCACCTGCCGCTCGAGTCCGTCCTGCGCAACACCGTGCAGGCCGCGCGCGGCGCCCTCGGCCATCGCCGCGTCCTCCTCTCGCTCCACGACCGGCTCGAGGGAGCGCTCGTTCCACGAGCCCACGCCGGCCTCGAGGAGGAATGGCCCTCGCTCGCCGAGGTCCGCGTCCCCGCGGGCCCTCTCGCCGACGACCTCGCCGCCCCGGAGACGGCCGAGGCCGCCCCGCTCCGCTCGCTCTGTCGCCGGCTCGGCCTCCCTCTGCCCGTGGCGATCCCGCTCGCCGCCGGCTCGCGGGTCGTCGGCCTCCTCGAGCTCGCGGAGCCGGGGCCCGACGCCGTCGACGTCGAGGAGGACCGGGTCGTCCTCGACCTCTTCGCGCTCCAGGCCGTCCAGGCCGTGAGGCTCGCCCGCGCCTACCGGACCGTCCGCCTCGGCACCCTGCGCGACGCGCTGACCGGCGTGGCGAACCATGGCTCCTTCCAGGAGACGCTCCGGCACGAGATCGCGCGGCACGAGCGGAGCGCCGAAAGCCTCGTCCTCCTGATGGTCGACCTCGACGACTTCAAGGCGGTCAACGACCGATTCGGGCATCCCGTCGGCGACGCCGTCCTGCGCGGCGTCGTGGCGCGGCTCCTCGAGTCGGTAAGGGACATGGACGTCGTGGCCCGGTACGGCGGCGAGGAGTTCGCCGTCGTCCTCCCGCAGACCGACGCGGCGCAGGGAGCCCGCGTCGCGGAGAGGCTCCGCGCGGCCGTGGCCGCGTCCCCTCTTCCGGCCGGGTCCGAGGAGCCTCTCCCTCTCACGGTCTCGATCGGCCTCGCCGTCTACCCCGAGGACGCCGGAACGAAGGGGGCGCTCGTCGAGTGCGCGGACCGGGCCCTCTATGCCGCCAAGCGGACGGGGAAGAACCGCGTCGTGCGATTCACGCGCGTCCCGTCCGCGGCCGACGACCTCCTCGCGGCTCCGCGGCGAGCCCCGCGCGACGCGTGACGGCCGGGCAGCCCGCGACCGCGAACCGAAGCGGCCAGGCCGCCGCCTCGCCCGCATAGTCGACTCCGACTCGCGGTCCGACGAGGAGCGGTCGCGCCTCCCCGGGGAGGGGAAGAAGCAGCTCGAGCTCCGGTCCGCGGAGAGAGGCGCCGGAGAGCTCCCGGCCCACGCCGAGCACGCGGCAGAGACGCCCCGGACCGGACGCGGCGAGGAGCTCGCCCCGGGCGACGGGCTCCCCAGCCCACCAGGCCTCCGGGACGGCCGCCCGAAGGAGGACCGCCTCCGGCACGCCCTCGTCGCGGGTCACCACGTTGAGGCAGTCGTGCATCCCGTAGACGCGGAAGACGTAGGCGTGCCCCGGCGGACCCCACATCGGCGCGACGCGCGCCGTCCGCCGGCCGTTCCAGGTGTGCGCGGCGCGGTCGAGGACGCCCAGGTACGCCTCGGTCTCCACGAGGACGACCGTCACCGGGGGACGGCCCGGCCGACGCCGCACGAGCCGGCACCCGAGGAGAGCGCGCGCGACCTCGACGGTCGTAAGGTCCCAGAAGTCCCGGGGCGGCTTCCCGGCTTGTCGGCTCCGCGGCACGCCGCTATTCTCGCGGACGAGCATGACAAAAGAGTGTCCTTCTCCCGCGCCCGGCTGCCCGGTCCTCGTCACGGGCGGCGCCGGCTTCATCGGATCGCACGTCGTCGACGCGCTCCTGGCCCTCGGTCACCGCGTCGTCGTGGTCGACGACCTCTCCACCGGCGACCTCCGGCGCGTGCCGGCCGAGGTCCGCTTCGTCCGGGGCGACGTCCGCGATCCGGGCCTCGACGCCCTCCTCGTCGAGGAGAGGATCGACACGGTCTTCCACCTCGCCGCCCAGGTCGACGTGAGGAAGTCGGTGGAGAACCCGGTCCTCGACGCCGAGGTGAACGTCCTCGGCACGATCCGCGTCGCGCTCGCCGCCTCGAAGGCAGGCGTCGCCCAGGTCGTCTTCTCCTCGAGCGGCGGCGCGATCTACGGCGACCCCGTCGGCGAGCGCGCCGACGAGGACCACCCCCTGAACCCGTGCTCGGCCTACGGCGTCGGGAAGCTCGCGGCCGAGAAGTACCTCGCCGCGCTCGCGCCGGACGGCGGATACCTCCTGACGGTCCTCCGCTACGCGAACGTCTACGGCCCGCGCCAGGACGGCCGCGGGGAGGCGGGCGTCGTCGGGATCTTCATGAACCGCCTCCTGTCCGGGCAGGACGCCGTCATCCACGGCGACGGCCTGCAGACTCGGGACTTCGTCCACGTCGCCGACGTCGTCGCCGCGAACCAGGCCTCGTTCCGCCGGCGCGTCGGCGGGACGATGAACGTCGGCACCGGGATCGAGACGAGCGTGAGAGAGCTCTACGGACTCGTCGCGGCCGCGTGCCACGCCGAGAGGCCCCCGCGCTTCGGTCCCGGCAAGCCCGGTGAGCAGCGCCGGAGCGTCCTCGACGTCACGCGCGCCCGCGATCGGCTCGGGCTCGCCGAGCTCGTCCCTCTCGAGGGCGGGATGCACGCGACGGCGGAGTGGTTCCGCCTGCACCGGGCGGGCCAGGGCCTCGGAGGGTAGGCCGCGCTCGCGGCGCCGGCCGTGCGCTTCAGTCGACGACGGCGAGAGGGGAGGCCGCGGGCGGCCCGTCCGCCGAGGCCCCGCGCGGACGGCCGGTCCGGCGGATGACGACGACGGTGCGGTCGTCCTCCGCGGCCCGGCCCGCGCTGAACTGCCGGACGGCCGACATGAGCTTCTCGACCGTCTCCCGCGCCGAGCGCTTCCGGTAGTCGAGGAGGATCCGCCGGACCCGGTCGAGACCGAACTCCCGGCCCCGGAGGTCGTGCGCCTCGACGATCCCGTCGGTGTAGAGGAGGAGGAGGTCGCCCGGCTCCATCTTCGCCGCCCTCCGTCCGTAGACCGCGTTCGGCGACGGGCCGAGGACCATCCCGGTCGACTCCATCTCCGAGAAGCTCCGCGTCCGGGCGTGGAGGTGGATCGGCCCGGGGTGGCCGGCGTTGACGTAGATGACCTCGCCGTTCGCCTCGAACTCGCCGTAGAAGAGCGAGACGAACTTCGTCGAGAGCCGGCTCTTGTTCAGGATCCGGTTGAGGCGCTCGATCGCCCGCGCAATCTTGAGGTCGCCCTTGATCCCCATCCGGAGGCCCACGTAGACGTCCCGGACGAGCAGCGCGGCGACGAGGCCGTGCCCCGACGCGTCGGCGATCGCCGTCCCGAAGGCGTCGGGGCCGAGCGTGATGAAGTCGTAGAAGTCCCCGCCGACCGCCTCGGCCGGCTCGGTCGCGGCCCAGACCTCGTAGTCCCCCATCTCGGGGAAATGGCGCGGCAGGATGGACTGCTGGATCCGCCGCGCCTCCTCGAGGAGGTCCTCGAGCTGCTCGCTCTTGACCTTGGAATCGAGGACGGCCCGGATGATCCCGAGCGAGACGAGCAGGTCGTCGGCCGCCACGCGCGGGTGGACGTCGAAGGAAAGGATGAAGACGTCGTCGCCGAAGGAGACGGCCGCGAAGCGCGTGACACCCAGGCGGGCCTCGAGCTCGCGGTCGACCCACGGGTCCTTCAGGTCGGCGAGGACGACCCCCTCCTCGATGGCGCGCCGGATCGGCTCGTACGCGGCCGGGACCGTCAGCCCCTCCGACACCTTCTTCGAGCGGCCGAACCCGCGGCGGAGGACGTACTCGCCGTCCTCCAGCTGGTAGAGCCGGCCGCCGATGATCCCGAGCTCGTTGCGGAAGTTCCCGACGACGGCCTCTCCGACCGAGGCGACGGTGGAGACGATGTCGTCGCTCCCCTCGATCGCGGAGAGGGTCTTCTCGACGTTCTTCAGGAGCGCGCGGTAATCCATCGGGACCGCGCAGTATACGTCGCGGGCGCGGAGAGGTTCTCAGCCGAACCGGGCGAGAGTCGCGAGGATCCGGTCCTGGTAGGCGTGACCGCTCCCCTCGCCGCACCCGCCGTTGGCGAGGATGACGAACGCGTACTTCCGTCCGCTCCGCGCCTCCACCCAGCCCGCGAGCGTGACGACCCCCGCGACGTTCCCCGTCTTGGCGAAGACCTTCCCGCGCGTGTCGGGGCCGAGCATCCGGTAGCGGAGGGAGCCGGCCATGTCGCCCGTCACGGCGAGCGTCGGCTCGAAGGCCGCGAAGTGGGGCCACCGCGTCGCGAGCGCCTGGAGGAAGTCGAGGTAGGCGGCGGCGCTCGCGCGGTTCTCCCGGGAGCGCCCCGAGCCGTCGGCGAGCCGGTAGCGCGCCGGATCGAGGCCGAGCGAGCGGAGGAACTCCGAGACCTCCGCGAGCCCGTTCTCCCAGGAGCCGAGGCCCCGGCGCTCGGCGCCCAGCGTCTTCAGGATCTGCTCGGCGAAGAACGACTGCGACCTCTTGTTGCAGACGGCGAGCGTCGGGAGGATCGGCGTCTCGTGGACGTGCAGGACGGGGAGCGACATCGGGACCGACGGAGGATCGCTCCTCACCTCGGGGTCGCCGCCGACGACGATCCCCTCGTCCTCCAGGACCTTCGTGAGGGCCGAGGCGAGGTAGAGCGGCGGGTCGACGACCGTCACGTCGCCCGACCAGGTCCGCCGCCGCCCGACCGCCCCCGAGGCGACGACGCGCGGACTGCCCGGCCGGCGGGAGACGCCGACCCGGGCGCGCGGTCCCTTCAGCGTCGTCACGCGTCCGACGAGCGACATCAGGAAGGGGCGCGCCGGATAGAAGCCGAGGCTCGCGCGCCCTCCGGGTCGGAGGCCGCCGGTGACCCTCACGAGGACGACGTTGTCGTTGTACGACAGCGCCGACACGGGGGCCTGCCACCAGTGCTGCTCCTGGGCGGCCGGCCAGTCGGGGTGGGTCGTGACGCCGTCGAAGAACGACGTGTCGAGCGCGAGACCGTCCGCCACCGAGCGGATCCCGTGAGCCGCGAGCGCCGCCGCCCAGGGGCGGAAGACGGCCCAGGGGTCGTCGTCGTAGAGCCGGCCGGAGATCGCCGGATCGCCCCCGCCGCGAACGACGAGCCGGCCCGCGAGCGTGCCGTCGGGGAGGAGCTCGCCGTCCTGCTGAAGCGTCGTCCGGAAACGGTAGCCGGGGCCGAGCCGATCGAGCGCCGCCGCCGTCGTGAAGAGCTTCGTCGTCGACGCCAGGATCAGCTCCGTCCCGGCGTTCATCTCGAGGATCGGCGCCTCGCCCACCGGGGCGATCGCCACCGCGACCTCCGCGCGGTTCCGGACGGGCGTCCGGCGCACGACGGCGCGAAGACGCTCCTCGAGCGTGAGCGGCCGCGCGGGCTCGGTGACGGCCGCCTTCCGGGGCGGGCGGCGCTTGTGGCGGGTGGAGTCCCCGTCCGCCCGGCTCGCGAAGAGAGCCAGGCTCAGAAGGACGAACGGTACGGCCCGGATGAAAGGCCGTTTCGACCCGGCGAAAGCCACCACCCCGATTGTAGGCGACCTCGTCCGTAGAATGCGGTGTGCCGATTCGGGTCGATCTCGCAACGAAAACCGTCACCCTCTCGCCGGGCGCGCTCCTCGCCCCGACCGCGAGGCGGATCGGGGACGGGCGGGGCGGCTCGATGGAGCGACGCTGGATCGGCCAGGCCGTCCACCGTCGCGTCCTCTCCGAGGCGCTCGCGTCGATTCCCGGATACACCGTCGAGAAGGCCGTCCGCCACTCGTTCGCCGTCGACGGATTCACCGCCGTTCTGGAGGGACGCCTCGACGGCCGCTTCGAGGACCCCGACGGCACCGTCGTGGTCGACGAGGTGAAGTCGGTCCACTTCGCCGAGGAGCTCCCGCGGCTCGCCGGATCGCCGCGCATGGACCGCTTCGCCCGCCAGCTCCAGTGGTACCTCCTGGCGATCGCCCGTTCCGAGGGACGACCGGTCCGCGGCCGGCTCGTCCTCGCCGACATCGAGACGGGAGAGACGAAGCTGGTTCCCGTCGATTGGGACGAGGACGAGGTCGCGGAGGACCTCCACGCGCGCGTCCGCGCCCTCCTCGAGGCCTTCTTCGACGACCTCGCTCTCGCCGAGGCCAAGGCGTCCGAAGCGGCCGCCCTCACGTTCCCCTTCAGCCGGTTCCGGACCGGTCAGCGCGAGATGGCGGCCGCCGTGGCCCGCGCCGTCCGACAGGGCGAGCAGCTCCTCGTGGAGGCTCCGACCGGCATCGGGAAGACGGCCGCGGCCCTCTTCCCGATGCTCGTCGAGGCGCTCCGGCGCGGCCGGAAGCTCTACGTGCTGACGTCGAAGACGACGCAGCAGGAGATCTTCCGCAAGACGCTCGAGGCGATCTCCGCCGCCTCGGCCAGCTCCGTCCGCCTCCGCGCGAAGGAACGGATGTGCGCGAACGGCGTCGTCCTCTGCCACGAGGACCACTGCGCGTGGGCGAAGGACTACGCCGCGAAGCTGGAGGCCTCCGGCCTCGTCGACCGCCTCCTCGCCACCGCTCCGCACCTCGAGCCCGACCTCGTCTTCGAGGAGGCGCGCTCGGAGATGGTCTGCCCGTTCGAGGTCTCCCTCGAGCTCGCCGAGCGGGCCGACGTCGTCCTCGGCGACTACAACTACGCGTTCGACCCGGTCGTCGCCCTCTCCGGCCTCCGCGACCCGGCCTCCCTCGACGGCGCGCTCCTCCTCGTCGACGAAGTCCACAACCTCGTCGAGAGGGGTCGGGCCATCTGGTCGCCGGAGGTCTCCGAGGCCGAGGTCCGGCGCCTCGCCCGCGCGATCGGGACGACGAGCCCGCGGACGGCCGTCGCGGCGCAGGAGGCCGCCGAGGAGGTCCTCGCGCTCGTCCTCGACGGCGCCTCGGGCCTTCCTCCGGCGCCCGACCCCTGGAACCCCTCCGTCGACCTCGTCCCGCTCGACCTCGACCGCCTCGACGACATCCGGCTCTCGATGGAGTCGCTCCTCGTCCGGCACCTCGCCGACCTCCGGAACGGCGGCGAGCGCGTCCCCGACGACCCGGTCCTCGCGCTCTACTTCCTCTACGCCGGCTTCCACGACGTCGCGCGCCGGGCCGCCCCGAACGGGCGGCTCGTGGAGGCCTTCGACCTCCTCGCTTCCCGCGGGACCGACGGCGCGAAGCTCGCGTTCCTCTGCAAGGACCCGTCGCGCCTCCTCGGCGAGACGTTCGACGCCGCCTACGCCACCGTCGGGATGTCGGCGACGCTCCAGCCGCCCGAGTTCTACCGCGACCTCCTGGGGCTCGACCCCGACCGCACCTCCGTCCTCTCGCTCCCCTCCCCCTTCCCGAAGGAGAACCGCGCCGTCCTCGTCGCGCCGGGAGTCGACACGACCTGGAAGCGGCGCGCCGCCGCGATGCCCCGCATCGCCGCGCTCGTCGCGGAGATCGCCGACGCCTGCCCCGGCAACGTCCTCGCCCTCTTCCCCTCCTACCGCTTCGTCGACGACGTCCGCGCCCTCCTCCCGCCTCTCCCCGGCCACCGCGTCCTCCGGCCGTCCGACCGCTCGACCGAGCTCGAGCGGAACGGGGTCCTCTCCGCGCTCCGCGAGGAGGGGTCGCGCATCCTCCTCCTCGCCGTCTCCGGAGGGCCGTTCGCGGAGGGCGTCGACTACCCGGGCGCGATGCTCCACGGCGTCGTCGTCGTCTCCCCCGCGCTCCCCCAGGTCCGTTTCGAGCAGGAGCGGATGCGCCTCTACTTCGAGGAGCGCTTCGGGCGCGGCTTCGAGTACGCCTACGTCATCCCGGGGATGACTCGCGTCGTCCAGAGCGCGGGCCGCGTGATCCGCTCGGAGACCGACGTCGGCGTGATCGCGCTCCTCTGCCGGCGATTCCTCCAGAAGCCCTACCGGACCTTCCTCCCGACGCACTGGTACGACGAGGCCCCCGACGAGCTCTCCTCGCGCGAGCCGGGCGAGGCGGTGAAGGCGTTCTTCGCCGCCACGGCGCTGCGGCCCGCGTCGGGCGGCGAGACCATCCGGCTCGGGACCGGCGAGAAGCGGGAAGTCGAGCTCGCCGCTCCCGGCCGCCGCAAGGCTTCGCCGAAGCGGCCCCGCCGTCCTTCCGCTCGAGCCGCGCCGACGAGAGATCCCGGCTAGCTAGCGCCTCGGACGCGCGACGACCACCGCGAAGTCGCTCGGAAGGTCCCCCGACGACACGAGCGCCCATTCGAGGTCGGCGATCGCCGAGAGGATCTCCGGCCCCCCGGGAACCGACGGGGAAAAGTTCCCGGCGATGTCGTGAAGCAGGAGGTGGAGGACCGTTCCGCCGTAGGGTCTCACCTCGAGGAGCTCGAAATGCGCCGCTGCGAGCTCGAGGATCTCGATCGAACGAACGGCCTCGGACGGGTCCGACGCGATCATCTCGGCGATCGTCGGGCGCGGAACGCGTTCCTTCAGGCCGTCTCCCACGGTGCTTCGCCGGTACCGTGCCGGCAGGGCGCGAAGCAGGCCATTCACCACCTCGAGCTGGCGGTCGGACCATTGGAATCGCGTCGGCCCGACGAACTCGTTCATGAAGAAGAGCCCGTCCGGCTTCAGCGACCGGGCGATCTGATCAAAGAGATGCTCGAGCCGCTCGATGTGGTGGATCGAGTGGACGCCGAAGACGACGTCGTATGCGTTCGCCTCCAGGCTCAGGTCGTTTCCGTCCGCCACGGCGTAGCGCACGTGTCCGAGGCCTGCCTCGGACGCCGCCGTCCGCGCCTTCTCGATCGCGCCCGGAGCGACGTCGAATGCGTCGTGGGATGCGGCGAAACCGTAGGTCGCGAGCCCTCGCTCGAGGTCGCCCGCTCCGCACCCGATCGTCAGCGCGCGAGCCACCGGGAGACGTCCCTCGAGGCGCGTCCGGACGAACCAGAGGTAAGGGTCGACGTCCTCGTCACCCGACACGCGCCGGTTGAGCACCGCCTGGACCCGGGCAAGCTCGGTCCAGTGCCGGACGCCCCCGATACTCCAGGTCCCGGCCTGCTCGCCCCAGACCTCGGCCACCGCGCCGGCGCCGCCGAAACCGACCCGGCCCTCTCCCACGCGCACGTTCGCGACCAGACGCCGAAGCGCTCCACGAAGACTCACCCGAGCTTCCTCCGTCTCACGAGACGACCCGATTCGGCCATGGCGGTCTCAACCCTCCCGGAGATACGAAACGGCCCCGCGCTCGCGCGCGGGGCCGTGGGTCTTCGATCGGCTTCGAGGCTCAGCGGGTCAGCGTGTTGTTGTTGACGATGAAGCGGCGCGTCCCGGCCGAGCGATAGTTGCCGCGGCCGTCGATCACCTCGACG